>Ga0210398_10000173_pt1 | contig 79862 bp, 127 predicted proteins | sample IncBWC4OmetaG_FD_161047 | JGI IMG/M metagenome (GOLD analysis project Ga0210398, IMG submission 161047) | Forest soil microbial communities from Barre Woods Harvard Forest LTER site, Petersham, Massachusetts, United States - Inc-BW-C-4-O | ecosystem: Environmental > Terrestrial > Soil >... | reverse complement strand
TGGCGACGCGCTCGAGCAGTTCGGGGGAGGGGCCGGGGCGGGCGAGGTCGGCGGTCATCGGTGCAGCGGACAGAACGATGCGCGTCCGTCCGCCCCCGTGGGCGCATCCTCGCAGGCGAAGCAGACGCCTTCCTGATCGACGAGGAGCGCAGTCAGGATCTCGTCGAGGTAGCCGGCCGCCGCGAAGTCGTACGCGATGCTGGCTGCGCCATCCGTCTCAGCTTTCTTGCGGCGCTTCAGCGCCTTGAGCGCAAGCCCCTGGAGCCGCTTCTCGCGGGCGTGATGCTCGTCGTGGTGCTGCCCCTGGCTGACGAGATACTTCCTCAGCGAGGCCGGCGTGAAGTAGCCGTCGACCTGCGACGCCTCGCGCCACTCGTGCACCTCCTCGACGGCAGCACGGTACGTCGTGGGCAGCCCGTACGCTTCAGCGGACTTCGCGACCTCCGCGTCCGTTCGCGTGTCGGTCACGGCAGCACCCGCGCTTCGCAGCGGTCCGGCATCGTGGCGCGCTCGTTGACCTTGAGGCGGGCTTCCATCTCGGTCCCCGCCCACGGCTCCTCGTTGTCGTCTAGCAGCCAACCGGGCGACGAGTCGTGGATCCAGACGCCCCAGCGCATGCTGGCGAGGTACGACTCCAGAGCAGACTTGACGGCCCTGTCGTCGAGCGCGTCGAGCGCCTCTTGCAAAGGGACCAGTTCCTCGCCGCCGATGGCGCCGTAGGTACTGGCCTCGGCGCACGCCTTCTTCGCCTCGATGACCACGCGGCACATCAACTCGATGAGCTTCGTGCCCTCGGGGTCGGACATCGTCCGGGTGAACTTGCGCGTCGCCAGCGCAGCTTTCGCGTGGTCCATCACGTACCCCGCAGCGGCTTGATGTCCAGCGACGCGATCTTCTCGGCGCTGAACCCAGCCTTCTCGGCAGCGGCCAGCACGCGCTTGCGGTGGTCGTCGCACATCTTGGTGCGGAAGCCGGGGACGCGCGAGATCATGTCGTGCGTCGCCTCGCCCATGCAGAGCGGGTCGGCGCAGAGGTCCGTGACGGTCGTGCTAGTGTTGCTCATGTGCGAGGGCCTCCTTTGCCCTTGCGCCAGGGCCGGGGACGTTTGCAGCGTCGCCCGGCCGTTCTTCATCCAGTGTGGCACCGGGCGCGCTGGAGTCAATACTCAGGTGTACGATTCTCGGCGTATTCGGCGTTTTCTGCCCCGCGAGGTCCGGTTTGTGGAGGTCCGGGGGCATTCGTAGAGGATCGTTGCTCGATCCCGAGCGTCTCAGTTGACCGACCGCCAGGGAGCGGCTGCGCCCATCGCCGTACCCCATCGCACCCACTCTCCCCACTCGACCCGCCACCTCTCGACGTCGAGACCAAGCGCCTCGATCTGGCGCTCGACGTGACGAAGGCATGCGGCCGGCATCGGGCCGCTACGGGCGTAGGCTGCGCCGTCGCGCTGGGATGGCGGGGCGAAGAGGCGCGACGGTCCAAACGGCGCGAGCACAATCTCCTCAAAGGCCCACGCCTGCCACTCGCGCTCCCCGTCGTGTCCGTACTCCGACTCGCTCACGCCGTAGTTTCGCAGCAAGCGCTCCTCGGGAGAGGCGGCGACGTAATGGCCGACCTCGTGAAGCAGCCACTCCATTGCGCCTTCGGGGACGAAGACGCTCGATGCATTGCTGTCCGGCCGGATGTGCTTCGGTGTCGGCTCTCTATGACCGGGCACATGCGACGGCTCGCGGCGCCGACGTCGTCTCAGTACCGGCTCTTGCTCGCCCGGAGGCACCCACTGCACGGTGCTGCCGCCGCACGCGTAGATAGTGCCATCCGAAAGGGGCAGCTTGGGCACGAACGAGAGTCCCGTCGCGCCCGTTGCGAGCGCGATGCCGTGCGCCCAGATGTCTGGCCGCGTGCGCGTCAGTAGACTACTCACGCTCCTGCCCCAGGCCGTCCGCCGATCGGTTCGCCCCCACCTCGCGAACGGCCTCGGCCACTGTCATGAGACCGGCGCGCACGAACGGCAGGTAGCTGCGATGACGGAGCACCGCGAGATTGGTGCGCTCTTCGTTCTCCTCCTTATCCGCGTCTTTCTGAGCATCCTCTCGCTCCTCCCGCACCTCGGCCTCGGCGTCCGCCCGAGTCATATCCAGTTCCTTGACCCGTCGCACCACCTCCTTTTTTTCGGCGGGTGTCAGCTCTTCCGCTTCTTCCCACGTAATAAGAGCGTCGATGAGTTGTGCATACGCCTTCGCCGCAGCCTCTCCGCGCGTTGCGATCTTGCCGTTCGTCTTCGACATGGCTCCTGTTCCTTTCGTCTCAATTCGTAGCCGCCCGGACCTCCAGGGGCATTCCTTGACGATCACTTCCCGTATCTCTTCGACAGCGAGTCCAGGTAGTCGAGCGCCTTCGTGACGCGCTTCTCCCACAGGTCGGGGTACTGGAGCGTCACTAGGAGCGACCGGATCATCTCCCGATGCTCAGCCTTCTCTTCCTCGACGGCCTCGGCGCATGCCTCGTCGATGACGACCCGCAGGTCCGTCAAGTCGCTCCGCATGTAGCGCATGTGGGCGTCCAGGTACGCCTTCGCTCGGTCATGATTCCTCATGTTGACCCTCAGGGGCAGATTACGGCGATCACTTCACGAGTCTTGTGTGCTCGGGCACGAACAGGATCTTGCCCGACTTGAAGTGCAGGAACTCGCCCGGCACCCCGTCGAGCTTGACCGGCCACTTCGGTCCGACCTTGCCGAAGGCTTCGTCGGTCGACTGGTCGACGTAGTGGTGGGTGTGACCGCACACGTCAGTGACTTCCAGGGTGTGATTCATCGGTGGTCCTCCGGGGGCATTCGTAGACAGCTATCCGAAGCGACTCCAGCGAAGTGCGCCAGCGTCCGGCAGGTGCATCCTTGCCCTCGACTCGGCCCACGACCGGAACGGCTGGTGACAGTTGGGGCACGTTCCCCACCGGGGCCGACCCTGGAGCCACGCGACCAGGCGGCGCCACCACGAGGCGCGTCGAGGTTGGGATGGCGGCGTCGAGTGTCGGTACGGGTGGAGGCTCATGGGGGCATTCCTAGACGATCGTTCCTCGTCTACTTGACGAGGTTTTCGCACTTCAACCTCTTGAGCGCACTGCGCAGCCGCGCCTTGGAATGGTCGCTCTGGAGCGAGTCGATCCCATGGTCGATGGCGCGCCTGACGGTACGCGGGTCGAGCTGAGCCTCAAGGGCGATCCGCATGATGGTCGGTCGGTCGAGTTCCATCAGTCCCACCTGTCGAGCTTGTAGGTGACGCGCGTACCCTTCGAGGTGACACGCAGCGTCGCGTCCCAGCGTCCGTTGCTCTTCTGGAACGCCAGGCCGGCGGCCGGGCAGTCGACCGGTGCGATCTCGCGCGAGCGAGAGTACGCCTCCAGGGCCGCACGGATGCCGTGGTAGTCGGACTTCAGGATCTCGGGGAACAGGGCCAGCCCAGACTTGCGGCTGTCGCGCGCGCCGTCGAGCACGACGTAGACGCCGTTGCCCTGGTGCTCGCGACCCTCGCCCCACGCGGAAGGCTGCGTCGTGATGGCCTTCACGGCGACGAAGGTGCCGCCCGGGACGCCCCACTGCGACGCCGACGAGCCGCCGTTGTACACGTACCAGCTCACCGGGCTGCGCGAGCCCTCGCTGTCCCACTGCAGGATGGGCGGCGACTCGGCGTCCGCCGCGGTCACGAACGCGAAGAAGTTGGAGTGCGTCGGGACGAAGCACTCGACGATCTCGGCCTCGGGGAGCACCGTGCGCCAGAACTTGTCCCACGTCATCGTCTGCGCCGGCACATCCAACGGCGCCGCCCCGCGTCCCGCCTTCAGGTGCCCGAAGACGCTGCCGCCGGTCGGCTTGTCCGCGCGTTCCTTTGGCATCCACACCGCGTCGTCTGCGATGTCATCCAGCGTCGCGAACCGGCGCGCGAGCGAACCGGCAGAAGACAACTTCTCGACGACCTTCTCGGCCTGCGCGAGCTGACCGTCGGTCGGCTGCGCGGTCGGGCGCTGGTACTGGAGCGGGTGCATCTTCTCGTCGAAGGCGCGCTTGACCGCTGCGAAGTCCTTGCCAGCGGCCAGGTCTTCCAGGAGCGTCCCGATCATCGTCGATCGCACGTGGCAGAAGCCAGGCGGCGCCAGCGCCACCGCGCGCCACGTCAGGTGCTCGCGCGCCTTCGTGTGCTTGGTCGCCTCGCGAGCCTCGTGCAGATCGAGCAGCCACTTGGCCGTTCCGATGCACTTCTCCGAACGGTACAGGCCGCCCGTCGTGAGCAGCGTGTGCGCCTGCCGGACCAGCTCGGGCGAGAACTCCGCGAGCCCTCGGCAGAGGGTGCCGTAGTCCTCGCGCTTCTCGGCCGCGGTCTGATCGGCCGTCAGCAACGCGCTGCGCTTCGCCGGCTTGACCAGCGAGTGCATGTGGTGCCAGGTGCCGGTCGGCGCCTTGGGGCTACTGTTCGCCGGGTTGCCCAGGACCGACTCGTCGGCCAGGAACACGCCAGTCACGCGCGCCTTGCTCACGATGCGCGACATGGCACGGATCGCCTCCGAGAAGAACCGCGGGATCGCCCAGCCGTCCCAGAGCGGCGACGTCGCCGTGCCCGACTCGTCGATGGTCACGAGGCCGCCGTAGCGGTCGACGAAGTGCCGGCACGTGCGGCAGACGTAGTGCTGTCGCCGGTCGGCTGGCAGACCACCCAGGAGCGCGTCATAGAGCCCCGTCGCGTCGGTCGTGAAGAGTGGCAGCGGCGTCAGTGCCGCCTCGTGCAGGCGCCTCAGAAGCGCAGCGTAGTCGTCATCCTCGCGTGGCTCGAACCCCATCGTTGACGTCTGCATGGTCGTCTCCCGCGCTCCGCTGCGACGGAGCTTGCCGTGGTGGAATGTCGAAAGTGGGACCCGCCGGGCCGAATCGAACGGCCTACCCCCAGTTCCGTAGACTGGTGCTCTGCCAATGAGCTACGAGGGTCGAGTGGTGTTATGCAGCTTGTTGCAACTTGCGTCAAGTAGAAACATGCGCCCGGAACCCTCCGGGGGCATACTCAAGCAACGTTTTCACCGCAGCCCGCCAACGATGAGCCGCAGCGCCGGCCCCGCTTGCTTCTTCCCCTCGACGGTCAAACGATAGCGCCACTGCTTGACCGGCCGGTGGTCGTTGAGCACCTCGAGCCAGCCGTTGCTCACGGCCTCGGTCATCGCCTCGAGCGTCGGCAGGTGCAGGCCGTCGAGCTTGCCGCCGTCGCGGACGGTGCGGAGCACCGCGCGGACGTTGGGCGCTCGTAGCGGTGCGGCGACGGCGGAACCGTTGTGGACGATCACGCTGCCCTCCGAGCTCGCCGGCACGCTAGGTCAAGTTGCCTCGCCAGGCACCACGCCTCCTCCTCGGACAGCACGTAGCCCCTGTCCGCGATGGCAGGCACCGTGAGCACCACCTGCCCGCCGCGCGTGGCGAGCTGGATGGGGGCGCCGTCCTCGCTGCCGATGCTGACGGCTCCGGTGAAGCGGTCGGTGCTGGTGGCGGTCTTCTTGGGGGCGCCGTCGTCCACGGTTTCGGTGCCCTCGTCCTCGATGCGATCCTTCTCTGCTCCGTTCATCGTCCTCCTACCTTTCTCGGCTCACCGCCGAAGTCCACGCGCCCTCTAGGGCTCTTGCCCGAAAGGTAGAACGGGTGCTCTCCCGAGGGCGCGCAGGCTTCGGCGGTGAAGCGTGATTCTACCTCGGATACGTTCTGATCATGTGCCGCTTGAATGCGGCGAGCCCCTTGGCGACCACCTTCTGCATCGCTTCGAGCGACCGCTTGGTCATCTTGCCCTGCGGATCCTCGACGGCAAGCCAGCCTCCGGAGCGGCCGGAGAACTCGATGCTCCCGATCCACGGCCAGCGCAGGCGAGCTCGCAGCTTGAAGTGCGACAGGGCCGTCGAAACCTCGTCGTCCCAGTCGACCTGATCGGCGTTGGACGCGAGGCCGTAGATCTTGACGTTGAACTCGTAGGTGACGCCGGGGTCGCCGATCTTCTTGTCGCCGTCGAAGCGGCAGACCGGCTGCGGGGCGAAGGGGCGCGCGCCGGGGTTGTAGGTGCCGTGGGAGAGGATCACGGTGTCACCGCCCGAAAGAACGCGAGGATCGGGTCGCCGTGCGGCAGCCGGATCTTGAGCAGGTGATACAGCGGACCCATGTGAGCGTCCTGCGTGTACGGCTCGAACAGGTCGACGTGTCCGCCCTTGAGGATGGCTCCCATCAGGTACGCGAGTGCGGAGCCCAGATGGTCGTCGCCCTCGAACGTCTCGCTGCCGTCGAGCGCAGTGTCGTAGGCGCGCACCGCCATGTCCGCCGCGCTCTCGTGGGCGAGGATCTGTTCGCACAGGCCCGCCGCGTCGTCTTGGTCGATGCCGTTGCCGCCCTCGTCCCTGTACTGCCGAAGCATCGCCCCGGCAGCCGTCACCATCTGCTCTCTCGTCGCGTTCATCGTCGTTCTACCTTTCAGATGTTGGACGGCGCTCGGCGCCGTTTATTCACGCCCGCCGTGGCGGCGGGCCAAGTCTCTCGCGTCGGCCTGTTGCGTGGTCTCGACCTCGACCACCCGGTGATGCTGGGTGGAGCTGTCCAGGCACTCCTCTGCGAAGTCGGAAGCGTGGGCGGGGGTGGGGAAGGAGAAGGTCAGGCGGATCACGGGACCACCACGGGGAAGCGTTGCAGGGTGCCAAACTCCTTGGCGTCGGCGTTGAGCCGCTCTGCTTACCCTACCTTTCACCCGGAAACCGTCGCCCGCTGGCGATCGTTTCGGACCTACAAGTTAGACGGCCGTGGGGCCGGTTTATTCACTCCGGCGAATCGATCCAAACAAGGGCGCACGTCTCCACGCCAAGGGCCACGAAGTACCAGAAGCTTCCGAGGTAGACGAACATGCACGCCATGGCGGCAACCCTCCGAGCCGATCGGGACCGCCTGGCCCCGCTTTCGGCTCTCAGCAGGTTAGACGGCCCTACCCGCCGTTTATTCAGCGAAAAACGTAGCTCATCCGTACACCCGTCTAGCTCATCTGTAGGCTAGCGGGCTCATGCGCTATAGGGCTTGTTTTCGGCCATGGGAGACGTCGGTGGACGGGGCTATCGGAGGGGGCTGGCGAAGATGGGAGCGGTTTACGGGGTGCGGGGGACTGTTCAGGAGCCCAATGCGGAAGCCACGGCACATGGCGGACTCTACTATTGTCAAATCCTCGTAATCATTGGAGAAAACGACTCGGATCGAGCTCCAGGCATGCGAATCCGTTGCGAAAAACTGCAATATCGTGCAGGTTTGGCCCGGGATGGCCGCTGATCTCGTCGCTCCGGAGCCGGCGGATGCGTCGATCGAGCGCGACAACCCCGCCCGCAGGCTCCTGGCGGCCTTCCTGCGAGCTCGCAACGAGCACACGCTGCGCGCCTACGGCAAGGATCTCGACGTCCTGGCCAAGTTCATGAAGCTGCCCGGCCGCGAGCAGGCAGCGGAGAGGCTCCTGCAGCTCTCCGGGGGACGCGCCAACGAGCTCGCCCTCAACTTCCAGGGCAGCCTGGTAGAGGAGGAGCTGAGCCCGGCGACGATCAACCGGCGGATCTCGACGTTGCGAGCCATCACGAAGCTCGGCCGGATGCTGGGGATGATCACGTGGAAGATCGAGATCAAGGACATCGACACCAGGGCCTACAGGGACACGCGTGGGCCGGGCGAGCTGGCGGTACAGCGCATGCTTGAGGCGCTACCCCAGACCGCCAAGGGCATCCGCGACCGGGCCATCGTACACCTGCTGCACGACCGGGGACTTCGACGGGGGGAGGTCACGGGGCTGGACCGGGAGCACTGGGATCCCGAACGCGGAGCTCTGTCCGTCCTGGGCAAGAAGCGTAAGCAGCGGGAATGGGTGACGATTCCGCAGGCAGCTCGGCGCGCGCTCGAGGACTGGCTCCAGATCCGGGGCGATGAGCCCGGCGCCATGTTCATCGCGCTCGACGGCAGCTTCTACGGTCACCGCTTGACCGGGTCCGCCATCTATTCGATTATCCGCAAGCTAGGTAGGCGCGTGGGAGTCAGGACGCGCCCCCACGGCCTTCGGCACACGGCGATCACGGGGGTACTCGACAGGAATGGCGGCGATCTGCGGAAGGCGGCCGGTTTCAGCCGGCACGAGAACCTCGAAACCCTGCGTAAGTACGACGACAATCGCCGCGACTTCGGAGGGGAGATGGCGGAGCTCATCGCCATGCCGCACGTCCCCGCCGCTGCGGTGCCCGGGAGACCACGGAAGCCCCCGCAGGGGCCGTCAGGGTCGCACTGGGAGGCGTTCTGCGACTGGGTGGACCGTCCGGACCCGATGCGTGCGACGGCCGCAGAGGTGGCGACGTTCGTGCGCGACCACTCGAGCGACCGCCAGGCGGCCTGGCTGGTGCTGGGGAAGCTCCGGCCGTGGCTGGAGGACGAGGTGGCGACGATGAGGAAGATCCTGGGGCGATGAGGCGAGCGCTCCGCACGCGCCACGAGGACATCGTCGCAGCCAACGACGGCCTGCTATCGACGCTGCTGAACGTGGACGAGCTCGACGATCCCAGGTGCACCTGCTGGGGCTGCGGCAACAGCGGCAGGGGCCTGTTGACGCGAGCGCAGACGCGCGTGCTGCGGGAGTTTCTGTCCGGCCAGCAGCTCGACGACTTCTCGTCGTCGGCGCCGACACGGGGCACAAGTACATCCTGACGAGCCGTCACGCACCGAAAGAGCGGCTGGACAGGGTCGATGGTCGCTCGGTATTCGGTTCCTCGAGACGCCTGGGCGGGAGAGCTACGTGCGGGGGCTTCCGGAAGCCTAGCCCTTCACGCTGAGCACGTACCTCGCCAGCTCCTCCCTCGAGATCCACTTCCGACCCTGACACACGCCGCACAGCCGACGCGCCATGCGGGGGCGGTCGTCCTCCGAGATGTCGACGAGCAGGCTTCCGTCGCCATCGCATCTGGGGCAACGAGTTCCCCTCTCGGGCGCCGTAGGCGCTTCGCTGGCCGGGAACTTGGGGTCGGAGGGCGGCACGCCCCCGAGCTTACACCGCAGGCGGCGGGATGCTCTCGGCCTCGGGGCTGAGCGCGATGGCCGCCAGCGCGTTCGATTCGTACAGGCCGATCCATGATCTGCCCCTGAAATCCTCGAAGGCGCAGTCGAAGTCGACGTTGGTCCCGCCGCACGGCTGATTGAACGGCAGGCCCTGCACCAGGGTCCAGCCGCACTGCGGCTCGGCGACGTCGCCCGCGAAGTCCACCACGCGCGAGCCGCTCTTGTAGTAGCGGGTGGCCTTCATCGAGTAGAGCTCGGCGCTCGTCATGCCCAGGCCCGCGCCGATGTACGCGCCCGAGGTGCAGCCGGTGGCGACGATCACGGCCGCGAAGCCCGACTCGTACGCCAGGACGTCGGCGACCTTGGCGCCGGCAGGGTCTTCGAGGTCCACGCCGATCGTGAGCTGCTCACCGAGCGGCACGCCGATGCTGCGCAGGTGCGCGATGATGGCCTGCGCATCGGACGCGCCCGTCGCCGACGAGAAGTCACTCTTGCGGCCGTAGGAGAGCAGCGCGAGGCCGAGGCCTTCGCCCGTGATGGTCGCAACCTCGGCGGCCGTCAGCGCCAGCGCGTACCGGAGCACCCAACGCTTGCCGGCGGCCTTCCAGGCGGCGGCGATGGCCGGGGTGACCGTCTCGATGGTGTCGACGCCGGCATCGCCGGCAGGGATGGCGCGAGCGATGAGGGTCATGTCTTCAGGCTACGCCGGCTCCGCCGCATCGCCAACCCACGACGGCACGAACGCCACCTCGACGAGCCCCTCGCCCACTTTCTCCATTTCTTCGACGTCGCTCCATTCGTGGATGGTGGCCATCCGGATCCGGTAGCCGTCGCGCTCGAAATCGTAGTCGATGACGATGTCGTCAGCGGCGCGCACATCGACCAGACCGATGCGGACGCTCGTCGGCTCCTCCGGCGTATGCGGGCCGGTTCGCGGGTACCAGAGGTCGATGTGGTGGACGGCTTCGGTGTGGGTCGGGTCCTTCACGGCGGCGCCTTCCACGTCTTGTGCTTCCTGTACTCCGGCACCCACTCTCGCTCCCTGCGTTCGATGCCGTCTTCCTCGCACGCGATGAGCCGGTAGGCCAGGCACTCGGTGCACTGGTCGCCCTCCGTCGGGTACTCCTCCTCGCTTGCCAGGTCGACGCGCTCGATGCGCGGGTGGCTGCAGGCGCGCATCCTGGCGATGGCGATTCCGTGGCGCACGTCGCGGACTGTGCGCCGAATGCGCGGCCAGACGATCGCGTAGAGGCAGCAGACGGTGCAGAAGGCTAGGGCGACGTCGCGGGCCACCGGCTTACTCGTCCCAACTCTTGGGCCGATGCTTCTCGTCGATCTTCACCAGCTCCGATGCGAGCTTCTCGGCGCGCTTCGCCAGCGTCGCGGTCGGCGCGTTGGCCTTGATGAGCATGTCGACCGCCTGCTTGAAAGCCTCCTGCCACTGCCAGTAGCGGCGGCTCTCGGCGCGATGGCGCTTCTGAGCGGTCGTCATCTGCCGCGGGCGCGGTCGGCGCCTCTTCCTGCTGCCGGCTGTCTTCGTCACTTCGCCCTCCGCGCTTTCAGCGCTGCGAATCCTCTGGCGATCCCCGACCCGATGTCGCGCACCGCGCTCACCGTCTTCTGCACCTCGGGATCCGCGAGGCCCATCTTCGCGAGCGCGATGAGCTCCTTGCCGCGGTCGGCCGCTCGCATGAAGTCCTCGATGCTCCACGCCTTGGCGTTCGCACCGGCTGCGGCGATGCCGGCGCACACCTCGTCGATCTTGAACCCGTGCTCGACGGCGAGTTTCACGTACTTGCGGTAGGCGCTCGCAGCTTCCTTGTCGCCGGCCTCGGTGGGGCAGCCGGCCCGGACGAAAAGCTTCTGCGCGAGCGCGAGCTTCTGGGCGCGCTCAGTGGCCACGACGCCTCCGCTTCCTCGGCTCGCCATCAACGGGACGGTTCATGAAGTCCGCCAGCACGGGCGTCGAGCAGAGGAACATGCGGCCGGCGGGATCGGTCTCGACCTGGAGCAAACCGAAGGCTTGCCAGTAGAACATATCGAACGGATCCAGGCGCGGCGCCGTTGGACTAAGCGGCTGCACCGACTCGTCGAGCTCCACCCGACGCTCCTTGAGCAGCCACGCGAACATCCGCAGGTCGCTCGGGTTCATCGTGCGCGCCAGCTCGTCGGCGATTGCCACCGACATCTCGCCGTCGTCGTCGGGGGCGACGAGAGGGGAAGAGGGGGGCGCGTGGCGCAGGGCCATCACGACGGCGCCCTCTTGGCGAGCCACCACGTCTGGCCGAACAGACGCAACCACTCGCCGCTGGAGTCGGTGATGATGATGCCGTCGTTCGGTCCCACGGCGAGGCGCCAGAACTTCCAGGCCCAGCTGAAGGCGGCGAGGTCGTTCACGCGGCCCTCGCTGGCCTACGAATCTCCTCAGCCGCCAACCTGCCCAGCCGCAGCACCGGCCACTCGACCAGCCTGTACCAGACGCCGTCACGGTAGACCGCGTTCTCCATCTGCGCAGCGACTTGCTGCGGGGGGTCGGGGGCGTCCCAGGCCATGGTGAAATGTATGCGCGCCGCACCTGTTCCGTCAAGAACGCTTTCTGCTCTTCGGTCTCTTCGCTCGCCGCTTGCGAATCACGATGACGACGACCGCGGTGACGCCGGCAACACCCGCGACTGCCGCCAGGATCTTCAACGTCTTGACGCGGCGCTCAGCTTGGGGTCGGCGGGGTGTCTACTCAACCCTTGACGTACGCCGCGCACGCTTTGCGCATCTCGTCGAGAGCCTTGGTTCACGCGTCGCAGATCGGTTGGTCTTTGGGCTCATTGCTGGTCAGCGCGTTGTTGGCCTGCGGACGGAGCGCCTCGAGCACGATGGAGCGGCCGGACTGGTCATCGGTGCGCCGCCGCGAGGATGCAGACGAGAACGCCAGCGCCGTACAGGGCCCAGACCATCGCGAGGATCATCGGGTGCACGGCACGGTGCAACCGGCGACCGTACCTCCTCCCGCGAGACAATCCATCCAAGCGGCAGGAGGATCCTTCGCGCGCTCGGCATGTACCGCCGCGAGATCGGACGCGTTGCCCGGGAAGCAGCCAGCGTCCACCAGTTCGGCGGTGATCTGCTGGTCGGTCAGCGATGTCGCCGGCTGCGAGGGCTGGCAACCCGCCAGCAGCATGAGCGCGAGCGCCCTCATGACCCGCTCGGCCAGTACTTCGCCAGGCCCGCGATCGCGTTCGCGATGGCGTCGTCCTGCGACTGCAGGGGGTCGCCGCCCTGGATGCCCGCTGCGGCCCACGCCTGGGCGTTGGAGAGCGTGGCGGGGCCGGTGGCCGGCGGCGTCGGGGCCGGCGCCGGGTAGGTCGTGACGACGTCGGGAGCCGGTGTACCGGTGCCGACGATCTTGGTGGTGGGAGACCGCAGCCACGCCTCCCCGGTGATCGCCAAGAGCGACGGCTCGTCGATGATGCCGATCGTGCTCCAGGTGAACATGGCGTACCCGATCTGGGTGCCGTCGACTCCGGACGGTACCGAGCCGCCCAGGAGCTGCGCGAGCCATGCGATGGTTCCGTAGCCGCAGAGCGAGACGCAGTGGTCTTCGTTGGAGTCGGCCTTGAAGCCCGTGGCCACCCAACCGTTCGCGACGCCGATCGAGGTTGAGCTTTGAAGCGCCTCGAGCTGGTCGGCGGCCACGCCGATCTTCACGCGCCCCTGCGACAGGGCGCTCTGGAGCACTGCCTGCGTCGTCCAGTCCACCGAGGTCGCGGCGCCATCGTTGTACATGTTGCCGTCCTGCGAGAACCCGGCGCTCTGCATGAGCGTGAGCACCTGATCGAGATCCGCACCGTTGAGCACGTTGTTCGTGCTCGCCCACGCCTGCACGGTGGCGTCTGCGATCAGGATGCCGTCACACGCCTTGTTGAAGGCCTCCTCTGCGGTCACGCAGTCGCCGTCGGTCTGGTTCAGCCACATGCTCAGCGTCGATGGCACGACGAGATGCTGCGCGGGAACGACAGCTAGCGCCTTGTGCGGTGTGGCAGCGGCGAGCCGGTGCCGCGGGGAGGGGCGTGCGCCGCGACGAAAGCTCACTTGCCACCCGCCGGAGCCGTCACCGTCACCGTTGTCTTGGGGTGAGCCGCGAGGTACGGAGCCGCCTGAGTGCTGGTGATCTTGCCGCCGTCGAGCAGTAGCTGCAGCGCGTCCTCGACCAGCAGCGTCACGTTGGCGCAGACGGCATCGGTCGTCGCCGAGCCGCCCATGGCCTTGCACACGTCGCTGTCGATCTGCGGGGGCGCGTCACCGGCCTGGATGTCGGCCGCGACGACGTTGAGCACCGTGTCGATGGTCGGAAGCGTTGAGGGGTTGCACCCGGGCAGCAGCACGGCCACGACCACGATGACGGCCGACACCAAGCCGACGAAGGCCGCTCCCAGGAAGCCTCGATGGGCGGCCGGCGGCTTGAGGGCATCTGCGGCGGCGGTGACCGGATCCTTGTCCGTGCCGGCCAGCGGCGTCGGCGTGGGAGGTGTCGCCGTCCCGAACACGCTCTGGCTCACCAGAGCGATGATGAAGCCCAGGGTGATGAGGGCGTTGCTCGTCACATGCGCCTCGTTGGAGATGTCGGGGTTGACCTGCAGGAAGTGCAGGACGGCTCCGGCGGAGGCCAGGAGGATGGCGATGACGTGGGCGGCGTTCGGGGAGAGCTTCATGGTCGTCATCCTATCCCTTCACGGCCTTCTTTGCATGTGTCGCCTGGCCGCCCTTGCGCCCCGCAGCACGAGCCTCTTCGGTCGTCCAGGAATGTGCGGTCCCCGCCTGGTGAGCGGCCACACCGCCCTTGCGCGCGATCTCCCTGACGAGGTTTGGATCCATCGCCGCAAACCCCCGCCGCTGCCGTCGTCCATACCTCTTGCGTACACTTGTGTTTGCCCGGCAGCAACGGTAAAAGCATTCCTGCATGACCCCCGCCCAGCTCGAACGCCTCCGCACCCGCCTGCGCGCCGCCATCGAGCGCGATGGGATCGGGGCCGTGTCGAGGCGCGTCGAGGTGCAGCCGGTCACGATCCTGCGCTTCCTGTCGGGATCGGGGACGTCGCATCGGGGGACCATCAAGCAGATCGCGGCGGGGCTGAAGTGACTCCGACGGAGTTCGGCCGCGCCATCGGCTGGGTCGGCGGCTGCCTGTACCTCGTCGACTGGATCGAGCATCGCGCTCGGGCGTGGTGGTCGCGGGTCAAGTACGAACGCCAGCAGGCGAAGATCGAGGCCTGCATCGCCCAGGGCGGCCACACGTTCAAGCCGATCGAGAAGGTCCCGATGCCCGTGGCCGTGGACATTCCGTCATCGACATGGGTGCAGTGTGAGCGGTGCGGGCTCTGCAAGGTGCTCGATGGGCCGATGGCGGGCATGACCCGTTGAATCAAACGCTGCTACGCTACGTCTACCCGGACGTGACCCTGCGCAGCTACAAAGACGCCATCTTCGGCCCGGTCCCCAAGGCCGTCGCGGTGGCCCGCGCGAAGAAGGTAGACCACTGGTCGCACACGCAGCCGGACGGGACACACGTAGTGTCCGCCCGCTTGCGTGACGGGCGCGTCATCCGCTGCGTCGGGATGCCGGGCGGCGAGCGAGACCCCTACCTGGAGCTGCGAGCATGGATCCGGCAGCTGTAGCCGAAGCGGAGCTGACGCTCTGGGTAGACGCCTGCCGGCAGGAGTACGTGTCGGGGCTCACGCGCCAGGACTGGGACGTCTGCGCCCAGCGGTGGCGCACGGCGGCCGAAGCGGCCCAGGCTGCGGGGCATCCGCTCGACGCGGAGGTCTACGAGAGGCTGGCGAAAGAGGCGGAGCGGAGGCACGCGGAGGGGCGATGACCGTCGCCGCACTCTTCGTCGCCACAGGCGGCTGCTACTTCGGACTTCCTGACGTCGATCCGTGGGACGTCACGAGGGACGCCCGACTGTACGCGGGTCCGTGGCCGGTGGTTGCGCATCCGCCGTGCGAGCGGTGGGGAAGGTACTGGCACGGAGGTCCGTCCGCTCGGGAGCGTCGCGTGCTGGGGGATGATGGCGGCTGCTTCGCATCGGCGCTCGCTTCCGTTCGTCGGTGGGGCGGGGTGCTCGAGCACCCGGAGGCGTCGCACGCGTTTGCACACCATGGCCTCGGTCGTCCCGAATGGCGGGAAGGGTGGCGACGATCCGATGACGGCAACGGGTACATTTGCTGCGTCGCCCAAGGCAACTACGGCCACCGAGCCCGTAAGCTGACGTGGCTCTACGCTTCCGAGAGCACGCCCCATCGTCCCGAGCTGGACTGGTCGATCCCGGCGCCCCGCTCGCGTCTCGACTACGGCTTCCACTCGGCCGAGGAGCGCGCGGCCCGAAAGGGCGAGATCGCGCCGCGCGTGAACGCCTCGCGTCTCACCGCCGCAGAAAACCTCGCAACTCCAATCAGATTCAGGGATGTGCTCCTAGGCATCGCGCGAAACGCTACTCGCTCTCGAACGCCCACCCCTTCTTCAGCATCCCGTTGAACCAATCTTGTCGGAAGACGTTCCCCGCCGACTCGTGCCCCACGTCGGCCGTGACGCACGCGTAGACCGGCGTCGGCGCGACGAACCGGAAGAAGCCGATATCCTCGCTGTCGTACTGGCCCTCGACGACGCCCTGGGGGTGCAAGTCGGCGAGCACGCGGCCGTCGGTCATGGCGTTCGGCCCGTACTTCGGCGCCACCTGCGCGCAGCGAAGCAGCGTCTCACGGCCCACGGCCGTCATGCCCAGGCCCATGCGCGCCATGCGGACGTAGGTGTGGCTTCCCAGCTTGAACCCCCGCAACCGTTTCGCGTCGGCGTCCTCTGGCAGAAGCTCCATGTGCGCCGGGCCGATGTGCCTCGACAGGTCTTCTTCACCCCTCGCGGCAGCTTCGCGCAGGTAGTCCCAGTCGATGACGCGCGGCGAGCAGGGAGCGGCCACGATCTCCGCCCGGCCCCGCAGGATCGGCGCGACCAGGGCACGCACGTCCTCGGGCGTCCAGACCATGTCGCTGTCGACCTCGACGAGCGCCGAGCAGCCCATCTCGATGGCGTCGGCGCACAGGATGTTGCGGTTGTGGGGGATGAGGCTCCCGACGCAGTCCAGGCGCGCCAGCGCGAAGTCGGGGAACTCGTGGGGCTGCGCGAAGCAGAGCACGAGCGATCTCGTGTACTCCGTGGAGCAGGAGGAGCCGATGGGGGTGGCGAGGGCCACCAGGGGCTTGCGACGGCGGTGCTCACCCATGGGGACGCAGCAGTTCGACGAAGCCGAGCACGAAGTTCAGGACGGTGACGATGAGCAGCCAGTTCACGGCCGCCGTCGTCTCTCGCTGCGCCGTGATGAGGGCCCGCACGCGATCATCGTCCTTCTTGGCGTTGGCCTCCAAGACCCGCGACATGTCCGTGAGCATCCGGGTGTTGGACTTCTCGACGGCGACGAGGAAGTCCTTGGTGTCGCGATCGAAGTTCATCGGAGCCTAGGCTTCACCGGCCTGTCCTCGCGCTCGCACGCCAGCTCCACCGAGCCGTCGCCCGCGAAGCTGATGTCGAGCGCGTCACCCTTCTTGACCTCACGCGGCGGCTTGAGCTCGTTGAGGCCCACGGGCAGCTCCAGCGTCTCTTCGCCGAGGCGCACCTTGACGTTCTTGACGGCGCCGCGAACGCGCACGACCGAGACGGTCATCGGCCGGGTGGCCCTGGCGCTCGGCCATTCGGGCTCGCGGTGCAGCGTCGTGCCTTCGACGACGCCCTCTTCGGTGCTGGCGCGGTAGCGGTTCTCGAGGATAAAGAGCGGCGGCATGGCTTACAGCGCCGCCGCCGCGCTGATCGCCGCCGAGTAGACCGCGTCGTGCACGTCCGCCGGAGCGAGCGGACGGTTGCTGGGACTGTAGATCCCGTCCGACTGCAGCGGCGCCGAGACGCTCTGGCCATCCGGGGTCGTGAGCACCACCTCACCGTCCTCGGTGACGTCGATGGTCTTGAAGGCGGAGAGCTTCTGGCCGCCGCCGCTGTGGGCCTCGCCGAGCTTCGGGTCGGCGGGAGCTCGACGCTGGTCGCCCGAGAGGACGGAGTAGGCTGCCTTCTGAAACACAGAGCGCTGGTCGCTGTTCATGTCCAACCTCTACGCTTGCGCTTGCAGCGCGTCAACGCTAGAAGTGCCTCCTGATGATCAAGATCTATCGACGCGGCGAGGAAACTGGTACCAACCACGAGTGCGCTACGGTGGCCGAGGCCCACGCCCTGTTCGACGCCGAGACCGCGATCATCGTGGCCCGCTGCTCGAGCGACGAGGAGTGCTGGGATCTGGTGGGCGCGGTGCTGCGCAAGTCGCGCCTGGCGGCCGAGAAGGGGATCCTCGACACGGTGATGATCTGGACCGCTACGACGCGCCAGGTCGACGGCGAGGGTTGGCGCCTGATCTTCGAGCAGCAGGAGGCCCTGACCGCCAAGGGCGTCGCCAAGCAGCAGGCCGCCCAGGCGCAGGCTCAGGCCCAGGCGATGGCCATGATGCGGGGCGGTGGGGTGCAGCTTCCCGGCGGCAACGGGGCGCGGCGGCGCTAGCCGCCAGCGAGCGCCAGGTCCGCGTCGACCATCAGTGCGACGAGCTCGGCGAATGCGGTCTTCGGCCGCCACCCGAGCTCTCGCGCGGCCTTGGACGCGTCGCCGCAGAGCACGTGCACTTCGGAAGGCCGGTTGAACGCCGTGTCCGTCGTCACATGCTTGTCCCAGCGCAGCCCGACGTGCGCGAACGCGACATCGACGAACTCGCGCACCGAGTGGGTCTCGCCGGTCGCGATCACGTAGTCGCGCGGCTTGTCCTGCTGGAGCATGAGCCACATCGCCTCGATGTAGTCCTTCGCTCGTCCCCAGTCCCGCTTGGCTTCGAGGTTGCCGAGCGTAAGGCTCTCTTGGAGCCCCAGCTTGATGCGTGCGACGGCACGCGAGATCTTGCGCGTGACGAACGCTTCACCCCTCCGGCCTGGCTCTTCGTGGTTGAAGAGGATCCCGTTGCAAGCGAAAAGACCGTACGCCTCGCGAGCGTTGATGGTCGCGTAGTGGGCCATCGCCTTGGCGTACGCGTACGGACTGCGCGGGTGCAGCGGCGTCACCTCGCTCTGGGGTGGATCGGACACGCCGCCGAACAGTTCCGAGGTCCCCGCCTGGTAGTACCGCGTCTCAGTCAGTCCGGCGTGGCGCACTGCCTCGAGCAGGCGCACCGCGCCCAGGCCGGTCGCGTCGCACGTGGCGATGGGGGCAGCGAACGAGGAGCCCACGTGGCTCTGCGCGGCTAGATTGTAGACCTCGTCAGGACGCACATCGGCGACGACGCGGGCCAAGGAGCCCTCGTCGGTCAGGTCCCCTTCGTGCAGCTCCAGTCGGTCGCGCACCTCGGTCAGGCGCGAGAGGTTGCCCGAAGCCGACCGGCGGATGAGGCCGTGGACCTCGTACCCCTTGCCGACGAGCAGCTCGGCGAGCAGGCTGCCGTCCTGGCCGGACACCCCCGTGATGAGCGCCCGCTTCATGTGGTCCTTTGGAGGTATGCGATTGCGCGCGCCATGATGACCGGATCGTCCTTCAGGTAACTTTGACCTCTATGGGACGTCGCCGTCTGTCCGTGCTCTGTGTGGCGGCGACGTTCAAAACAGCCTCCTAGCCCACGTCTCTGGCGTTTTGTTGGACTCGATCTCTAGGTCGAGTCGATGGTACGAAAACGGTTTCGGCCCTTTCTTCTTCACCCACGCAACCGTTCGCGCGATCCCATCCTCAAGGGACACCTTCGGCTCATAGCCCAGCAGCCGTCGAGCCTTGTCGGCCGAACAATGTGCGTACTTCACTTCGCGCGGACGCCCCGGTTTGAAGATGGGGTCGAGCGGGAAGTTCAGTACATCTGCCACGATCTCGGCCACACGTTTTACTGGGACGACTTCTGCGTCTGGTCCGATGTTGATCGTTTCTCCAACGATGTTGTTTTGGGTGACCATCTTCAGAAGGGGCGAGAGCACGTCGTCGATGTACGAAAAACATCGTTCCTGGGAGCCGTCGCCGTAGATGATCGGCTGGCGTCCCTGGAGCATGCGGTTTGCGAAGATGCTGACCACGTTCCGAAAGGGGTCCGTGAAGCACTGGGCTGGACCATGGATGTTGTGTGGCACAGCGATGACGTGCTCTATGCCGTGCGTCTCGGCGAGGTTTGCGAGCAGCATCTCAGCGGCCCACTTGCCAATGCCATAAGGGTCCTCTGGACGAGGGCGCATCCCCTCATGGAACGGCGGAGGGCCGTCGCCATTGCCGTACCTGGCCATGCTCGACATTGACACGACCCTGCGGACACCCGTAGCGCATGCGGCCGAGAACACCGAAGCGCTGGCTGAGTAGCCGTGGCGTGCGTTCTCGTGCGGACTGAAAACGGACAGCCCTTCGTGCGCGGTCGCTGCGGCGTGCACGACGACATCGACAGCTCGCATGGCCTTTTTCAGCCGCTCGAAATCGTTGCAGTCGCCCACGTAGAAGTCGACGCCGTCGGGTACGTTCTCCAGATCGCCGCCGATCAGGTTGTCGCAACCGACAACGATGTCGCCGCGTGCCAACAGCGCATCGGCCAGATGACTGCCCAGGAACCCCGCTACCCCCGTCACGAAGATCCTCATGTGTTCGCCATCTTACGCCGAGCGTTGAATGAATCCAAGGACTCGTCCGTCAGACCGGGTGACCGCCATGAAAATCACAGTCTTTGCGATGCTGTCCACACTCTGCGCTTGCGGAGGAACCGCGTTCAGTGCGCTCGATCAAGGTGCTCCCGACGCCGACAGGCCCGACTCCGGGGGGGCAGAGTCTGCAGCGAGCGACGCCGGGAGCGGGTCCGAGACTACACCCCCCGACGACGCCGGCAACCAAGAGGCCGATGCGCCCGGGTGCACCTGCGTGACCGATCTGAGCGGCATCGGCCTGGCCGACTTTTCGATCGCGTTCGACATCGAAGGTGTCCCGTCGTCCTCGGGGCCCATGGCCCTGCTCAACCAACGAAGCTCGGCGTGCGGTTTTGCTGTCCCCTACTGGGACCTTCTCGTCCCGAACAACGCGGGCCAGGTGGGCGAGATTCGGCTCACGATCGGCAACGGGAACGGGACGAGCTACATCGACGACGTCTACACGACCGCGCGAGTGGACGACGGCGCCAAGCACCACGTGCTCGTTTCGCGATCCGATGCGGGCACCGCGTTCCAGCTCGCGGTAGACGGCGTGGGCGCTGTCCAGCCTGGAGGGCTGCCCGAATCCATGGGAACCATGGCGCCGCTGCAGGTGGGGATCGAGCCCGGGTGCTCGTACGCGCCCCTGCAGGGCCAGATCACCAACGTCTGCATGGCGGTCGGCTGCGCGCTGCATTGATGGTACCGTTTTCGGATGAACGTCACCGCCGACCGCCTTACGGCGCCGCGCCGGATCCGCCAGCTCACCAAGTCGCCCGTCCTGCTCGTCACGCCACCGAGCATCTTCCTGCTCGACGAGCGTGTGTTTCTCGCCCTGGGGATCCTCAAGGTGGCGGCTGTACTGGAGCAGGCTGGCGGCCACGTCGAGAACCTGGACCTGTCGGGAGTCGCCGAGTACCTGGACGCCCTGAGCGCCCACCTGGCGGCGACCCAGGCTACGGTTGTAGCCATCACCGCCACGACGCCGCAGCTGCCGGCTGTGACCAAGATCGTGGAGAGAATTCGGGCAGACAGGCCGGATATGCGCGTCATCTGCGGTGGGCCGCACCCGACGCTCGTATGGGCGGCGTGCAAGCTAGAGCGCAAGTCGGGACGTGTCGGCCGAGCCCATCGCGCCCTCGGCAAGCTCGAGGCGATGTTCGACACGATGGTCGCGGGCGACGGCGAGATCGCCATCTTCGAAGCCCTGAAGCCAGACGCCCCCAAGGTCATCGACGCCGACGAGCTGGGCAGCGGCATGTTCATGACCAATGCCGACTACGAGTTGATGCCGATGCCCGCCAGGCATCTCGCGGACGTGGAGAGCTACCGCTACACGATCGACGGACACAAGGCGTGCAACCTCATCGCCCAACTGGGCTGCCCGATGGGGTGCAACTTCTGCGCGGGGCGCCATTCGAAAATGCTCCGCAAGATCCGCACGAGGTCCACGCCGAGCATCATCGCCGAGATCGAGCACCTGTACCGGACCTACGGGTACACGGGGTTCATGCTGCTCGATGACGAGCTCAACGTGAACAAGCAGATCGTAGAGCTGATGAACGCCATCGCCGATTTGCAGCAGCGCCTGGGCGTGGAGTTTGGTCTGCGCGGCTTCATCAAGAGCGAGCTGTTCACCGAGGAGCAGGCCGTGGCCATGAGACGCGCCGGCTTTCGATGGCTGCTATGCGGCTTCGAGGCTGCCGACGATCGCGTCCTCGTCAACATCCAGAAGAATGCAACGCTCGAGGACAACACGCGCGTCATGGAGATTGCGGCCAAGCACGATCTCAAGGTCAAGGCCCTGATGAGTGTGGGTCACGCTGGCGAGACTGCCGGATCCATCCAGGCGGTGGCCGACTGGCTTTTGCAGGTCAAGCCGGCTGACTTCGACTGCACCGTCATTACGCCCTATCCGGGCAGCCCGTACTACGACGAGGCCGTGGCCCACCCCGACGTACCCGACGCATGGACATTCACCGCGAAGAAGACCGGCGACCGCCTGCACGCCTTCGACGTCGACTACACGCAGGTCGCCGACTACTACAAGGGCGATCCGGATGGCGGCTACCACTCGTATGTGTTCACCGACGCGCTGTCGGGCGAAGAGATCGTACGGATGCGCGATGAGGTCGAGAAGACCGTCCGCGGCAAGCTCGGCATCTCGTTCAACCACGCGGCGCCTGCCAAGCGATTCGAGCACTCGATGGGCCAGGGGGCCCTGCCCGACTTCATTCTGCGTACGACGCGCTAGGGAAGCCCTTGTGCAGCTGAAACGAGTCGCAGAAGCCGATCTTGCGGAACCCCAGTGCGCCCAGTCGATTGTCGATCTCGAGGTCGTAGCCGCAACCCATGAGCGAGTAACCACCGGCCGAGACCAGCTCCCGCGTCCGCAACATGGCCGGCACCCAGTGCAGGAGCGACCGGACACCGGGGCGCTCCTCGATGGTCACGCCTGGGCGCGCCATCTTTGCGCAGAACGCGGCGAACTCCTCGGACGTCACCCATGGTCGCACGTCACTGCTAGACACGTGAACGGAGCGCGTCGTCGGCATCCCTAGGACGTTCGACGCCACCTGGCGCGCCGAGGTCCACGGATCGTCCCATGTGGGCAACGCCGCGAAGGGCCTGGGCTGCACATGCATCGGCACGAGCATCAGCTTCTCGCCCGCGCGACTGGCGAAGTCCACCAGGGGCCTGTCCCATCCTAGAAGTCGCAGTCCCAGTTGGGGATCGTCCACTCCGTGTCGGTCATCGCAAGGCCGAGGTTGTTCTTGAACGCGACGTCCGTGCCGCCTTCGACCAGCGTGCGTCGATCAACTTCCCCGCGGCGGTAGCGCGCGTGCATCTCGCGAGCCTGATCGGTCACGTCCACGAACTCGATGCCATGCTCCGCGAGCCAGTCGGCTCGCTGCGTGCGAAAATCGTCCACGCTCTCGTAGAGGCGCCGGCACGTGGCGGGCTGGCCGTCCATGCCTTCCACCGTCGCCCAATCCCGAGCGCCGCCCGTGTGGTGCTCGTCGGGTGGAGCCTCTGACGTGATCACGACGATCCGGTGCCTATAGTAGGAGTTTTCGACGAGGCCCTTGAGCGCAGCCTCCAGCAGATGAGGCTGTCCGAGCACCGGAATGGTGATGGTCGAAGCGATCACGCGCGCCTCCTATAGACGTAGCTTTCGAGCTTGTCGAACCCCAGGCCTGGGATGATCTCCTGGTCGAACTGCTCGTCGGTGTAGACGCCCACGTTCAGGTGCATCGGGACCATGCCATCGCCGTCGTCGAAGGACGTGGTGGCGATGAGCAGCCCCCCAGGGCGTACCCAGCTGGCAAGCCTTTCGACCAGTGCCGCCGGCTCGGTCACATGCTCGAGAACCTCGGTGCAGATGACGACGTCGAAGGTGCGGCCCCGCAGCGCCCCGACACCGCGCTGCATGTAGTCGTCCTGCAACTCGACGAGCTCGACGTCTCGATCCAGCCGTCGGTACCGCCAGGCCGCGTACTTCATCTGCTCGCCGCCGACGTCCACATGGGTGCACGGATGACCCTTGGCCGCGAGGGGCCGCAGCTGCGAACCGATCCCGGCACCGAAGTCCATGACGCTCGAGCCGTACTCCACGAGCGCCAGGATGCGATTGCGCAGGGCGACCTCGCTCGGGATCCCGTAGGTCGCGAAGACCTGCTGCGCCACGCCCGGGCCCGAGTCCCGGTAGAACTGCATGATCTCGGCGGCGGTCCGGGGGCTCTTGGCTCGCCAGATCTCGTTCTGGGCGTAGAACGAGTTGCCGACGTTGAAGGCCGTGGCGACCGGGTCCTCCTGCCGGTACTCGGCAAGTTCCTTGATTGCCTCGACCAGGGCGCTGCCCGAAGACGCTACGACACTCATCGGAAGGACTCCTCGAGCAGCTGACGACCCCGCGCAAGCGGTGTGTAGCGGTCGCGTAGCAGCTGGTTGCCGGTCGCTGCCACGCGGGCTCGCATCGGTTCGTCAGCAAGGCATCTGCGGATCACGTCGGGTAGATCGTCCGGCCCGTCGAAGCCGACGTAGTGGACGCCGTCCACGAGTGGATATGGAGCGATGACCTCGATGCGTTCGCGCACGAGCAGCGTTCCGGGGCACGACAGGATCTCGTAGGTGCGCATCGGTTCGACGCCGGAGCCGCCCACGCACACCGCGATCTTTGCGCGATTGGTCGTGGCCAGGTACTCGTCGTAACCGAGAAAACCGCCTACGAAGCCGGGGAACTCGGCTGCAAGGCGCGCCTTGAGAGGCTCGCTCTCCGGCGGCCCCACCGGAACCCCTTCCTGCCGCTTCGAGCGCCAGTTTCGGCCGCCGAAGAACACGACGTCGATGGTCTTGTCGACCGCAGGCAGCTCACCCAGCGGGGTCGCGAGCGGGAACGGTACGATGCGCGTCTGGCCTGCCATGCGGGCCTTGGCGTCGTGGTAGACCTCGAAGGGCTTGGGGACCATCGAGAGTTTGAAGTACACGCTCGGCCGAAGGCGCTCGACGTAGTCCCACCGCGTCGCGGTGTAGTCCTCCCCGTCGACCAGCACCAGCTTGCGCAGCGCGCCGCGCCCAACGCAGGCGATGAGCCGCTCGAGCGCCATCGTGTTGTACGCGCGGGGCGACGCCAGTACGATCAGATCGAACTCGCCGATGCGCGCGAACACCTCTTCGTCCTGCCACGCCCTGGCGGCCTGCGGCTGCATCCACGGAAATGGCGCCGTCGATCCCCGATCCATGGGTGGCGGGTAGGGGATCGGACCCTTGTAGGTCTGCCCGTGATAGGAGTGCTTCCACGGCCAGTCGACGACGTTTTCAGCGCCGAGCTCCTGGCAGAGGCCCATGTAGGTCACGGCGGCCAGGAAGTCCGGCTCGACGTGATCGATGAAAAGGACCCTCACGACGTCTTCCGCAGCACGACGTCGAAGCTGAAGTGGTTGTCGAGCGTGTCGTACTCGATCAGGTCCACGCCGCCGCGCGCGAGCACATGGTCGAGCACCCGCGGCCGAAAGTCGTCGTGACTCCAGGCGTGACGGTGGTCCTTGTCGGAGGCCATGACGTCGAAGTGCGCGTTGTCCGGCACGATCATCGCCAAGATCCCTCCGGGCCGCAGCAGCCGCAGCCATCCGCAGAGCACCTCGACGATCCCGCCATCTCCAGGCGCCGCCATGTGCTCGAGCGAGTGATTGGAGCCGACGAACGGAAAGGTCTTGTCTGGGAAGACCTTCGACACGTCGGCGGCGTCCCAGACGACGTCCGATCGGTACTCCCCGCCTCCGTAGAACGGGTGCACGCGCCCGTCGCCGAAGATGTCGACGTGGACGCAGTAGGGCGTCAGACCCCGTGGGCTGCCCAGGTCGAGCCCGAGATCGGTAGGCCCGCATGTGCGAAGGGCCCAGAAGCATGAGAACGCCCGCTGCTGATGGCCCACCATGTTGCCTGGGTTGCGCATGTCGCAGAGGACGTTGCGATCTCCGGCCGGGCGCTTGTAGTCGAAGTCCGGGAAGAACTTCTGCGCCTCTGCGTGAAACGGATGGTCCATGGTCAAACCCCCTCGACGAATGCGCCGTCTTGCCGGAGCACACCCTTGCACGGCCCCGACTTGCGTAGAAACTCGACGGGCACATCGCCGATGGCGCCGAAGAACTTCGGGTTGGTGAAGTCGAACTCGGCGACGCCGTCGGGCACGGCCCACTTGCGTCGGTAGTACGCGCGCGACGCCGTCATCCGCTCATCCGCGCGCAGCTCTGGGCTCGCCCCGAATGTGGCGCTCCACAGGTGGTAGCAAAACGGCCACGTGAGCTGCACGCCTATCAGGCCGGCAGCGGCCATGCTCGTGCCGAAGTCGCTCTCCTCGTAGAACGACTTGTAGTTCTCATCGAAGCCGCCGATGCGGTCGAAGTCTTTCCTGCGGAACGCGAACAGCTCTCCGGTCGGACACATGACGCGTCCAGGCCACACGTCCTCGTACTGGGTTCGGCGAGCCGCGTTCTGGCGCACCAGGCCGTGCTCGTTGCGAGGCTCACGCGGAATGACGTCCCTGTCCGACTCGGGCCCCGCGAGCAGGGCCGGCGCGTCCTCGGGCGTAAACGCATGCCAGCTGGCGCCGACCACGCCGACGCCCGGCGAATGCTCGAGCGTGTGAATGAGCGACTCGAGCCATCCGCCGCTCGGCACGATGACGTCGTCGTTGATGGGCACCACGTACTCGCAGTCGTGGTGCCGCGCCGCTGTGTTCCACCCGGCCGAGATGCCACGGTTGCCGCCGTGCTGGACGAGATCGATGGGTAGCTGCGCCTCCCACATGCGGTAGGCCGAAACGGTTGCGCCGACCATCGGCGAGCCGTCGTCGACCACGACGATCCGCACGTCGCCGGTCGCCAGCATGGGCGTTCGCATCGCCATCGACTTGAGCAGCCAGCCGAGGCGCTCGGCCCCGTTGTACGTCGGCACACCAATCACGATCCGCGGCATGTCAGGCCCCCATCAGACGCGCGATGGCGCGCCGCTGCATCTCTTGACCGTCCGCACCCCACTTGTCGACAAACGCCTTCATGTCGAGCGGGGCTACCTCGTCACGCGTTCGGCGAAGGCCCTCGTTGTCGGGGTCTTTGTAGACGCCGTGCTCCTCGTGCGGTACGAGCGGCCAGCCCACGCGGTAACATGGCCGCCCCGACATCATGGCCCGCAGTGTGAAGTCGCTGTCGGAGCAGTACATCTTGTAGCGGGTGTCGATGCCGCCGATCGCGTCGCGCAGCTCGGTCGGATAGGCCATGCAGTAGCCAGCCAGCTCCGTCGCCGGCTCGAGCAAACCGGCGACGCCTGGCCGGTCCTCGTCGATGCCGCAGCTGCGCCACGACAGGACGCCGATGTTCGGCAGTGCCAGCAGTTGCCTGGCCGCCTCGAAGAACCCGGGCGGCAAGCGCACGTCGTCATCAAGCTGCAGGATGAACCGGCCAGCCGCTAGGCTCGCCATCTCCTCGAGCGCAGCGACGGCACCTCGGTTACGGAGCGAGTGGCGTACCTGAGCGTTTGCCGGGACGACCCGCTCGATCGCGCTTGCGTCTTGTGGCGGCGAGCCGTCGTCCCAGACGAGCACCTCGGCGTCAAGATTTCTGGGCAGCGATTCGAACAATCGCGCCAGGCGCGCGGCGCCCCGATAGGTCGGGATGCAGATCGAAAACTCCACAGACGTCATCTCCAGTTCTTGATCTGCGTGTTCCACTCGTCGCACCCGGGCGACGGTCCAAATCCCGCCCGCAGATCGCCGAGCGTCGCACCCCACTTCTGCCGGAACTTCTCCGCGCTCTCGGCCATGTGCTTGGCCGCGTCCAGGTTTTCGGGCTTCGAGTTGGTCGCTCCGCCCATGTGGAACACGCGCGGGTAGTCGGCCATGTAGTGGTGGAAGCCGGCCTGCCTGAGCGCGATCCCGAAGTCGACCTCCTCGTAGAAGCAGAAGTAGCGCTCGTCGAACCCGCCGACGCGATCGAACATTTCGCGCCGGAACGCGAAGAGCGGGCCCTGTGACGACACCAGGCCGTTGCTGCCGCCGCCCAGGAGCCTGCCCTCGCAGTAGTCGACGCGCGGTGGCGGGAACGGCACGGAGGCCTTGGTCACGCCGACGTACGAGTTGAGCCCCACCATGCCGGCATGCCCGTTCTTCGTGACGGAATAGACGAGCACATCGAGCCAGTCGTCGACCACTTCGATGTCGTCGTTCATGAGCGCCACGACCTCGCTGCCGCGGTGACGCGTGAGCGCGTTCCACCCTCTTGCGATGCCGCGCCGCTCGTTGTGCATGAGCATCTCGAGGCCCATCTGCGGGTACAGGCCGCTGGCGATGTGCACCATGTCCTTGTTCGTCTTGAGCAGCTCTTCAGTCGAGCCGTCATCGACGACGAGCACCTTGACGTCGCCGCATGAGCCCCACGAGGTGTGCTGACCGATCGAACGCAGGCAGCGAAAGAGCCTGTCGGGGCCGTTGAGGGTCGGAATGCCGATGGTCACTTGCACCACAGCACCCCCATGTAGTGGGCCGCAACCGCGTCCATGTTCAGTCGCGTGTACTCGGCGGCCATTTCCCCTCGCATTCGTTCGCACAGTGGCGCGTCTGCGGCCACCCGGAGTACCTCGCGGGCGAAGACATCTGGATCGAACGAGTCGACGCGGTGGACGCCGTTCAGATCGGAGGAGTGCGTGGAGCTGGTGGTGACCAGCGGCGTTCTCGCCGAGACGAACTGTTTGGTCGCGGCCGAAACGCTCTGGGTGTGGACGCCGTGAAACACGAAGCCCACGTCCGAGGCGTGCACCAGATCCAGTAGATCGGTCTCGGGCAGGAAGCGCGTGGACAGGCGGGCCTTGTCACCGAACGGAGCGATGGCCGACCGCAAGCGGTCCTCTTCGCCCGAGTTCGGTGACGGTGGGGGCGTCTGCACTACGATCGTCACTCCTGCAGGCGCCTGACGCGCGATGGCCGCCACCGTCTCGGGGATGCGCTTCCACCCTGCCAAGAGACCTATCGTCGTGACGACCACACCTGACAGGCCCAGGCGCCTGCGGAGTGCCTCCCGGTCTCCCGGCTCGTATACGGGGCAGCCCAGCGGGATCACGGTCGCGCGGCCCGCGTCGGGGTAGCTGCGGTGCACCACAACCTCGTCCACCAGGGGACGCAGATCGCGCAAGGCGCCTTCCGAGTACCAGTGGCAGCACAGAACGATGCGGGTACCGCGCTTCTTGATTTCGCCCAGCGTATGGAGGAAATCGGGCGGCAACAGTTGCGGCTCGTAGTGGACGAGCAGGGTGTCGCCGGCTGAGCAGACCTGGGGTATCGCCTGGACGTTGCCGTAGGTGAACGGCAAGAGGTTGGTTCCCGCCTTGACGAGGGACGCGTCGAGCTGCCGGCCGTACTCGCGCACGCCGCACCGCTCGAGCGAGCTGTGGCAGACCAGTACGCGCCGACCCTTCGCCAGGGCAGTGGACGGCTTACCGGGTAGCCAGGCTGCGAGCTCGTCGCTCGTCAGCACGGCAATCCGTGCGCGCCGGTCCTCGGAGCCGAACGAGACGATCCATCGCCCACGCCACTGGGCCAGGCCGCAGGCGAACTCGATCCCGACGTGCTCGAAGACAAACTGGGGACCGGCCGACACGCGCGACAGATCCTGCGAGAAGCGCACGAAGCGATGGGCGTAGAGGCTGCCCTCCAGGCGCTCGTGAACGACCGCGATCCATCCGTCCTCGAACGGCAGGAGTTGACTGCCGCCCCGCATCGCGCCGTGGAGTTGGTAGTCGGCCGTGTCCGGTGGGCTGGGCCACACCTTTCCGTCGGCGTAGTCCATGATGACAGGCGGCTGCGTCCTGTAGACGATCCGCAGGTGGTCCTCCCCGGTCACCGCCGGCATCCAGTTCTTCTCGGCATGGCTCGACGGCTGCGCGCGCGACGAGACGACGTCGCCGTGGTCGTTGAGCTCCAAGACGGCTACCCGCGTCGACTGCGGCTCCACCACCGTGGCGGTTGCGCCGAGCTTGCCACCGAGATCGAACAGTCGCAGGTCTTCGAACTGCCCGCCGTGCATCGTTCGGGCCCCCACCAGGCGCCATTGCTCGTCGATGCGACCGATCGCGTAGTGTGGCACGTCGCGAGCCCAGAGGCGGATCGCCACCCGCAACTCGCCCTTGAAGACGCACACCGAGGGGTTGAAGGCGTGGGCGCCGGCCACGAGCTTGACGTCCTCTGGGACCTCGAGCTCATGGATCATCGCCGTCAAGCGGGCGATGTGCGGCGTGGGCGGGCCTGGGCGCGACGCTTCGAACTCCTTGCGCTGCTGGACACGCTGTGCGCGCTGCTGGGGGCCTGGGCCCCTGCGCTGACGTGGCAGCCCGTTCTGGTAGTCGTCCACGCGAACGACCCTACCACAAACGCATTAACGCTTTCTACCTGTCCTCTTGCCGCGCTTCTTCTTGCTCTCCGCCGCCATCGGCCTCGAGCTGCCGAACGTCTTCCAGAGCCAGAGGCCCAGGCCGACGGCACCCGCGAGAGCGATCACCCATAGGATCGCCTTCACCCACCCGCTCATTCCGCCCGTGGTCGCCGGCACGTTGTTGTTGGCCGGAGGCGTCACATTGCCGCCGCCCCCTCCGCCGCTCGCCGCGCACGGTGCCGGCGCCGACCCCAGGGCCGCAGTGACTGCGTCCGCCGTCGCCTGGTCGTAGTCGCCGTTGTGCTGCAGGTAGCCGGCCGTCGTCGAGGGACCGTCGCCGTTGGGCCCCGAGGTGTCGCCCAGGTTGATGCCGATGTTGTAGGCGACCTTGAAGGCCTTGACGGTGTCGTAGAACGCCCCGCCCGTCAGCGGGTTGGTGCAGCCGCCGGCCGGGTAGGCCGCCACCAGCGCCTGCGCCTCGGCGGTGCCCGGAAGCGTTGCGCCAGCACCGACCTGCCGCTGCTCCTGCGGCTCGCTCTTGTCTTCGGTTTCCATGGCTTCCTTCTATCACCCCGCCAGCCGCTCGGGCGCCCCGCCCGCGCCGAACAGGCTCGAACTCGGGACCAGGCCCGTGCACGCGCCGTTGGTGGGGATGCTGTCGTCCGGGCACGCAGCCACGCACTGCAGCGTCCCGTAGTCGGCGACCTGGCCCGCGGGGCACGCCTGGTTGGCCGCGTTCCAACGGTTGTACTTGGCCTTCTTGCCGAGCATCGCTCCGCCGAGGCCCACCACCGCGCCACCGAGCGCGCCAGCGACCAGCGTGGGCGTCGCGTGCTTGCCCTCGTCGGTCGCTGCGTAGGCGATGCCACCGCCAGCCAGGGCGCCTGCGAGGGCGCCGACGAGTCCACCTGAGAGTGCTGTCCAGTTCATCGTCGTCTCCTCACGCGTACGTCGGCCCTGGATCGCCGGGGCAGTTGGGATTCTCGTAGGGGTTGGGGCCGCTCGCCGGCCACGCCGTGTTCGTGGGGCCCCACCAGGAGGGGCGCGGCGCGTTGCTCGTCTCGCACGCCACCGGGGCGGACAGGCCGCTGACGTTGTAGCCCTGCGACGCCATGTCCTGGATCGCGTTCGCCAACGCTTCGGCGACGTCGGGTCCGTAGCGGCCGTCGGACTGCCCGGACTGCACCAGGCCCGCAGCGGCCTGGAAGCGACGCACCAGACCCACGCTCGAGCAGGCGCAGGGGTCCACCTGCAGGAGCAGGTGAGCGCTCGGCAGGTAGTCGGTCGTGGGGTTGCCCGAGTACACCCAGCCGCCCGGCGGCGAGTAGGGGTTCTGGCCGGGGGCCGGCGGAGGGCAGTTGGTGATGACGCCGCCGGGCGCGGGAGTGCCGTCCGGGCAGAGGAGCGTGCCGGGGGCGGGGGGTGACGGCGAAGCGTGCGCGTAGTGCTCGAAGATCGCAGCCACGACGACGGCGGCCACGACGCCCCCACCGATACCGATTACAACCTTGGTCGACTTGTCCATGATCAGGCCGCCACCGGCAAGGCTTCGAGCACGGGCGCGTTGACGTACTCCGCGATGGGCAGCGTCAGAAGCCCCCAGAACGGCCCGAGCGGATCGTCGGGGAACTGCGACTGGAACTGCGCCGCGGTGATGTTGAAGACGACCGTGCGCGCCGCCGAGGTCGCGCCCGCGGCCGTCGTGTCGCTGGTGACCGTGGCGCCCGTCAGCTCGAGGAACTCCACGGGGATGGGGATGTCGGCCGCAGCCATGGACGCCGCGAGCTGCGCGGGCGTCATCTGTCCGGACGCGTTGATCGTGTAGGCGCAGGTGACGGTGGAGAAGCTCATGACGGCGCCCCCGTGAAGTAGCGCCTGCGGGGGATGGGTCCGCCATCCGATTCGCGCATCTCGACGGTCATGCTGCCGCCGACGGCGAACTGGATGGTCGCGGGCCAGTCGCCGATGAACGCGTTCTCGGGCATGCCTGTCGTCGGCAGCGGGAACTGCGCGAGCACCTGGATGACCGCGCGGCTGGACGGGTTGGTCTGGTCCACGAGCGCGTAGAAGACCAGCTGCCCGCCGGGCTTGACCCACACAGGCTCGAAGGCGCGCCGATTCGGATCGTTCTGGCGGAAGTCGAGCGAGTCGAAGCACCCGAGCTCCCCGCCGACCGGCTCACCCGGGAAGATCCCGCCCCCGCCGGGGGCGGTGTAGCCAGCCAGGGTGAGATAGTTGTCCGGCGTGCCCTTCCAGTCGAGGTTGGCCTTCGGAAACGCCGCTGTCTCGAAGATCAGGCCCGAGTTGTCGGTCCAGCCGCGGGAGAAGCTGCTCGTGGACAGCGGATCCTGACCACTGAGCAGGGCGCGAGGCTTGTGCACCCGGCGTACGCCCCAGCGAATGGGATGGCAGTCGGCAAAGCGGAAGGCCGCCGAGGTCTGCTCGATGACGTTGGGGAAGATGGGGTTGGTCGGCGAGGGCGCGTCGCCGCCCGTCGTGCCAGACATCTGCTCGCTGCCCAGCACCGACATTTGCCCGAGATCGGTCAACCACAGCCCCGAGCCGATGCCGATGGAGCAGAGCTGAAAAAGGTAGCGCTGCACGAGGCCCCCGCCGGGCACCGTCGACCGGAAGGCTCCGGTGTACTGGTACGGCACGCGCAGGCCGGCGGCGAGCAGATCGGCGCTCGGGTTGCCCAGCAGGCCGATGCCGCCCAGGAGCGGATCGAAGCCGCGCGAGGAGACTCGCTGGCGGGTTCGATGCTCGGCGAGGGCGGCGCCCATAGCGCTCCTAGTTCGCGCTCAGCCAGAAGCACCGAGCCTGGTCGACCCAATAGCCGAGCGCCTCGAGCTTGTCGAAAATGACGTTGGTGTCCATCCGGAAGACGGCGTCCTTCTGGGACGTGAGGCCCAGCATCGTCACGGTGACCACCGTGCTGTCGCTCGGCAGGGGCGTCGTGACGAAGAACGACATCAGGAGCTTCTGCTCCTCGAGCAGACACATCGGATCGAGGCGCGAGACCGTCTTGGGAACGGCCTTGAGCGGGATCTGGTCGTACTGCTTGCCGAAGGCGCCGCGCTGGGTGATCGTCACCTGCAGGCCCGACGTCTCATCGTAGGCCAGGTCCGCTTCCGGCTTGAAGATGCTCGCCGTGTTGAAGTCCTTGGTCTGGATGTCGACGTCGATGGCCGGGATGAGGATGTCCCGGTCGAGAGGATCGTCGCCGCTCACTTGGTTCAGGATCGGCGACGGGCTGCCGGCGGCCGTGAAGGCGGCCGTGATCGTGAACGGGTACGGGACCAGCGGTCCGTAGAGCACCACGCCGTAGGCCAGCGCGGGACTCTTCATGAGCAGCCATTGGATGTACGGATCGACGACGTAGGCGCCCATGGCAGTCTCCGGTCAGGGGGTGGATGCAGCGGGCGGCCGAGGGCGCCGCCCCGCCTGCGCGTGGCTGCCCGGTTACTTGCTCGCCATCATCGACAGCGACCGGCGGCCGAAGGTGCCCGCCGTGACCGCGTCGCACACCGCCGACTCGTTGGCGATGATCTTGCTGTAGAGCGTCTGACTGACGCGGTGACCCATCAGGCCAGCGACGAGGTAGAAGTCGCCGATCTTGCAGAGCACCCGGCCGACGGGCTCCTGGATGAGCACGTCCGCCGCCGCCTGGGTGAGCTCGGTGAACACGGGCGCGACGCCCGAGCCGATCCCCGTGACGTTGACGTCCGGGTTGATCTGGCCGATCCCGCCGCCGCCGGTCAGCTGGTTCATGGTCGCCGAACGTGCCGAGCGCGCCTGCGCGTACTCGTCGATCAGGTCGAAGTGCATGCCGAGCTTGACGCCGCGGGGGAAGAGCTGCGCGGTGCACAGCTCGTAGACCGTGGGGTTCATGCACAGCTCCTGCACGCCGGGGCCACCGATGGTGGCCTGCTCGCGGAAGTAGCCGTAGGGCGAGAAGTAGCTCGAGTTGGCCTTGCCGCTGGTGATGTTGGCCGAGCCGTCGCGCGTGGCGTTGCGCGGCATGAAGATGCCATTGGCACCGTTGGCGCGGAAAAACGCGTTGGCGTCGGCGACGTCCTGGGCGAAGGGCTTGAGGTGCTGACCGCTGGTCCACGGCTGCGAGGCGCCGCGGATGGAGGCGATCTTGGTGAGCGGCGCCTCCATCAGGATGTTGTTGCCGATCTTCCAGATCCACTCGTAGGCGCGGCAGAAGTCGTAGAAGAAGTCGCAGGCCCACTCGCCCGTGTCGAGCGAAGCCTTGGTCAGGGTCTGACCGGCGCCCAGGCCCAGGGTGCCCGTGCCGTCGGTCGCCTGGTCGACGTTCGACCATGCGTCCGGCACGACCGGCCCGTTGCCGGCGGCGGTGGGCGACGGGGACCAGTAGCCGCCTTCGACCGTCATGGTGTGCTTGGGCGGCACCATGTGGAAGTAGACGTGCGTGATGAGGACGTTGCAGTCCATCTCGCTGCCGTCGATGTTGATCTGCGCCTGGTCCACGGCGCCCTGCGCGGTGCCGATGCCGAAGGGGTTGACCTGCGGAAGGAAGAAGTTTCCGGCCTGCGCCGGGGTCAGCGGCCCCTCGAAGAAGGCGCGGTTTTCGGCCACGACCTCGAGATCCTCGATGCCGCAATTGAGGCCATCGACGATGGAGGCGGCGATCTGCGAGGGATCATCGCAGGCCTTGCCGGCGCCGAGATGACGACCCCCGATCGCCCCTTCGGAGCGCCGGACCCGGTCGTCGACGAACCTGTCGAGCATCGCGCCGCTGCGCTCGTCCAGGGTGCGGCTGTGGGACTTCCTGCCTTCGTCGGTCTTCGAATACTTGGCCATGATCGTCTGTCGCTCCTGCGTTGCTTGGGATGGGGGGGAATCGCGGGCTCGCGGAGCGCCGTGCGGCGCCGCGAAAAAGAGGGTTACCGGGTGCCGAATCGGCTCTTGCCGTCGAAGCGGGGCTTCGGGGCGAACTTGTTGATGGGCGTCACGCTGCCGGCGCCCGTGGGAGCGGTCACGCCGTTGCCGGGCAGGCCGGTCACGACGGTGTTCGAGTTGAGCGGGTTGCCGCCGGGAGGCTGCACCGCTCCGGGCTGCGCCGGCATCGGCGTGGTGCCCGTGATCGGCTGGTGGGTGCCCGGCTGGTTCGGGTTGGCCTGCTTGCGCTGGGCCTCGCACGCGCTGCAGCCGCATCCAGCCGCGCCCGTGTGGCGCTTCGGATCGGGAGGCGGGCTGCCGTAGCCGGTCAGACCCGGCAGACCGACGCCCGGGGCGACGGTGATGGGCGGCAGCTTAGTGGCAGCGCTCATCGTGCGCACGTCGCGCGCCGTGTTCTCGGGGGCGAAGAGGCGCTGGCCGAGCGAGGTGCTCTTGGTCGCCAGCGCCAGCGTGTCGACCACCAGCTTGGTGCTGGCGAGCGCCACCGACGTCCAGCCCCAGAGTTGGAAGAAGGTCTTCCAGCCGTCGCTCGTCTTGATGCGCGAGGCGACGAAGAGGGGCAGCGCGATGTCGCCGACGAGCACGACACCGAGGGCGATGGCGCCCTTCCACTTGAGGCGCGACCAGAGCGGCAGCTGCCCGGTCAGCAGGTTCGGGACGTCGCCCTGCACGGGAGCGTCGACGTTGCCCTGGCCGCCGCCGGAGCCGAGCGCGTGGCTGCGGATCATCCGGTAGGGGCCGATGGTCAGCGCGATGGCCGTGAGCACGCCGCCGCCGACGGCCGCGTACTCCTGCATGCCGCCGGAGCCGATGGGGTTGCGCTCGCGACGCTTGCCGCCGCGACGCTTGCCCTTGCGCTTGCGCGCTTCGGCCGCCATGCCCTCGTGGTACTGCAGGCGGGCCTTGAGGCGCTCCTGCTGCTTGCGCAGCTTCTCGACCTGCGCGGCCGAGCGGTTCTTGTTGGCCTTCAGGGCCTTCTCGTACTGCGTGCGCAGTCGCGAGGCGGCGCGCTCGTGGCGGTTGCCCTCGACCAGCGCCTTCTTGTAGATGCGCTCGGGGGACGCGCGACGCGCGCGCCGACGGGTCTTGCCGCTCTTGCGTGCCTTGCGCGTCCTGGCGCCCTTGCGGGCCGCCGCGGAACGCTTCGCGCTCTTGCGCTTGCCAGACTTGCGAGCCTTGCGCTTGCCGCCGCCCTTGCGCTTGCGCGATCGCGCAGCCTTCCGAGCGGCGGCGCGGCGCGCCTCCTTCTTGGCCATCCGCGTTCTCGCAGCCTTGCGTGCAGCCCTGCTTCTCTTGCTCGACTTGCGAGCCTTGCGCTTGCGCGTCTTCTTCTCGGTCTTGCGCGAGGCGCCACGGCGACCTTTTCGGCCCGTCTTCTTCTTCGCCTTCTTACGCTTCTTCGAGGCCATCGATTTTTCTCTCCGTGGGGGCCGCTGCGAACGTGGTGCGCGACCTGACGAGGAGAAGAGTGCGCCAACGATCGCGACCTTGCGAATCGTGGCATTTGTCAGAGCAGTCGAAGTTGACGGGGAATTTGTCGCAGGGCAGAATGGGCTCGTGGCCAAACGCACCAGGAACGAGCAGCAGCCCTCGATCGAGATGGTCGACGGTCTGCCGCGCTACCCCGAAGACGACGTCGAGTTCATCTGCCGCAAGCTCACGGCGATCGAGCCGCAGAGCATCTCGGGCTTCATGATGAGCCTGGGCATCGAGACACGGTCCACGTCGCCCGGTAGCAGCGGGCCGAGCGCGGCGTACTACCGCATCGCTGCATCGTTCCGGCGCGGTCTGTCGACGGGCCGACTCACGCGGAGCATGGGGCAGAAGAGTTGGCGCGTGGCGGTGAAGGCGGCTCGCGCGTCCTAGTGGACGCCCTTCCAGCTCCAACGAACCGGCCGAATCATCAGCGCCTCACCGCGCCTGTAGAGCGTCGGCATCTTGCTGCCGAAGAGGAAGCCCCCCTCACCGAAGTCGTGCGTCTTCTCTCGCCGCTGCTGGCCGTGATGTAGCTCCCCCCGCCGCGTGTACTCGATCTTGCTGATCTGCCCAACCTCGGTCCACCCGCGCGTCAGCGGCGGCAGCTCCGCTCGACCATCACGCGGCTGGTAGTCGCCGAAGTGCTGCCCGACATACTTCGGCAGTGGCTCCTCGAGCTTGCGGCCCGTGTGCTCGAAGCGCATGACGAGCGCGACGTCCTTGGGGATCTGCTTACCCGTCTCGTCGTGCAGGATCTCGCTGCCGCGGGGGCCGTAGATGGTGCGGCCGTCGGCGAGCTCCAGAGAGACGGAGTGCCCTCGAGCGATTATCACGTGAGCTGCTGGTGAGCGCCGCTGACGGCGCCGAGCACGACCAGCCCCGCAACAGGAAGCACGGCGGTCAGCCCCGCAGCTCGCGTGTCCGGCGAGATGGTCGCCCCGAGCGCGGCGATCCCGACCAGCGTGACACCACCGGCCGCACCCATCGCCGCAGCGTGCTTGCGGTCACCACCGCCGGGCGTGAAGGCTGCGCCGGCAAGAGCTCCAACGGAAGCTCCGCCTGCAAGCCACGCGAGACCCCAGTACCATTTCACGATGCACCTCCCGGCAATTCGTGCCGAATCGTGGCTCGCATCGCGACACCCAGTCCCGCGCCCAAGATGCCCCCGATGGCGGCGCCCTTCGCGCGCTCGGTGTGCAGGGACAGCGCGCCGATGCCGGCGCCCATCAGGGCGCCGATGACGGCGGACACGTACCAGGCGGCGCTGTTCACGGGCAGCTCGACGTCGAGGTGCAGACCTGCTTGCCGTTGACGGTCGTGCAGTGCAGGGTGATCGTGCAGCCGTGGTGGAACGGATCGGGGATCGGGTAGTCGCCGTCCGCCAGGAACGAGAAGGCGCCCGCGCCGATGGCCTTGTCGACGGCAGTCTTGCCGGCGCCCAGCACGCGCTTCTCCTCGTAAGCGCCGACGGAGGCTGCGCCGATGACCGCTCCGACAACCGTTCCGAGAAGCGCCGCGATCCCGGCATGCTTCGGTCCGGCGCCAGCGATCTTGCCGCCGACGAAGGCGAGCATGAACCCGGCGAACGCGCCGCCAGCCGCGCCCAACCCTGAAGCCGCCGCGACGTTCCCTGCTGGGCTCATGGCTCCAGAGTCCTACAGAACGGCCCGACGTGCAAATTCAGGGCGCGCTAGGGAAGCTCGCCTTGATCTCGTAGCCCAGCCAGCTGCCGAACGCCCCGCCGAGCACCGCACCGATGACCGCCGCGATCCCCGCCGCCCTCGGACTGCCGCCGAAGGCGAGCGTTGCACCTCCGACGACGACGCCGGCTGCCCCCGCGGTCTCGAGCCCCAGGGCCGCGATGCTCGTGTTGCTGATGGTCTTGCTGCTGACGACGCCAGCGCCCAGAAGTCGATCGTTCATTTGCTGCTCCTAAATCGGCCTGAAAGCCGCAGTGAGTTTCGCCACCTTCTCGGCGTTGTAGACGGCGAGCCCGGCGCCGCCCACGATGAGCACCGCCGCGATGCCGATGGTCCACGGGTTGAGCAGGAAGGCCGCCAGACCCGTCGCGCCCTCCCCGAGATCCTTGACGTGCTGCGCGGTCCACTGGCCAAGAGTCGCGGTGGAGTCGATGGCTCCCTGCAGGCCGAAGCCGAAGACGGTTAGCACTCCGCCCGCCACGATCTTGGCGCCCTCGAGCTGCGCGATGATCTGCGCCTGCTTGCTCTGGCTGGGGCCCTGCACGATCGCCGCGCCGAGCGCGGGGCTGTACTTGGACAGGTAGGGACGCTCGGTGTTGCCCGTGTCGCTGACGACGCCCTGCATGGACGTGAGGATCTGCGCCGCGTCCTGCACGATCTCGTAGTCGGACAGGCCGCTCCACACGTTCCATCTGTCGAGCAGCGCCGATGCTGAACCGATCGCGGCGGTCTGCACGCTCGTCAGCTCCGCCACCGTGGGCGGGTTGTCTCCGAACTGCGTCGTGTCGACCAGCGGCAGCTGGTAGTTCCACGTCGGGATCGTCCGCACGCAGTAGGGGATGCCGGCGATCCCGGTCGCCGTAACGTCGATGGTGTTCGGAGGGGACTGGCCCTGGATGAGAAAGCCCAGGGCCCAAGCGAGCGCGTTGTAGGCGCACACCGTCTGCAGCACGTAGTCGTCCCACAGCGCGCGGTACGACAGGACGTCGCCGGGGGAGGCGGCGCCCGCTCCGTAGATGGCCCGCTCGTAGCTCACTGCACCCTCACCGTGACGATCGGCGAGGCCGGCGGCGGCCCAGTGATGTCGAAGAGCGCGGGCGTTCCCGTCAGCACCATGCGTGCGGTGTTGCCCGAGATCGCCGCGGCGCCCTGGTAGGCGGGCGAGGGCGAAACGCTTGCGATGCTCCACGGCGCGATGACCTGTAGTGCGCCATTGGTCGTGGCGTGGGCGACGCCCGTGGAGCCGGACGTCAGGTCGAGGTTCTGGGCGGCGGGCAGCTGCCCCTGGTTGACGAGATTGAGGCCCCCTTGACTGGCGACACCACCCTGCTGCGTGCCGCCCGTGCTAGGCGAGACGCCCAGATCGACCAGCTGCGAGGTGCACGACGTCGCGCCGCCCGACTGAATAGGCGGCAGCGTCATCGCGAGCCCCGTGTAGTCGAACGTGACCGTGAAGCTCTTGCCGTCGGCGGCGGGCAGGTAGGTCAGGATCGAGACACCGGTCAGGCCGAGCAGCGCCGCTACAGCGGTCGTCGACCCGGCGGGCGGCAGCGCGGGGAACGCGGTCGGGCAGGAAGCCTGGAAGCTGTAGCGGTGGCCGGGGGTGAGGGTCGTCGTGACGGTGTTCGAGTTGGCCGGCTTGCTCTTGGTCTCCTCGTAGATGCCGAGGATGACGAGCCCAGTCGTCACGATCCCGAGGCCCCACGCCAACGCTTTCTCGAGGCTGGTCATGCTGCTCTCCCGAACCATCCGGCCTTGTACGCCGCGAACGCGCCGCCACCGAGCAGCGCGACGGCGCCCAGCGTGAGGCCGACCTTGGCGCCCGTCGACAGGCCGGTGCTGGACTGCGTGCCGCCCGTGCCGCCTGTGGCGGTTCCACCATGGTAAGTGCTGCCCGTGTGGATCGGGGCGCCACCCGTGTTGCCACCGCTCGTGTGACCCGGCGGAAGATGGATCTGAATCGGAGCGCACGCTCCCGACGTGTCCCTGGCGCCGATGATGCCGCTCTGGACGAGCACCTGCACCGTCTGATACCCCGTGTTGCCACCGAAGTCGTGCGCCACAGGAATGCTCGCGGGCACCGCAAGGGGCGACGAGCCAATCCACGTACCAGACACCGAGTTGGGCGTCTCGTTCGTGTTCACTGCGAGGTTCTGTACCGACGAGGTCCACGGAAACGAGGCCACCAGATCGTCGGCGGTCGCGCCCTGCAGATCGATGTAGAGCACGAACTGGTAGCACGGCTGAAGCGTCGGCAGTGCAGCCCCAGCGCCGACCGAGCGGCCGAGGATGGCTGAGGCGTAGCCGTGCATGGGGAGAGCATCCCACGCTTTGCCCGCGCCGACAAAAGCCTTGCCCACGCCGATGAAACTGCCCCCTGCGGCGCCCATCAGATCGAAGGTCTTGTCGTCGAACGGATCGACCAGCACCTTGCGCGTGCAGCTGGTCTCGTAGCCGACCGGGCGATCGGTCGTCGCGTCGACCTCGAGCCACTTGCCCGTCTCATCGCGTACGGCACCCATCATGTGCGTCTGCACGCCGGAGCCGTAGTCGATGTGGAAGAACCGCGCGTCCATGCCGGCCGCGCCGATGAGCGACTGGCACGCCACGGTGGCGTCGTCGCAATCTCCAATGGGCATGCACATGATCCCATCGTCCAAACAAAGAGTCACAGGCGCCGCGACGACCATCTCCGAAAATATCGGGTCAGGCGCGTAGCCGACGTTCTTCTTCACGTAGCTGCGCAGGGCCTCGGCTTTCGCGCGGATCGTCGTCGGGAAGCCCGCGTCGCGCAGGATCTGCCCGGCGAGGGCGCGCACGCTGGGTGTGTGCATGCCCTCGCGGATCTTCTTGGCCATCTGCTCACGGGTGATCCGCAAGCCCGGCTTGGTGCCGGGCCAGGGCCGATGGTCGACCTTCACGCCCGCGGCGATGTCGGACGCGATGGTAGGCGAGTCGGCCACGAGGAGCAGCGTACCACCGCCTCGTCAGGGCGCGAAAATCAGCGGGCGATTGTCGCCTTGATTCCACCGCTCCCGAACGGGATGGTCGCGACGACGGTCCCCTTTGCCGGGCTGAATTGGCGTACGCGCCAATAGTTCGCGGTCGGGTCGGCCTTCGATGCCTTGAAGCCATGGCTGCGGGACCATGCGAGCGCTTCTCGCTTCGTGAAGCGATCGCGCGGGAAGAGCAGCGACTGCGGTCGCGAGTGCCCGCTCCTCTTCGGCTCCTCCGCCGCCTCCCCTGCCCCCAGCAGCTTCGCCCCCTTCAAAGGATTCGCCGACACCAACGGCTCGCCGCTCTTGGCCGCCTCGTCCCAGACGGTGCGCCCGAGCTTCTTCCACGCCTCGCTCTGCGCCTGGCCCGTCAAGTAGGCCCAGAGCGAGAAGCCTCCGGCGGCGACAGCGACGACGGCGATGGCGCCACCGACGATAGCCAGGCCGCTCGTCTTCGACGGCGGGTGGTTGCCGATGTGCGGATCCCAGCCGCTGATCTGTCCACCCGGGGGACCGCTGTTGACCATGAGCACCAGCGTCGAGCCGACCGGCAGTCCCTGGATCTGCGCGAGCGCCTCGAGCGCCACGGAGAGCGGATCGTTCCACTGCCTGCTGCCGACCACGTGCGAAATCTGCCGCTGCGGCGCGAGCGTGGTCGTGGTGCACGGCACCGCAACGCCACCGCGCCCGCACTGGCTGTCGCTCGCGATCCAGATACCGCCGGCTGCCTCGCAGCTCGCCTGCGTGCACGGCACGTTGGTCGTGATGGTGCCGGTGCCGTGAGCGGCGTTCCAGCCGGCGAGGAACACGGGCACCAGCGCGCCGATGTTGGTCGCGAGCGTCCCCCAGATGGTGGCCTGCAGCTGCTGTCCGGTCGCGATATCGGTCAGGCTCGGATTGAGGCCCGAGGCCCGGATGATGTCGCAAATCTGCGGCGCGCTCGCGAGGCGATCCCAGACCTGCATCACCACAAGCTCGAGGGCCTGCTCGAACGATCCGGGGCCGCCTGGCTTGGTGGGATCCAGCGGCGTCGAGTCCTGCCAGTCGTAGCTGCCCCAGTCGATGAGGTTGGAGGGGCCCGTGTCCGGACCGCCGCTGAAGTGGTATGGCTGCGCGGGCGGCACGGGCGCGACCTGCGAGCTCGCGATGCCGGCCCAGGTGAAGTCCAGGGTGCTGTCGGTGGGACACTCGCCCATGCCGAACGTGGAGCCGCATCCGACGGCGGTGCAAGGAGGCGACTGCCCACTCCATGCTGCCGCGACGAGCGCAGTGAATCCGGCCACGACCAGACCTGCCACCGGCACCGACAGCGAGGCGTAGGCCACGATGGCCGAATCGGCCGCCTCGACCGCGCCCGGGATATCCCCGCGCGCCAGAGCCGCGACGGTGGCTGAGAAGTCCAGACCCTGGAAGCTCACGCCGGCCGTGGCCTGCGCGGTGTTCAGGACGTACTCGTCGCCCTGCCGCGTGTAGCTCGTCTTGAGGTTGGCGAGATACTGCTGGCCAGCAGAGGCGGCGTCGCCTGCGCCGAGAAGGCCTCTGACGTGCTGCGGTCTCACGACAACTTCGTCCCTTGGCCAAGACGACCGAACCACCACCCAAAGGGGCCCACCAGCGCCGCGATGGGAAGCAGGATGAGTGTCGCGACGATGTACGAGTGCCAACGGGTCCAGGCCCTCTTGCGGCGGCAATGGGGGCAGTTCACGTGCTCGTATAGCTCCGGGTACTTCTTGCGCATGCCCGAGAGCATCTCGGCCCACACGTACGGCATCCGGCCCAAGCCGAGCGTGATCCAGGCGGCGAGGATGGCCGTCCAGACCATCGTCAGTTCGGCAGCACGGTCACGGCGAAGTTCGACACCTGCGAGTTGCCCGAGCCGTCGGTCCAGTTGATCGCCACGTTGCTCGTCCCGTTGGCTGCGGCCACGACGCCGAAGCTGCCCCCGGGAGACGCTGTGGTGCCGGGCATGAACGTTCCGGTAACGCTCGTGCCCGTGGTCACCGATCCGTTGTTGATGACCGGCAGCTGCCTGTCGGTGGACTGTTGCGCGGGCGGCACGAAGAGCATCTCTCCGGTGACCGTGGAGCTCGACGCCGGCAGCCAGAGATCGGGCATCGTGCCGACGGCCAGGCCGATGACCGTCGAGGACAGCTCGGGCACGATCTGCACGGTGGACGTGTGCGAGGCGTTGGCGGCGTCGGTCCACGTAATCGTGGCCTGCGAGGGGCCCGTGGGGCTCTGGCTGGTCCACTGGATCGAAACAGCGGTCCCGGTCTGAGCAGCAACCTTCGCGGCCGTACCGGTGAACGACACGTTGCCGACGCTGCCTCCCTGCGGAGCGCCCAAGATGAGCGTGGCTCCTGCGGGCAGCGCGACGATGCCGAGGTTCTGAGCGCCCGAGGGGGCGGTCAGCAGGATCGACATCGTGGTGCCGGTCGTCGTAGGGGTCGACAAAGAGGGCTTGGACTTGACCGCCTCGATGATGCCGAAAGTCACCAGGACCGCGGTGATGCCGGCGGCGCCCCAGGCGAGGATCTTCTCTCCACGAGTCATGTCGCTGAGACTACGCCGCTTCCTGGCCGGGGTCGAATCTACGCCACGAACCGCAGGTTCGTCGTGAGCGTCCGGCCGCTGGCCGCGTCGTACCAGACGACCGAGACCGTACCCGCGACATCCGTCAACAGAACCTGCAGCGAGCTCGATTGGTAGTTGACCAGCGGGGTCCAGATAGCCGGGTTGGACGACGCTGAGTTGATCCAGCCGCCACCCGTGTTTCCCTGCACCGGGGGCGAGTAGACGTTGAAGATGCCGGAGTAGGTCTTGATCGGCGGCGGGCTCAGGTTGCCGGCGTCGAGCGTCAGGCTCGTCATCTGCTGCGGCGGCTGCGGCCCCTGGAAGACGACCTGATGGATGCACGCGTTGCCGTTCCAGTACGTCCCCGCGGGGCAGCCGCCAGCGGGCGGAGACTTGGAGCCAGCGATCTTGCTGGCGGGGCTCGGCTCCGTCAGGTACGCGAGCACGACACCCAGGCCGAGACCAGAGACCAGGCCGCCGACCGCGCCGCCGACGATGGCGTTTCTCTTGGCGTCCTTGCGCAGGAGATAGCCGCCGCCGGCCCCCAGGACTCCGAGGCTGGCCATCCACACGGCGTAGCGGGCGGTGTTGTTCATTGGAGCGTCCCGACATCTTCTGCGACGAACTGATCGAGGGTGCGGTCTAAGAGGATCGCCGAGAACCAGTCATGCGACTGCTGGCGAAACAACTTGGCGTTCTCCGCCCGAATCTGTGGTGCCCGCACCCCAACGTCTTTCTTTCTCCACTTCATCACGCCACGCTTTCGGCCGCTCCAGCGCTCGATATAGCCGACCGCGCGACGCAACGTGACGGGGTTGTCTTTTGCGTGCCCCAGCAAAACATTGCATCGCTTGTGGATCAAATCACGCACGCATTGTCCGCACGAGAATTTGTTTGTGGGACAGCACGCACGATCATGATCCACGGCAACGGCATCCAACGAATTGCCGGCCGGCAGCATGGGTTCCCCACACAGGCCGCAAAGTCCGCCCTGCTCGACCCACAACGCTTCAACGTCAACGTGGTACTTGAAGCCTCGATGCTTGCGCAAGAAGCGTACGTGCTCCTCGGTCCCCATCCGTTCCGCACGCATGCGCTTTTCCTTCTCTAGGCGCTTCTTTCGGTATGGGACACGATTCGTACGAAGACACTCTTTGCACACGTACTGCAGGCCGCTAGGCGTCCGGTGGTTTTTGTTGAACGACTCTCTGGGCTTCAACTCGCGGCAACACGAGCATCTATGCTCGGGCGGCTGCTCCCGCGGAAGAAACTTGGCCGGCATGGTGGACTACTTCCCGAAGGTCCAGACGGCCCCGGTGTACGGGCAGGTTGTCGAGATGTGCTGACCGTCGGCGGTCACCTGCACGGGGATGTTCTTCTTCCCCATCGGGGTCACGACTGGGTAGACGTGCTCGGTCGTCGGCCACGGCAGCGCCGATCCCACGGGCAGCTCACCTTGGAACTTCCACGGCGCCCCCGGTAGCTGCTGCGCAATCGCTGTCGCCGATGCGACCGTGCACCGATGCGGCGGCTCACGACCGGCGTACCGCTTCGGATCGTAGCGCTCGACGACCTCGGCGGCTCCGAGCGGCTCGCCACGCGGGCCGAGCGTCGAAGTGTGTTTGCCGGCCCCGAAGATGGCGTCTGCGTAGCTCATCGTCCGACCCCGATGGCGGCGGCATAGCCTTGTGCCGCACCAGACCCGGTGCCCGACGGGCCGAAGTCCTGCACGGCAGTAAGTGCGAAGGCCGGAGTGTTGGGCGTCCACGACAGACCCGAGTTCGGCTGCGCCACGACGGTCGTCCACCCGCTCAGTAGCGCGTCGTTGGTCACGTACGTGGATGGACCACCGAGATAGATCGCGCTCACATCGAACGCGCCCTGGTGCTGCCAGGTACCCGCGGCCCCCTCCTGAACGTTCTGCACCTGCCACATGCCAGGCGACACAGCGTCGAGCGCTGCCTGCGCCTGGGCAACTGTTGGCAACGGATACGGCCCGTTGACGTAGGAGATGACGATGAAGTCGTTCTGCGGAACGACGAAGGGCGCCGAGGTCGAGCCGGTTGCGAGCGTCTTGCCGTTGTTGTTGTTGTTGGCGGCGTTACTCACCGCCTTCGCACCGACCGCGAAGATGGCAACGCCGACGATTGTCGTGAACACGACGAGCCCGCCGACGACGTAGATGGCTGTTTTGGCCGTGCTGGCCGCCTCTGGACTCATCGCACCCTCCGTCCGAAGATGGCCGCTGCGTACCCGTGCATGGGCAGAGTGTCGCACGCTTCGCCCGCCCCCACAAAAGGAGCCGACGACCAGGCCTTGACGACGTGGCTCTTCTCGAACGCCGACAGGAAACCGGGGGCCTTCCACGGCAGCGTCTTGGCCTTGGTCCCCTCTCCGACGGCGAGCACAAGGCGCATCCCGTCTGGCGGAGCGGCAGCGCCGAACTCACCCGGCGGGACGTTGTCCCGGATCGAGTCGATGACCAGGCCGCCGTCCTTGGCGCGGATGCCGATGTTCCGGAGCGAGTATTTTTCGTCGATAGCTGCCAGGACGGCGAACTTGGCTGCAGGTGTGATCTGGATCGACTGCCCATCGGGTAGGGAGATCATGCCCTGCAGCATCTCGGCGAGCGAAGTATCGGCTCCTGCGGCGCCGATGAGGGTCGCCGGATAGGCGTGTTGCGATTGGGAACTGCCGATGACGTGAAGGATCATGTCGGGCGCGTCGTCCACGAATACGATGCGCCCGCCTCCTTCGAGAACATCCTCCAAGAACTTGATGTCTTCGGTCCCCTCCTCGGGGAACGGGAAGCGTTCGAACGTACGCCTGGGCGCGACGAGCGAGAAGCCGTACCACAACTTCATCTTCTCGATGAAGTCAGCGGGCATCTCGCCCGCTGCGACCTCGACACGCTTGATCCGATCGCCGAGCAGCGCCCAATGTTTGCTCGCGACCTCAGTCGACCGCCAGAGGAACAGAAGTCCGGTTGCCTGATGAAGCAGCTTGTACGTCGTCAATTTAAGCGCGTCTGCGTTCCCTAGACGCCCGATGGCGAATGTGCCCCACGCAGGATCGTATGAATCGTCGTCGTCCCTGGCAGCAAGGTAAGCGCCACGCGACAACCTTGTTAGTCTGTTGCGTGCAGCCCCAATGCGCGTGACTCCTTCAACGCGAGGTTTGCCTGGCTCGTGGAAGTAGCGGACGGTCGCGTCCGTCAGACGCGAGAAGAAAGGCGACGGCTGCGCGCTCTCGTCGAGCACCACGAGCTCTTTGTTGGGCCAGGTGTCGGCGGCGTAGCCCTCGTAGAGCGATTGATGCGTCTGCGGCCGATTGAGCGTCGGCGTCAGGTACGACAGAAGAGGCGTCATGGATCAGCACCCGTACCCAAGATCGGTCGCAATCGGTTGCGCGGCGATCTCTGTCACCAGCTTCGAGAACTCACGCTCGCGTTGCCTGCGACGACGGGTGACCCACGCTTTCAATGCGATATGACCACGTGGCTTCAGCGGCGGCTTCCGCTTCGGCTTTCGAACGCGTCCGTTTGCGCGCGCTGTAGCGGCCACCGTCAAACCGTGCGTGTGTCGCTGCTCAGGCGTCCTCTTGGCCCACCACTCCAACCGCGCCGTACGTTGCTTCTCGATCGCGGCGATACGGCTGGCCTCTCTTTCCGCTGCGATCTTGGCCTGCCATTCAGGAGACGCGTGGAGTTTGGCCTTTTCTTCTCGCCGTACCGTCGCAGCCTCACGCTTGGACTCACGTACCTTTTGGGCGTGATGTGCTCGTTGCTCCGGTGTTGCGTTGTCCCAACGTTTTTGCGCTTTCGCGCTCCGCTGTTCAGGCGTCTGCGCCGCCGCTGCCTTGAGCGCCTTCTCCCGACGCTGCTCCGGGGTCTGGGCCGCTGCACCCTTGAGCGCCTTCTGACGACGTTCTTCTGGTGTTTGTGCAGCGGCTGCACGAAGTGACAAATCTCGGCGCTCTTCGGGCGTCTTGGACATCTGAGTCTCACGCATACGACGGCGCGTCTCGTCACCGCGCTCGACATACCCTACCGCCCCAGGATCAACGTTGTAGCCATGAGGGAGCAGCGTATTGAGTCTCTTGATCCAGTCTGCCTCGACAGCGTTCGCCTCTTCTCGCGTACCGGATACCGCCAGCACTTCATGCTGGAATGCTTCGGGCCCATATTTTCTGATGGCAGCGTGGAAGACGGTGTACAGGCGTCGCCGCGAGGGGCAGCGCGATACAGACACATGCTCATTCCATCGCTGTTCCATCGTCTTGCGCGTCTGACCCACGTACCTCTTCCCGCTCGGAGAGGTGTGGCAGTAGATCGTCCAGACGCGCTTCTCGTCGCCCATCGCTCAGGCCCTCCGCTCGACACAGGGCGGCCCATGAGCGTGCGCGCGAGCGACCAGCTCCGGAGGCGCGAGGTGCACCGTCACCCTCTGCTGCTCGAAGGGGACCGTCTGCGTGCAGGCATGACAAATGGGGTACCAGAACAGCCCCATGTCCCACATGACGACCGGCTCCGACAGCGTGGGGTGCCCGCAGAAGTGACACGGGGTCTGACGGCCCTCGGGCAAGTCGTGCTGGCCGCAGGAGCAGCGCATGCGAAGCAGTCTACCTCACTCGTGCCGGAAGACCGAAACTCGGCCATCCTGCCGCCACGCGTGGCTCTGCCCGAAGTTCTGCGGCCCTGCGCCCCTTTCGCTCCTGGGCCCCCGTGGCATGCGCTCCTTGCCGATCGACAGCCGGATCTCATCAAGGAACACCCGATTGAGCAGGCCACAGATGCGACACGCTTCCGTCGCTGCGCAGACCGTGCGTCGCCCATGGGCTCGCACGGCTTCGGCCGTGATCGGGACGCGCGGTTTCACGCGTTCGACTTGAACCCGGCGCCCCCAGAAGGCGGCGACACCCGCGAAGCGTTGACGGCCGCCTTGCCCGCCGCTGCAGCCTGCGCGAGCCCCTCGAACATCTGCCCGGCCTGCGAGCCCTTGGTGAACGTCGCCAGCGCCGTCAGCGGCCCCTCGGGGTTCTTCACGGCGCCTTCGAGAATGCCACCGGCCACGCCGATGACCTTGTCGAACCAGGTGGGCTCCTTCTTGTCCTCCGGCTCGTCCTTGACGATCTCCGTCGTCGGGTTCTCGAGGTTGAACGTCTTGCGCAGCGTCTCGCGCGTCTGCTCGCTGGCCTTCTGCCCCTCGGCGATGACGCGCGCCGCCTCGAGCAGCTGCTGCTCGGGGGTCTGGGCCTTACCCGGAGGCGTGTACGACGCTCCCGCGCCCACGGGCACCGGTTTGCCGTCGGGGCCGACCTGCAGGACGCCCAGGGCGATCAGGTGCTTGAGCATCTTCGCTTCGTCGCTCTCGCCGGGCGAATTGATGCGGGCTTCGAGGGAGGCAAGACGGTTCAGGAGAGCGTCGCGCTCGCGAGCAGCAGCATCGGCTGCCTGCTTCATCTCCATGTCTCTGATGCGAAGCTCGAGCTCCTTCTTGTCCTTCTCCGCCGCAAGCTGCATCTGCGCCTTCTCGCGTTCCCACGCGATGGCCGCGTCGTTGTTCGGTACGCCCGTAGGAGGCGGCACCTCGCGCACGGGTCGGTTCTCCTGCTCGGCGCGCATCTCCTCGCGAGCCTGCATCTTGCCCCACTCGATCGCCATCTCCGGCGACATGGTGCTCACGTGCGTCTGGGCGACGCGTCCTGGCATGCCGGGCAGCGTGCCGAGCGGCGGTAGTCTGCCCGCTTCGCCGCTCTCGCCGATCTCCTGCGCCTTGCGGATCTGCTCGGCTAGCTGCTCGCCGCGCTCGCGGACCATGACGAGCGTCGAGTAGCTGTCCAGATCGACGTGCCCGGTTTTGATGGGCGCGCCGTTGCGCACGTAGGAGAACTCGAGCTTGTAGTGCGACGGCCCCGCGCCCTTGGTGCTACCGTTGGGACCGATGGAGTGGAACTGGCTGACGAGGTGGTAGCGAAGCGAGTCGCTCGCGGTCATCCCGCCGAAGCCCGCGACCGCTCCGCCGTTGATCTCGCCCATGTTGATGTAGCCCGCTGCCTCGTCGTCCTTGGGCCCGCGGATGGACGGCCCCAGGGGCGCTCGCGTCACGCTGATCGTGACCTCCTCGGGCTGCAGCGGGGGATTCGTCTTGCCGATGTGGTCGATGATGCGCGGCCAGAGCTTGAAGGCGTCGCGCGGCCAGGCTTCGAGATCGCCGGGGTCTTCGGAGGCAGCGCGCACCAGGGCCGGGTTGGGCGGCTTGGGAGCGCCGGCAGCCGGGGGCTGTCGACGGATCTCCTGCTGGCCGCCCCTGCCGCCACCGCTCGGCGGTGAACGCTTGCGTCGACCGTCGTCCTCGACCGAAGCCCCATTGGCTTCGGCGGGCGGATCGTCGGGCGGAAGATCGAACGGGACGGACGTGGTCATGGCTCAGAGGATAGCCCAGGAGGCGCTACTGAGGGACGACTTCCACGCGGGCTGCGCCACACTTCGCGCAGAAGCTGACCTTGGTCGCCTCGGTCTCGTCGTCCCCGTCGCCCATGTCGTCGTCGTTCTCGGCGCCGCAGCCAGGGCACTCCCACGTCTCTTCTTCATCGTCCTCGTCGCCGATTCCGGCCATGTTTTTCAAAACCTCGAACTCGTCGCACAAGCAGTCGACGAACGCCGGCTCGCTCTTGGGCTTGGCGATGAGCAGGCCGTTCTGAAACAGGCGGTAGAGCATGCAGACCATTTCGCTGCCCGGCGCGACGATCTGATCACGAAGCGGCCCGAAGACGTCGGCGGGGCAGAGCACGTACACGCGCGACTCGCCATACGTCCACTCTTCGCCCTGCTCGCCGTGATCGTACTCGGCCGGCGAGTGATCGAACGCCGCGACGATGATCCACGCTTCCTTGCCTTGCGAGGGAACATGCCGGCCCGCCTCCCAGTCGCCCGAGGCGTGGGAGATCTTCATCGCGGCGTGGCTCGCTAGAGCCTTCATCTGGTCGTCGGTGAGATCGAGGCGGGACTGGACCTCGTCGCGGATCTGCTTCACGCGCTGCTGCACTGAGACGGGCATGAAGCACTAATAATGCTTTCTGCCTGCCGAGCGCAAGAGTCAAACGCGCTTGAACGTCGTTCGCGTGCAGACCACTTGCCCCTTGTACTCGAGCGACTTGAGCGTCCCGAACGCTTCACGGATCGCCTTGTCGAGGTTTCTGTCGGCCGCGCTCGGGTTCGGACTACCGCCTGGGTGCGGGTGACAGCACCAGATCTGGGTGCTGCCACCGTTCTTCAGGCCGAGCGCCGCGATGATGATCGCCTCCGGCTCGACGCGAACGCCCGACGTCTGGCCGACGGCGACCGTGACCGGGCCGTCGACCATCTCGTTGTTCAGGTTGGCGCCAAGCACCTCAAAGGTTTCGTGTCCCTGCCGCGCGTACTTGTCCTTGGTGATGAGCCACACGTCCTTCGCCGAGGCGAGACGAACGCCTGTCGAACCGCAGTCGGGCGAGCGCTCCACCCGGCCGTTACGAATGACCGGCGTACATTCGGCGGCTGCTGGAGGCTCCTCCGCCGGCTTTGGGCTCTTGGCCCATTCCTGAGCCAGCAGGAAAACTTCGCGCTTGCTTGCCGCTTGAACGATCTCGACCTTCTTGATCATGACCACCCACGGCAGCACCGGAGGATTCGCGCGACGATTCGGTGACCGCTGGCTGCAAACCATCGTACCCATGTGTCCAGCGCTCGCCTCGTACGTCCCTTCACGCCTCCCCCGATGGAACCGGATCGGCTTCTCGTACGGCAGCTCCCGCGCGTAGTCTGGCGAGACATACCCGTCGGACGTCAGTCGGTCGATCGGGTACCACTCCTCGCCGTCCGCGGTCGCCACCAGCGCGCCGCGCTTGCCGAGCTTGACGACGTAGCCGAGCTTCGGATGGCCACTGCCGCCGGAGCCGGCGGGGCGCAGTGGGAGCTCGATGGTGACGCGGGAGCCGGGTTGGAGGCCGGAGGGTGATGGCGGCGCGGCGGAAGACGTCAGCGGAAGGTACTCCGGGTTCTTGAGCAGGAACTCCAGGTACGCCTTCTCACTCCCCAGCTTGGCGGTCTTCTCCGAAGGAAAGGAGCCGACGTTCTCGGGCAGCTCTCGCTCGACGTCCGTCTTGGCGAGCGCGACCCACTTGCCGCCGAGCTCCTGAAAGACGTTCGCGAACCAGTCGCCCCTCGCGTACGGAGCACGATGCGGACTGCCGTACCACTGACCGTTCTCGTGTCGCCAGTAAAGCACCGACTTCTCGGCCGCACTCTCGCTGGCGCTCATCTCGAAGCGCACCGTGCCGCCGCTTCGATCTGCGTGCAGCTTCGCCTCCCCGTAGTCCCGCGTCGGCCCAAACACCTTCTTCCCCCGGCTGTCGACGGCGATGTACTCGTGCGCCGCCGTTTCCGCCACGTCCTCGAACCTGTACCTGGGCTGGTAGCCCTCGTCGGGCCGGCTCATCGCGAGGATCATCGCGGCGGCCTGCTTGGGCTCGAGCCTAGCCTTCTGGGCGCCGCGGACGTACTTGGCGTGGCGGGCGACGTCGCCAGACGGATCGTCCGAGCCGAGATCGGCGAGCGATTGCTGGACGGCGTCGAGGTAGCCGCTGTCCTTCGCGCAGTTGCAGCCTTCCTTGCACTCGTGCGCTTGCTCGTACGCTACTTGAACTCGGGCCATGGCCGCAGACTACCGCAGGACGGCGGTGTAGTCTCTTCGGCGGCCGGCAAGGTTGATTGGGCCCGGTAGGCGGCGTCCCGGCTCGGGCATTCGGTCCGGGTCGGGCGCCGCCGGGAACCGATCAGGCGAGACCGTCGGCGGCGTTGTCGTCCCAGACCGTCGCGGGCCGGATGTACGTCATCGCAGTACGAATGTCTCGATGCCCAGTCTGGTTCATGATGCTCATGAATGACTTGCCAGCCTGCGCGGCGCTGGTGACGAAGCCCGCGCGCAGCGAGTGCCCCGAGAACTTCGAGGCGTCAAGGCCCGCAGCATCTGCGAGCTGCTTGATGATCATGCCTACGACCTGCGACGAAAGCGCGCTGCTTCCCAGGTTGCCTCCACGGTCGATGCGACGGAATAGCGGTCCCAACTCGATCTTGCTCGCCTTGAGCCATGCCCGCAGGAGGCGCACGGGGCAGATGCTCTCGTCCTCCGTTCGCGGGAGCGCAACGGTTCGACCGTTGGCCGTCTGATCTTCCTTCGCCTTGCGGATGGTCACGAGGAGTCCCTTGGGGGTCGCCTTGATGTCGGCCGCGTCGAGCGCGACCAGTTCCGAGCGCCTCAACGCCGCGAAGAAGCCGATCGATAGCATCGCCCGATCGCGTGCCCCGGCGAGCGTCTTGGGGCACTGCTCGATCAGTGCGCGCAGGTCCGCCAGGCCGATAGCTGCAACGCGCTTCTGTTTGGTCCCGAGCTTGCGCCGGATGCCGCGCATCACTCGCGCCAGAAGTGGATGAGCGCGCGGCCACTCGTGACCCGCCTCGCGCTGCGCATGGATGATCCCTATGAAGGCCCGTTCGATCGTCGCGGGCGTCTTCTTGGTCTGCGTTTCGCGCTCTATGGATCCGCGCCCAACCCAGCGCATGCGGACCTTACCGTCCGCCAGCGCGGCCAAGTAGACCGCCACGATCTCGGGCGAGGTCGGGAGTGAGGGCAGCTTCTGCTCGTCCGCCCAGGCTGCGAAGCGCGCGAACTCGTTCGCGTAGCCCTTGCGGGTTCGCTCCGAGATGACGTCCTGCGCGTAGGATACGGCCCTGCGTACCCCTTCGGTGATGTCGACCTCGACAGAGAGCTCCGCGAGCCGCGCGAGCGCAGCGGTAGGCTTGGCCACGAACCCGAAGCTAGCCGATTCCGTGTGCCTTGTCGATAGCTAATTCGTCAGGGGATGTAGTAGCCGTACGTCCCGCCCGCGGAGTCCTTCAGCGTGAAGCCCGTCCCGGGCGACGTCGCGCTGATCCAGCCGGTGAACGTCGCGGCCGTAGGCGTAAGGATGATGACGTCTGTCGACTTGAGATCCGGCCACGCGATGGCTGCGCCGCCAGCAGTCCCCGCCGCCGTCTGTCCACGGTTCGAGAAGCCGCTCGTCACATCGATCGGTGTCGCGCACGTGCTCGAATCCGTACCGAGACCGAGTCGCAGTGTGCCGGACGGTGCGTAGAAGCCGATCGTTCCCGTAGCGCCGCCAGCCGGTACGACTTGCAGTTCGTCCGCTACGACGACCGAGCCGGAGTGCTGCGCAGCAGGACCGATGCTGTTGGTGGACAGCACGATCTGCCCTTTGCCGAAGGTCGCGCGGGAAGCCGCGTTGACCTGGCTAGTGAAGGCGCCGCTCGCGGAGCTGCAGTTCCAGTCGAGTGCTCCGATGTGGACGTCAATGCCCGACGTGTCGATGTTGAGGATGTTCGGCGATGAAGCCGTCACCGCCGTGAACGCGTGGTGGTAGCCGACCCATAGCTCATCGTGCGCCTGTACGCAGACACCAGCCGGATTGTCCGTGATGAGCGTGTCGATCCGTGTGCCCTTGGTGCCCGCGCTGATCGTCAGACCATCGCCAGCCGTCCCGCTGACGTCGAGACGCTCGAAGGTGTTCGACACCATCGAGCCGCTGCCGGTGCCATCAAGCCGAGCACCACCTTGCGTCCCTGTTGCCACGATAGAGCCAGAGAATCCGTTGTTCGCGCTGCCCGCTCCGACGTACAGGCCGTACTGCGAGCCGTACAGGAAGTTGCCGCCGTGAACGTGGTACCACTCGACGCCTGGAGTGATCGTGGCATCGCTCGCGAGGATGAGGCCCCACTCCAGACCTTGACTCTGGCAATTCTGCGCCGTGCCGGCGCGAGCATCGACGATCTTGATCCCCGACGCGGTGACGGACGTAGGACCGACGATCGAGTCGTTGTCGAGCAGATCGCTCTGCCCAGCATCGACGAAGCCCGCGTTGAACCCGGTGCGTACGCCTGTCACGTCGGCTGACAGGTCGCGCATCGTGGAGTTGTACGAGCCGTAAGACAAGAGCGTCAGGTAGTCGGCGTGCGTGCCGTTGATCCCGCTAAACTTCAGGCCGCTGATGTTCGAGTTCCAGAACGCGCCACCGATGAACCCGACCGCCTTGCCCGTGATCTGGCCACCGTTTCCCCGCCATGTGACGCTCACAGGAGGTCCGGATAGTGTGTTCACCGTGTCACCCGACACGAACGGGTAGAGCATTGCGTGATCGAGCGTCGCCGTGAACGTGCTGGTCGACTCGACGTGATAGACCGCGGCGAGCGTCGGGGCTGCCACGCTCACGATCTGGATGTACGTGCCCGCTGTCAACGCCACGGTCGTGACGATGGTGTTGGAGTACGGACTGACGGTGGGATTCCCATTGAGTGTCGTCGTGCTCGTGGTCCCCGGCAACGGAGCGTAGAAGAGCGTGCCGGGAATGATGGTCGACGGACCATCGAGGCCGCCGATGAACGTCGCGTCTGGTGACTGATTGATGGTCAGACTGGGAAGCTCGATCTGCGTCGAGCACTTGTAGGTCCCGCCCGGGATCCATGCGGCTTGACCGTTCGCGGCGAGCGTATTGAACGCATTGGGAAGGGTCGTGACGCAGACGTCCGTGGCGCCCGTGTTGTCGACGCCGAACGCGGAGACCACGTTGACGCCGTCGACCTGCGCGAGGCCGTAATACTCGGACGTCGATACGCCGCTTACGAATGACAGCGTGCCACCGCCAGAGAGCTGCGGAGCGAAGTAGTACGGGCCGTAGTTGGCCGCGGGCGCGGAGACAAAGTTGATCGTGACGCTCTGTCCGCGTGGATAGATCGGCGTGGACGATCCGGTGCGCGCGACGACTTGGTTGAGCGACAGGCATGGACCGATGCCTGCACCGCTGCATCCGGCACTCGTACAGGAGTTCGAATCTGACGCACATCCCGACGTGTTGCTGACGTCGATGTACCAAGTCGGAACGGTGCAAGCGGGGCCGCATTGAGCGGCAGTCGCATTCCCGGACGCCATGAGCGGCGCTGGGACCTGCCCGTTCTTGTTGCTCAGGTCTCCGCAGTACCACTTGCCGTCGCTGCCTCGGCACGCAGACATCGCATCACGCTTGGCGTCGGCGAGCCTTTGCGCCGCGGTGCGCGTGTCTACCTTCTTCGGCGCAACCGGCTTGATCGGCTGAGCCTGCGGCCGAACGATCCCCGCATCTGGCTCGTCAAAAGCGAGACGGGTCGGCATCTGCGCGACGGCAGCATCGACTGCGGCCTGGGGCGGAGACGGGGTACCCGAATGCGAGCACGCCACGAGCGCGAAGAGTACGAGGGCAACGTAGCGGATGGTCTTCATTCTCGTTCTCCGTTCACTATCGACAAGGGCGCGAAAGGCCCCCGATCCCCTCGGTCTGCATGCCCGCGTACGGCATCATCAGCACGCCCGCCGCCGCGCCCTGGATGAGCGGCGGCGTCTGGTTGCCTCCCCATCCGTACCAGACGAAGGAGTGCGCTTCGCCGATGTACGTGCCTGCGTTGAGCGTCGCGACCGGCTGCGCCTGCGATCCGATCGACGAGTCGAAGGCGATCACGGCGTCGGTGGGCTTGACGGTGTAGGCGATTCCGGATCCGATGACGGCGGCGGTCTTCGGTACGCCGCCGTTGTTGATGATGATCGCCAGCCCCTGCTGGAGCTGCCGGATGAGCAGCAGGATCCAATCGCGATCTCTCCACCATGCGAAGTCGTCGCTCATGTCGATCTCCTGCTACGTCAGAGGCACCGAGAAATAAACCACGACCACTCCGCTGCCCACTGCGGGAGAGCCACCCACGGTCACCAGCAGCGGCGCCGCCGCAGCACCCACGCTGATGTCGAGGCCGAAGAAGCTGTAGAGGCTCTGGACGTTTGGGATCGACTGCCCTGCGTTCATGAAGAGCGCGACGTTGCCCGCGATGCCGACCTGAATCGTCGTGCCCGGCGAGTACGCGGCGTCCCCGGCGCGCGAGTTGTCGAAGAAGACGGCGTTGATGATGGCGTTCTTGGGGATCTTGTTCGTGGACGACGCGGTGACCAGGCCAATGGGCACCTCGATGGAGCTGTAGTTGCCCGGGACCAAGCCTCCACCGCCCAGCAGCGCCAGGATCTGCTGCAGCGACGCGTCCTGCGCTTGGCCAGTGCCGCTACCGTTGGGCATGCCGACTATCGGTCCCCCGAGCGCTGCGATGATGGCCTGCAGGGTGGCGTCCTGCGCAGCCCCTGTACCCGAGCCATCCGGCATGAAGCAGCCTCCACGCGTGCGAGCTTACCCCGGAACGGGCAGCGCGCGAAAACTAGGCCGTAGCCGCTCGGAAAGGCAGCAGGTAGCCCGGCTGCTTGTACTCTTTCCACGCCAGGTACCCTAAGCCCGCGAGCGACAGGGCGGCGGCGGCGGCGAGGGCGATGTCGGCTACTGGGATGGAGGAGATCGGCGACGAGGACGAGAAGTCGGTACCGTAGACGGGGTCCTGCTGCGGCCCCACGCCCGAGGGCGCGAGCGCGTAGGTCTGCTGGATGGCCGACTTCACCGCAGCGTTGCCGGCAGCCTTCGCGATGAAGTGCGCCAGGTCGCCGACGGTGATGGTCCCCTTGCTCTGGTAGTCGAGACCCGAGTTGGCCGAGTAGACGGCTCCACCACGGGTCGCCAGCACGCTCGACAGATCCTTGGCCGTCGCGAGATCGGCCGGCAGGAAGTTGGCGAGGTAAGCGCGCGTGCCCGAGTTGATGGGGCCGTAGCGCGCGATGAGCTGCGCGAACATCGAGGTGATGGGCCCCGCGATCTGTTGCGATGCGGACCACGACGCGTAGCCAGCGGGGATGGGCCACGCGAAGGGGCACAACTGATTCAATCCGATGCAACCTATGCTGTTGGTCACGCTCGTCGAGAAACCGCTCTCCGAGAAGAAGACCGGCAGGATGTACTCGGGGCGTGGCAGCTTGCCGGCCGTGAAGCCGGACCAGAGAGCGTTGGCGGTGGCGGGGAAGTCGAGGCTCACGAGAGCCCCCGCTTGCGTCGAGCTTCGGGGCTCCAAGATGCTTCGGCAATGCGCCGCACACGCTCCGCCTTCTGCTCTGGGGTCAGGCGCGCCCAGTCGCGCTTCTTGCCGTCAGAGATTTTCCGAGACATCTCCGGATCCGAGGCCTTGTTCTTGAGTAACTGCGCAACGATTTCGAGTCTTCGTGCGGCAGGTACCGAGGCCCAGGCCTTCTTCTGCCGCTGGCTGCGCTGCTCCGGCGTCTGGGCTGCATGTGCGCGCAGACTGCGATCGCTCAACTGCTCGAACGATAGGCCTTCGCGTCCCCGTCGGAGATTCTCCAGCATCGGCGCCCGCTGCTCTTCCGACGCGTTCGCCCAGCGCCTCTTCTGAGCCTCACTCGCTCGACGGATCGTTTCGGGATGCAGCGGCGCCGCGTTCCCCACGGGCGCGATGTTGTACCCGTTCGGACACGTCGTTCTGCGCTTCTCGATCCATACCCGCTCTGCGATGTTCGCGCCCTCTTGCGAGGTCACGACATCGAGAATCTCGTGGTCGAACGCGTCGGCGCCGTACTTCATGATCGCGGAGGCAAGGGCCCGGCAGCCGACACGAACGCTCCGCTTGGCCAGCTTCACATGGTCGCTCCAACGCTTCTCCATCGTCTGTCGCGTCTGACCGATGTACTGCTTCCCGTTCACGCGACAGGTGTGGCAGTAGATGATGAAGCGGGTCTTCATGCTTGTCGCCGATCCCAAGCATACAGCGCCCCGTACGTGAGTCCTACCGCTGTCGCGAAGCCGAGGGCGTAGAGCAGCGCCTTGGACGCGACGCCGATGCCGCCGCTGAGCGGAGCCGAGAGCACCTCGGCGGCCAGTAGTGCCGCCGTCGGATCGGGGTGAACGGTGCCCGGCTGGAAAGTGCCGCCCGGCCAGATCTGCCAGTGGCAATGTGGGATGCCGACGAGCGCCGCATTGCCCGTGGTGTCCACCCGAGCGATCTGCTGACCCGCGGAGACCTTGCGCTGCCCAGTCTGCACGTCGAGCAGGTGGGCGTGGAAGTAAGCGGTCCCGTCAGCGATGTGCAAAATCGCTACGTTGCCGCCCGTCGGATCGACGCCGTACGAGACGGTGCCATCGTCGCACGCCACGACAGGCGTCCCTGTCGGAGCGCAGAGATCGCAGGCGTCGTGGAGCTTGGTGACGCCGTTGGTCGTGCGATTGCCGTAGCCGGCGCAGATGTTCCGCGGCGCTCCCGCGATCGGGTAGTAGCGGATCACGACCCGAGCCTACCGCGCTTTTGGTCCCCAGCCGAACCCATGGCAAGATGATCCCCATGACTCGAGCAGGTAGCGCATGGACGACGGCGGCAGGAGCGGTCGGGGGTCTGCTCGTGGGTCTCGTTGGAGGGCGGCTGGCGACGCGCGGCATGGCCAGCGCTGAAACGCGCGCCAACATTGTGCTTGCAACCAGCGTCGGCGGTGCAGCGGCCGGAGCTGGCATCGCCTCCTACGCCTCCTCGAAGAATCTCCTGGCGTCGTGATGAACAGCGGAAGCGGGCATCTCGAGTCGTTCGAAGACGTCGAGAACGAGTTTCGCGCCGTGCGCGTCGAGCGCGCCAACGACATCGGCGCGATCATGCAGTCCATCGGCAAGCTCGCCGCCGAGGTCTCGGGCCTGCGCAAGGCCGACGACGAGCTGCGGCGAGTGCTCATCGAGGGCGGCTTTCCGCACCGGACCGACGACACTGGCTCGCACGATCTGCGCGAAACGTACGCCCAGCTCAAGGCGCTCGCGTCAGACCCCTCCAGCCCGTTCGGCCCCAACGACCTGCGTACCGCGGTGGAGCGCGTGACCGAAGAAATGCGTCTCCGGGCCGAGGTGGGCACCTGGCGCAAGATCAAGGCATTCCCCTCGTGGGCGGCGCGCAAGGCGGCTGCCAAGGCGCTCGAATGGGCCGTCATCGCGGCTCTGGCCGCGGGAGCCGCGGAGCTCTGGCGGCTCTTGCATCACTAGGGTAGGCGCGGTCGGCCGGCGAGCTGGATGGCTGCCCAGAAGCCGCCGACGACCAGCAGCATGGCGGCGCCCGTGAAGGCGACGATCGGCCAGCTGATGCCCGGCGGAGGCTCGTCGAGCGAGTAGACGGCGGCCGTGGGGTCGGGCGTGTCGAGGTTGTCGGCCTCGGTGGCGCCGACGCCCTGCGTGGCCTGCGTAACCAGCGACACGCCCGGAATGCAGATGCCCGTCACGAGGACGCCATTGCGGTAGGTCCATGAGTGATGGCTCACGAACGCGCCGACCGTCTGCCCGTTGTAGACGATGGTCTTCGCGATGCTGCCGTACGGGTAGCTGCGGACGTGGTCGCGTACGTCGATGGCGAACTGCGCGAGCGGATCGGGAACGGCGGCTTGCCTCCACACGCGCCACCCGAGAGGTACCGACTCTTGGACGCAGCTCACGAGCGCCTCCGCCCCGCCGTCATGCCGATCACGAGATGCTGCTTGAGACGCAGCAGTCGACCTCGCCGAACCCTGACCTTCGCGAGCAGGAACAGATAGCGACCCTTCACGTCGCCCCCACAGGCGGCGGCTCCGTCGCGCTCGTGGCCTCGTGCAGCCGCTTGCGGGCGGCGTCACGCTCTTGCGCGGTCGACCAGCCGCGCTCGGACAGGGCCTGGTCCATGGCGCAGCCGACTTGATGGCCGCCCTTGTAGTCCTCGTGTCCTTTCGCCAGGTACTTCTCGTGACCGCCGCCGGGCTGCGGACCCTCACACACGGGACATGCGGGCCACCGGCTTCCGTGGGCCCATTCCGATGCGAGTAAGGCGATGTCGATCGCGGCGAGCATCAGCAAGCGTGCCCGTCTTCCCACGCTTCGCCGCATTCCGAACAGACCGGGTGCGACTCGTTCGCTTCCTCGTCCTCCTCCACGATGTGCTCGTCGCCGATGAACACGTCGCCACGCGCGTTGATGGTGACGTCGATGTCCTCGACACCCTTGCTCTTGGCGTCCTCGACGATGCTCCGCGCCTGGGGGCCGGAGATCGAGAGGTACATGCCGCCCTCCGGGTGGCTGGCGTAGGCCACGAAGACGCGGACCTCGCTCGCGCGTGTGACGGCGCCGCCGAGCTCTCTAGGTTTCATCGTCGAGCTCCTCGGAGGCGAAGCCGTCCCACGACGGCGGCGCAGCCAGCACTGCCCAGTCGAACTCGTACGCGCCGCTCGGCGGCGGCGCCGGAATCGTCGGCGGCCCATCTGGCGGCAGTGTCTGATCGGGGTCCACGGCGGCCAGTCTACAACGACTCAGGCGCCGCGCCTACGCAACTCCCGCAGCGCATTCTGCAGGCTGCACACCAGCACGCAGTCGTGGGTGTGCGGATCGCTGTTGCAGCTCGGGCACTTATCTTCGACGTCGTCCTGCTGCACGAGCGCATCGAGGCACTCGTCCATCAGGCTGAAGACCTCGGTCATGCGCAGGTCGATCTTGAGCTTGACGCCGCGCGTCTCCAGCACGAGGCGCCTGCGGCTGTCGTCGGCGGGACGCAGTTCGCACAGGACCGCGTTCGGATTTCCGATGTCTCCTCGCATCACTTCCTCCCAGGCGGCCGTTTCGGCAAAGGCATCAGCAAGACGGCCGGCACAGGCGTCCGCAGCTTCTCGCCCACCGGCACGTCCTTGGCGAGCAGCGGCGCCTCGACGTCGACCTCCAGCCGCTGCGCCACGCCCTTGACGTAGTCGCGCTGCCGGGGCGTCAGCGGTCGGTACTTGTCCAGCATGCCGTCAAACGCCGCGAGGTGGCGCTCTTGATTCTCGTCGAGGTCTCCGAGATCGCGCAGGGCCGCGACGGTGGCGCGCAGCAGGCGGGCGTCGTCTTGGCTCAGGTGGTCCATCACTTGTGCCCATCGAGCATGATGTCGAGCGCCAGCGCCGCCGCCTTGGCCAGCCGCTTGTCGACAGCGATCTGCGCCTTCATGATCGGCGCGAAATGCAGCCTCGCGCACTTCGGGCAGAGTAGCTGCAGACACCACGCGCACCGGATGGCGACCTTTCGCTCCTCGGTGCGCATCCGGTTGCTTCGCGAGCGCACCGTGCCCTTGACGCGTTTCCACGGCGTCAGGTTCCACACGAGCGTCCTGCGGCATGTGGTGCACTTGGGCTGCGCGAGACGCGAAGTTGGAACACGTCGCCCAGCGAAGTGACGCCGGCCGGTGCAGACGTGAAGGCTGGTCGTCATTTCTTCTCCAGTCCGCCGCCGTACCCGCACGCCAGCGCCGTGCGGTACTGCTCGAGCAGCTCGGTGCAGCGGGTCTGCGTCGCGGTGAGGTTGTCGAGCATCTGCTGGTTGTCGCGCGCCAAGATGAGGCAGACGCCGACGTGTGCGGCGTTCTTCTCGCGCAGCTCGCGGCATTCGGCGACCAGCTCCGCGATGCGTCGCTCCAGCACGTCGCGCCCCTGGCCGTCGGTCTTCGCCATCTCGTCGAGGTTCATCGTCTCAGCTCCAGCCCGAGATTCTTGAGCACCTCGCGGCACTCCTTGAGACACTTCTTGCCGAAGCCTGCCCGCTTGGCGTCGCGCGACGACAGATCGATCTTGTCCAGCAGCTGCTCCAAGTCGCCCACCGTCTTGACCCCGAGCTGCCGGATGGCCAGCGCCGCGCGCACCGACAGTTCCAGTTCGTCCGCCGCGCGCATCCGCAACTCGCCCCGCTGGATGTCGGCGCGGATCTGCTTGCACGCTCCCTCGGCCATGTGCAGCGCCCCGTGGTAGGCGGGGTGGGCGTGGATCTGCAGGAAGGCCAGGCCGGCGAGCAGTTCGGCATCGGAGATCATCGCTTGGACTTCTTCGACGGCGCACACGCCGCCTTGTGCAGTGCCCTCACGCACCGCAGGCAGTAGCCGTACTCGTAGATGGGCGGCTCGCCCACCACGCGCGCCATGACCGCCTCGCGCATGCCGCGATTGCAGATGCAGCAGGTATCCTGTCCCGGTGGCAGGACGCATCGCTTGAACTTGTGTCGCTCTGCTTTCATCGCGCCTCCAGCGTATCCGCGAACGCCAGCTCCCGCGCGAGGTACGCATCGCGCCGCGCCTCGTTCGGCTCCCGCAGCATGGCGACGTGCGCAATCGCTCGAGCCTGCGCGCGCCACCACGGAGCCCACGAGGCGTCCGCGTGCGGGCCTCGCAGCGATACGGTGCGGTAGACCTCCGCCTGCAGATCGGGTGGCACCTTCGACCAGCACGCGCGGCACATGAGCCAGCGCGGCGGGCAGGGCGACTTGCAGCCGAGGGCGTGGCAGTGGTGGGTCATCGGGACGCTCCGCACGCGCGGCAGCTCGTCGCACCCTTCTCCGTGCCGGTCCACACCAAGCACTTCTTCCCATCCGGCATCGTTGCCTGACAGAACCACCCCGGCAGCAGCACGTCCTTGAGCGCCTGCCGTGCCTCGCGGATGGCGTCGATCGCCACCCGCCCGTTGAGCTGGTGCGGGCTGATGATCTCCTCGGCGATGGCGAGACGGGCGTCGAGGGTCACGCTTTGTTTCCCTTCTCGCACTGCGGCTCGAACGCGTGCCCCTTCATGTGCACGCGCATCTCGCGCAGCAGCGCGGGTGGCGGATCGTGCCGGAGATCGATGGGCAGCGTCACGAGCAGGCACTTCAGCTCGATCGTGCAGGCGATCTCCACGAAGTGACTGCCCTGCTCGTTGACGACGGGCTCGATCTTGAACGCCTCGTGCACCCACGACGGCCAGCGTTCGCGATAGGCCGTAGCTTCGCCCTTCGCGATCGGAGTCACGGCGACCCCCGATGCAGCCCGACGACGTACGCCAACGCTTCCTCGTCCGTCTCGAACAGGCGATCGGCCAGCTCGGTGAAGATGGTCCACTTGCACTTGGGACCGGAGACGACGATGAGCGGCCACGGTCCCCCATCCTCGCCTGCGCGCATCTGCCGCGCCACCAGCGCCGCCCCCAACTCCACCCAGCTGCCGCACGCGCCCCTGTCGTTGGCCGCGAGCAGCCAGACGATGTCGGCCGCAAGCACGCCGTCGAGATCGGCCTGGGCGTACTTGCGGCGGTCGGCGTCGGTGAGCAGGCTGTCGCCGCCGGAACCGATACCGTTGAAACCCAGACAGGAGCACGCCGCGATCGTCAGGCCGTCGCCCTTGCAGCCCTCGCCGCTGTTGTAGTGCACGCTGCGGTGATGCCCGCACGCGCACACGTCTCCCTCGGCCTGAGTCCAGTCACAGGTGATCTCGATGCCCGCTTCGCGCAGCTTTGCGATCATCGGCCGCGACCGCTGATGCTGCTCCACCCACGCACCCGCCACGTACGCCTTCATGTCTCCTCCACCATCTTCGGCCTACCATCCTCGTCGTACAGACTCGCCCGCGCCGCCCCGGCCTCGGTGATCTTGTAGCCGGCGCGCATGCTCGTACAGCGCACGGCGCCGGGCGTCGGGATGAGGCCGAGCGACTCGGCGAAGCCGAGCTTGCAGAGATCGTCGAACAGTGAGCTGGTCGAGGCCATGATCTTCTCGCGGGCGAGGCGGACCAGGGCGCGGCGGAGGGTCTTGGTCACGTCGCTCTCCAGCCGGAGAACGTCGTCCCGGGGCCGCCGAACTTGATGAGCTTCTTCTTGCGCAGACGCTGCAGAGAGCGATCGACCTGCCGATCGGTGATGCTCCCGCTCGGGTTCGAGAGGGTGACGGCGACGCAGACGCCGCGGAGCGTGAGGCCGCTCTTGGTCCTGATCGCGGCAAGCACCCGCTCGTCGAGCGCCACGTTCTCGGCGCGCTTCTTCTCGTGAAGGCTCACGACGGCCGTCCCTTCGCGCAGCACACGCACGCGAGGTCACCGGGCTTCTTCGTTGGCGCCAGCACGCCGCCAGCGTCAAGTTCCTCGTCGAGGGCGTGCGCCTCCTTCGCCGTCAGCGCGCTGCCTTCGTCCTCGACGATGACGAGCGTCGTGGGGTCGAACAGCAGTAGGTCCGTCTTGCCGGCGGCGCCGTTGGCGGCGCGGGTGTCTTTCGAGGCCATGGTCACTCCCAGATGTCGAGAAGGTCTTTGATGTCGTTCGCCAGCTTGCTCTGCATGTCGCAGTTGCGCTTGAGCGCTTTCTTGGCCCGGCGCAAACCGTCGATCGACGGAGCCTCGTCGAGTAGTCCCGCCAGCGCGCCCGCGCACTCCTCCAGCGACCGAGCGTACTTCAGGGGCAGCTCGATCGTCTTGGGCTCGGCCACCGGATTCGCTTCTCTGCGCAGCGCCTGCAAAGATTTCTTCGCCATCTTCAACCTCCGAAACGTTCGACGGCGCGGGTGCGCGCCTATTCAACAAATCAGTAGCTCACCGACGTTACCGCGCTTCGAGGCGTCGGAGTTGATGGCGCGACGGGCCTCGACTCGCTCGATCGTGAAGCCCTTCGCGTACAGCGCCCGCACGGGCGGCACGTCTGCGTTGGACAGCAGCACGCGGCAGCCTCGCGCCTTCAGTCGCAACGCCAAGTCACGAAGCCTCTCTTGCTCAGCGGGCCCGAAGGGTTCCTTGGTGTAGGCCGTGAAGTCCGACGAGGCGCTAACGGGCCAGTACGGGCAGTCGAAGTAGATGAAGTCGCCCTCTTTCGCGCAGCCACTGACCCCCGGCGGCGCTTCGAAGTCGCCGTGCTGGATCTGGACCCCCTGCAAGAGGCGCGAGCACGCGTGCAGGTTCTCGGCGTCGCAGATGGTGACCTCTCCCGCGCGCTTGCCGTGCGGCACGTTGAAGTCGCCGGCCTTGTTCACGCGGAACAGGCCGTTGAACCCTGTTTTGTTGAGGAAGATGAAGGCCGCCGCCTGGTCGACGAGCAGCATCGGGTTGCGCCTGCGGACCTCGTAGTAGAACTCGGCGCCGCCCTTGCGGTAGCCGGCCTCGTACTCGCGCAGGTACGCGATGACGCCCACCACGTTGTCGCGGGTGGCGCGGTAGGTCGCGATGAGCCACTTGTTGCTGTCGTTGATCGTGACGTTGTCGCCGGTCGTACCCGCGCTGTCGCTATCGGCCGTCCGGCCCTGCTGCAGCACGTCGAAGAGCGTCGCGCCGCCGCCGACGAACGGCTCCCAGTAGTGGCCGAAGTAGGACGGGACGCGGCGGCGCAGTTCGGGTAGCAGCTGGGTTTTCCCGCCTGCCCATTTTGTGAAGGGTCTCGCCACTGTCATCGCTCCTGCTCCCGTCCTCGGTCGCGCGTGGCCGCGCAGTTCGCGGTCGGTGGGTTGGACGAGGGACTCCCCGCTGTTATTCAAGCCGCCCACGGTACAAGCCTCCCGTCCTTGAAAACCGGCTTGGACTTCTTCGACCAGCACCGCGCGAGAAGAGGCTTCACGCGGGCAGGGACATCCGGAAGAAATTCGTTCGCTCCCGCAACCATCAAACGACCAAGCTCGATGGCCTTGTCGTGGGCACGAAAGTCGTCGTCTACTTCAAGGATCAACTCGTCGTGGATCATGTTGCAGATCCGCGATCCGTAGAGCACGTTCGCTGACTCCGCGTAACACGCACGAGACACGATGTACGTCGCACGCTTCGCCGCATCTGCACCCAGACCCTGAAAGTACGTGTTGCACGCGGCCGTGTAGTGGCACCCTCCGCGCATCCTGTTGGAGAAGACTTGGTGCACAGTAGCCTCGCCCGTATCCTCGTCGACCAAGTCGCCGACGTGCTGAAAGAACAGCTTCAACTCGGGCCAACGTTCAAGCCACTGCGCCTTGAGCTCTCTGGCGCGCTCCTCGGTCAGATGCACGCCGTAGGTCTTGCGAGCGAAGAGGCACAGCTTCTCTGCGCCGAGGCCACCGGGGAAGCCGAAGTTGGCGACCTTGGCCGTCTGCCGCGCGTTGTCGACCGCCTCGTCTCCGGCTTCGTTTCGCGCGACAGCCTCCTCGTACGAGATCCCGAGGATGCTTGCCGCGAACGCCGTGTGCGCGTCGAAGCCGGCGTTGAGCACCTCGGCCAGGTGCGACTGCCCGAAGAGCGTGACGCAGCACTGGGCCAGGGTGTGGAGCTCGAGGCCGGAGAAGTCCGCCTGGGCGAAGACCTTGCCGGGTCTCGGGATGAAACACTCTCGAATGCCCATCAGCCCACCACCAATCGGAGACGACGGGCCCGTTCCAGCCCTGCCAAGAGCATCTCCAACTCTTCAAGACTTGCGTCGCTCTTGATGTTGTTCGCGCGCCAAGAAATGACCCAGACGTTGCCCTTCACGTATCCAAGCGACGAGTCAATACGATCTAGCGAAGGCGTGCTATCGGCCTGCACTCCGGGCTTGCGTTCCAGCACGATGCCGAGCAACGGACAAATCTTAGGAATGACGATGTCAGACACGTCCAGATTGAAGTCCAACCCAAGTTTCTTGGCACGTTCTTTCGCTCGCCGAAACATGCCGCGTTCGACGTTAGCGGCGCACCACTCGCGCTCCTTGCACCGAACGCGTTCCGCGTTTCGTTCGCGCCAAGCTTTCTGCCACGCTCTTCTGCGATCAACGTCCAACCGCTTCTGCTCTCGTATCTTCTCCTTGTTGGCTTCTCGGTAGTTCTTGGCGTTGGCCTTCCCGCGTGCGGGGTTAGCAGCATAGTACTTGCGCCCGCGCTCTCTATTGCACGGAACGCACTTGTGCGGAGCGTTGTCGTAACGTTCGAAGGAGCCATACACCTTACAAGGCTTGTCGGAAGTCATGTACCGCCTGCCGTCTTCCGCGCGAAGTTCTGGACATTCGGTCTACTCGACGTGGCTCGACCCGAAGCAGCTAGGCCAAAGGTCGTGTGCACCGGATACTGCGTCCCCGCCCGGAGCACGGGGATGTCCTTGGCCAGCACCGCCTTGAGCGACGTGAGCTCGGCGTAGTCTTCGAGCAGGTCGTACTCGGAGGCTTCGCACGCGTCGGAGTCGAGCGACACTCCGCCCTTGGCCGTCAGGCGCACCGGCTTGCCGAGCTGCTCGCACACCTGCACCATGAGCGCCTTGGCCTTCTTGGTGTCGCGCGAGCCGTCCGCGCGCACCAGGCCCGCCGCCTTGAGGTCGCCCTCGATGGCCGCAAGCGCGCCCAGGGTCTCCTGCTCGAGTTTGTCCACGCCCGGCGCGTGCGTGCGCAACCCCCACACGCTCGTCAGGTGCAGCGCCCACGCCGCCCGCGCCTGGCGGAACTGGTCGGGGATGTACTGCACGTGCTCCTCCTGCTTGAGGAACACGTCGAGCGTCGCCCGCGCGTCTTCTAGCGGGTACGTCCGCGCGCCTTCGGGCCATTCGGATAGAGGAGTGTGGAGAAACTCGCCGTACCGCAGGCGCCAGGTGTCCTTGTCGAGCCTGCGCCCCGTCGCACGGTACGTGAGCGCGTCGAGCGTGTAGTCGTGCGGCATCCACCGCGCGCCGCGCTTCTCGACAGCCTGCGGGCACGTATCCGGATCGCATTCCTCGTGCTCGTTGCACACGCGCTTCTGAAACTTGTGCAGGTACCCGCGAAACTCGCCGGCCGCGATATCGAGCAGCTGCTGCCGCAGCTTGGTGCAGGTGATCCGGTCGTCGTCGTACGACTTGAACACCAGGGGCACGATCTCCGGCCACTTCGCGCACAGCACGGCGAGGTCGTAGACGACATGGTGGCCGACGAGCAGCAGCTGCACATCGGTGAGCCAGCTCACGACGAGCGGCAGCGCCTGCGGATCGTCGGCGTGGATGATCTGAGGCTCCTCACCCAAACGCTGGTACGTGAAACAAACCGCTTCCGGAGCCATCACACCCGGCCTGAACAAAGCTGTCTCAGAGTCCCATGCCAAAACGTTCATCGACCATGCCTCGCAAGGTATGAGATGGCCCTAAACAAAATGCTGCGTCTGTCTTTGAAGCCGCCCAGCCCTCTGTTGCAACTGCTGCACAGCAGCTCTCTGACTTTGCCGGTTACGTGGTCGTGGTCAACATGGGGGCGAAGCATCGGCTCATTGCAGATGCCACAGCAACCGGATTGCTCTATCAACATCCGATCCCATTGGCCTGGGACGAGCCCATACAACGCATCCCGAAGTTGCGCGGCTCGCTCGTTCAACCACTTGCGGTAGGCGTCGGAGTTCTCTGCCTTGTTCTTGGCGTAGTTGTCTCGTTTTCTCTTCGCTATTTTCTCTTTTCTGAGGCGATGCGCTTCCGGATTTTCTTCAGCCCGCTTCAGATAATAGGACTTGTCCGCCGCCCGTTTCGCTCGCAACCGTTCTTCGCGAGGCAGGTTGCTTAGTGCGCCCCGCGGCTTTCTCGGAGTGCCTAGCTTGGTTGGTTCGCCGACTTTCATCGCTCCCTCAAGGCGGCTTCGCCACGTGTCGTCAATCGACAGCCGCTCTCGCCCGGAATCCACTCCGCCAACTTGCGCTTGAAAAGCGCATCTCGTAGCTCCGGGCTGCCGGGCGCTTCGCCTCTACCGACGCGGCGAAGCGCCCTCCACAGCTCCGGGTGCATCTGCTGCGACACACCCACCGCGCACTACTGCGCCTGCGCCGCCGGCCCCTGATCGATGATCGCGCCCCACTTGTGCAAGCTGAAGTCGGTGTCCGCCTTCGTCTTGACGGTCACGACCTCGACGGGGATGAGGAAACCGTTGATGGCCCCCTCGTTGACCACGGAGTTCATGAAGCCCTCGACGGCCTCGATGAACTCCGGATCCTCCGGCTTCTGGCTGAGAATGCCAGCGGCGAAGCTCTTGAGCGCACCGAAGCCGATGTCGATGTCCTTGAGCGACTGGTACCACGACGCCGTGGTGCCCTGCTGGTTGGGCAGGAGCTTCTCAAGTTCCTTCATGTCGAAGGGCTGTCCGTTGAACGACTTGATGGCCGCTGCCTTGGCCGACTCGTAGTCGGACTTCTCGACCGTGAACTCCATGATGAACGCGTCACCCTTGGCGCGCGTCTTCTTGAAGATCGCGCGCTTGACGCGCACCTCGTACTTGCCTTCCTTGAGCCAGATGCCCCTGTCGAAGGTCTTGGCGTCGCGCAGTCCCGCAAACAAATTGCCGGTGGTCATGTTCTTGTTCTTTCTTCCTAGCCCCAGAGGGGCCCTCTTCGGTTGTCGATGTCGGGTAAGCAAAGGTCCGCTAAGAGAAGTTTCTGATCGTGGCCCAGCGTGTCGGCTGCGGCGCGCGCGCCGTCAAGCGCCCGGTTGAAGGCGTCGTAGTGCTCACGGCATCCGAGCAGGAAGTCGACCGCGACCTCGTCAGCCTCCTGGCCGTCGCGGTGCGTGCGGCCGATCATCTGCTCGGCCGTGAGCGCATCGGGCGGGAAGGAGCTCACGAGATTGGTCGAGAACATCTGCAGGTTACGGCCTGCACTGTTGGCCTTCACGCTGGCGATGATCGCCTTGCCTGGCTTGACGAGCGTGATGCTCTCGCCGCTGTCGCTCAAGCCCTGCGCGCCGTAGTACGCCGCTCCCGTCTCGCGCGCCAAGCGGCGAGCGAAGAAGACGTGCTCGCACCAGACGATCCCCTTCTGCCGCTCCATCCACGCCGCGCACGCCTGCAGGGCCGTGTCGTCGTGCCAGACGTCCTTGGGCTGCACCTTGTACGAGTCGCGCACCGCGCGCCACGCATCGAGCGTCGGCGTGTGCAGCCGCCCCGCATCCACGGCGTTGGCCACCTGCAGCTCGGTGTCGAGCACTTCGGACTCGGCGAGCGTGTCGCGCACGAAGGTCGCCCACTCGCGCCGGGCGGTGCTCCATTCGATGGGCGGACGCGGATCCCAGACCGAATGGAAACCCAGAGCGAGCTGCCGCAGGTACATCCGGAACTCGAGCGGCGTCGCAAACGTCCAGCCATCGGGCGTCGTCCACGGCCGCACGACGTACTTGCCGTGACAATCCTTGGTGCCCTCGCGCATCTGGCGGATGTGCTCCACGGTCACGTCCGCGGGCTCGTACTCGAGCGCCGAGACGCGCAGGCTGCAGGTGACGCCGTCGTTCTTGGCCGAAGCCACGACACCGCGCGTCTCGAGCAGGCGCGACTGGAAGATGCGTCGCACGCGCACGAGCTCGTCTTCGCCTTCAGCCGTTCCGATCGACAGCAGCGCTCCCGCCTGCCGCCGGCCAAGCGGGTTGACCTTCTCGTCGAGCGCATCGGCCCAGGCTGAGACCTCGTCATCGCTGACCGGGATCGGCGAGCCCGACTTGAGGCACCAGCGCAGGATGTGAGCGAAGTCTCGAATCGAGCCCTTCATCACCGTGCCCGAGACTCCAACGAAGCGCGTCTCGGGATTCGCCGCCATGTACCGCACGACGCGACGTGTGCGTCCCGCGCGATGGTTCTTGAGGTAGTGCACCTCGTCGGCCACGATCAGATCGGGCTTGACGTAGTCGAGCTTGCGAGCGCTCTGCACGAGCGAGAGCATCTCGTAGGACTCGATCTGGATGTTGGTCGGCAACCGCCAGTGCTCGCGCAGGAGCTTGTAGTCGTGCCAGGTCTTCTGAACGAGAGCCGCGGGCAAGAGCAAGATCGGCCGCTTGGCCTCGAGCACCAGAGGCAGCAGCAGCGTCACGAGCGTCTTGCCACCGCCCACGCGGATGGGTCCGAACAGGCCCCCAGCCTCCATCGCTTCGTACAGTGCGATGGCTTGCACCGGACGCAGCGCCATGGTCCCGCCGGGCGTCTTGAACTCCAGCGTGAGCATCTCTGCCAGACGCGCAGCGTCCGGCTCGGGCCACACGCGCCTGGGCAGCCGCGCGATGCGCTCGACCTCGCGAGTGTCCTCGACGACCAGGCTGCGAAACGGAGAAGCGTTCATCGTCGCCTGAGCTGCGCCACCGCTGCGTCCGCGATCCTGCGCGCCGCCTTGGCATGGTCCTTCTCCAGCGCGCTACCGAAGCTTTCTCCGTTTGCCCTCGCGGCTCGGAAGTCCGACACCCACGCCGCCGCGTAGACCGCGTCCCACAGGCGGCTGTCGTCGTGCAGAACTTCCGGCACGTCACCGGGTGTGTTCTCGGGCGTGACGTCGTGGACCTGGCACTGGCCCGGTCCCTCGCACGTGCACTCGTTCACCTCACCACCAGTTCGGCGCGGGCCGTCAACTCCGTGGCGATGACAGCGCCCTCGGGCGTCGTCGTGTCGAGGCGCACCGCCGGCAGCACACCGGGCAGCGCGTCGAGCGCCGCGACCGCCGCGACGGCAAGCATGCCGGGGCCGTGACCGAAGTCGGCAAAGCGGTAGTCGGCCAGGCCGCGCTCGGCCGTGACGCGCTGCTTGGCCAGCACGATGATCTGCGAGGCGTCCACGATCTCGACGCCGACGGGGCCGCAGTTGATGTAGAGCGTCTTGATCTTCGGAGCGAGCCCCGTCGAGGGCAGGGACGCCTTGGACGGGCGTCCGCGACCGCGCTTGGCCTCGGGGGCCTCTCCGGCCGTTAGCGACGCCGCGAGCTCCTGGCCTGCCTCGGCGACGGTGGCCGGCAAAGCCGCAGCAGGGGCTGGCGTGGGCGCGGCAGCGGGGGGCGGCTGGAACTCGGGCGGATTGATGGCCGCCGGCACGACGGCGACGGCCGCTGCCGCAGGAGCCCCGGCTGCACGCATCTTGGCCAGGAGCTTGTTGCCGCCGCTCGGAGGCGCGCTCGCCGCAGCGGTCCCGTGATGCGCGCCGCCGGGCTGGAAGGCCAGCGGCACGGCGGCGGGTGCGGGAGCCGCTGCGGGGGCAGCGCCGGGCGCCGGCTGAGCAGCGCCGTTGGTCTTGTTCTTGAGCAGGGCCGTGAGCTTGTTCTGTTCCACGTGGGACCTCATTTTGTCGAAAGGACTGAGATTGCAGCGCCCCTGATGAGGGCACCCACCGTAGGCGCTGCAATGGTTGATGTTCGGCGGCAGATCGAGAGCTCGGACAGGCTCTCCGTTTTCCTTCGGTTGCGTCGCGGCATCCATCTGCTCGGCGATCTGTTCGATCGCGAGGAAACGTTGCCAGACTTCGGCTTGGCTCACGCGAATGTGCGTGACCGCGCTCTTTCTCGTGTTCTTGGTCTGGTAGTAGACCCATCGCAGCCCGACATGCGGCTCCTCCGGGTGTTTGCGAAAGTAGTCGACCGCGTAGAGCGTCGCCTGGATGTCCAGGCGCAGCTCGTCCTCGGTCTTCTGCCAGCGCAGATCGCTCGTGGTCTTGTGATCGGTGACGATGCCGGGTTCTTCGAGATCTTTGTAACCGAGGTAGGTGTGCCCCGAAGGGCCCTCGAAATGAAACTCTTGTTCGATGAGAAGCCCCGGTGTGCCGGGTGCGGGCAGGTGCTGCAAGCCGGACGCCGCGATGTAGCCAAGCTCGGTCGTGAAGTCGATCGACTCTCCGCGCAGGTACTTCTCGAGTTCGGCGTGCACTTGGCCGCCGAGCTCCGCTGCCTTGTTGGGCGGCTCCTCGACGCCATCGAGCACTCGCCACGCCCACTTGCGCTGGCACTCGGTGAAGGTCTGGATCTGGGAGGCGGAGAGCCTCATTGCGGGATCTGTGCTGAAGGTCTCACGTACGCACTCGCTTGCGCAGCGCTCGAACGGCCATCCGCACGACGCTGTCGAAAGAGGTTTTGTCGGGTCGCAACGAGACCGGGAGTACCCCGGTTCCGTGTTTGACGAGAAGCGCCTGAAGCTCGCCGATCTCGTTGTACGCCGTCTCGCTCAGCTTGACGCTCTTGAAAGCCACTGGAGAAAAGGTTCTACAGACGGACGAGCGTGGCGTCAAGACGAAATCTTCTCGACCACGATCTCGACACCGTACTCGCGCGGTTTGCCCCGACGCTGCTCGTACACCCAGATCACGAGCGGCGTGCGGTCATCGACGCCGAGGGCGTCGGCGATGCCGTCGCGCACGTTCTTGCAGGCCCCCTGGTTGTTGTCGTCGTCAAGCTGCCTGGGCGCCACGCGCGTCAAGGTCACCCGCACGGGCAGCGACATGCCGCGCAGCGGTGCCGTCAGCAGCATCCTCGCCAGGGCGCGGTGCTCGGCCGCCCGGCGAGCGTACTTTGACCAGTGCTCCCTCGCGTTGAGCGCGGAAACGGCGCGGATCGGCAGGAAAACCGCGATTGGACAGGTAGGAACAGTGGGAACTTTGCAACTCATTGAAATTCATTCCTAGTTCCAACGTTCCTACTGTTCCTACCTGTATGTATGTCTTACGTGTACGGTATGGTACAGCACGCTAGCCAGTACGGTTTCACCCCCTCCAGGGGGTAGCCCTTTAGGTGGGATCAGGCGGGAACAAACGAGCTAAGTAGTTGAAAACAGGTAGCGCCATTCTAGGGTATTTTTTCCAGTTCTAATTCGTGTGCGTTTCATCTTGAGCCGTTGCTGCAGAATTTTTCCAACGCGCATCGCGTCCCCGGTGGTCCACTGACCGACAAGCTTGCCGACGGCGTGCTCCAGTACGTCGGCGGTCGTGACCCCCTGGGAGCCGTCGAAGGGCCTGACGCCTTTGAACACGCTGCCCGGTTCGACGACGACGGCGGTGCGGGAGAACTTGGTGGGGTCGTCGAACCAACGCTGGATCTTCTCCTCCCAGCCGTCGATCTCGAGGCGCGCTTCCTGCTCGTCCTTGCAGAGCGCGAGTAGCTCCGGCGTGTTGACGTGCCACGCCTCTCTTTCGCTCCAACGTTCGAACGCTTCGGCCCAGAGCTGGTCGCGATCGCTGGCGATGCGTTGGTAGTCGATCTCTCGCAGCACTTTGACGGGCCAGAATCGCCGAGCCCCGGTTGGATCGTTGAGGTACTGCGCGCCGTTGGTCGAGCCGCAGAAGCCGCATGCTCGGAGGTAGTCGGCGGAGTTGCGCCCGTACGATTGCCGGTACCTGTCGCTTGTCGCTGTGAGGACGGTCTTGACCTTCGTCAGCGACGCGCGACTCAGGGAGTCGAGCTCGTCGAAGCCCATCAGCCAGACGCCGCGCAGGTTCTCGAAGAAGTCCTTGCTGTCGACGCCGCACGAGCAGAGCGCGTACCAGGAAGGATCGCGCATCAACGTGCGGAAGGCTCGGGTCTTGCCATCGCCCTGCTCTCCTTCAAGGACAAGGGTGCAGTCGCTCTGGCAGCCGGGTGTCATGGCCCGCGCAACCAGCGAGATGAACCAGCGGGGTCCGATGCCGCGTTCGTAAGGACCGTCGGCGGACTGGAAGTATTCGGGCAGCACGCGATCCAGACGCGGCACGCCATCCCATTGCAGTGACTCGAGCATGTCTTGGATGGGGTTGAACTTGCGGCGCCGAGCGACGGCTTCGATGGCTGCGCTGACGTCCTGCGCGTTGAGCTTCTTGCCGTGGTACTCGAGCCACACGCGCACCAGCTGCACGTCGTTGTTCGATAGACCTGCAGGCGTCTCGGCATCCATCCGCATCGGCGGATTGACGGCAACAACGCGGTCGCGGAGGCTGTCGAACATCAAGACGCCCGCCCAATCCTCGTGGTCGAAGAGATCGGCCGTGACTTCGCCCAGCGATGCTTTGCGCGTTTCGGTGTTGCCGCGCATCCCGGGCTCGAAGCTGTACTCGTGCGTTGGATCGGGTTCTCGCGCGGACGTGTTCTTGGTCCGGCGGTACATCTGATCGAGAAAGTCCGGCGAGCAGAGGCCCCGGGGGCTGGTCTCGATTCTGTCTGCGTCGGCGAGTTTGTGATCGATTTCCTCTTCGGACCATTCGGGCTGGCAGAGGGGGTTGTAGTATTCCTCGATGAGGTGCTTGAGCGTGTCGAGCGGCAGCGCGGAGAGCATCAGATGGCAGCAGACGGCGAAGAACCTGTTGCTGCCTCCCTGCCCCTGCACGGCCGGCTCGGCCTTGAGCAGGTACTCTTTGGCCCACGCGATGGCCCGGACGCCTCGGGGGCTTTCGGGGTCGACGGTGTAGTGCTCGGTCGTCAGCGGTTGTCGAGGCTTGGGCTGTCCGACGACGAGCTCAAGGAGCCAGTCGGGTGGATCGGCCAGGACGCCGCCAGGCTCCTCCTTGTAGACTCCGCCGAGCTTGTGCGGGGAGCCGGGTCCGACGACGAAGCTGCCCTCGCTCTGGATGTCGATTCCGGGGCCCAGCACGCTGTGGCTGGTGGGCACGTAGACGTCGGGTGGCAGGCGGAAGTACAGGTGCACGCCGCCCGAGGGCGTGAGCACGCTCAGCGTGTCGGGGATGGGTTGCCCGGCTGCGAGCTGTAGCAGTGCGGCGATGCCGTCCTTGGCCGGTTTGCCATCTTTGGCTGGCTTGACGTCGAGATCGATGACGAAGATGCCGTTGAAGTGGCCCGTCTGGATGCCGTAGCCGCCTCCTTGGGCCTTCGTGTTCTCGTCGTAGGTGCGCCAGCGCACGGCCGGGTGCTTACCGATGCGCTCGCACGCAGCCCCTTGGGAGCATGTGCAAGCGGGGCCTTCGAGGATGTCGTGCAGCGGAAAGAAGCGAAGCTCGGGAGGCTTCGGCAGCTGCGCGGCCATCATGCCGCTACCTCCGCGTCACCGTTCAGAGCAGACACCGCAGCCGCGCTTTGCATCGACAGACCCCTTTTCGGCGAGAGGACGACGCTGCTTCAATCCGGACCGCTCGAGGACCACGCGGTAGCAATCGCCGGAGGGGGACCGGCCCCGTAGACTGATCGCGCGGCCCGGATTGAAGCAGCGGTCTGCTCGGTTGCTACACCTCACAGACGACCCGACCCTACCGCCCCCGTCCGTCATCCTGCAAGGCAAAATGCCACAGGCGGAGGCGTTTTGAATGTGGCAGGATGGTGGTCCGTCCAATCGGCGATGATGCAAGTGCGCGACAACTCTGAGAGCGACGAGAGAAGCAGCGCGGGTGATGTTGGAAGCGAGCGCGTCGTCGCGCCCCGACTCGACACCGCCTCCCTCTCCCGCGCCCACGCCACGCTCTGCATGGTCGAGAGCGAGCTGCGCAAGGCGGGGCGTACCGAGGCCGCTGATGGCCTCGCGTACGCGGATCTGGTGGTGCTGGCGGCGAGGGAGGCGCTGAGTCGATGAGGTGGCCACAGGTTGGAATCGCCGTCGTCGTGTGCGAGACGTGCAGCGTCGCCAAGCGGGCCGTCGGGTTTGGCAAGGTGCTTCACAAGGGCACACTGCGCGCCTTCGTCCGCAAGCATGCCGCGCACACCATGCAGCTGCAGGGCACCACCGGCACCTGGTACAACGCTCACGGCGTGTCGAAGAAGCCGCCGAAGTGGGACGGTAGCTCGCGACTTCAGGAGGCTCGCCGCAAGCAGACCGCAACGCGTGCGCGCATCGAGCGGTTGGCGCGTGAGTCGAGGGCGCTGGTAGCCGGACAGGCGCCGGCACCAGGTCCCAACCTTCGACTGGTGAAGCGATGATCGACATCGACAAGCTCATCGCCGCCCACCGCGCCGACTTGCAGGAGCTCGGCGAGTTCAACGCGTACGAGCTGCTGAAGAGGCGGATCGAGGCGGTGCGGACGGAGGCGCGCCAGAACGTCGTCGCTCTCGGGCGCGCGTACGTGGCCGACAACATCAAGGCGATCGGGCTCTACACCGCGCACGACTTCGGCAAGTTCTTCGAGATGGTCGAGCGTCAGCCATGAGGCGCCTCACCGACCAAGAACGCATCGCCCTGCGCGAGGCGGGCCCACCCGGTGAGGGCCCCGTCAGCGACGCCACGTTCGCGGAGTGCGTTCGCATGGGGTGGGGCTTCTGGCTCGAGGGTTCCTGGTACGTCACGGGGCCCGGCATCGAGGCGCTGCGGCTGGACGACTTGGCGAGTCAGTCGTGAGAACGCCGGAGGAGCGCACCATCAAGGACTGGGACGTCGAGGGCAACGGCAACCCGGTGCACACGCACGTCTGCGAGTGCTGCAAGGAGTCGTTCGACTGCGACTGCAACGACGAGCGGATGGCGGCGCTCGGATACACGATGGTCGGCTGCGTCGCGTGCGCGGGGTGCGGCGCCGACGGATGCACCAAGGCAGCCACGTGATCGTCACCCCCACCGAAATCGCCGAGCTGTTCGCCGAGGCAGCGCGTCTGGGCCGTCCGGAGTACCTGCCGGTGGGGTACCTCTTCCGCCAGCACGCCCCCAGGCGCCCCCCGCTGCCCCCGTACGCCGTCCAGCCGCTGCCGGCCGAGCGCGTGCAGACGTGCGCCTGCGGCGGCTACCTGGAGCTGCGCCAGGGCCTTGCCAGGCCCGTGCACGTGGGGCCCAGGGGGTGCAGGGCGAGGCTGACGGTCTAGTCGAGCCCGACCGCCACCGGCACCGGATGCGCGTTGACCCAGTCACTGACGGCCTTGCGGATCCACGTAGGCGCCGGCCCCGCGGTCGGCTGCCCCGTGTAGCCCTCGAGCCCTCCGCCGCGCAGCATGTGCAGGGCGACGATGAACGCCTTGCGGTGGTCTTCCTGCACGTCGGCGGCGTCGATGCAGTTGGCCTGTTCGATCTGTGTGCAGGGCCGGATCCATCGGTCGGTCACGAGTTCGACGCCGTACTTGCCCAGGTGAAGCTGCAGCTCTCCGGTCGCCCGGCCGCCGTCACATTCGCGGGGGCGGCAGACGTTGTTCCAGAGGCGCGGTTGCAGACCGCTCTCGTGCGTCGCAATGGCCAGTAGCTCGAGCGCCGTCTTGGCGCGCCCGTCAGGGCCAGCGAACAGGGGTGCCTCGTCGGGGTCCATGGCGACCGCCAGCGCGTGCTGGGCGGCGGCGATGCGTACGTTGTCGACGTCGGCGACTGCGGCGGAGCACTCCGCGTTGACGGTGGAGCACTTGGGGGCCGGGGTGGCGTGGGCTGCAATGAATGCCAGCAGCCAGGTCATCAGGGTTTGCATCGGCCGAGGGTGGCGACGATGTGGGCCGCTGTCAACCGAAGAGGTGACGCGGCGCGTGACAGGGGGCACCGCTTTCTATCTTGCGGGCCACCGCTCCGCACATCCACGGCGCTTGCACCGGCCTCGCTCTGGGACGTTGCGCGCGTCGTCATGCAGGTCGCCGTCCGTGAGCAGGACGCCGCACCCAGAGTACCCATCCGGCATGAGCACATGGCGCACCTTCGTCGACCGCGTGTCGGGACTCCGGTAGAAGGAGGCGTCTCTGGGCGCGGCGATCACGGTCACTTCTTGGTCCTCGCCATCGGGGGCACTTCATTCAGTCTCGCTTCGTACCACCGCCGCGCCTGTAGTCATCGGCGGAGGCTTCCACACTGAGGCCGCCTGGCCCAGTGGTACCTGGCGACCACCACGCGCCGAGACTGCGGAGGCCAGCCTTGTGGGCCCCCACGCGCGTAGCGAACGTGCGGACGCGTCCACCGCGGTCCCTGAGCGGATTGCCGTCCACCTTCACCGAGAAGCGGAAGCGGCCCGCGTGGGAGGTTGTCTCGCGCGCTTCGGTCGAGATCAGATGCCCGTTGACCCACGTTTCGCTACTCATCGGCCAGCCCTTCCGCCGCGTTGTCGACCCACACCGTCGCCGGCCGGATGTAGCTCCGCGCCTGCCGCTCGCTCGTCCACCGCCCGTGGCGCATGATCTGCTCCAGCGTCTTGCCCTTGTGGGCCGCGCTCGTCGCGAACCCCGCCCGGGGCGAGTGCGTCGTGATGCGGCTCGCGTCGACCCCGGCGTTGTCCGCGATGGCCTTGATGAGCGGCCCCCAGGAGTCTGGGTGCATCCGCTGGGCGCCCATCAGGCCGTCGCCGTTGACGCGCCGGAACAGCCAGCCCGACCGGATGTCCAGTTCGGCCAGGTGGGCGATCCACCGCTCGACGTAGCCCACGGGGCACATGGTGGGGTCCTTGACGCGCGGGATGGGGACCATGGCGCCCTTGCCCTCGGCGTCGCACTTGGATCGCGGCAGGTGGACGATGACGCCGTGTTCCGAGAACTCCAGGTCCTCGATGCGGATGGCCAGCAGCTCCCCCCGGCGCAGGCCGCCCCAAACCTGGAGCGCGAGCATCGTCTTGTCGCGCAGCTCGTTCTCCGGCGGGTGCCGGTGGTACTTCGTGAGGATCTCCCGCAGCAGCTCGATCGTCATCGGCTGCGCCTTCTTCTGCGCGGTGCCAAGCTTGCGCCGGATCCCTTTCATCACCTTCACGATGCCGGGGTGCGCCTGCGGTAGCTCATCGCCGTGCTCGGCGTGGTGGAAGCGAATCGCGTAGTACGCCTTCTCGATGTAGGCGGCCTTCCGTGGGCGCGAGACCTCGCGCGTGGTCCCGGTCTTCGGATGCGTCCAGCGCACCACGACCTGACCGTCCGCCAGGGCCGCGAGGTACATGGCGATGACTTCGGGCGTCGATGGCAGCGACGGGACGCCCATCTGCTGGCACCACGCCGTGAAGCCCCGGAAGAGGCGCTTGTAGCTCTCCCGCGTGCCCTCCGTGATCGTCGCCTTGCTGTACGCCTTGACGCTGGCGACGCGCTCGACCAGTTCGGGGGAGGGGCCGGGGCGGGCGAGGTCGGCGGTCATCGGTGCAGCGGACAGAACGATGCGCGTCCGTCCGCCCCCGTGGGCGCATCCTCGCAGGCGAAGCAGACGCCTTCCTGCTCGACGAGGAGCG
>Ga0210398_10000172_pt1 | contig 80247 bp, 68 predicted proteins | sample IncBWC4OmetaG_FD_161047 | JGI IMG/M metagenome (GOLD analysis project Ga0210398, IMG submission 161047) | Forest soil microbial communities from Barre Woods Harvard Forest LTER site, Petersham, Massachusetts, United States - Inc-BW-C-4-O | ecosystem: Environmental > Terrestrial > Soil >... | reverse complement strand
GCCCGCGATTGTCATATTTCGGATTTCAGATCGTTGTTATCTTCTGCCTCATGAATTTACAGGAGTTCGCGAGACAGACATCGCTTGCAGCGGCAAGAGACCGAGTCGTTGGGGTTGGCTTGGGACTGTGCATGATGTGGCTTGCATTTGATCAGCTCTGGAGTGCACCCGTGGCTGTGGAGATGAAGATGGCATTTATTTCCAGCCTGCGATTACTGGCTCAACTTTCACGAGAACCCCTTTCGAAGAATCTGAGAGTTGCCGCCGAACGCACCCTTTCGCTGCGTGACATGATCAACAGTAGTTTTGACGAAGTGCGAGCGCTCGCCGATGCCGTGCTATTGGAGACCGGCGTTTCCCGGCAGCAGGACCTTACTTTGCGCCGTCGAATCCTGCGCTGGCAGCCGCGGTTGCGGATGCTTTTCATAACGCGGGTTGCTTTGTGGAGATACCGCCTCCAGGTCCCCGGTTTTGAAATGCCCGCGCCGGTGGCTAGAGCACAACAAGAGTTCGATAAACGTCTCGCTGATGTGCTGGATGGTATGGCCAATCGGATGTCGGGGCAAACCTCGGATAGACACAATGGGTTCAGAATCTCGGTTGCGGATCTCGAAAAAACAATTCAGACCTACGATTCGGGAAAGTCGCAAGAGGCGCTTACGGCACAGCTTGGTGGATTTCTCTCGTTGTCCCGGAAAATCGCAACCCTGACGATTTCGCTCGATAACGAGATGTCAGTACAAGGAGAGACTTTTCGGCGCAGCGAATTCGTGAGGTTGCTTTCGGATCCGACTCGACGGAAATGAGATGTCTATTCTTGACCTGTTCTTAGCAGCAATCAGCCTGGCGCCGCTGGGACTCTTGCTTCTCTTTTGGAGCATGTTCCCCGATGACCGTGGCATTCACCCAATTTATAGAAACTCGAGGTCGAACGACACTCAAAAGGATAGGGGTATCAGTGCATGACCGGGCTCGGAAAACATTAACTATTGTCTACCGCGAGGGATGGAGGTCCATTTTGCGAACTTCAAATCCGGTTAAGCGACCGGGAGAACTCAGACTCTTGAACTCGAGGAACCATGTGCACAAGTCTGCAGTAGAAGCTGGCAAGCGGGCGGCCTTCATCGTGGTAGGCGCCCTGGCGCTCACGCTACCACTCCAGAGTCAACAATCGGCTATCGGCGATTCCACCGAGGCTTCTGGATCGGTGAGCCAGCCGACGAGCGCTGCGAGCAAGCAAGGGCAACAGGTCGACCACGACCCAACTGGCGTGAAAAAACGGATTGAGCCCGCAGAAAAATCACCCCTAGATCCGTCGACGATCGCGCTCGATGACGGCCCGGCAGCAGTTCCATCGTCGAACACGCGGAACCCAGACCCTCAACAGACTACACCGGCTCCGAGCGGGCAGAGTGCAGCCCCCAACAGTGACCACACCTTAAATGGCAACTTCTTTCACCGCCTAGCGCAGTTCTACAACCAGGATTGGGCAGGCACCAACCTAGCCGGACCCTCTGTAACCAAACGTGGTCTTCCGGCGCCCGTAGATTCGCCTCCGTTCCCATTCTCCGACTGGGGATACGGAGGCACGCCCGACATCGGCGCCCCCGACGGCAACACCTATCCTTTAATGTCCGCGCTCAATCTCGAAAACAGCCGCACAAAGGTTTACGGATGGGTCGCAGGCAGCTTCAATTTCAGCACCTCAGCCCAAAACAATTTTCCGGTCTCATACGACATTTTTCCCAACAAGATCGAACTCAATCAGGCGGTCGTATACATCGAACGCCTCCCCGACACAGTGCAAACCAGCCATTTCGATTGGGGATACCACATGACGGGATTCTACGGAATCGACTATCGCTTCACGACCGCGAAGGGCTACTTCAGCGAGCAACTCTTGCAGTCCAACAAACAGTATGGCTTCGATCCCGTTCTCGAGTACTTCGATCTTTATTTCCCTGTCAAAGATGGCCTCAACATCCGAATTGGACGGTTCCTTTCGGTTCCTGGAATCGAGGCGCAGTTAGCACCAAACAATTACAACATGACGCACTCACTGCTCTACACCATCGATCCCTTCACCGACACCGGGGTTTATGCAAGCCTCAGGTTGAATAAGCAGTGGATGGTCCAGTTTGGGACATCGTGCAGCCACGATGTTGCGTGCTGGACGGATGATGCTAGAGCGTCGGGTATCTTTTGCTTGAACTATTCGACCGCGAGCAACAACGACAATTTTTACGGTTGTGCGAACGGCATCAATGATGGCAAGTATGCCTACAACAACCTGCAAGACTATGACTTCACCTGGTACCACAAGTTCAACAGCAAATGGCACATGGCGACTGAGACCTGGTACATGTATGAGCGCGATGTGCCAAACGTCGCCGGAAATGTTACCAACCCGATCAAGCCTGAACTTGGCGCAAACGGCGCGTTCTGCGCCGCCGGACAACTACGATGCACTGCTCCCGAGTACGCGATCGTTAACTACATAAATCGCGAGGTCACTTCCAGGTTTATGTTCGGATTCCGATCTGACCTGCTTAACGATAAGAAAGGGCAGCGCACCGGGATCGCCGGGAAATATACGGAAAATACGTTTTATCTCACCAGATACATCGGCAGCACGGTTATGCTCCGGCCGGAACTCCGTTTTGATCACTCGTGGGATCGGGAGGGATACAACAACGGGACGGCCAGGAATCAGCTATTTTTCGGCATGGACCTGATCTACAAATTCTGAGAGTGGCTGTGTGCGGCCAGCGGCGGTGAAGGTGGGCATTCTTTCATCCGCAGCTGGCAAGGCAAAACCGTGAGGATCGCCGCCCTGATTTGCCCTGCCACCTTCAATGCGGCCCGCGGCTTGGGCTGCAAAGTTAAGCTATCGTCTCGACGCCACTTTTCGCGCGGGAATCGCAGCGGCGAGTTCTTTGCGAACGATAGGCGCGACGCGAGTCCCTAGGATCTCGATGGCACGTAGCATCTTCTTGTGCGGAAGAGTAGAGACGCCCATTTGGAGAGTGATGCGCGAGATGCCGCCGAGGACTTCATTGTCGTACAGGATTTTTTCCGCAACCGTTTCGGCGTCGCCGATGAGGAGAGCGCCGGTGGGCCCGCGCACGGCGTCGAATTGCGCTCGGGTGGTTGGCGGCCAGCCGCGTTCCTTGCCGATCTCGGTAAACGTGTGCGCATACCCTGGATAAAAGTCGTCGGCAGCTTGCCGGGTGGTGTCGCCCAGAAAGCCGATGGAGTGGAGTCCCACGGTTAGCTTCTCGGCGGGGTGCCCGGCGCGGCGGCCGGCCTCGCGGTAGGCGTCAACGAGAGGGCGAAATCGTTTCGGTTCACCACCGATGATAGCCACCATAAGCGGCAGCCCGAGCATGCCGGCGCGGACAAAGGAGGTGGGCGTGCCACCGACGCCGACCCATATGGGCAGCGGATCCTGCAGCGGGCGCGGGTAGACGGCTTGGCCGGTGAGCGGCGCGCGGTGTTTGCCGGACCATTTGACGTGCGTGTTCGCGCGGATGGCGAGGAGCAGATCAAGTTTCTCAGCGAAGAGCTCGTCGTAGTGTTCGAGCCGAAGGCCAAAGAGCGGATAGGACTCAACGAATGAGCCGCGGCCCGCCACGATCTCGGCGCGGCCATGAGAGATCAGGTCGAGCGTGGCGAATTCTTGGAAGACGCGGACTGGATCAGCGGCACTGAGAACAGTGACGGCGCTGGTGAGGCGGATGTTCTTGGTGCGTGCAGCCGCGGCCGCCAGGATCACCGCTGGAGCGGAGTCGAGGAACTCGGCGCGGTGATGTTCACCGATCCCGAACACCTCAAGGCCGACCTTGTCGGCGAGTTCGATCTCCTCCAGCAGGTGCTGCATGCGCTCGACGGGACTCAGCGTGTGGCCGGTCGCTGGATCAGAGATGGCTGCGGCAAAGCTGTCGATACCGATCTGCAACGTTCCGGCTCCTACTCCTATGTTCTGTTGGATGACGCGCCTGCGTTTTTGTTGCATATTTGTAACCACATGCAGCAGGTTGTTTCGATCAGGACTGCTCCATCTAGCGCCGTCCGTCTGTGCGGTTCAAGGCCGCGACGGCGGGGTCGGCGTTTTCCAGCCCAAGACTTGGGCGGACGACGACATCACCTGCTCTGGTGGCAGGCGCTCGGATGAATATCGGCGGAGGAACATACGAACGTATTCCTCTACGAGTCGGGAGGTATTATCGGCTCTCAGGATCACGCATGTTGTGAAGCACAATGACGTATCGGAAAGCGGCGTTACGACCACTCCGTCAGGATGAATATATAAAAGGAAGCCGGATCGCAAGGCGCTTGGAATAGGGGTTGGCTAGGGGCCGCGGAGCTGTGTCTCCAGAATCTGGCACACAACTGGCGCCCCGGAGTGCCCAAAAGGCCAGCAAAACCGCGCTTTTTGACTGATTGCTAGTCAGTCCAGCTTTGGTAACCAAAAGAAAAAGTGCCATCTTTCCGGTCTCCTTCAAGGAGCGAAGGGCATCCGCGCTCTTCCACACACTTTTCTGGAGAATACCGTATCTCCTTCAGTCGGATGAATTCGCGTATGCTCCGATCGAACAACTGATTCTGAATCAGCTGCTCGGTCACAGTTGGCGGCAATTCAGTTAATCCTGGGCGGCAAACGAGAGACCACGACCATTTCTTCCCTGCCCTGATGCATGCCATCTGGCGCCCGTCTTCAATCAGGGCGTGCTGTTACCGCTTTGCGGCGGCAGTAGCAAGCATTTTTCCTTGGGTCCCGAGATTTCCTGACCCCCATTCCCAAGTTGCCAACGCTCGTACGATCAAGGGCGGATGGGGAGTTCAATTGCGTGCTACGGGAGGAGAGCAATATGCAGGAAGGAAGTGTGATTCGAGAACACCGAAAACTGGGTCCGGATGTTTGGAGCTACCGATGGTGGGAATCAGGTCCGAACGGCAACAGAGTCCACAGACGAATCGTCTTGGGTACTGCCGAGCAGTTGCGCGACTTATCATCCGCTCGCCAAATGACCACTGGACTGATCCGGGAAATCAATGCCAGGGACATGCGGATGGCTGGAACATCCATAACAGTGGCGCAGTTGGCTGATCATTTCCAGCAGCGAGAGCTTGGCTGCTCAAACGGACGAATCTCGTACTCCACCAAGAAAGCTTATCAGGGCTACCTTGGCAAATGGATCGTTCCGCGTTGGGGAGACTACATCCTCCCAAACATCAAAGCCGTCGAAGTGGAGCTATGGCTCAAGCTTCTGCAGCGGGCGCCGGGTACCTGCTGCAAAATCAGGAACGTGATGAGCGTCCTGTTCAACCATGCCCGTCGCTACGATCTCTATGACCGTAATCCGATTCAGTGGGTGCGACAGAGTGCCAAACGTCGCAGTGCTCCTGACGTCCTCACCTGCAACGAGGTCCGGCAACTGCTAGCGGCGCTCGAACCGCGGGAACGAATCATGGTCTTACTGGATGTGGCAACGGGACTGAGACAAAGCGAACTGTTTGCGCTCAAGTGGAAGGACGTCGACTTCAAGAATAAACAACTCTGGGTCACTCGCTCCATCGTGCAACAGGTCGTCGGAAAGTGCAAGACAGAGGCTTCGCAAAAACCCGTGCCCCTCCACGATCATCTGATCCGTGATCTGCGGAACTGGCGGCACAAAACGCCGTATCGAACGCCGGAGAGTTCGGTGTTCGCCAGCCCTCAGAATCGGGGAAAGAACCCATATTGGGGACAACAGCTTCTTCGTCATCACATCCGCCCGGTCGCGCAAGGACTGGGCATCACGAAGCGGATTGGGTGGCACACCTTCCGCAGGACATACTCCACGCTGCTCCGCGCTACTGGTGCGGAGTTGAAGGTAATGCAGGAACTCATGCGGCATTCAACAATCCGCGTCACCCTGGATACTTACACCCAAGCCGTAACGAGTGAAAAGCGCGCTGCGCAAACCGCCGTGGTGTCACTTCTCATTAGGAAGAAGAGAAGCAAGGCCGCCTAGTGAAGAAGCGCTGGAGCGGGCGCTCAGGCGGGGACAGCGGTTGGGGGCCCCACAAGGGCGCTCTTCTCGGCATTTAGGCTTGTACCTATTTGGTACCTTTTTGTGCCTATGCCTGGATGACGCCATTTCTGTAAGTGCCTGAAAGGAATGGCGGGGACGACGGGACTCGAACCCGCGGCCTCTGCCGTGACAGATCCTCTAAGTGAGTAGACGGCCGGGCGTTTTCGTTCCCACGATGGTTGCCAGATTATTTTCCTCCGCAAACGCCGACACCATCTCGCCGGCGCTTGCGGTGTGCTCGTTCACCAGCAGCACGACTCGACCGTGGAATCGCTGCTGGCCGAGTCCTTCGGTGACCACGAGGATAGATTTTTCAACGAAGGCATATCGGGCTGCTAACCATATGAGAGTCGCTTTGTGGGACGGAATTCGTCCGAATCGAGTCAGTTCTTCACGACGATAACCACGCTCGCGACGTTTCCGCGTGAGACTGTAACCAACCTCAAGCTTTCCGGGTGTCAAATAGCTCATCAGGCGTAGTCCGCCAATTCCTCCGCCGGTGTTTCCTCGAAGATCCACGATGAGCCGGTTACAACCGTCCAGAAACTCAATAGCACGATCAATATCTTTCGCAACGTCAATCCCAATCACGCCAGGGAACATGGCGACTTTGAGTAGGCCAATTTCATCGGTCAACCTTTCGGCGTGGACGGCTTCGGGCGCGGTGACTGGATGCGTCTTTGACTTGGGCATCGGCAATTGGACTTTAACCGTCTGCTGTCCTCCCTGGAGCTTCTCGATGAGTAGGCTGGCCGATTCTCCGACCGAAAACGTCAGATCGTCCGGAGGTCGAATTTCCCGCTCACCGTTGCCGAGCAACAAATCTCCGGGCCGTATCCCCGCAGAATAGGCTGGGCCTCCTTGGTGCACATCCTGAAACATCCAGCGTGCACTCCCGTTCCCAGCGATGCGCTGCATGGTTGCATTGATGGCGTGCCGAGCTGGGATGTTTCGCATTCCGGCATGTCGGAAACCCGTGTGGCTAGTTTTAAGCTCAGCCACGAGACTCTGAACTTCCTTCTCGAATGTTTCCGGTTCCGCGGATGTGAGAATTTCGTCCCTACGGTTCCTTACCAACGCGTTCCAATCCACTCCATTCATAGTGGGATTAAAGTGCTTGGTTTCCACCAAGCGACAGACCTTGTCGAAAATCTTTGTGCGTTCTTCGAGAGTCAAGTTCATTGCTGTTTGATCCCAATCGGAGCAGAGGTCTCCCCGACAGCGACGAATGCTGCCCAATAGAACGGACTCACCTGCTCACCATACTTTGCCATCAAGTCCAACTTCGCGTCTCTGAGAGCCGACCCTGTGTCCTCACCCCGGCCCAGTCGCAAGTAGAAGCGACCCATCAGCGCACTCGCGAAAGTGTCGTCGGCGCTCCATAAACTTGCGACGACCGATTTCGAACCTGCTACCAAGAACGCTTCCACTAGACTGCTAACACCCTCTTGTCCCTGTAGTTTGCCCACGCCCGTATCGCAAGCGGATAGCGTAGTCAGTTCGGCATTCAGTCGCAATCTGATAATCTCGCGTACCTGCAGGAGCCCATCATCACCAGATTTCGGGTCTGTCCCCAACACCAGTGCCGAGCGCTCCGGATACTGCGTATCTGCAAACCCGTGGACCGCTAGGTGCAAAACGCGAAACTGGTCGAGCGGCTCCTTCTTAAATGCAGTTTCCGTGGCGTCCTTGCCCAGCAATATTACCGCCTCCGGTCCGACAATTTTACCAATTTCCTCGACCTCTTCCCGAGTTTGAGGGAGATCTTGAAGGCGCATCCCGGACAGGTCTGCCATGCCACGAAGAACCCGCCCGCGGACGGTATCTGGTGCCGGAATTCTCCTGCCCGCTCCGCCTTGATTCTCGTAGGCAACATCACCTACACCGAGGAATGGACTCACTGCGCTTTCGTTCTTCCTCGCTCTGCGCAAGACATCAAGGATGGTTCCGGAAGGCACGTAACTTATCACGTGAGACTTCAACAGATACTCGCCCTCGTTATCGCGCAGTGCCTCAAATGGAAGAAGGTTCAGCGCCCCATCCGGCGCAACGATGAGTCTTGTTACTGACTTTAATTCGGGGATCGGCTCCAAGAGTCCTCGGAACAAGCGTTTCGAGGTTTCTACCGCCGCACCCTTCGCGCGTACCTCATCGACAAATCGCCCCGCCAGTGTTTCGACTTCCTTCCGCCCAATTGGTAGCGCTTGAATGTGTGCGCCCCGACGCGTCACCGAAATACAGAAAGAAATGGGATCATCCAGCACATACTCCAGGAGCACTTCATCTGGATGCAGGTCGTTCTCCACATTCGCCAACGCCGCTGGCTGCACAGGAAGTCGTCGGTTGGGAACATCTTCTCTGGTCCACGCTAGGCCGAGGCGTCGCTCGTATTCAACAAGGTTGTCCAGCAATTGTTCTCGTTCAGGTGCGCTGTTGGTCTGCATGAGTCGAGATTGGAGACCCGCAACATCGCTTTCCAGCGCGGCTGTCTGATCTGATTCTGTTGCGGGCAGCGCCTTTCTATCTTTAAGAGCCCATGCGAGAGTTCGGCCGCGAACGCGTTCGAGAACTGCGAACGCTCTGGGCGCGTCACCATTCTTGGTAACAAGTTCAAAGTGTCGAAGGTAGGTCTTGCCACTGCCAGTCATCCCGAGTATTAGCGTGTGGCCGACCTCGCCGTTATGCAGATTCAAGAAATAGGCGGTGCTGTTGTCGGTTTCCAGAGCAGCCAAATATTCCGTACCGAGATGCGTGTTCGTCTTCTCGCCAGAAAAGATAGTGAACAGGAAAGATAGGTCGGCATAGTTGGTGTTCAGCAGATACAACTGGCGGAGATTCAGTGCGTAGTTGCCCGGTACAGTGGCGAAATAAGCGTTCAGCTGGTTGTAGGTTTCTGCAAACAAATTGCCGTCAGCGTTGGTGAAGGCTCCAGTAAACTCAGCTACGAGTTGATCGAGTTCCGTTCGTGACCGGCCATACAGCACAATCGTCAGCGAGAAATCGCCAAGCGATTGACCATCACCCAGGGCGCGCAGGCAATCCCCAAGATTTTCGATGTCGGCTTGCTTGGACTCGTCCACCAGCACATCGCGTGGGTTTGTCTTGGTGGCGTCGTTGCCCATCTGAGACACAAACCCTGTCTTCGACATATTGAAGTGGCGTCGTCGTTTGTTCACTTCCTTGCGGGCCTTGTCCGTAGGGAGAGGCGTCCATTCCGTGACGACATAGAAGTTAGCTGGAATCTTCAGCAGCGCGTCCAGCACGAGTGGCCGCGTCTCGGTGATGGCCTCTTTCATCGTCAACACACGGACGATGTGATCGCCAACCCGCAGATGGTCGCGCTCCGCTTCGATATCGGAGTTCACCACCTGATAGTCGAGAAACTGTGTGGACTGGGGCCTGCCGGCAACACGCCAGTCGTCATAATTCAGCAGGCGGCGGAAGAACGTAAACTGTCCCTGCCGATTCAAGACCCCGATTTGCATGAAGTCTGAGAGTTGGCGGGCGAATGCCTGCACGTGCTGATCGAGTCGTCGAACGTCGCGCTCGATATGCGTCCGCAGTAGCGTCTTCATGTTGTCGTTGGTGAACTGCGATTTGAGTTCGGCAATTGCGCCTTCTGGATCGCGCAAGAGGCGGGCGAGCGCCGTACCCACGCCGGTCTTCGACCTGGCGCCTTCCAGCAGGATGCAATAGAAGATTTCAACCTGATAAAGATGGTCGCGTTTTGCTTCAAAGAACTTTCGCCGTTGTTCGATGGCCGCTTCCACAATCGGGTCGTCGTAGTTTGCGAACGGTATATCCGGGCGATTCGATTTGTAGAGGTATTGGTAGACGTGGAAGCCTGGGCCAAACGATTTGAGTGCTGCCTCCAAGCGCTTGACCGCATATTCCTGTTCCGAGCGGTCAAGACTTTCGTAGTCCACGCCGGGAATGCTGAGAACCATTCCTACATCACCGCTTTTAGTGATGAAGGCCGTCTCATTCCAGAAGCCGTATAGGTTGATGTGGTTGTTGAGAGCTGCGCTCTCTTTCCACGGCTTGATGACTCTGTCGAGACGCAACATCACACCACCTCCACATGTGGGACTTGCTGTTTCGCGGCGTCGTAGCGCAATTTGTAGCGCTCAGACTTTGCGAGGATGCGGAGAAACGCCGGATCGCTGTTCGTTACCCAATGACCGAAGGCAAAACCACCCATGAATACAGCGATACCTGCGAGGATGGAATTGAAGAGATTGAATGCCCCCACAGCTCCAACGCAGACGAAGTAGAACAGCGTACGTTCCACGCCCAAGTAGGTGAGCGGCTTATGCAGGCTCTTGAAGACTCGATTTGTGCGCTGCTTCTGGGGTACTTTGTCTGCCATAAATCCCTCGTCTCGCGATGGTCGAAATTTAGCTAGGAAGAACCGCTAGACGCCCCAGAGCCAACTCAGGACATTGACGGCGAGAACGGCAATGCCCGTTCCGGCGGCAACACCGGCCAGAGCCTTTTTTGCACCGGGTTCGCCGTGCGCGAAGCCGTAGCCGCCGATCACGATCGCGACCAGACTTGCAACCTTCGCAATCGTGCCGGTGAAAAGGCTTTGTATGGCGGTAAAGCCGGTGTCGAACGGTGAACCCTGTGCCAGCGCCGCCACAGGCAGGAGGAAGAACAGGGAAAGAACAACTGTGGTCGGACGCAGGCACTTCGACTGAGGAAGTCGGTCGATTTGGCGGATGGAATGGACTCGGAACCAACGTGTCATTTGCACCTCCCGCAGCGCCTCAAATCGGCTGCTTGTGGGGCAAACGTAACCCTACTCAATCACCGTGTCCAACAACTTCTCGTCACTCTGTTATTCCAGCTAGGAATAACAGACGAACATGCGTCGCGACCAAGTAGATCGCGCCGAGCGGCGCGAGACTTTGCGTAAAGAATTTTCCTCAGAAGGCGATTGGTTGACAATAGCGACTCGGACGCCGATACACGGAGGGCGTCTAGTTAGACGGCCCTGAGATGCCGTTGTGGTGGCGGGCGCGTAGTCACACTCCTCGCAAATCTGCGCCCAAGTGCCTGCCGATGAAGCAGATGAGGCTGTCAGTGCCTGCTTGACTCAGTTTTTCTGAAACTGCCGCTCCGCATCCGCGAAGCGATTTGCTCAATGGAATTTGATGGGACGAATCGACCTGGTGCTGTCTGATATTCCCAGCTGGAATAACAGAGTGACGAGAAGTTGTTGGACATCGTGACTGGCTTGAATCAAATTGCTTAACATCGCCGTTCCCGCGCGGTCTTAACAGGCCAGTGACGGGCAGCATGGACCCCGAATCGCCGCGCCCTCGTGCATATTGCACAGTTGCCAATCGTGGATCAATACGGGTACGGCCGAACCGGGGCATAGCAGGGATTGCGGGTGCTGGGGACTTTCCCCGAGGCGATGCTCCAAAATGAGGTGACACTTCGATGCAAAGACACACCGATCCAGAAACGGTCGAAATCAGGTCAGTGGACATGAAGCAGGTGCGGCGAGCCCAAAGGGAATCCAATTTCGAGTCATTGTTGGATGTAGCGGAAGCAGCCAAGCTTTTGAGAATTCATCCTAAGACGCTTCGTAACAAAGCACGCCGAGGAATCATTCCCGGCGTTCAGGTGGGCAGACTGTGGCGATTTCGGGCCTCAGCACTCAACGAATGGCTGGATGAGATCGCAAGTTGAGGAGCTGGCGTGCTGGCAAATGTCTCTCGACCGTTCCGCAGTCCTGGACTATTCTGGACTAGGCTGTCAGTGCCGTTTAAACAGAGGAGGAATTTTGTTTAGACGGACTCGGTACCAACAAGGAAGTCTCAGGCTCGAAGAGCGAAAGAGAGGTTCCGCGGTATGGGTGTACCGGTGGTGGGAAAACGACATCACAGGAAAGCCAATACGTCGCAAGGTGCAGTTGGGATGTTTGGAACGATATCCAAACGAATCAGCGGCATGTGCGGCAGCAGACGCTCTTCGGTTAACGATCAACAATCAATCCAAGCGGAAGAACCTGCAGAAAACAACCGTGAATACTCTTTGGGAGCACTACTGTCGAGAGGAGTTGCCTCTCAAGGAGATATCCACGCAAGATTCATATCTGGTGTATGCCAAGAATTGGATTCTGCCACGATGGGGAAACCTCCTTTTGGACGAAATCAAGACCATCGAGGTGGAGCGCTGGCTACGAGCAGCAGAAGTTGCGGACGGGACCAAAGCCAAGATCAAGTGCGTCATGTCGGCTGTGTTTTCGCACGCAGTTCGTTGGGAGTTCTGTGGCCACAATCCAATTTCATCGGGAATACCAGTTGGAACGGGGGGGCAGAGAGGGCCGAGCACTGGCGTGCGCGTCAGTGCGAAGCGTCAGAAGTCTCCCTTAGTGTTGTCACCCGAAGAAGTCAAACTCGGTCTAGCAGAACTGGAGTTTCGCGACCAGATTCTCGTGTTTCTGGACGGTGCCTTAGGAATCCGTCAAGGGGAACTCGGGGCGCTGCGTTGGCTGGACTGCGATTTCAACAATATGAACTTCAGTGTGCAACATTCCTACTACTGGCGTCGGGGTGGGCACCTGAAGAGCACAAAAACGGAAGCGTCTGCAAAGTTATTGCCGATGCATCCGAGTCTCAAGCAGGCCTTGCTGGAGTGGAGGTCACTAAGTCTCTACAACCGGCCGGGCGATTTCGTCTTCCCTTCGGAAAGACTGAAGGGAAGCAAACCGCTCGACCTGGCTTCGGTGTTGAAGAAGAAGATCCAACCGGCCTTCAAGAAGATCGGCATCACCGGCGTGGGCTGGCACACTTTTCGGCACACGGTGGGAACCATGCTGGCAGAGATGGGCGAACACCAACTGATGATCCGGGACTACTTGCGTCACAGCGATCTGCATGTGACCAACAAGTATCTCCAGGCAACGACAAAAAGCAAACGCTTAGCGCAGGGGAAGCTCGTGGATGCCATCCTGCCTGGGGGTGTGTTGTCGGGAAGCAAATCAAACCTAATCCACTAGCGCCCAAGAAGTTCGTTTCTCCCGATTATTTGGATGGGAGGAACGGCAAATCGGCAGATGTGGAAGCGCTTATTGGACCCAAACGGACCCAGATCGTTTGTGGGGGTTCTTTGCAAACCATTCAAAAGAATGGCGGGGACGACGGGACTCGAACCCGCGGCCTCTGCCGTGACAGGGCAGCGTTCTAACCAACTGAACTACGTCCCCACTCGCCAAATCAACGAGATGCGTAATCGCCAGTGTTCATGCGGCGTTGCACGAATTGCATATCGTGCATGGAATTGCCTTCGTTGCACAAAAGAGCGCGATTCCTGTCCGAACCGCCCCCAAACCGCCTCCAAATATCGGCTTCTCCCTGCACCTGTGCCATGTGCGAATCCACTTGCACAGACTGCTCCGGGCGATCCAGCTTGTAGCCAACCTGGACGGAACCGCCAACGAAACCTGAGCAAATGCTTAGCACAGAAATATCCTAACAGCTTCTCGCAGAACACGGAAGAGCGTCGAGCCCTGCGCTATTTCTTCGACAAGTCTAACTGAAAACACGCGGCACGGATCGCACAACAGAAACGGTTTAGCCACGATCGGAAGCCCGTTCGTGGACTGTTAATAGACCATAATTTCGGGTGTGCTTTCACACGGGCAATCGTCCCTACTTCTGTGCTACGACGAGCGACTCACTCCCCTCAGCTTGGCCCATAATCTAAGACGTTTGTGGCTTTCCCGCATCCCGCTCAGCGGAGCACTTCATATGCCAACGAGACTCTCCCCGATCGGTAGAGGCGATGGCTAGTCAATCTCAGTTTGGTAGGGCTGTAAGGAGGGGGAAGTAATGGAATTCCTGTGCCCAACAAGATAGGTATCACAGAAACCTCAACGCCATCTACGAGGCCAGCGTCAAGAAAGGAGCGGAACAGGTCGCTACCACCAAACAACCAAATGTCCTTTCCGCGTTGAGCTTTCAGGTCTCTTACCCAATCTGCATCCAACTCCGGGACGACAGTTACATGGGGGTGCTCGTGTTGTTTGAGAGTCCGCGAGAAAACGATGGAAGTAACTCCGGTGAAAGCGGTGAAAGCGGCTTCACCTCGTGTTTGAACGGCAAGCTCGAACGTTCGCCTGCCTATCAGCAGGGTGTCAAATTGCGACCAAATCCCGGCAAAATCGACTTCCGGATCCGTGCCAATCCAGTCATATTCTCCGTTCGGACCTGCGATATGGCCATCCAGGCTCATCGCAACCGCATAACGAATTTTTCGCATACCTGCGCTCCCGCCGCCTGCAGCAGGTCATTGTTTCACAAAGACGCACAATTGCTCAAAATCTCGACAGCGCTCATCGGTCAGAATCTGGCACTTTGAGTGTAGCCAAAGGCTGGCTGTGGCCTCGTTGGGTGGCTGGAAGCCGAACTTCTAATGTTGTTAGTGGAACATCGCCCGCTCACTCATTGAACGATCTTGAATAAATGGCATATTCCACCGTGCGATTGGTGTTAGCCTTCGGCGTACTCGACTTTGCGAGCGCGTAACGGAGCGCAGAAGGATGAATCATGGCAAACAGATTCGGTTCAGATATTCTGATTCAAGCGCAGGACCCAAGGAAGGCTGCGCTCTTCTACGTCGAGCATCTAGGATTTGAGATCAGCGACAACAACCCTAAGATGATCGGCCTCCATGGCAAGCACATCAATTTGTTCATTGAGCCCGGGCCAACGCTCGGGCCTGTTTTGGAGGTAACGGTGGACAATGTGGAAAAAGCCAAGGCGTGGCTCGTAAAGAATGGTTGTGTGATCGTCAAGGACGAGCCCGACGTCCCAAGATGCTACGTGAAAGATCCGTACGGCTTGATTTACAACCTTACGACCTAACTAATCACAAGGCTCCGGCTTTCCCAACAGAATCGGAAGGATGCCCTGCTACTCTGCCAGACCGATGGTCGGCGATAAATCACCATAGTACTCATCTCCCGACTTGGCGTTGGGTGCGACCGCCTGCGTACAGAACAACTTGAGTTGACTGGACCGAATAGTCCGAGAGAAACCGCCAGCCTTCTGCAGCCCGTACCAGTTCGCCCGTAACGAAACGAGCTGGGGTTGTCCTTGATTCGAACTGTGGTTTATGTTGTCATGGCCGCTATGCAACTCGTCCACCATCCGGCGGGACCGCTAGCGGCCTATGTAGAGAAGATCTGGTACTGCGATGGATATCAGGTTGCCCATCGCAAGAACCTCGTGCTGCCGAATGGCAGATTTCAGCTGGTAATCAGCCTTGCAGAGGGTCCCTTGCGTGCGCCGGGCGGTCCGGCGGGAGAGTTGGGCGAGAGTGCGTCGTCGTTCGTCCTTGGAATACGATCGCACTTCAGCGTAATCGACACGGCCACGCTCAAATCAGCAATGGGCGTGCTCTTTTGGCCGGCTGGTGCGCGCGCTTTCTTTGATGGACCGGCCGACTCCTTTTACAACGAAAATGTGCCGCTTGATTTGATCTGGGGTTCGATGGCGATCGAATTGCGCGACCACCTGCGAGAAGCAAGCACTGCCGCCAAAAAATTCCATGTGCTGGAAACGGCGCTTCTGGAGCGGGTGAACAGGCCACTCGAATTGCATGCCAGCGTGCGTTATGCGCTTGGGCGATTTGCGCGGGTGCCTCACATCCGCAGTGTAGTCAACGTGGCTAGAGAAGCCGGTCTGAGCCGGCGCCGCTTTGCCCAGTTGTTCCGCGAGCAGGTCGGGCTGACGCCGAAGCTCTATTGCCGGCTCCACCGATTTCAACACGTAGTGCAGCAGATTTCCCGAGGTGTGACCGTGGACTGGGCTGACTTAGCCCTGGCCGGCGGATACTGCGATCAGGCGCATTTGGCCAATGAATTCCGACATTTCTCCGGCATGTCACCCACAGCCTATCTGGCGATCAATCGTTCGTAAATGATGCGCCCGTCGACTAAGCAAAAAATCTCGTCAAAGTTCACATTTTTACAAGACGCGGCCGTCCCCTTCTTGAGAAGTTGCGGACGTGTCCCAGAGGACGGCAGTTTATTCGCACAGACAGAAAGGGGAGAGTTGACCTATGAAAATGACCCACAAACTGGCGCTGGTTGTGCTGGCTAGTGTCTCGGTCGGTGCAATTGGTGACCGAGCCATTCATGCCCAGCAAGTAAAGACGGCACCTGTCTACCTCATCTCGGAAGCCGACACAATAAAGGACCTCACTGCCATTAAAGAGTACGGAGGAAAGGTCCCGGAAACGCTGGTGCCTTTCGATGGCCATTACCACTTTATTGTTAGTGGCGGCAAGCCCCAGGGCCTCGATGGCGAAGCGCCCCAGGGCATTGTAGTGATCGCATTCGACAGCGCGGAGCAACTGCGTGCCTGGTATGATTCGCCAGCCTATCAGGCGATCAAGCCCCTCCGGCAAAACGCAGTAAAAGGCCGCATGTTTCTTGTCGAGGGCGTCACCCCCAAGTGACTTGATCAAAGGAAGGATAAATAACGACAGCTCACATCTTTGAGTCATCCCAGGCGGCTACGGGAGAATTTCCCAGCATGAGGCTGATTTTACAAACCTGACGGGGAACCAGAATTGAGTCAGGGGGGACCTGAACATGGACACAAGCTGGGCGCGCTTCGGCGTGACACTATTAGCGGGCGGCGTATCGTCGTCGCTGACGGACTGGCTATTCATGGGCGACTGGATTTACAAACGCTTCGATCACTCGCCTGAGATATGGCGCTATCCAGGTGGTCACGGAGAAACGCGGGCCATCATCTGGGCCAGCTTCTTTCCCTTCTTAACCTGTGCTGTTTTCACCCTTCTCTGTATCCGTTTGCATCTTTTCTCGTACCGTGCCACGATCGGCCTGGCTCTGGCCATCTGGCTGATGGGACCTTTGCCGCTGACGATTACTAACGCCCTCTTCATCAAACTGACTGTCGCTGTTGCCACTGCTCATTCGCTGGGGTGGCTAGTGAAATTATGTCTTGCTGCGATCGCCGTCGTCGTAATTCTTGGGTGACCAACGCACCGCGAGAGGCTGTGGACCACGGTATGAAGATCATGGATTGCGGGGGGGCTAGTGCGTATGTAGGGAAGGCCGCTCGCTCAACGAAATCATATGGCGTTGAATCTTGAAGAGCGTTTTGAACCTTACCGGTTGGCTTATCTGCCTTCCCCCATCCACCATCTCGAATGGCTCTCAAGAGAACTAGGAACTATCTGGTCGTCAGGGCTAAAAGGATTCCTCATGCGAACCTGGCTATGCGCTCTTCTCCTTGCAACTGTGACTTCCATCGGGTGTTACCGGCAAACCCGCTTATCCAGTGAGTCGCGATCGCTTACTCCGGCGAGCGCCGTCATCATTGAAGACGGCGTGCGGGGCTTTATGCAGGCCGTCGCCAATGACATTACGCTGGATGGTCCCGCGGCGTGGCGCAAGCAGTTCGCCGATAGCCCCTCGTTCTTTATGGCTGCCGACGGGCAGATGGTGTTCCCGAATAGTGCAGCGGCGACCAAGGGAATTCACGACCTTGCTCTCGACATCAAGCAGATCGAGCTCGTCTGGAGCAGCGATTTGCGAGTGGATCCCCTCGCTCCGGATCTGGCGGTCGTGGCTGCTCCCTACCGCGAGGTGCGGGTGAACACGAGGGGCCTGCGTGTCGAGGACGCGGGATTCTTTACGGGAATTGTGGAATATCAAGATGGGCGTTGGCAACTACGCGATTGCCATTGGTCGGTTCCGGCACATCCACCGGCCGCGCCGCAGAAGGTCTCAAGATGAATTCACGGGCTGAGCGGAAGCTGGCTTTCCAACTACCGCCTTAGCTATTGAGTGTTGACCGACTTATTCTGATACTTTTCCGGCCACAGTAGCAACCAGGCGCTTATGGCGGCGTAAGATTGCGAGTTTAAGAAGATGTCGTTTGATTTTCAGCCCACGTTAACAGGCGGCCTTGTCGAACTCAGGCCGCTTTGCCCGGACGACGCAGATGATCTGTTTGCGGTCGCGTCTGATCCACTCATTTGGGAACAGCATCCGGTTCGGGACCGCTATAAGCACGATGTTTTTAACGCCTTCTTTCAGGAATCCCTTGCTTCGCGAGGCGCATTGGCAGCTCTTGATCGTAAAGACGGCAAAATCATTGGATCATCCCGATTCCACGCCTATGACGCACAGATAAGCGAGGTGGAAATAGGATGGACTTTCCTGGCGCGATCGCACTGGGGTGGCAAGTACAACGGCGAGATGAAACAGCTCATGTTGCAGCACGCTTTTCGATTCGTGAAACGCGTGGTTTTTCTCATAAGCTCCCGGAACATACGTTCACAAAAGGCGATCGAGAGACTAGGGGGTATTCGCGTTGGGTCAAGGCCCGACGCCGCTGGGCGAGACTCTCTCGTGTACGAAATCAGATCCATGCTCGTCTAATAAATGCACACCTTCTGGTTTTGGGCGCTTGGCTTGGCCAACACTGTCGTAATTGCAACGCAAACCCAAGGCACATCGTTCGAGGGACTCTAATATATCGACCGCCCGACCGGCAACAATCTTTGGAGCGGCTTGCGGCATCGCCGACTTCGTCGCGACTGTTAGCGTGAAGAGACCTTGTCACTTGAATACCCAGGTCAACGGTTCAATGGGCGTTACGCCGATGTTGCAACAGCAACCCATAGGTTGTCGAAGAAGCCGGGCGAAGCGAAGCAAGATCGGTACTTTGCAAAACGTGCTCAGTCTCAGAAGATGGACAAAAATGCTGCACTAAGTGGCAGCCAGGTCTCCGGGCGGGTACTGTGAACGTAGGGTGCGCAAATGAAGGCGATCCGACAGCGGCTTAAGGAAGTTCCAGTCTGGAACAGTCGGTGCTGGTCCATCCGAGATTTTACGTTCACGGTCTTAGCGGGTTTTGCCCTTTCCTTTGGAGTTCTCTCTTGGGTGGAGGGCGGTTCAGTTCGTGATCCATTTAGTCTCAAGGTATCCATCGGTTGTTTTGCACTCGCCGGCATATGCGTGTTGTTAGCTTCAAACAAAGTGTATGTTCTGGGCTGCGCCGTCATGGTCCCAGCCGCCCTGATGTGGTTCGATGCGATTATTACTCGGAACAGGAAAATTCTGGTGTTTTGCGTTGAGGACCTGGTATTTGGGTCGCTCATTCTCATCTTGGGAATACTGGCTAGGTCACTTTGGCGGGCCCGGTCATCTCGAAGGAGCGGGTAGGGGGTTCGTTCTGACTTACATTCCACCCAGTCACCCACTTAAGCCGCAAGTATGCATGTTTGGATTTTCGGGCCTTAAGGCCCATCGAGCAAATGGTTCATTGAGGTTTGGAGCGCGTCGATTCGACGTTCTCCTGAACTGCTAGCGTGGAGCTTTCTGGCATCTTCGGTCGGCGTACCACAGCTCACACCTTCGCCCAGATTCGTCCAGCATTGCTAGACTCAGAGAACCGCGGGCGTGAACGCCGAGAGCCGACGTATTTTAATCGCGCGCGCGATGAATCGTTTTACGATGCCACCAACGGATGAACGTGAACGGTCGCAAAGGAAATTCCGGCTAGGCTTAACGCTATGCGCTTTGTAATTTCAACACTTGCTGTTGTGTGCACGGCGGTTGTGGCTTGGCCACTCTTACATGCTCAAAGGCGGAACACGCTAGATCATGTGACGGTCCCCATGTCTGTCGAAGGTAATGCCCCTATTGTCGCGCTCCAGTTCAACAGGCCAAACGGCGGCACCAGGACGGCGAGATTTGTCTTCGACTCTGGAGCTGGCGCCATCATCCTCGATGAGGGGCTCGCGACCGATCTCGGGCTCAAACCTGAGGGACCCGAGTTATCCGAAGGCGGGCAGCGGTTCCAAGCTGTCAGTATGCCATCGACGCGTGTTGGGAGAATGTCGGTCGATCTAAGGCCTAGCAAGGCGTTCGTTCACCTGGGCGCAACCAGCTTCACTAGCAGAGAGACGGTGGAGGGGCTGCTTCCGGGCAAGGCATTGGAACACTATCAGGTTGTTCTCGACTATCCGCGGCAACTGCTGTCGATCGGCGAACCCGGCACGCTTCCGCACCGTGGTGAGCGGCTCCCTTGTCCCTATGTTGCGTCCAGCGGTCACCCAAGAGTGGAAGTTAGCATCGGCGGCGCCACGTACGGATTACTGCTCGACACTGGGACGAAACTCACGCTGCTTAGGGAGGATCTCCTGCAGAGATGGTCGGAGGAACATCCCGATTGGCGGCGGAGCAGGGGAGCGGTCGGACCGGCGAACGTGGATGGGGCCGCGGATGATGCTCTCCTGTTGAGGATTCCGGCCTTTCAAATAGGACCACTCATGGTTGTCCACGTAGCGGCGGTGTCACGGGAGGATCAGACGTATAGTGCGACCTCATACGAAACTCCTGCCGCGATAGTGGGAGCCCTGGGCGGCAACGTCCTCAGCCAATTCCGGGTGGAGATCGACTATCCCGAGCAACTGTTATTCCTCAAGCCTTCCGGCAACGCCCCGGCAAATGACTTTGATACGGTCGGACTTGTTCTTGAACGCAACGCTGCAGGCGAACTTGTCGTCCGCGCCGTCTCATCCTCGGCATCTTCAATAACGCGCCAAAATATCCTCCCCGGTGATGTCATTCTGCACATTGGCAATGTGCGCAAAGCACCCTACACACTGACGAAGGCGGCTCAGGCGTTATCTGGAGCCGTAGGAGAGCGAAAGCAGTTGCGGATTCTCAGAAAGGGGCAACCGATGACCGTGACCGTGATAGTCTCCCGGATACTCTGACTCCTGACGATGAAATAAATCATATGTCGCGCCCATGAAGTCTGGTTCACCGCAACTAGCATTCGGCTTCCCGGCGTGACGCGCCGCTCTGGCCAGGCCCGGATTGGATCTTCAGTCTGAAAGATCGGTGGCGTTCGCCAAGGATCGTGCGTTTTCAGTTTCATTGCCGATCTGCGGCCAGCAATGTCCCGACAGTTGTATACTTGAGCACGACGCATGGGCTGCTATCGCCAAAGCCAAATATTTGTGAGTGTTGCTTGCGGTGTTGTTATCTGTTGTTTGGCGGACTTGCGTCTGCTCCTAATTGGAAGCTTCTTCAAGCTACTCGCGTTCTTGCTGCTTGCTTATTTGCTCGCGTTCGTGGTCGTTGACTCGGCGAATATCTGGAGACTGTTAACAGCCTCCCTTTCTGCTCTTGCCACCGATTTTTTCCCATGGTTCATCGCTCGACGATGGACAGCGCGATCGCAAACTACAATCGCAGTTCCCAAGGAGCCAAGTCTCTCTGCGCTCTTTCAGCGTCCCCCTCCTCTTTTCTCGCTGTAGCCCCTCTTGGTCTGAAGCGCGTGCTGCCGTCTCACGGCATCGCCGCCTGTTTCCCTTCGTTACACAGAATCAGGCTCCTCAGCCTGGAAAGATAGGAAATCCATGAGTACTCCTGAATTCACGGGACGCGAAGCTTCTAACACAGAGCACGAGATCCCAGCGAGTGAATATGCTCGCCGTTTGAGCGAACGACAACAGCAGCTTACGAGTATAAGATCCCTGCACCGGCGCTTGTGGACATACCTGATAGCGGCCGCTCTGGCGGGAACGATTGTCGTTGGGGCAGCGCTTTCAGCGCACTTGGCGTCTATGTTTTGGATTATTCTGGCTTCGGCTGTCGTCCTTTCCATCGTGCAGTCACTTGCCAAGAACGCGAGCCTACATAGCCGCGTACAACGGATCGTGAGTTTTTATGAGCTCGGGGTGGCGCGGCTATGCCACCGGTGGCAAGGACAGGGGATTGGCGGCGCGCAATTCCGGCCTGACAATCACCCCTACGCTTCCGATCTCGACCTGTTTGGCACAGGGTCACTCTTTGAATTGCTCTGCACAGCCCGAACAGGCATCGGCCGGGCTATACTGGCGAACTGGTTGCTCCACCCGGCAGAATGCGGTGACGTCGCACAGCGACAGGTTGCAGTTGCGGAACTTCGCCTGAAACTTGATCTTCAAGAAGACTGGGCGTCTGTCGGAGGGGGACCACTAGATCAAGCCGGAGAATCGGTGCGCGACTGGGCGGACGCCCCCGCGACCGAGTTTCCGTTTTATGCGCGAGCGCTTGCGATCATTCTACCAATCCTTCTAATCGTCCTCTCGCTACTTGCCAATGCGGCGGTCTTCGGCCATCACTGGCCATGGGCGATCGCCATTCCCGTAGGGTTGGAAGCACTTTTGGCAGCTCTTCTTCTGAAGAAAACAAGGCTGACAGCCGCTAACATTGTCCTGCCCTCGTTCGAGCTTAAGCTGCTTGGACCCTTACTGGATCGGTTCCAGAAACTGCATTTTGAGTGCACGTTACTCAAATCTCTACAGTTGCGACTTGGTGCTTCGTCAAGCGTCCCCTCGAAACAGATCCGACTATTGCACTTGTGGGCCTGCCTTCTGGATCTTCGACAATTTGAGTATTTCGCATTTCCCGCCTCGCTGCTTCTGTGGGGGACGAACCTCGCAATTTGTGTCGAGCGCTGGCGGCAGCGGAATCGAGAGGGATTAGCCCGATGGTTAAACTCGCTCGGCCAGTTCGAAGCATTGCTCTGTTTGGCTCGGTATGGCTACGAAAACCCAGATCATAGTTTTGCTGTCGTGAAATTTGAATCTTCCTCGCTATTCGAGGCCGAAGCTCTGGGTCATCCTTTACTCGATTGCCAGACATGCGTTCGATGCGATATCCGACTTGACGCCAAGGGCGTCCAATTAATAATGGTGAGCGGTTCTAACATGTCGGGCAAGAGCACTCTGCTGCGTTCGGTAGGGTTGAACTCCGTGTTGGCGTTAGCAGGAGCGCCGGTGCGGGCCGCACGACTCCGGATTTCGCCATTACAGATCGGGTGCTCGATCTCTGTGCAAGACTCTCTGCTACAAGCAAGATCGCGGTTTCAGGCGGAAGTGGAGCGGCTGAAGTACATACTTTCTCTTTCGCGCACGGCCAACGTCCTCTTCCTACTGGACGAGATGCTGGGCGGAACGAACTCGGCAGATCGCTTGTTCGGAGCAAGAACTGTAATTGAACAATTGGCTGCGAGTAGCGCAGTTGGCATTGTAACGACTCACGATCTAGCACTTACCGAGGTGGAAAGGGTTTTGGATGGCCGCGCGATCAACGTACATTTTGAAGAACATTACGAGAATGGCGAGATGCGCTTCGACTATCGAATGCGTCCCGGCGTGCTGACTCGCACTAACGGTTTGAACGTTATGGCCGCATTGGGGCTTTTGCCGTTAGTCGACGACTCGGCGAAAAAAACAACCTTGTCCAACAAAGGAACGAGAGAATCGACTTGACTCGACCGGCCTTCTCATCGAATGCCATTACGCTCCAAACCCCTCGAGCTCCAGGAGCGGATACCTGCAGCATGTCGATAACGCGGTGCGCTAGTCGAACCTGCGGCCTTTGCTTTGCAGCGGCACTGGCCATGGGTTCATTAAGGGTTCGATGAGCGTATCCGAGGGTGCTTTAGGGGTCTCAGGGAGCCATCGGCGCTCTTTTCTTTCAAGTAGTTACGGACCCTGAGTTCCCTGTCACGGCGGAGACCCGCGGTTTGCGCCTGATCAGAATCAATAATGACCGGGTAGGAATTAGTCGTGACAATAATAATATAATGAGTATTAAGCATCAGGTTGCTGCGCTTCGTTGAATGCGTGCAGCAACAACCAACTTGGTGACAGTGCGACCAGAGGAGTCTTCTGCTAACCGGTTGAAATTAATGAAGATGCTGCCTTTGCGGGATGTGAGGGCAGCGTTCTAACCAACTGAACTACGTCCCCACTCGCCAAATCAACGAGATGCGCAATCGCCAGTGTTTACGCGGCTTTGCGCGATTTGCATACCATGCATGGAATTGTCTTTGTTGCCCAAAAGAGCGCGATTCCTGTCCGAACCGCCCCCAAACCGCCACCAAATTTGAGCCGTTCCCTGCACTTCTGCGATGTGCAAAACGGCCTGCGCAGAATGCTCCGCGCGATCCAGATTGTTGCCAATCTCGAAACCGCCAACAAAAGTTGAGGACACGTTTAGCACAGAAATATCCTAACAGCTTCTCTCTGAACACGAAAGGGCAAGCCTGAATCGAGGCTCATCGTCATCCCGGACGACTCCAGCAAATGCGCCATTACACTCTCTACGATTTGCCTAATTCAATTGGTCCATCAGGAACTTCCGTCTGACGGGGTGCACGGAGTATACCCACAACTAGCCAACGCTCCCCGGCTGCGGAGTGGGATCCTTCACTTCATATTTCTTGATGACCTCGTCCGACAGCTTTTGAAGAACTTCCATGTGGACGGACAGTTTGCCAGCGACGCCGCGCTGCACGTATTTGCTGGCAGCTTCGAAAGGACGTGTGAGTTGCTTGTCTCCCTGCATTCGGTCTTCGAGAATTGCTTCAAACGGCAACTCCGTGAGAGCCTTCATTGAGCGTTCAAGAGTCGAGATGCTCATGCTGACCACGGGCGTGATCGTATAGCCCTTATACTTCTTCTTCTGCTGCTTGAAGCGTTTCTGAAGGTAGGCATTCATCACCCAGCTTGACCCGATATCGTCCTTCGTCACAATCACTGGAATAAATTTTCGAATGCCGCGCAACCATCCCGGTAAAGCGGAGGCCGGCAAGCTGGTAATGTTGTTCAAAGCGTTTACGAGTTGCAATACGCCTACCTGCCGGTCCGTGCCGCATACAAGCCGATCTTCGATGAACTTGCGCATTTTTTTGTAGTCGCCGGAATAGCGCACATCCGCCCGACACGTCGCCAGCTTCGCTTCGATCAGGATAGCTGTCGATCCGCAGACGATGATGATGTCGCAGATCTGTTTCTTCGGATCATCTTCGTATTTTGGAATGGAGTAGACCTGATTGTGCTCTGTAGAGGCATAGGTCTCGAAAAGCCACACAACGTAATCCTCGAAAACGTTACCCCAAAAACTCATGTACGAGTCCCGTTGTTTTGGTTCTAGGCCTCTCAGGACACGCCACAATACGCCGCTTTCCAGCTTGGTGACTGCAAATTCATAGTCGAGGCAATAAAGCTGGTCCTCAAACGTGAAATACGGCCGATCACGGAGAAATTCAAAGTCAGCATAGCCCGATGGGATGTTCTGTTTTTTGAGCGTATCGAGCGAGAAGGAAACGTTGTCGAACATTTTCTCGATCACTTCGGTTGGCGCTTTCATATTTTGAAATGTCGCAAGCCGGATACCGCAGTCCATCGCGGCATCCTTGGACTTCTTCCCGCGCACGATCATGGCGTGCATGGAGAAGAAAAACATGAAGTCACAGTAAGTTTTGAGTGGAACACCAAACTGATTTTCGAACTCTTTCTCGATGTCGAAGGTCTTCAATTCTGCTGGAAGGCGCGGAATGTTGATCGTGAGGAAAATGTAAAACCGCAAGAACTGGATAAACGCCTCAGTGGGCGAGTCAATTTCGTAGATCGGCAGAAATTGGCATATGAGGTTAGCCAATTGGTCGAGTTCGTCCGTGGGTTTTACATGGTGTTCGTAAAGAAGTTCACCGGCTCCAAGAAGAAGTTCTCCGATGGCGACATTCGGAATAACTGAGCCGTCCTCGACGTGAGGCTCCGTCAGGCGGATCGTTTCGGCGGCTAGGAAGCGAAGCTGCGCTTGGAAGAAGACAATCCGCTTTTTCGCAAGCATGTTCTGGACGCGGGGCACCAGGAGGGGCGGAAATAATGCTGGTATCCAGTACGCGACCGCGTCTTCTTTCGCAGTCGTTCCAGCATCTGGTCCATAGTTGAAGAAGACGCTTAGGCGTGCGCATATCCGAAGCAAGGAACTTCGCGGGTACTTCCGGAGCAGTGCACGAAACTCATCAAGCGTTCCGGGCGACAGCTGTGCGAGTTCCGACCACGGCACCCACGTTCGCATTTCAGGCGGCTTACCCACAATCATTCCCCGTTGAGAATTCTAAATTGCTGGTCCTCGTTGGGCTTATTCATGATTTCTCCGCAGCGTAGATGGCTGGGTTACGGCGACGCCGAAACTGTGTCTATTTTTCGACTCTCTTAATGGCAATTCTGTATTTTACGTCCCCAGATTTCTAGTCTTATGAGCGTGCGGAATAACGTCTCGCCGAGAAGTCATTAGACAACACCTTCTCCTAGCGCTACGGTGAACCAAAAGCAGCGGCTCTGACTGTCACTGCCGGAGGCTCTCATGCCGAATTTGGCTGAAATCAAACTTCCCTTTCCCGTTCGGTTGGCGATCTCTTCACTTTCTCGAAAGCCAGCGCTGATGGTGCTCAGCGTGCTCATCTTGGCCCCACTTGCTGCCCATGCCCAAGGAAGTCCATTCGATACCGGCTTTAACGCCATTCAAGGCCTTTTCACCGGCACCATCGCGAAAGTTGCAAGTCTGGTAGCGATCGTGATCGGCGGCTACGGGTTCGCGCACGGCGAACCCGGCGCGAAGAAGGCGCTTGCTGGCGTCGCTGCCGGAACAGGCATTGCCGTTATGGCGGTGAATGTTTTGAGTTGGCTCTGGGGTGTATAGCGCAATCTTCGCCTAGCGCTTATATGAGGGACTTATGCCAGACAACGCACAGCAGAAACGTCGCACAAATCGGGTCTTCAAGAGTCTGCACAAACCACTCACCTACCTGGGCGTGGAACGTACGGTGTTTTACTTCGTCTGCGTCGGCGCGGTGGGGGCCTTCAACCTCTTCAATTCCATCCTTGCAGGTATCGCCGTCTTCATTGGCGGTTTTGCCTTCGGCCATTGGGTCACGAACAGCGATCCTGCGTTCCTCCGCATCCTCGCAAAGTCCGAACGGTACAAGCTGCGCTATGACGCAGCGAAGCAGCAAGTTCCCCGCGTGGAGGTAGTGTGATGCTGCGTCTCGACAAGGTCATCAAGCCGTGGAAAGAAAGTGCGGCCCTGAACGACCACATCAACCTCTACGGCTTCTGGAATGAGACGGCGTTCCTTACCAAAAGCGGCGATCCAGGCATGGTTCTCAGTGTTCCCGGCGTGGACTATGAAAGTCTTGATCGGTCGCAGCAGGAGTATGCAGTGAAGCGGCTGGAGGCGGCGCTGAAAGTCTTTGGCCCAGGCTTTCATGTTTACCAATACCTCTTCAAATCGAACCGCCCCGATATACCCTTCGCAAAATATGACGATCCGATTGTGGAAGCAGCGATAGAACAACGGCGAAAGTTCTTTGAAGCAAAACGCGACAATCTTTATCAGATTGAAATCTTCTACTGCATTCTGCTCGAAGGCGCCAGGTCGAAGACCGGTGTGGGCGCGGCAATCGCTCGAATCTTCCACGATCCCGCGGGCGCCGTTGGCGAGCTAAAAGTACAGTTCAGCAATGACAGCATGAAAACGCTATTGCGTACACATGTTGAACACGATCTTCGACGGCTCGACCAGAGCGTGCAGGCATTCGCTCGGCAGCTCGCGGATTTCATGCAAATCGAGGTCTTGAATCAGCAGGGACAGTTCACGTTCTTCCGCCGCTTGCTGAATTACGATGACTGGCGCGTTGCCGGCAGGCCGCACTCCACGCAGTTTCTCGACTATCAGGTGGTGAACTCCGACATCGAAGCCGAACGCGACCACCTGCGCGTGGGGGATCACATCGTCAATGTGCTGACGATGAAAGAGGCGATCATCGAAACACGGCCCCTCGTACTCGATGTACTGCTAAAGATTCCGGCCAACTTCTATGTCGTCACGGAGTGGACGCCACTCCCAGCCGACAAGGCGCGCAAAGAAGTCAACAAGCGACGCCGCCACTTCAATATGTCGAAGACCGGGTTTGTCTCCCAGATGGGCAACGATGTCACGAAGACGAACCCGCGTGATGTGCTGGTGGACGAATCCAAACAGGCCGACATTGAAAATCTTGGCGACTGCCTCCGCGCCCTCGGCGACGGTCAATCGCTTGGCGATTTCTCGCTCACGATTGTGCTGTACGGCCGTTCAAAACCCGAACTGGAGCAGCTCGGGGCGGAGTTCACTGGCCTCTTCACGAACGCAGATGGGAATCTTTTTGCAGAAACCTACAACCAGCTCAACGCCTATTTCGCCACCGTGCCCGGCAACTATGCGCTCAACCTCCGCAAGTTGTATCTGCTGAACACGAATTACGCCGATTTGTCTTTTCTGTTTACGATCCTTCCCGGCGAGAAGAGGAACGCGCATCTCGGCACCGAGTATCTGGCTGTGCTCGAAACCGACAACAGCACGCCCTACTATCTCAATCTACATACCGGCGATGTTGCCCACACCCTTATTCTCGGGATGAGCGGCAGTGGGAAGTCCTATCTTTGCGTTTTTCTGCTACAGAATGCGCAAAAGTACAAGCCGCTGACCTTCATCTTCGATATCGGTGGGAGCTTCCAGTCGCTTACGACGATATTCAAGGGCTCCTATCTCAATGTGGGTCAGGAAGCGCGGGACTTCACCATTAACCCCTTCTCGCTGCCTCAGACCAAGGAGAACCTGCAGTTTCTCTTCAGCTTCTTCCGCGTGCTCATTGAGGGTAACGAGCAACGGTACCGGATCGACTTCAAGGAGGAACGCCGACTATGGGACGCAATCGAGCGCATCTACGTACTGGAGCCGAACCAACGCACGATTTCAAATTTTGGGAACATCATTGGCGAGTTGAAAGAACGCCTTCACCGCTGGACCCGCGGTGGACAGTACGGATTTCTGTTTGACAACGCTGAAGACACGCTTTCATTCAAAAGCTTTCAGACGTTCAATTTCCACGGCTGGAACGATGCGCCGGAAGTCTTGGAACCACTGCTGTTTTATGTTTTGCACCGGGCATCGAATGAAATTACGGACCCGAAGAATCTCGGCACCTCCAAGTTCTTCCTGCTCGACGAAGCGTGGCTCTTCATCAAGAACGAGACGATTCGCAATTATGTGGTGCAGGCGCAGAAGACCTGGCGCAAGCACCTAGCCGCGATGATCCTGGCGACGCAATCCATCAAAGAACTTGAGGAATCGGGGATGCTGGCGATAGTGGCGGAGAGTTGCCCGACAAAGATCTTCCTCGCCAACCCGGACATGAACCGGGAAGTTTACCGAGAGGCGTTTCATCTGAACGACACCGAACTGAACCTTATCGACGGCCTTGTTCCGCCTGGCCAAATGCTGATTCGTAAGGCGCAGACCTCAAAGAAAGTGCACCTGAACGTCGATTCGGTCTCGCACTGGATGGCGACCAACAACGCCCGCGACAACCTCAAGAAGCAGGAATATTTCGACCGTTTCAGTATTGCGGATGGACTTCGCCATCTGGCCGAAGATCATCCGTTCCGGCCGCCCGCGCTGGCTGTATCAACCTCGAACAACAACCGCTAAGGAGAGCTGTATGCGGCACCTGAAATTCGTCGTCAATTGCGCTTTGGTTTTTTCTTCCATCGGTGCTTTCGCTCAAGACTCTGCGCGCACTGTGCAGTATCACTCGCAGGACATCGTTCCAATCCGCGCCAAGGTGAAATACACAACGCTTATCGAACTGCCCACGACGGAGAAAATCATGGAAGCCGCCACGGGCGACAAAGACTTCTGGATCGTGGATGTGGTTAGCAACTTTTGTTTTGTGCATCCGGCAAAACCAGGCATCAGCTCTAACTTGAACCTGATCACAGACAAGGGGAACATCTACAGTTTCACCCTGCAGGACATCTCAGGGTCCACCACGACTCCTGACCTCAAGGTGATCGTCGAGCCCGCTGACCGCAGCGCGATCGTGGCCGCGAGCGGCCCTCCGAAGTTTGTACCCGTTGCACAATTGGAGCAGTCGCGGCAGCAGCTTGCCGCTCTGCAATCACACGTTGAACAGGCTGTCGATGAATACAAGAGCGCCTATCCGACACGCCTCAAGTTCGAGTATGTCTATAAACCGAACGAAGCCCCTTTCAATATCCAGTCGATCTATCACGACGACAAGTTCACCTACATCAAGACCAATGCGCCTGAAAAGTTCAGCGTGTACGAAATGAAGGACGGCAAGCCCAACCTCGTCACCTACGACCTCCGGGAAGGAACGTACATCATCCCTAAGATCATGGACAGCGGATATGTGGAACTGGGCAAGAAGCGGATGGAATTTACGCGCAAGGGATCGCCCTCATGACCGAAAATGCCTTTACTTCCCACACAGAGCCGCAAGCCGAGCCAACGTTGCGCCGAAACCTGGAATTGCCAAAAGGCGTCTTGCAGAAGAACCTTAAGACGTTCGTTTATCTGGGTGCGACATTGCTAGTGATTGTGGCGGCGCTCTTCAGCTCGTCCGGCAAGAAGACGCCCGGACAACAGGACAGTGCGAAAGGGCAACCGCCGCAACCAACATTGCAGGACAACACCGACAACAACGTGCAGGAGTTGAAGAACCAGCTTCAGGCCGAACGTCAGAAAGAGCAGCAGGCAACAATGGCCGCTGCCGCATTGGGAGATCCAGCGTTTGCGTCTGCGACGCCCCAGCAACGATCCGCAGCCGCGGCCTATGGGCCGACCGGCCTTGCCACGCCCTGTATTCCGGGCCAACCCTGCCCGCAAGCGCAGCAGGGCAACGCGCAGATGCAACTCACGCCTGTGCAACAGCAGGCACAGTTGATCGCTGCGAAAGAGCGCGAGCGCGCTGACAACTCCCGTTTCGCTTCCAATCTGGTGTACTCCCGATCTGCCGATCCGCCGCAACAGCAACAGCAAGGCCAGACGATGCCGACTCAATATGGCCCTGCCGAACCGCAGTCACACAGCAGCCTCGTCTCCCCACCAGCCGAAGGAAAACAGGAGGACACGCCCGGAGGCTATAAGCGTCCACTGGAGGCCAATATCGATTCAGCCGTCGGTCAGCCCTATCTCGTCTACGAGAGCTCGGTTCTCGACACGGTTCTCATGAATCGTCTGGATGGGGACGCCGTAGGGCCGGTCAAAGTCCTTGTCTCAAATCCGTTGTACTCGCACGATCATCAACACGTCATCATTCCCGAGGGAACGGTTGTTTTGGGCGAAGCAAAGAAGATTGGAGCGGCAGGCTTTGGCCAACAACGGCGCATGGCCGTGGTTTTTCACCGCCTAATTATGCCGGATGGCTACTCCGTCGATCTCGATCAATTCCAGGGCCTCGACCAGATTGGAGAGGAAGGGCTGAAAGATAAAGTTAACAACCACTACCTCCAAATCTTCGGTACCTCGATCGCTTTGGGCGTAATTGCTGGAGCCAGCCAGATCACTCAGGGTGGCGGCACCATTACCACGAGCGGTTCCCAGGCATTCACCAACGGGGCGGCGGGCAGTGTTTCGCAGTCTGCCACTACGATCCTTGACCGGTTCATACAGATACCGCCCACAATCACAATCCGAGAGGGCCACCGCGTGAAAGTGTATTTCACGCAGGACTTGCTTCTTCCTGCGTACTCGAACCACACTATCCCCCAGACCTTTTGAAGGAGGCGATATGCGCAGAATCATCGTTGCCATTGCACTGCTCGCCAATCTGATTGTCTTACCCGGATGCAAGAAGCAGGTTGCATGCGATCCGGCGGATTCGGACGAAGTATGCAAAGCATTCCAGCAATGTCTCCGTTCGGATACCTCGGCTGAGGTCTGCCGGATGGGAGAGCAGGACGCTAACAAACTCGAAAAAAACAAGAAGCACTGATTACCCAATAAGGAGACTTCCCCATGATACGAATCACTCTCGCCTTCGCCGCAATGTTGTCTATCGTGCCCGGCACGATCGCGCACGCGCAGTTCGGGTCGGGGATTGTGTACGACCCCACTCAATCGGCCCACGCCATCACCCAGATCGAGCACGAGGAGCGGTCCATCGGCAACCAGATTCAACAGATCGAGAACGGCCAGCAGATTTTCTCCAACACGGTCAAGATCGCCAGCACTGCGCTCCAGACCTACAACCAGGTGAAGCAGCAGTACAACCTCGACCACCAGATGATCCTTGCACCTCAGATGCTTTATTCGCGCTTTCTCTCGCCGACGACGGACCTGCGGATGCTGCAACAGATTTCGAACACCTATGGCAACTCGGCAGTCTGGGTAAACTCCGCCAACACCGGAAATGGAGCTTCAGCCGCCTACCAACAAGCGAGCGTTCCCCGCACCAACAGCATGATTCCGGGCTACGGCAGTTTCAGCACCTCCGGGCAGCAACAGATTGCCGCACAGGGCGCCACGATCGATATCAACGATTCTGTACTGACGAACAATCTCGAAACGCTTGGAACGATCCGGGCCAATCAGACGGCAAGACAGACCGACATCGCCAACCTGGAAGCTGCGACACAAACCCAAGATCCAAGCCAGCAGACCATTATGTCGGAGCTTCAACGCATCAACCAGGCTTTGCTGCTGCAGTTGCGGACTATGCAGGATGCCAACCAGATCAACGCCAATCTTGCGCTTCAACAGATCGTTGCCCAGAAACAACAACAGGACGCACTAAAGGCGGGATTCCAGGATACCGCGAACTATGCAAGCACCTATCAGACACACGTTGCGCCGGCCTACAACGGTGGCGCACAAGCCCTGACCTATTGATCGTCGATGCACCCGCGCGAGGTGATGTATGGGAGTGCTGAATTGGATCACCCAGGGATGTGACGCGCTGACCGCCACAGCGTCGCCCACAATCGATGCTTTGGGAGTTCGCATGTGCATCGCGCTCGCGACCATCATGCTCGTCTGGTTTGGGGTGCAGGAATCGCTCGCCTCCACCCACGGAGGCCAGGGTTTCCACATGGGGAAGTTTCTCAGCTTCTTCATGCTGATCACCTTCGCCTATACCCTCGTGCGATTCTACGACAGCAGCATCCCAGGTGTTGGCCAATCCTTCCGCGGCTTTATCAACGGCGGTGCGCAGTACCTTGTCTCGGTCATTGGCAGCGACAGCATGACGAGTATTCAGAACACGCTAAATCAGGCGCAGGCCACGAGCGGCCCCGGCATGGTGAAGGCCCTGATGAATCCCTATTACGCGATCGTGTACGTCATTATTCAAGTCCTGATTGCCACCTTCTCCGCCGTGGTCAGCGCCATCGTCGCATACGGAGCAATCGCGAGCGCAGTCATTGGCCTCCTCGGTCCCGTATTCATCCCGTTTCTTGTCTTTGACAAACTGGAGTTTCTGTTCTGGGGATGGCTCCGGGCATTCATTGGGTTCTGCTTCTATAAGGTGCTCGCCGCAGCCGTCCTGAGCATCCTGGCACACCTGCTCGCGCAGTATTACACGGAGCTGGTCAACTTCTCCGATCCCGGCAACATGGTGCAGGAACTTCCGTTGCTCATCTTGCTGGTACTGGTCAACATCTACATTCTTTTCAAGATTCCCGCCATGACCATGAGCATCTTCTCCGGATCGTCCGGCGGCCATGGCGGCGGAATGGGCGGGATGATCACAGCGGCAATTCTCAGGGCGATCTAAGCAGGAGGCATTCATTCATGAGCAGCAGCACCAAGCCATCCACCGAAATCACCCGAGCTGCGGAGCGATATCTGGAACAGTACGGCGATCCGCTGGTTATGAACACCTATTTGAAGGTGACGATTCTTGTGCTCGCTGCCGTCTGTATCGGGCTGGCGGCGCTGACCTTTAAGAGTCAGCAGGCGCTCGCCAACATGCACCCAATGATCGTGCGCATTAACGACGTGGGCCATGCGGAAGCAATCGACTATCGGAACTTTCAGTATCGCCCGCAGGAAGCCGAGAACAAGTATTACCTCACTCGCTGGGCAGAACTGTCTTTCAGCCGCAATCGTTTCACGATCGAACGTGATCAAACGCAATCACTTTACTTCCTTAATAGCGATGTGCAACGCGCCGTGATCGACCAGGAACGCAAGGACAACAGCATTCAGAATTACGTGAAAGACAGCAGCTTGCCGTATGTCGATGTCGAGGTCAAGAACGTCATCCTTGACGACCTGCGACAGTCGCCATATTCGGCACGCATCGAGTTTGAGAAGGTGTACACCAACCCCGCGGATCATTCCGAACTAAAGCGGGAGCGATGGACAGCCAGCGTCACCTATGTCTTTCGCGAGAGTGTGAAAAACAATGAGCTTGCCGTGAACCCCCTAGGTCTGACCATCGTGCGCTTCCGGGCCGACCAGGCATTCAGCTAGGGATTCATCGACCTGTCCAGAGGCTTATTCATGTCCTTTCATGCTGTTAATCCGGCTGGCTTTTCCCACCTGTCCTCGTGTCCGGTTGAGCAGGCGAACCAGAACCTTTCGACATGCAATTATGGTGGCGAATCGTGTCCTTCTTACGGCGGACCTTCCCGCTCGAACCGCACTGCAATTGCGGTGAACTTCCGCAACCAATGTGCAGATGACAACTTTGCTCTAGAGCGTGTCTGCCGTTATGTATCCCGTCTTTTGCTCGGTCACAGCTTCGGGGCCTTGCCGGCGCCCGGCGGCACTCGGTCTTCTGCTTCGCATTTCGCGCCCCTTCGAAGTCTCGGTTCCTCCCAAAACAAGTTTGAGAACCACGGCAAAGAACGCCTCTCAAACTTCTTTCGGGCCCCGCCCAGAAAGCAGACCTTCGGCACTTGGGAGCCGGGCCCACTCGCTAAGCTCCGCCCAGTGTGACCCGAGCAACAACGGGCGAATTCAACGAACGGAGACATTCACATGTACCAGAACAAAGTAACCCTCATCGGCTTTCTCGGGAGCAACCCAGAAGCTCGCACCGCCAACAACGGCAGCTTTACCACCCTCTCGCTGGCAACCAAGTCCTCCTACAAGAAGGACGACAAGTACATCTCGCACACCGAATGGCATCGTTGCGTGGTCTTCGGCAAGCTCTCAGAGTTCGCCAAGACGCTCACCAAGGGCGCACATATCCAGGTGGAAGGCGAACTACGCAGCCGTGAGTACGAGAGCAAGAAGACCGACTCAAAGCAGCGCGTCTGGGAAATTCGGGTCGCGTCTATCCTGAAGCTGGACCGGGCTGAAAAGGCCGCCCCGGAAGATCAGGATCACGATGAAGTGCCTCAGGAGGAAACGGCTGCATAAGCCCTCGCTCTTCACTCTCTGAAGCCCGGCTATCCGCTGGGCTTCCATCGCTGTGAGGTCCCCCTATGAGCTTCGAATTGATCCTGCCATTCCTTAGGCCGATTGAGCCGCTGTTGCTGGACGAAAGCATCAGCGAAATCATGGGCAATCCCGATGCCTCGTGGTGGTACGAACGCGACGGAATTATCCGCCAAGAAAAGACCATTTCTTTCGACTCCGGCAAACTCCGCACTGGCCTTGAAGTGATTGCCAATCAGCTCGGCAAGAAACTCGACGAAGATAACCCACTCCTGAACGCCCAACTGCCAGATGGGAGCCGCCTTGCTGCGGTAATCCCTCCCGTTGTGCGCCCTTCACCTGCCCTGACAATCCGGAAGTTCACCAGCCGCCATTACACAGTCGATGACCTCATTAGCCGCGGCACACTGACCCGCCCTCTTGCGGACTTCCTAGCAGAGCAAATTCGCAGCGGAAAGACACTGCTTATCAGTGGCGGAACCGGGACCGGAAAAACCACGCTGCTCCGGATTCTTGCTGATTTTATTCCCGAACAGGATCGCATCGTCGTCATCGAAGATACCTCGGAGCTTCACATCCAGAAGCCGAACATTCTGGCAGTCGAATGCCAGACCGACACGTTCAAAGCCAACATCTCATTCGACGACCTTTTGAAGTCGGCTCTCCGCTGGAGACCGGACCGGATCATCCTCGGCGAAGTGCGTGGAATCGAAGCCCGGACCCTGCTCGATTCCTTCAATACAGGCCATGCCGGTTCGCTGGCCACCATTCATGCGAACTCAGCCGAGAAGGCCCTCCGGCGCTTCGCTAATCTGGTTATGCGAAACCACGTGCAAACGACTTTCTCCGACACCGAAGCCGAGATCGGAGAGGCAGTTGATTTGGTCGTCCATGTCGAGCGGCGGCCGGGGCGCCGCATCCTCCGCGAAGTATTAGCGCTTCGTGGATACGACCGCGACGCGAAACGCTTCCTGATCGAGCCGATATTCGAGGTGCAACGTGGGGAGCCTGGACCCGTTGCCCACAGAAAGACCGCTTAATTTCACCACCTATAAAAAGGAGAAGAAACATGCCACTGCTAGAGATCAACCAAGTCCGCCACATTTGTGCTTCTGTTCGGCTCGATGAGGTCACGGCTGCACAGGTCGATCAGTACGCCGCATTCATCCACGCATCCGCCGACGATGTTGTGGACAAGGCGCTGAACTATGTTTTCGCGAAGGACCGTGACTTCCAGGACTTCCTGAAGACGCCACAAGCCAAGCAGATAGTTTCCACTTTGCGTGTCCGTAAAGGCCCGAGTAATGGCGCGGCGGAGGAGCCTGCAAAGAAGGTTGTAGCCGGGGTGGAGTCCACGCCTTCTGTGCGGGCGGTGAAGGCGTGATCCCCCGACAATTTCGTGGTGCTGCCAAAACGGTGCTTCGCACCGGAAGAATTTTGACACTCCACCCCTGATAAGGAACTGTTTAGGTTCCTTGGGAACCTGATGCCCCTTGCTATGACAAGAAAGAACTTACTGAAACGCGGGAACCTGTTGCTTTCCTCGTCTTGTACCGAGAAATGAGCACTGTGATGTTACTTAATCATTCTGAAACAGACAGAAGAAAAGGCGCGGTGCGAGGCCGGGAAAGCCGCAATCAGTCCCTCAATACCAAGTTGACACGGACCGAATTTGCGGCAGTTGAGGTGGCCGCTGCCGCGCACGGATGCGCGTTAGGTGAATGGGTACGCGATGTGATCCTCCGGGAAATACGCGGAGGATCGCCCAACGACCCATCTCTCGCGGAGATTCTTGGGGTTCGCTTGCTCCTGGTAAATGTGTTGCGGCCTCTGGCCGCAGGCCAGAGACTCACGCCGGAGGCGTTCGACAAACTGCTCGACGAAATCAGCGAGGCCAAGCACGCCCTCGCTGGAAAGCTGGCCGCTTCCGCAGGAAGGAGATAACGATGGCGATGGCAATGACAAAGTGGGGACGCAAGGAATCCATCATCTGGCCGCCGCACAGCCCGATCTATACGTACGGAGCGGTATTCATGGCGCTCGTTCTTACCGGACTTTTTCTTTACTGTCGGTTCACCTTCGGCAACAGCCCCCTACAGAAGTTCTACACGCCCACCTACATCCGATCGAGCGTTGCAGGAGCAATCGGAACGAGCCGCCGAGACAACTACCGGATGCTCATGGTGGGCGCTCGCGGAATTCAACCGCGTCTGGCGACGAACACCGACGTGACGGACGGCACGACGCAACAGCCGGGCGGCAAGCCGATCCCGCTCGCGCTCTCGCAGCCCGCCTTGCATCAGGGCTATACGATCCTTTACCTAGCACCGGAGCAGAAATATATCGACGAGTCCTTGAGTGCCTATCTCAGGAGCGCGGTTTACGGTGGCGATGGCCTTTTCGATCTCTACAAGCTCCCAATGGTTTTCGGTCTGCTATCGCTGGTCATCCAGCTCCCGTTTTCCATCGCCAAGGACGTTCGACGGCGTAAGGCGCTGAGATACGGAAGACGACTGAAAGGCCCCGAGATAATGACTCCAAGGGAGTTCAACGACAGGGTCGGAGGGGATGGCATTGGCATTAAGACGAAAGAAATGAAGACAATGATCCGCATACCGCAACGTGCGGAGGCCCAACACATGCAGATCATCGGGGATACGGGAGCGGGCAAGACTATGATCATGCTCCAAATTCTTCGGCAGATAAAACATCGCGGCGATTCCGCGATCGTCTACGACCCCGCACGAGAGTTCGTCAAACGCTTTTACGACCCCAAGAACGGCGACGTAATCCTGAATCCGCTCGATAAGCGGTGTCCCTACTGGGGACCTTCTGAAGAACTCCGCCGACGCTCCGAGGCGAAGGCTCTGGCGGTGTCCCTCTTCCAGCCACCACAGGACAAGAAGGGTGAGTTCTTCATCGAGTCCCCTCAGAAGATCTTCGCATTCCTGATGGCCTATGGCCCCACGCCGGAGGAGTTGGTGAAGTGGATGTCGGACCCGCAGGAGATCGACCGAAGGCTGAAAGGAACAGAGCATGCTCACCTAATTGACCCTAGTGCGCACCAACAGCGTGCCGGAGTTCTTGGCTCACTTGGACTCGTTGCTGACAGTCTCCGTCTGCTTCCAAAAAAGGGGGAAGGAAATGGCGAGTGGTCGGCCACAGAATGGGCCGAGACGCGGCAGGGATGGATCTTCATTACTTCACTCCCGGCAGAACGTGAGGCACTTCGACCGCTTCAAAGTCTATGGATCGACCTGCTCGTCTTGCGTCTGCTGAACGAGCCGAAGGAGGGCCAGAAGCGGGCATGGTTTGTGATCGATGAGTTGGCGAGTCTCCAAAAGCTCCCACAGCTCCATACCGCAATTACCGAGAATCGAAAGAGCAATAATCCAGTGATTCTCGGCTTTCAGGGCAAGGCCCAGCTGGAATACCTTTACGGCCACCTGGCTGAGGTCATGCTATCGCAACCGGCGACCAGCATTTGGCTGAAGACGAAAGAGCCGACCGCTGGCGAGTGGGTCAGCAAGTTCATCGGCAAGGTCGAGATCGAACGGCTACGCGAGACCCACTTCGACGGCTCCCGCGCTGGAAGAAACTTCGCGCTGGATCGGCAGGTTGAACCGCTAGTAATGGAGTCCGAAATCTCCGGACTCCCGGATCTCCACGCTTATATGAAGTACGAGAACTATGTGACGCGGTTCTCATTCCCGTACTTCGATATGCCGGTTGTCACGAGTGACTTCGATCTCCGCGATACGCCCGAAGACAAGCTCCCCTACGATCCAAGAAACATAGGGGCGGCTAAGCCCCAGTTGCGTCCGCATGAACTGAAGCCGGATGCAAATGTGCCCACGCCGCCGCGAAAATCGCCGCGGACCGCGCCGGAGATCGTGGCACAGGAGACAGAGGCTGAGAGGAACGTCAACGCCCAACAAAGCCTCAATCTTCGGGGCTAGTAACTGCCATGCTGACTATTTCAAAGCCGCTCTCCGCTACTCAGGCGCAGACCTACCACCAGAAGGAATTCACCGCGAAGGAACAGAACTATTGGTCGCAACGCGGCGTCATCGCGGGCGAATGGCAAGGGAGACTGGCCGGGCAGTTCGGCCTTGCCGGGACCGTCTCTGCCGAGGACTTCGCGAAACTCAGCCTAGGCCAGCATCCACAGACTGGAGAGCAGCTAGTGCGGCAACGAGCGTCTTATGAATATCAAGATGCCGACGGCAAGACCATCAAGACGATGGAGCACCGTGCCGGGTGGGATGCGACATTTTCCGCGCCCAAATCCATCTCGCTAACCGCCCTCGTCGGCGGCGATGAGCGTGTACGCGAAGCACATCGGGAGAGCGTAAGTGTGGCCCTCGACCAGCTCGAACAGTACACGCAAGCCCGCATCGGCGGCAATCATCTACCTGAGACTACGGGAAGATTTATCGCTGCCAAGTTCGAGCACGATACCGCCCGTCCCGTCGATGGCTACGTAGCGCCACAACTGCACACACACGCGGTCGTTTTCAATGTCACCGAGCGCGACAATGGCCAGCCGCGCGCGATTCAGCCGCAGAGCCTCTTCGCCTCGCAACAGTTCGCCACGGCCATCTATCAATCCGAGTTGACGTACCGCCTCCGCCAACTTGGTTACGAGATTACGACAGGGCGGAGCGGTGCCCCGGAGATTAAGGGATACACACAGGAATATCTCGACGCATCAAGCCCTCGGAGCCAACAAATTCGTGAATACCTCGAACGCACGGGCCGCTCGGGGAAGGAAGCTGCCGAGATCGCGGCGCACTCGACACGTGACCGCAAAGAAATTCATTCGCCGGGAGAAGTAATGGCTGCGCACCGGAGGCTGGCGGCAGACTTTGGACACCAAGCGGACGCGGTCGTACGCGCAGCGCGTGAACGATCGCAACATCAGGACAAGCCTGCCAACTCGGTTGACCGCGTTCGAGAATCTCTGACCTTTTCTCGTGACAAGAACTTCGAGCGCGAAGCGGTTGTGGATGAACGTGCTTTGATCCGTGATGGCCTTCGCCGAGGGATGGGCGAGATCACCCACGCCCAGATCAGCGAGAACCTCGACACCCGCTTGGCTTCTGGGGAATTTCAAATCGTGGAACGATCTCAGGGCGTTCCGGGCCGTCAGTTCACTACTGCGAAAACCATCGAAGCGGAACATGAGATTCTTCGCCGGATGAGCCAGGGCCAAGACCAGATCGAGCCGGTTCTTTCGCGTCCGCAGGCCATCGCCATTGCCGACCAGCATCCCCACTTCAATCGGGCACAAAGGACCGTGGTGGAAGACGTGCTTAGCTCACCGGACCGCATTCAAGGAATCCAAGGCTTCGCCGGTTCAGGCAAGACGACCGCGCTCACAGTCATCCGCAGCGCGGCGGAAGAGCAGGGCTATCAGGTCGAGGGCTTTGCCCCTACGTCCCGCGCTGCGCGGCAACTGAAGGAAGCAGGAATTGAAGCCGGAACCTTGCAAGGTTTCCTCGCCAGGACTTCAGATCCAGACGTAGCAGAGCGAAAGCACTTGTACCTAGTCGATGAATCGAGCCTTGCCAGCACCAACCAGATGCGTGAGTTCCTTGTGAGGATTGCCCCTCATGACCGCGTCCTTCTCGTCGGCGATATCCGCCAACATCAAGGCGTCGAAGCTGGCCGACCTTTTGAGCAACTGCAAGAAGCTGGAATGCGCACAGCCACGCTCGACGAGATCGTTCGTCAGCGGGACCCGGCTCTGAAATCTGCTGTCGAACTACTAGCCACGGGACAAGCCTCCGCAGCCCTTGACGCCCTCCGACAACAGGGCCGTGTAAAGGAAATTCCCGACACAAAAGAACGTATCCGCGCCATCGCCAAAAGCTACGCCCAATCGCCCGAGAACACTCTCATCGTCTCACCGGACAATGCTTCCCGCCGCGAGTTGAACGTTGCAGTTCGGCAGGAATTGAAAGCCATCGGAACCATTGCCCCTGAAGACCACACCTTCCGCATACTGGTTCAACGTCAGGACATGACCGGAGCCGAACGATCGTGGGCGAACCATTACGAGATCGATGACGTGGTTCGCTATACACGCGGCAGCAAAGCCATCGGAATAGTAGCGGGTGCCTACGCATCGGTTGTCGCGATCGACCCAGCCGCAAACCAGCTCACGGTCGTGAAACTGAACCAAGAACTCGCCACCTATGATCCACGCCGTCTCACCGGAGTCAGCGTGTACCGCGAAAGCGAACGCGAGTTCTCCATAGGTGACCGCATCCAGTTCACCGCACCCGACAAATCGCTCGGAGTGGCGAATCGCGACATGGCCGCGATCGAGTCGATCCACTCCGATGGTCTGCTCTCTGCTCGCCTGGACGACAACCGCCAGATCGAGTTTAATGCCACCAATAATCGTCATTTTGACCACGGCTATGCCGTCACCAGTCATAGCTCTCAAGGTCTTACGGCGGAACGTGTCCTCGTTCATGCAGATACGACCGTCCACCCGGACCTGCTCAACTCGCGTTTCGGCTATGTCTCCATCTCCCGCGCCAGCGACCAAGCCACGCTCTTTACCGACGACGTGGCGAAACTCGGGCGGCGGCTCGGAGCCGATGTCTCGAAAACCTCCGCCTTGGAAATCAATCCAGCTTCATCCGTCGCCCGAGGAATAAGGATGGAGCTGTAGACAGAAAGAACACGAGGGGGAAAATACAACAACTCACGAAAACTACAACAACGACCGCGCCGCAACACGCTTTCGGAGGGAAGAATTCGGGAGGGCAGGCTGTCTAGCGTCCCCCGCGCCATCACCTGGCTCTCCGCGATTGACGGAGGGCGTTAATTACAAGATCGGATGAGGGTTAACCTGGCTCGGCTGTTTCAGCCAGCAGCGGAAGAAGTTTTGCTAAGGACGATCGCCAACTTCATTAGGCGAATTATGGCAAGGTGTGATTTAAGATTTCGAGATGGCCACGATCCCTGCCATTGATTGGACCCATTACAAGCAGCTGATGCAGTCCCTTCCTTATGGCAAGGTTCTGCCCAATGCAATCTACGTCCATCGCGACGCAGACGCCTGCCGAACTGGCCCTTTGTCTGAGATCCTCGACCTTCTAGCTCTGCACCATGCCGTAAGCGACGAGTTCAACGTGCTGAAGTTCCGAACCGATGCGCCTCGCCTCTCGTTCCTGCATTACCCTGCTTTCTTTGAATGCGCTCACCCAACGCTTGAGGAAGCCGTTGCTATCGACCTTTTTTCTGGCAAATCGTTGCGGACAGCCTATCAAGACAGTCTTAATCCTCCGATCCTTCATCGCAAGGAATTACTGTTGGCGCCCGACCACCCACGATTTCAAGAGTTCGCTGGCCTATCAGCTGCTGAGGAGAAAGCAGGCCTCTACGCCAATAGCTCCGTCATTGGATTCCGGGTGAACTGGGAACGGCTCCTGAGAGTTCACGGACTCGTTATCGAGGGACACGGCTTGCTCCGAGAAGGGACGATGCTGGGAGTGGCTGGATGCCAACTCGTACCCACGTCTGGCGTTGTCGTTCACCGGCACAAAACCGCCCTAACCCGGTATGACCTCTCAAGGCCAGTCAAGACACTAATCGAGTATCGTCAGTTATCTCCCGGATCTTCGTTTCTCGATTACGGCTGCGGCCTGGGTGCGGACATTCGCGGGCTTCGCGAATTGGGTTTCCACGCGTGCGGATGGGACCCCGTCCACGCTCCCGATGGTCCACGCACCGAGGCCGAGGTCGTTAATCTCGGCTACGTGCTCAATGTAATCGAGGATCCTGCAGAACGGCTAGACACTCTCGCCTCTGCTTGGCGACTCACAAAACGTCTGCTTGTCGTTTCTGCCCTCATCGGCGATGCGGGCGCCGAGAGTGGTCGCGGGGTAAGTTTCAATGATGGTATCTTAACGCGGCGCAACACCTTTCAGAGGTACTTCGGGCAACAAGAACTGCAGTGCTATATCGAGGATGGACTCGATACCTCTCCTGTTCCCGTTGCTCTCGGCATCTTTTACGTTTTTCGACAGCCAGACGACCACCAGCTCTTCCTGCAATCGCGATCCCGTCGAGTGGTGCAGTGGAACTCCATCGGTCTCGGATTGAGCAGACCCGAAAGACCGCCTCGGGAACCTCGCCCAGCTCGGAAAGCGCGCCCCGACCGCTTCGCTGAATATTTCCCGCTACTGGAAGAGTTCTGGTCTGTCGTGCTCGCGCTCGGACGCGCACCACTTCCCCAGGAGTATCCCCGCTACTCTGAATTGTGCTCCGCCTTCGGATCAGCCAAGAAAGCCCTACGATACCTCTTCACACACGGCAGGCAGGAACTCTTCGATCGGGCTCGCGCTGCTCGAAAAGCCGACCTGCTTGTATATCTCGCGAGTTCCAACCTGCGGAAAGCGATCCCATTCTCGCACCTCCCCGAAAGCGTCAAGACGGACATCACAGTCTTTTTCGGCAACTACAAGCAAGGTTTGATCGAGGGTCGCAAGTTGCTTTACTCTTGTGCCGATCCAAACACAATCGTGCTAGCCTGCGATGAGGCGGCTGTCGGTTGGCAGGACGATCGTAGTTTGTACGTCCGGACGTGCTTAATGGACCGTCTCCCGACGGTGCTCCGGACCTTCATCGCGTGTGCTGAACTGCTCTATGGGAACGCACATGAAGCAGACATCTTGAGAATCCACAAATTCAGCGGAAAGGTGACATTTTTGACATTCACCGATTTTGAATCCGCACTTCTTCCCACCCTAGCGATCAGAACAAGGGTGAACTTACGAACAATCCAGGTGGATGCTTTCCAGCACTCGCGAGAAGGCCAGCTGCTTTACTTCAAAGAGAGATTCCTTGACGCCGACGATCCCCAACGCACGCGACTGGCTTCCATTTCCGATTCGCTGAGGCAAGTTGGAATTTCCGATTCAGCCTTCATGGGTCCAAAGGCTAACGAACTGCGCCGAATTCTCGATGAAGCGGGATTGTCCCGCCTGTCCGATGAATTGGGCCTGGTCCAGGTAGAGCAAAGGACGTCATGATCGAAATTGTTCACAACTTCAACCCTGACCAATTCATGTGGCTCTGGGCTAAATACGTGACAGGTTTCAACGAGAAATATCATTGCACAAACTGCATTCGTGGCCACTATTCGCGGAAGTTCAGTAAAAACAACCCCAAATTCGCTAGGTCGTCCGCCCTTCTGATGGACGAACAAGCCCTAGGTTCGTATCGTGCCATATACATCTGCGGAGTCTCCAAACACGGATATTCCAAGAAGACGAATTACCCACATAACGTGCACGTGGCTATTTGTCCAGATGTGGGAGCCACCGAGGAGTGGATGTTTGAGGAATGGACTATGCGAATCCGTAACGGCAGGCTCCTGCCGATTCCAGCCAAACAAGACAACTTGCCCGTCCAATACCGTGGCCTGCCAGACGAATACACGACGTGCCGCATCTTCAGGTGGTCCGCGTGTTTGTTTTTCAGTTCTGGCACCCAGGACAAGACGTTTACGTAGTAGGCGCATGAGGCGGAAACAAGCGGGCTCGCTGAGGAGTTCGCGGAGGAACTCCGATTCAACTAGTCCTCCGACTCGCCAGCTGTGGCGTCACTGACCAGCACAACTATAGGTGTGGTAGTGAGACGGGCATCTAATTTCGTGGGGTCTCGCAAGATTTCAACAGGTGTGCCAGGAATACCAAGACTCTTGTTGGCTCGAACGGAAACGGGTTGTCGCAATTTCATCTGAGACTCCAGGTCATCCAAGAATCGACTGAGCCGCTCTTTAGAGCTGTTTAGCCGAAGCTTGGTGTTTTCATCTGTTTGTGCTGCGATCTGAGCGTCGATCGGTGCCAGGCAAATCTTGGCGACCTCAACGATTTGCGCGACAACTTTGAGTTTAAGATGAACATGTTCGTCGCCACTTCGGTTCGTATACAACACAGCTGAATTGGTACCCATTTCTCTGTGCTGAGTCTGTCCGTCCGCATCGCGATAACAAATTGATAGAGAACAACGACCGAACATCGGAGGAGGTATGGGGATTCCGATCCGATTCAAATCGTTTGCGAATGTAGCTTGTATTTGAGTTGCAAAGGGGTGTCGCAGCCGCAATCTCCGGTGAAGCTTCTTTTCTCCTAAGAAGGCGCGCAAGCCTGCGAAATTAGGGGCTTCGATATTCTTGACTCGCCACGCGATTTGGTATGTTTTGTCGCGATATGGAACAAAATAGGTGGCGGCATCGCCGCAACTGCCGGCGGTGGACTGCTCCTGCAGCTCTCCGGGTATCATCAGTACGGTTTGCTCCGGTCGATGCTCTCTTTTGGCCTCAGGTTCTGGAGCATACATAAGATCACACTCGGCAGTAATTACCATTAGTGCGTCTTTCTCGTTTTCGGCCACAAAGACGTCACCAAAATGGGGATCGGGAGGCTGGTTTGTTTCTTCTGGGTTGGCCGTGGCACGGGGATGCGTGCCCAGTTCGTCGATTTCTTCCGCAACGACGTTCCTATACAAGTCGACGAAATCCGTAGACGGCATGACGTCGGATTCGGGTATGACCTCAAACCGCATTCGGTCAAGTTCGCGTCGCTGTTGGGGCACTGAGCGGAACAATAAATGACCAAAATACGTTCCATACAGCCAAAGCAAATAGTCCCCTAACGGCATTCCTTCGCCTTGTAGGCTTAGGTGTTGCATATATGCGTAATCTTCGATGCTAAGCGCACGAATCTTTCTTTCGAATTTTTCGGTTGCGCCACGAAGCTCTTTTGCGAAAGCATCGACAAAGTCCTGAATCGAGTGGCCCTCATCAAGAGATCTGACCAGAATTGCTAGCTTTAGTAGCAGCGTCGGATCTGGCTTAAGCTCGACTTTAGGGATGAAGTAGAACATCCCACCGAGAAGGCGAGCTCGATCTCGAAACTGCGATTTCATAATCGCAGTTATGTGCTCCTTGCTCGACATGAGAATGACGAGAGGTTTTGTGGTTTGCGCAAAGTCTTGTCCCAATCTTTCACCAATCGACTCAGCAAGGGCTAGCGAGTCTTCTGGACGATCAGAAGGATCTAGATAATAGTCAATGAATATCAATTGAGGCAGGGCTGTAGGTTCCAGCGGATCTGCGGGTGAAAGCGTGTGAACTCCACAGCCGAGTTCTTCTTTCAACATGGTCTCAAGTTGACGAAGTTGGGCTCGTCTCTGTTCCTGCACATTGTCGTAGTCCCTGAACCAAGAGCCAATCTCAGGTGACGATGCGCGGATAGCATAGAGTTTCCCAATGTGACTTTCGGTGAGATCTTCATCCGTGTCGATCTTCAACTGAAGACCCACGAAGTCTTGGCTCGGTTCTTCCCAACTTTGAATTCTGACCCGCAACTCGGAAAGGCGCTCTCCAGAAAACGAGGAGCGCGGAGGAGTTGCATAGTAGGCATCGTCAATTATTGCGACCTGAGAGATATGCTTTGACTGAAAGAGATCCTTTAAGTATTTCAGTGCTGGTGGCTGTGTGCTCATTTCGTTTCCGGCGGCAATTCAAAAATAAAGGTGTTTAGAACGTTCGGATGTACCGTTGATTTGTCTGACAGAAACAACTTGCCGCCATTGTAGTTAGCGATCTCTCTGGCGATATATAAGCCAAGCCCCTTGCCCTCACGCGCAGGCTTCGTCGTTACAAAAGGAAAAAACACCTCTTCCCGCTGATCCTTCTGGATCCCGGGACCATTGTCGGAGAATTTCACCTCGTGGTTATTGAAGTCGATGACTATCTCAATTTCGGGCTTAAACTTCGGATTATCAACCTTCGCACGTTTGAGCCAATAGACCGAATTGGAGATGAGATTTTCCATTACTTCAACAACCATCCCCTTTACAGCCCGGATGCGAAACTCACCGGAAGATGGCACAGTCTTGAATCGTATATGGATTTCGTGGCGTGCAAATTGGGCGTCGTGCCCATCAACGATTTCGCGTATCCATTGTGCCAAATCAAATCGTTCCTTCACCTGACGCCCTGCTGTGCTGAGCGGATCCAAAATCCTAAGCCGCTTCTGCAAGGTCTTCAATTGGCTTTCGAGCATGTCCAAAGTGCGCTGAACATCTTCTGGAACATTGTCGAAATCAGAGTCGGCAAGCAGAGACAAAGTGAACTGCGTAGCTCTATTTAGTTCATGAGCAACGATCTCCACCATTAATCCGATGCCGGCCAAATGTACAAGTTGACTCTGTCGTGTCTCAAGACCTTGCGCGACTTCTTTGGCCTGAGACATGATTTCGTTAATCTCCTCAGTGACCTCACGCATGGCCCCCGCCAGATGCCGCTCTTTAGGATATTTATCGACGAGTTGTTCCACGGTTTCCTGCAACGTCGTCTGTGCACGCTCGACTCGTTTGTCCAGGACGTCCATATCGACGGAATCCCGTTGACGTGCCTCCTCATCAACTTTTATCGCGAATATTCGGAGCTCTCCAAGAATCCATTGCAGGATCAAAACAAGGGCGTTCTTTTGCAGGTTGTCTCGGAGACCTTCGCGATTGGTCTGATCTCCAAGCTGAGGGTTGTTGCGACTACTAATGTCAACCTTTCCAATTAGTTGCTTGCGGTTAACTTTGTACCCTTGGGATACGAAAGCGATTGGATCGAGTTGCAACCAGTCGTCTGATGGTCCTCCATAGGGATGTACTCGAAAACCGTCCCTAAATAGCATTAAGCCCCCACCCCAGTCATTCACCAAAGCCTTCACAGCTTTAATGTCTCCGATACCTTCAATCGCGGTGAGCCGGCGTCGATTGAACCAGTAGCACATCATATCGAACGGACCGAGGCTTTCGAGTTCGGCCCTGGTTTGTAACCCAGCCACGCTGATCAGGTGCTGTTCAGTAAGGTGTATCGCCTTTGTACGATTACCAAATTTGTAAACGATCTCTCCTCGAAGTTCGAACCCCGAAGCGCCCTGATTTTGTACAGTGGCCCTCACGTATGCGTCTGCATGATCAAAGAGAAGCTTATTGATGGGACTAATAGTGACCGGCTCTCCATTGAAGCGAAAGAACATCCTCATTTGAGGAGGAGAGAAGGGATCCATCAGTCTGCTGAACTCCTGCTGGGCTATATCGCGCAAACGTTTGTATGACCAGTCTGTATTGAGGTCAGAGATGTGGATCGTGGTGCCGCTTTCGCTCTCATCTTCTTTAGGATGACCGGCCTTAGGAGCTACTTCGATCTCTTCAAGCATTTCACCATGGGTGCGCGCGAAATCTTTCCAGTCGATTTCCAGTATGTTCCATCGTCGTTGCCCGGCCTGCGCAGTTGTGACTTTCAAGCGCATACCTAGCCGCATTGAAGAAAGCCGACCGATCCCCTTTTCCCCGAGGATTGGACGGCGAGAATCGGGGCTATTTTCCCTCTGATCGAGTCGGGAGCGAGTTCCGATCGTGAGATAGACCTGTTCGAGTTGTTCGCGCGACATTCCTTCCCCGGAATCCCGAATCTCAATGTAATTGGCATTTTCTAGGGCAGACAGCAGTTCCGTCTTCGATTGAGCCGTCTCCAGAAGTTGAACTGCCTCCTCCGCCTTGGGGGCACCAGGATCAACCTTGCTGACCAGTGAGGCGCGAAGGCGTTGTAATTCTTCGTGGGCTCGATCGCCTTCGCCGAGGGATTCGACCGATTCCTTCAAGGTTCGATAATCGGGAGAGGGGATTCGGATCACAACCTCGATACGAACTCCTTTTTTTGTTCTCGCGTCGAAAGCATTCTTTATCAGCTCATAAAAAGCAACCTCGTCAGAGCTGATAAGCTCCGATCCGAGCTGAAGAATTGTCCGCGCGGCTACTTTGAATCCCATCCTAGCGTCTTCTCGAAGGCGACCGTAAATAGCGAAAGGACACCCTCTGCCATAGTATCCGAAAGATTTGAAATGGCGCGCGATTTGATGGCAAATTGCGTTGTCTAAAGGAGTTACACTGCGGAATCGGTGGCTTCTCTGACAATACTGGCCGCCCGTCGAACCCCTTTTCAGGTGAGTGTGGCAGGTGTAAACTTGTGTCAATACACAGGTTTACGCTATGTCGAGACCGCGGACCAAGGCGAATTCCAAATCTGTTTTGCGGAAAGGTGTTCCTCTGACCGTATACTTCAGCAAAGATCAAACCGCAAAATTGAATGCTGTGTCAGCGCAACGAAGGGTGCCCAAAGCAGAATTGCTGAGAGTGGCAGTCGATCTCCTGCTCGATCAGCTCAACCGTGGACAACTTCAATTACCCCTGGGAATTGACGTTGAGAAACCCAGGCAATAATTAAGAGGGCGGCTAATGACGAACTACCGGTTTTCGGGCCATGAAACCTTCCCGTGCCGCTATGCATGGCTACCCAAGGCCTATCGCGGGATTTGCGCGGACCGTACGCTGTTCTCCGATGAGGAGAAGGCTATGGCGTCGCTTGGAGTGGGCAAAAACATGGTAAGGGCGATGCGATTTTGGGTCCACGCAGCGGGAATAGCTGAGTCCGGGAAGATCGGGGGACCGGCAATTACGGCGTTTGGCAAGGCTCTACTAGATCCTGAGCATGGACTCGATCCATTTCTAGAGGACAGGAAAACTCTTTGGCTGTTGCATTGGCAACTTTCAACTCAGGTAGCGGAACCGTTGTTCGCATGGGACTATCTGCTGAATCAATGGCCACATCCCGAAATTACTCGAAGTGATGTACTCCGAGAATTCAGTGAGCAAGCTAAGAAGCTGGAGCGAAAGCTCTCAAGCATCACACTGGAACAACACTACGATACTTTTTTACATACGTATGTGCCCACCCGAAGCAAGAAGGGAGATATTCAAGAAGACAATCTTGATTGTCCCTTGGTGGAGCTGGCTCTCATCCAGCGCCTTGGTGATCGCGAGGCCGAAAAAGGCAGGCGCGAACCCATCTATGCATTCCGGCGCGATTCTAAAAGTGACATCTCCCCTCAACTTTTTTCGTTCTGCCTCAATGATTTCTGGCAAAAGCGTCGTCCCAACGAAAGCACTCTCACGTTCCGCGACATTGCAATCGGCCACGGGAGTCCGGGTCAAATTTTCAAATTACCAGAATGGGATATTCGTTTACGCCTTGATGCGATTGACAGCGACACGAATGGAGTTTTTCAGTTCGAGGAAACAGCAGCGCTGCAAAGAGTGATTAGGAAACGAATTTCTGATCCCGTATCGTTGTTTCGTGCGATTTTTGATTGTGAGGACGCCGATGCATAGCATGCAGATTTCTGATCTCTTTCGAGTTCAGGAAAGATTCTTGAGATCAGCTCATCTGGAAAGGGACTTCACAGATCCGAGAGCTCTTCACGGTTATGTACTTACCCCTCAGACAAAAGGATACATAGAGCGGCTGGCGACGGGTTTACGTGTCAATTCTGGACAACGCGCATGGCGCATCACCGGTGATTATGGATCGGGCAAGTCGTCATTTGCTTTGTTGTTGGCGCATTTATTCGGAGAGCAATACGGACGACTGCCAGAGCATCTGCGTCAAGCAGTAAATTTCAAGAAAATGGGTGTTTCTCGCCCACACTTGCTCCCGGTACTTGTCACAGGATCTCATCAGCCACTCGCGATTAGCCTTCTTAACGCTCTTCGCCGAGACCTCCTCAATACGTGCGGCCGAGGTCGACCACCTTTAGTCATTGAAAAAATCAATATTCAACTAGAAGAGAGTCTCACGCGACCTGTACCTGACCAGGCCGTGGTACAGCTGCTGAGTGAGGCTTGTTCGCATGTAGTCGGGACAGGCAAAGGTTCTGGCCTTCTTTTGCTGATGGACGAACTTGGCAAGTTCTTAGAGTATGGAGCATTACATCCTGAGCGTCAGGATGTTTTCCTGCTGCAAGCCTTGGCAGAATCAGCGTGTCGCAGCACCCAGGCTCCACTGTTCGTAGTGGGACTCCTCCACCAGGGGTTCAACGCCTACGCAGAGCATCTGTCTCAGTCGGCTCAAAAAGAATGGGAAAAAGTAGCGGGCCGATTTGATGAGCTGGTCTTCAATCAGCCATTGGAGCAAACGGCAATTCTTGTAGCCGATGCGTTGAACATTCGCGTTGAGGAGTTGGCAAAGGAATTAACAATACACTCGAAACGCGACATGAGCGCTGTCGTAGATCTCGGTTGGTATGGGGCCGCGGCGACAAGATCCGCGCTATTGGACATTTCGAGCCGCCTCTATCCGCTGCATCCGAGCGTTGTGCCCGTTCTAGTGAAGCTTTTCAGTAGGTTCGGACAGAACGAACGCTCCTTGTTCAGCTTCCTTCTGTCCAATGAGCCGTTCGGCCTAAAAGAGTTCGCACGGCAAACAGTCGGGACGGATCGCTTCTATCGGATCCACAATTTATACGACTACGCTCGATATTCGTTCGGACATCGTTTGGGACGTGAGGGTTTCCGCAGCCACTGGAACCATATTGATTCTTTAGTGGAAAGCTTCCCGGTCGAACATGAGCGCGATCTCCAGGTCCTAAAAACGATTGGGTTGCTGAATCTATTGGACAGCGCGAATTTATTGCCGTCTGAAGATCTTTTGCGATTTTCTGTTTCGGGTGAACAAGGAGAGGTCAAAGCCTCACTTCGACGCTTGAAGGAAAAGCGAGTCGTGTATCACCGTGGCATTGCCGGCGGCTACTGCCTCTGGCCGCACACAAGCGTAAACCTGGAAAAGGCATACGACGATGCTATACGTGCTCTCGGGCGCGTACCTTATCGTGTGACGCCCCACATTGACGCATACTTGGAAACGAGACCGCTCGTTGCACGCCGGCACTATATCGAGACGGGCAATCTTCGCCACTTCGATGTGCGGTTCTGCGCGATGGACAAACTGGCTTCAGAGCTCGAATATGATGTCGAAAAAGCGGACGGGAAAATCTTGATTGCACTCTGCGAGACCGAAGAAGAACGTCTCACAGCTCTTACTTTTGCTCGGTCACAAGTCGTCCGAACAAGAGGCGACATTCTTTGTGCAATCCCAAGCCCTCTGCGTGTGCTAGCGAAATTAGTTCAACAAGTACAACGTTGGGAATGGGTCGTCAGCAGCACACCAGAGTTGGTGAACGACACTTTCGCCGCGGAAGAGGTCTCGCGACAGTTAGCGGCCGCGCGGGATGCGTTGCAACAACGACTCAGCTCCTTCATAGGTGTACATCACTTTACCGGAACGACTGAACTTGCGTGGTTCCGCAAAGGCGAGGAAGTCCGACTTCGCCGGGGGCGGGAGCTTCTCTCGTATCTATCCGATGTATGCGACGAGCTGTATCCCAATGCACCTCGAATCGCGAACGAACTCGTAAATAGACGCGTCTTAAGTTCTGCAGCTGCCGCAGCACGCATGCGGTTGATCGAAGGGATTTTTTCGAGGTCGTCAAAACCCTACCTTGGCATGGATCCAGCCAAGAAACCTCCGGAAATGTCACTCTACCTTTCAATATTGAAGCGCGGAGGGCTACACAAACAGGATACTGATGAATGGCACTTGGCGGTACCCTCCTCGAATCATGACTCCTGCCGTATCCGCCCGGCTCTGCAGCACATTCAGAGCATCTTCGACGTTCGTAGCATGCAGCGGATCAGAGTCTCTGAAATTCTCAAAGAACTGAAGCGTGAGCCCTTTGGGATTCGGGATGGACTCGCGCCGGTCTTGCTCGCTCTCTACGCGGCAATGAATGAGCAACATGTAGCGTTCTACAGCAATGGCGCTTTCATGCGTGAGATCGTCGGACTGGATGTCATGCGACTCACGAAACTTCCGGATTCATTCGAGATTCAATACTGTAAGATGGCGGGTGTTCGGACAGAACTGTTCGAACGACTATTGAAGATCCTCGATGTGCAGCGAGGCGGAACGCGCAGTTTGGAGTTGTTGGATGTCGTCCGACCGTTGTGCGTCTTTGCCGCCGACCTGCCACCGTTCACGCAGAAGACCAAGCATCTATCGTCCAGCGCTGTTGCAGTGCGATCGGTGTTGCTCTCGGCAAGGGAACCAGCGGTATTATTGTTCCGGGACCTGCCCACCGCCTGTGGCTTCGGCGAGTTCAGCAGTGAAAAACGTGGCGGCACCAAGAAGGATGTCGATGCGTTTGTCACCTGCTTAAAAACTGCGATCTTAGAACTCCGGATGGCATACCCCAACCTTCATGACCGCATGAAAGCTGAATTGATCGACGCATTTGGTCTATCTAGTGGTGATAATTTCCGTGCAACTCTTTCTCAGCGTGCGCAACAGCTTTTACTGGCAGTAACCGAACCTCGCTTAAAGGCCTTCTGTAATCGGTTGCTCGATGCGGAATTGCCGGACCCTGAGTGGCTTGAATCGCTTGGCAGTCTCGTTTGCGCCATTCCACCTGCCAGGTGGTCAGATGTCGATCTGGAGCGATATAGTCAAGAACTCCCAAGCATCTGTACGCGGTTCAGGCGCGTCGAAACTATGTGTTTCCAGGTGCATAAGGATCGGTACACAGACTCGGCGATGCGTTTGTCGATCACCCAGCTTGATGGTACAGAAGCAGATCGAATCGTTTACGTTTCAAGCGATCAAGAGTCGAAGCTTACTGAAATCGAGAATCGTCTCGCCGATGTGCTGAAAGATTCACCGCAACTTGCGTTCGCGGCAACAACGAGAGTGTTATGGAAGGCCCTTTCGCAGGAGAACCACAATGAGTAGCAAACCTGTTCGCCACATTCTGAGTCTATCGGGCGGCAAAGATAGCGCCGCATTGGCGGTTTTCATGCGCGACCGGGTTGAGGGGATGGAATACATCTTTCACGATACCGAAAAAGAATTGCCGGAGACATACGAGTATCTCAGTAGGCTTGAGGCATATTTGGGGAAACGCATTTTTCGCACGCGCCCTGATTACAGCTTTGACAAATGGCTTGAGGTATTCGGGGGCATGATTCCGTCAAACCATCGTCGCTGGTGCACCAAGCTTTTGAAGCTAAAACCCTTCGAGAGTTACGTTGGGGACGATCCGGTAGTTAATTATGTTGGCCTCCGTGCAGATGAGCCGCGCGAGGGATTTGTTAGCAAGAAAGAAAATATTCAAACCGTTTTTCCCTTCCGAGAGGCAGGCTTAGGCCTTGAGGACATTATTCGCATTCTCGAAGAATCGGGTCTCGGAATGCCGACTTTTACAACGTGGGGTCGAACTAGATCAGGTTGTTACTTTTGCTTCTATCAACAGAAGATTGAATGGGTGCGACTGAAGCAAACCCATCCAGACCTATTTGAGCAGGCAAAACAGTACGAATATGCAAATCGGGTCAACGGGAACGCGTTCTATTGGAGCGGTAATGAACCACTAGAGGAACTCGAAAAGCCAGCAAGAGTTGCGGAGATAATAGAGAAATGGGAGGCAACAAGAGAGCGTTCGAGAAAGAGTTCGGGGAAATTGGTACAGATATTGGGAGGAGCGGATCCCGATGATGAGGAACGGGAGGGCTGCCTTATCTGCCAAATCTAGAGCTCCAGGAGATTAATGAACTGGATCAAATTCATACGCCAATACGGGCCAATCCCACGCAATGACAACATGTACGATGAGTCGATCCAACGGGCGGCTCGGAAGCGCGCCGTTCGGCCGATTATTTTTGAACATCCATCGCATCATAGCGTGCTGTCGCTATTTGACGCCCAACGAGAACCGACCTCCGTCATTTTGACTGGCACTGCCGGCGATGGCAAGACCCATCTATGCCGGGAAGTTTGGGAAAAACTCACTGGCGAACGTGGCGGCCTGAACGAGCCCCTCGTACAAGCAAATTGCACATATGCGGGTGGCCGCAAGATCCCAGTTTACATAATCAAGGATTTGAGTGAATGGGCTCCGCAAGGCGGAGCGACGTGGGACCCAGCAAAGGAACAACTCCTCCAAAGATTCTGTCGATCAATTTTTGACTCAGCAGCTTCGGAGGTATTTCTTGTAGCCGCCAATGACGGACAATTGATTGAATCGTGGCGACGATTGTCCAATGATCCTCATGTTGCGAGAGCGCGTAACGTTTTCGAGACACTTCTGGTAGAAGATAGGCAGGAACTCCCGGGGATCAATCTGAAGTTCTTCAACCTGAGCCGAGGTAGCTCTGCGGCGCTGTTTGATCGTGCCCTAAACGCATTCCTGAATCACGAAGGATGGGAGGAATGCCGCAACGTAAGTGCGGGAGAGCAGGACTTCTTTGGTATCAATTGTCCGATTCGCCATAATTATGAGTTGCTACAAAAAGAGCTCGTGCGCAAGCGATTGCGGGCACTCCTCGAATTGTGTGACTTCAATGACCTGCATGTGCCAATTCGACAGATTCTTCTTCTCCTATCAAATGCGGTTTTGGGACATCCCGACGCTAAAGATTGCCTAATGCGACCGCTCGATATCCCGACGCTCATTCAGCGTGGTGCCATTTCCAAGGCCAGTCTCTACAACAATATCTTCGGGGGAAATCTCCCAGAGAACCGCCGAGAGGCAATCACAGTGTTCGATTATCTTGACCGGTTTCGGATAGGACACGAAACCACGAATCGGATCGACAACATCCTGATTTTTGGAGAGGCAGATGAAAAGTTTCGAGCTCACTTTGATCTACTGGTTGCTAGCGATAGGTTCTATGGTGCCGATGACCGGTATCGAGCTGCGCAATTGGAGTACCTAGAAGGGACCGACGATGATGGCAAATACAAACCGTTTCTCCAACTCCTTGTCAGCAAGCGGCGTGGCCTCTTTTTTGTTATTCCCGAGGACCTCGAAAATGAACTGGGCCTGTGGGAACTGACGGTCTTTAAGTACGCGGGAGAATACCTGTCACGGCTTGTTGGTCCGCTCAGGGCCACTCGCCCTGTCGAACAGCCCATCGTTGCACGGCTGATCAAGGGACTAAATCGCATTTTTTCTGGAATGTTGGTGACAACTGACCGAGAACTGTTGCTCGCAACAAGCCTGTCGTTCTCGAACGCGAAAATCAGTCGATTGCTTGAGGAACGTGTTTCAGTGAGGCCTAGACTGCATGAAAAAGTCGAGGTTACTTTCGATGGCATGCTTCCAAAACTGACGGTTTGTTTGACCGAGAAGATTGCACGTTCACTGGACTTGCACCTTGTTCGCTACGAATTTCTAAGCCGTGTCGCAGAGGGTGCACTACCGAGCAGTTTTTCCCGCGAGTGCTACGAAGATATTTTGGCTTTCAAAGGACAGTTGCTCGCGGCCTTGGCAGAACGGCAGCAGCTACATAAGGACTTAGAGACTGAACACTCATTGACAATACGGCTGCTGAATCTCGACGATGTCGGCAATCCCACGGAGGACATTATTGAGGTACTGAATGATTGATCCTGCCTCAATTGTTCCGCCTCCGCATCCCAACGATCACAAGATTTCACCATGGGTTGACGAGCAAATATGGGGACACCGCCTGTGGGATTCGGAATCTCCGTGGCTGCTGTTTCTGGAGTTCCTGTCAGTAGCGGAAGCATGCTATCGAGATGGGAATCTTCTACGGGAAGACGAACGATTTAGGCCTCTGGCATTCAAACCCAACAAGCGGATGTATCTGCGAAATATTCTATTTAACAACGAGGAGATGTTAAGAATTGCAGAACGGCATCCGGACAGCGCCTCCGGATGGACGGCATGGCTGCAATCAATTGAAGAAAAAGCGTTCGGCATTTCCGCGCCTCGCGATTTCTCATTTCTCAAAAAGCGATTCCATTCATTTCACCAATTCGCTGCGATCGTTGCGATGATCCGTGGATCGGATGTAGAGGGGACGAGTAATAAGCGTTGGACGTCTAGGTTTCTATTTCCTTTCGGACCCAACGCGCTATATGAGGATCTGATCGCGAACCCAACATCTGGGACTGTTAGCCGCGATTATGTCAATTTTGGACGGACGGGTGAACTTCTTTATCTGATGCTTTGTCGGTCAAGCAGAAAAGATGAGCTCACGAAGCACTTAACGCGGATCCTGGAACCTGGGGGACCTTGGAACCAGCTAGTCGGACTGCTGCAGCCCGCAAATGCAGATGATGAGCGTTCAACCCGCGGCAATAGCTATTTGCCATATAAGCAGCATTCGACATTCGACCGCCTTTCTGGCGACTGGATCAGCGTCTTAACCCTGCGTCTCCCCCGATACGACGTTCTCCCCTATCTTGTTACGCTAGGTGCGCTTCACATTGTGCTCTACCAGTTGGGTCTTTCCATTGAATGGCAAGAACGCGCCAAGCCGCTTCATCTCGTCTGCGAAATCGTTGCCCCCAGAAAATCTCTGGTTCGCGAGCTCTCTTTCGAGAGTTACATCGAAAATAATTTGTTACCGATGCAAGCGGTCACGGCCTACATCGATCAAATTGCACACTCGACCGAATGGCGCGATGCGGTGAACGATGCGGGCGGTTTTGTGCATTGTCGTCAGATTCTGCAAGATCGAGTGAGGTGGGGAGAAAGCCCCGAGGACTACGACGGGCCGAGTGATCCGAATGCCCTGCTAGGCGAGCTGCGAGCAGTTTCTCTTTCAGGCCATAAGCAACATGTTGCAAATGTTCATCGCTCGTACGGACGGGAAATCGGCTTAGTCTCCAAGCGGGGTACTAATAAGCTCCGATATGCGCCAACAGACTCGCTGCTGAAAGCCCTGCTACTTGCGAACGTTCCCGATCGGATGGAACTCGGCGAATTTCTTCAACGACTCTTCGACAGATATGGCTTCGTGATCGGTGATCGCCAGGCCGAAAATGTTCTACCCAAGGAACTATTTGACAAAAAGGCCTTTCAAGCGAATGCACGACGCTTAGAGGAACGCCTAGGTAGCCTGGGTCTCCTGAAACGTCTCTCGGATGGATGCGCATACGTTGCAAACCCATATAGGCAACCTTCAATATGAATACGTCCAATTTGATCGGGAAAGTTGCCGCATGCGTTTTGCATGATCAGCTTGAAGCAATAGCCGACGATGCTGGCGGCACGGCCCGTTTTATTCTTGATTGCCTCACTGCGGAGCAAACCGCCGCGATTGCAAGAGCCGTATTGAACGATGAACTCCTTGCACAGCAAGTTGAAATCAAACTGCCAACACACTTCCTGGAAGGTCAAGGAGTACCCGCGAGGATTCTCACAGAGCAGAGAGCCACACACTTTCGAAACGCGGCCTGCGACAAGCCAGTTCTCTTGGTTGCAAATACTGGAGACGACGAACAACAGTCACTCAAGGAGCTCGTCCCTATTGGGGCAGCCCAGCTGCAAGATCGTCCAGACCTTTGGGTACGAGTGGCGGCAGAAGGACTTCCGTTAACCGCAGAACACCAGAACTGGTGGATACGCGCACTTAGTGGTTTACGTGAATTGCGGATTCTGTCGCTGGATCGCTTGTCTGAGTACGTGTTGCGTACCCGTACAGGTATAGAACAAGACGGGTTGCCGGTTATTGTTGCATTGGGAGCAGCACTGCCAGCTTTGCGTATACCAAGGGATTCGGCATACTTCAATAGTCTCAACGAGAAAACACGTACTCACACTTCCCGCTGGAAAAGACTCTATGACGCGGCTCTCAAGAAGAGGGCATGCTTCCTAGTTAAGCAGACACCATCTCAGGGTCCACTAACAACCGACGAGCTTCTCATTACCTTCGAAAAGGTTAAAGACAGTATTCCTGAGGTTATCCATGATCTAGTGCGCGCATTTATAGACGCCCCACCAGGTTGGAATATCGAGGCCGCGCACATTTCCGAGTGTGAATGGGAAGCCATTGCGCCGCTGTTCGATGGCTTCAAACGAGAGCCATTTAACCTTGGGCAGGCGACTCTCGACTTTTATGAAGAAAGGCAGCACGATTTATTAGAGAATGCAGAACGAGATTACTTAGCTCGTCTAATCAGAAGAAAGACGACGTCATCTGATGACGACGAGGACCGAAAGTTTTACGACGACCATCGCCAGGAGCTCAAGGACGATCGGAAATTGAAGTTGACGTGGGATCGCTTCATTTTCGGCAAGCCATTTGAGACGGAAGATTTCCTTGCTGGCATCGTGCTTTGCCTAGAGCGACTATTTAGTCAACAAACGCCCGCGGTCGAGCGTACTCTGCGAGTTCGGTGTGAGCGAGGTACGAAGAAGGAATTACGAGATCTCAACGTCGATGCTGGCCTCTTTTTCGCCTCTCGGTACAAGGGCGTTCGGAGCATGTTGGGCAATAAAGTGCATTGGGAGGTAGGACATCTTTTTGACTTTGCAGAATTAGTAGAGAATTGGCGCGCTTCCAGGAAAACGGTCAATTACTCAACAGCCCGCGCGGCTCTGCAGCTTAAATTTGTCGTTGAACTAGAAATTCAGATTGAAAAGGGCCGATCGGAGACGTCTTCTGCGCAAATGGTGTGGACATTTGATCCTAACGCTGTCGTCGCAGGGTTCCAACAAGATTGGTCGCGCTTGAAGGAGCACCCCTTAGTCCTTTGCAGCGCCCACCGGAAGCCACTCAACACAAAAGGCCAATTTCAGACGGTGGATCTCTCCAATATCCTGACTTTTGTTCCTGCTTTTGGCAAAGAGAGGGGCTCGTTTGTTGGAGTTTACAAACGAATCCTCGACATTGGAATCTCATGGAGCCAAAATCTCATTGTCGCTTGTGAGCAAGGCTTCATTTCGGAAGCTGTTCGCGCGACGCTGGAAGAGCATTTTTTGGCATTCAAGGCAAACTACTCATCGGCAATTGTTGCTTTTTCAGAGGTCGGCCTCTCCTCGGATAGGTTGCTGTCCCAACTAGAGCACTACAGCGCTTTACTCGATGTTGTTATTCGGGACGCAAAGGGCGATCGCAATCGTGAGCTGCTTCTTCGGCCACTGCTGCAGGTCGGGGTCATCGAGGTGAGCGGTGGCCATCCGACCGCGATTGTTGCGCCCTGGAACCCGTTTAGGATTGCAGCAGCCGCGACAAAAGCACAGCTCGTTTCTAATTTGGTCAGGAAATTGCTCGGCGCTGACCAAATAGAGTTTGGCGATTCACGGCTTTATTTTAAGGATCTACATGAGACTTTGATCCATCCGTTTTATCCCGAAGTCGCTCTCGGTTGGCAGGAAAACCAACCAACATTGCTGTGCAGTACCGACGTGGTCGGCGACTATACATTGCACGAGTCACCGTTTGCTAATCAGGACGGTCTCGACGACACCAACGAGAATCCATCCGACGGCGCTGGCTGTGTAGTTGATCTGATAGATCGGTACCTCACTCTGCAGCCTCACGAACATGCGAACCTATCTGTTGTGCTGTACAACTGTGATTCCTCTCGCCTTCCCCAAGCCGTTGTGGAAAAGATCGCATCAATGGACGAAAGCGAAGAAGAAATGCGATGCCAAATCATACTGAGACATCGCGATGCCAAACGTCTGAGAGGCCTATACGAAAAGATCATTGCGGCGTCAGAGGATCCGGACGCGTTTAGTGCGAGCGAGGCCACCAGAGACTTCATGGCTCGCCTTCGGATTGGCATCATGGCGGATCAAGCTCCCGTGCCTGCCAATGATGATGTTCGACCAGCCGATATGGTCTTTTCTCAAGACGTGATTGCGCGACATGCCCGCCTTGAGTGGTATCCAGAGACGGCGGAGCCGGTTGATATATCCAATTTGGTCCCACCTCATTGGTCCAGGCGGCGCCCTGCCGCTGTGGATGATCTCAAATCAGTTGTATATCTTTGTTGTCCGGCCCAAACGATCCCTGGTTGGGCCTATATGTCGGCTGTAGCCAGTTTTTTTAAAGGTAATTGGGATGAGAATCAACAGAAACGCTGGCTCCCCGCCCGCCAGCTGGACTTCCGCGATATAACAACCGCCCGAATCTTCGAAGAAACTCACAATCTGGCAAACTGGGTCATCAATTACGACGAACTGCTAGACCGGCGTCAACTTCTTAACCAGAATGTCCGTATTATTCGCTATAAGCAATCCGCTACACAGGGGCGGAATGTTGTCATTTCATCCAAAGCGCCCCTGGGTTTGCTTCGGGCAATGGTTCTAAGCAGACTGAAGTCTCTGACTTTAGAGTTGCATGATTCTGAATACGAGACCCTTGCTGACAAATTTCTAGAGGATGCCAAAGAAATCTCGGGAGACATTATTCTGCGTGCGGCAAAGCACGGGCGAAATGCAAGTGAACTCCTTGGCGTCGTTCTAAGCCGGTATTTGGTTCGGCACGAACTCGGTAATGACCAGCTCTTCGGGTGGTATTTCTTGGATGACTATTCTGATTGGCTGGGGCAAAGGGAAGAGCAAATTGCGGATGTTTTAGCGCTCAATCCGCAGGTGGGAATCCAAGGCAAGTTGCAGCTGGCGGTTGTCGTTACCGAAGCAAAGTACATTGACGCTCCAAACCTCAGTGCAAAACGCAAAGAATCACAGAAGCAACTCCGCGACACCGTAAAACGTATCAATGATGCAGTATTTGGCAACCCGGAACGATTAGATCGAGCCCTTTGGTTGTCACGATTATCTGACTTGATTTTGGACGGAGTTCAGCTTCCCGCGAGTTCTCAACTCAATCTGTCAGATTGGCGCCGCGCGGTTCGGGATGGGGAATGTGACATCTTGTTACGCGGATATTCGCACGTGTTTGTCTCCGGTCCTAGCGATGCGGCTGCGTCATCGGAGTTTGTTGCAGTGGCGGGACTAGACAACGCTTATCAAGAAGTTTTTGGCAGGCGTGATGTCAGGCAGCTCGTCCTTAGGTATTTTCGAAACGAAGACCCCACACCTATCCGGGAAGAAGTCGCCGGGGACCCCGCGTGGCTTATACAGAAATATCACAACCCATCCGAAGTGCGCCCTGTAACTGCGGCCGGAATAACTCACAGCAACGACGCCCCGGTGAAACGAGAACAGGATTCCAACGCGAAACCAGAAACGTCTACTCTTGACGTAAATCTTCCAGCCGACTCGACTCCGTCCGCTACGAGTAAGGAGACTGTGCTTTGGGCCTATCCGGCGATAGCCGACCTACTTGCCGCAAGCATACCTCGCCGGGGCAAGACCACGGAAGTATCAGTTGACCACGAGTGGTTGAGGGACGTGGAAAATAAGACCAAAGGTGCTCTTCAACAATTTCAGTTGCAATCGAAGCTCGTACACAGCGTCTTGACACCAAACGCAGCCTTGCTCAAATTTGCTGGAAGTGCCAACCTCACCGTTGAGCAAGTGCTGAGGCGTCGGTCAGAATTTCTCACTACGCACGCTATCAACATTATTTCAGTCTTGCCGGAACCTGGACTGGTCTCAATTGCGGTTGAGCGTCCTCATCGCCAGGTTGTGCGGATTCAAGATGTTTGGAATCGCTGGGAACCGGACGGTAGCACAGGTAACCAGGAATTGGTGATAGGTATCCGGGAGGACAATGGTGAGCTCCTTGTTATGTCGCCCGGAAAGCTGCACGCCCCTCATACCCTCATCGCTGGTTCGACCGGCAGTGGCAAGTCGGTGCTCATGCAAAATCTGATTCTGGGGATTGCTGCGACTAATACACCTTCGTATGCGCGCATTGTGCTAATCGACCCTAAACAAGGCGTGGACTACATGCAATTTGAGGATCTGCCACATCTCGACGGCGGTATCATCGATGAACAGTCCACAGCATTGGATCGCTTGCGCGGATTGGTGGTCGAGATGAACAACCGCTACGCGAGCCTCAAAGCCTCACGCACAAATTCGTTATCTGCATACAACCAAGCGGTCCCCCAGGAAAAGCGCCTTCCCGTGATCTGGGTAATCCATGACGAGTTCGCAGAATGGATGCTAGTTGAAGAATATAAGCAAGAAGTCACGTCTGTAGTAAGCCGCCTCGGTGTGAAGGCGCGTGCTGCCGGTATACATTTGATCTTCGCGGCGCAGCGCCCTGACGCCAACGTTATGCCAATGCAATTACGAGCGAATCTTGGGAATCGGCTGATCCTTCGAGTTGATTCTGAGGGTACGTCCGAAATAGCACTCGGGGACAAAGGCGCTGAACGCCTACTGGGTAAGGGCCACTTGGTTGCCAAGCTTGAGGGCATGCAGATGTGTTATGCGCAGGTGCCTTTCGCCGAAACCTCCTTTATCAGCCAAGTTATTACCCGCATATCGCAATAACATTCTGCTACTGTGCGGGCAATATACGCCTGCGCCTCCGGACCTTCGTCGGATTCCTTTTGTTGAACTGATATCGAGAGGTCACTGCTGAGCGCATCCGTCCTCCTCAGCCAATCCTGAGCATTATCGCTCGACCCGACTTGGTCATTTGGTCTAACCAAAGAACCCAAGATCCAGTGCAGCAGTGCAGCGGAGGCTACGCCGTGTGTGTTCCACTGCGCCCTCTTCCGGGTGGATGCCGCTTAGCCGCGCGGCTCGGACGGGCGTTTCGGACTGCGCCGGCTTCGCGCCAAACTAACCCCAACCCCGTTTGGCACTCACCGCGCTTTCACTCACGCCCTGCCACCCTCCTTCGGCCTCCGTTCTGTCCCTTTCACCGTTCCGCCTTGTTTCTTCCCGCTGCCGCTCAAGTGAAGAAAGAAACAAGCCGGAAACGGCAGAAAGGGAAAAAACATGAAATTAGAAGAAGTCAACACACGAACCAAAGAGGCTGTAGATTTCCTCGTTGCAGCATTGGAATCCGGTCACAGTGAAGTCCTCACCGCATACCTCGGAGCAATGGCGAAGTTTCACACCTACAGCTTCGGCAACATCATGCTCATCGCACGTCAGAAACCCGATGCTATCGACGTTGCCGGACTTCGGACATGGAACTCGCTTGGCCGCTTCGTTAAACGGGGAGAAAAAGGCATTTTCATTCTCGCCCCGATGGTCGGGAAACGAAGCACGAAGGATGTAGCGACCGACGAACCGACTGAAGACGCAACGACGGAGGGTAGGCGGACACTGTACGGATTCCGGGCCGTCTATGTTTTCGATGTCAGCCAAACCGAAGGCAAAGAACTCCCAACACTGACCGAAGTAAATGGCGATGTGAGCGGATACCGCGAACGGCTGTTCAAGTTCGTGGAGTCGCAAAGCGTCGAGCTTAGCTTCTCCGAGCGAATTGCTCCCGCGAAGGGACTCTCGCATGGGGGGAAGATCACGCTGCTATCTGGGATGCAACCCGCCGAGGAATTTTCGACACTTGTCCATGAAATCGCGCACGAAATGCTCCACCGTGGCGACCGACGCACGCTGACCACCAAGCAAGTCCGCGAAACAGAGGCCGAAGCCGTGGCCTTTGTAGTTTGCCAATCGGTCGGACTTCAGAACGGAACCGCATCCCAGGACTACATCCAGCTTTGGCACGGAGACGCCAATCTCCTACGCGAGAGCTTGGAAGCCGTTCAGCAGACCGCTGCCGTGATCCTCGGGGGAATTGCCCCCGAGCCAGCGGCACTCGCGGCAGCCGCATAACACGCCAACACCTGCACCCGTTTGGTTATCAGGCCCGACGTGTGCGCCGAGTTCCACCAACCCATAACCAACAACTCATGAGAGGAGCAAAGACGATGCACAGTACACACAATGCAGTTGCCAACCACGAATATCGCAGCGTTCCCATCACCGCGCTTGCAGAGTCCCCCACGAATCCCCGCAAGCGGTTTGATGCCAAGAGTCTCGAAGAACTGGCCTCCAGCTTCAAGACGCGGGGGATTCTGGCCCCGCTTCTAGTACGTGAATTGGAGGAAAGCAAGTACGAAGTTGTAGCCGGGGCACGTCGCCTACGAGCGGCGAAACTAGCGGAACTCGAAAAACTTCCCGTCCGCGTTGTGAAACTGACGGACGCGGAGGCCATTGAGGCGCAGTGCGTTGAAAACCTGCAACGCGAGGACATCCACCCGCTGGAGGAAGCTCTGGGTTTCAAATCACTGTTGGAACTCGGAGAACCTGCCTACACCATTGCCATCATCGCCTCACGTGCTGGCAAAAGCGAGGCGTATATCTACAGTCGCATTCGCCTCGCCGACCTCATACCGCCCGTGGCCGAGGCATTTCTGAAAGACCAGATCACCATCGGCCACGCTTTACTGATCGCCAAACTGCCGGCTTCGCAACAGCAGGAAGCATTCTCGGCTTCCTTTCGAGGCTTGTGGACAAGCGAAGGCAACAACCAAGTCCTGATTCCAGTGCGGGAGTTGGCAGCATGGATTGAATCGAACATCTTGCTACAACTGGCGTCCGCGCCCTTTGATAAGCTAGACGAGACACTCGTCCCCGAAGCAGGTTCGTGCGCCAACTGTCCCAAACGAACTGGCTTCAACAAGCTACTTTTCCCCGACGTGCGGAAGGATTCCTGCACTTCGCCTGACTGTTTCCGGGCCAAGATTGATGCTTCCGTAAAAAAGACTGTGGAATCCAAGCCGCAGCTAATCCAGATTTCGGCGGCGTGGAATTCCCGCGAGGGCGCCCCCTTGGGGCGGAATCACTATGTGGAGTTGGAGATCAAGAAGCTCAACCCGAACGGTGCAAGCAACAAGCTCGCCGCGAATCAGAAGCCGTGCGACAAGATGGCTGAGGCCATCGTCATGGACGGCGGGAAGCGCGGGCAGGTCGTTAAGGTTTGTGCGGATCCAGCTTGCCGCACCCACCATCCCAACACGCCTTCTCCGCAGCAAATCGAGCGGGAGCGGTCCGAGGAACGGAAGCGCATCGAAAAGGAGAAACTGGCCATTACGACTCGCCATCGTGTCTTGGCAACGATCCTCCAACGCGCATCGGCTCCGTTAAAGAAGGCCGACTTGCTGGCGGTCGCCCACTACCTGATCGGCCATCTCTCCTACAGCCAAGTTCCGGCTCTGGCGAAACGGCACAAGGTAGAGCCGAAGAAAGACAATGCGTCCCCGCAGGAACTGCTGGTTAGGCAGGTGGGCACCTACGACGAGGCAGAACTCTGCAAGCTGCTTCTCGAAGTTAGCCTGCTGGATTCGGCGTATCAGCGCTCGGCCGTCAGCCGCGACGACGTTCTCATGGACGCCGCCAAACGGTACCGCGTGGATACGGACAAGCTCCAGAAAACCGTAGCCAAAGAATTCGCTGCGAAACGAGACAAGAAAACAAGCAAGCCCAAGGTTCGTAAGGTAGTAGCCTGAGTCGGTCCATTTTAACTTCTGGCGGAGTGCTGATTTGCGCTCCGCTTTTTTTATTGAATTGGAGCTTCCCCTGCTACGACTTTCTGCAAGAGTCCTTACTGCTCCCCCATGGTTGCATGAAGTCTTTCGTCCCGACTCTCTTTCGGAACACCAGCGGAACGTGTTCCTCTTCTGTAGGGTTCTCGGCGTTGGAGTCCTAAAGACGGGCTTAACCAACGCCCAATGACAATGGCGTCGAGGTCGAGGGAGTCGTGCCACGCTGGACCAATCTGTGGGAGCATACGAAGCATCTGCTCGTCGGCAAGCCCTTCGCGTTCGAAAGAATGCAGAAGGTCTCACCTGTTTTCATGTTCGACATACCAACCGACCTGCACTCTTGCTCGAATTGTTAGGTCGCACGTCACTACTTCTCGCTCTGGGATAGAATTCGGGTCGGATAACGAAACAGTGTTCTTATGCAGCACTACGCTCTGATTCCGGAACTTGTTCCCAGCCCGCTCTTCCACAAGAGTGCCCACGATCTATTCAATAACGATAAACGATGGAGGCACATCCGTGATGCGACTCGCGCCAAAGTTGACAACCGATGTTCAGCATGTAGCACGCAGAACAACCCGCACTGCAATGAAGTTTGGAAATATCGCCATGACGAAGAGATCGGAGTCGCGGAGCTCACTGCGTTTGAGATTCTCTGCCGCGATTGCCACAACGCTCACCACATAGGCCGCATCATTGCTCTCCGAGACAGAGCTATCCTCGACCGCGTCCTCGCACACCTAGCAAAGGTCAACGGAATTTCACCCAAGGAAACAATAGCATTGGTTGATGCTGCTCTAAAGACACACGCCGAACGAAACAAAAAGTCGTGGAGGGTAACGGTGACTCCTGAACTACTAGCGATCTATCCAGACCTAGTCCTCGTCAATACCGGACCGACAGTGGTTTATCGCGGGAAGCACTGAGACGATAACGGGCTTGAGGGGGGCGGGGGGGGCGGAAATCTTGTGCCCAGTCCGACCCTGGGCTCCGTTCCAATTCTGTCTTTTGCCGCCGCACAACTTGGATTTCCGTCCCGCCGTGGGGAGAAGTACTTGTTGTGCAAAGTGTTTTAAACGCAAGAAAACCGCCCGGAGCTATGCTGCGCTACGACGGGCGGCTTACTACCCCCTCAACTTGCCTTCGCATTGTAAAGGGTTTCACCGTCTTTCGTCAGTGTACAAAGGCATAATGCGCCAGTCGTCCGACATTCCGGACACTGTGGGACTCATTTTATGTGTTGACTTCCCTGACAATCTCAAGCTGTTCTCTTTCGATTTCAGTCCCTTACGGGCAACATGTGCGACTGTTTGGTCGGTATTCGGACCACGAACTTTAAATTTCACCACTGGGCACGCACTCCGCGGTAGGCTCCGTCGAGCGTGAACCGAACGGCGAGAGACAGGACGCTTGGGGAACGGCAGTCTATGGCAAAGCCAAAGATCAATCCAGGTGTCTCGAGGATCGGATCGCGAGCACCGCTATCTCAACCGTCGCGAACCCGTCTTGGCGTTTCGGTCCAGCCCCCGAACAACATCACACATTGGCGTTGAAAATATGCGACAAATACGAAGCAGTGTACGCAGTGTTATAGGCTTTCCGGCCTCGACCTTCTGCCAATACCGCACAGAATATCCATGGGAAAGCATGTCCTCCTGGCTCTCGCCAGCCTCTTCGCGCAGGCGTTTGATTCGCGCTCCTAAGCCTTTGAAAAACTGGGATTCATCCCGCATCATTCCTTTTTCTAAACTGCACGCCCTAAAAACAACACGTCCTATTTAGGACGTGGTATATTTAGTACTGGAGTTGCGGTATGGCCAACCGGAAGCAGAGAGAACATCATCGACGACTAAACCAAGACACATTCAGCGACGGTATTAAAGGCAAAGTGCTTGAGGCCGTCAGCATTTCGAATGAACTGGAATGCCGTTACATCTCCCTGGAATTTGAGGATAAAACAGAACTAACGATCTCGCTGGATACCCGCCTCACTGGAAAACTGGAACTGTTCGATTGCAAGACTGGGGATCATAAACTCGTATGTAAGATCGGATTGATTCCCGACGACGCTCCAGTTTGGCGACCGAAGGATTGATTAAATGGAACAGGAACACGGGTCAAAGCAGCTAATCACGTTCAACAGCCTGCATATCGAAGTGCTCGGACCGAGGGCGCTCGGCAACAGCCAACCGGCCATTCGTGGCGTGACAGAATTCCTCCATGCAGTTGAGCTTGATGTCCGAAATCTGCTGCGCGAACGCGCGGAAACGTCCTCCATCCTGGAGGGATTCCGACTCCGGTTCGGTTGAAGGAGGAACGTTGAAACAAAAGACCAGAAAAGCGAAAGGCGAGGGCGTTGAGTACCCTGCCTTGATTGGTAAAGTGACCCGGCAAGTACGCTTCGTGAACGATGAGGACTACACAGCACTGACCATCGAGTTTGATGACAGTACTCTAGTGAGTTTTCGATTCAAAGCGAGCATTGCTTTCTCCATTGATCCGGAGCTTTCTACTGTGAAGGGTGGGAACATTGTGAGATGGAGAGAGTTGAAAACTCGACCGGTCCTGAGGCGAGTCGCGAGGAAATGACAATACGGCCTGGCAATAGACAAAGGAGGGTCACGAATCCGGAGCGCGAGGCCCTTCGTGCAGTGATCCACGAATGCGAGGCATTCATAAATTGGGCGGGCTGGTCTCGCCCGGCTGAGAGATCGGAACGATCAATCACGCAGATGATGGGAATCATAAAGGGGGTCGCCCTTAAGGGCCTTCGGAAAAAGCGAGCATGAGCAACATTGCCAAGAGACAGGGAAGAATGATTTGCAAACGCAAGGAAGTCCGATTCGGCAGCGTGCACATCGACCTGATCGGACCCACTGAACTGCTGCATAACCGCGAAGCGAAGGGGGCCGCAATCGACTTCTTGCGCACGGAAATACTGGCCAGCAAAGACTGGCTGAAAGACTGCGCCAAGATCAGCCCCTCATTGAAACGCTTCCGATTGATCAGTATTCGCACTCAAAACCGACTGAAAGTTTAACGTGGGCGAGCAAAGGAACTAGCCATGAATGCCAGTCCAAGAGAATCACGACAGATGCCAACCGCAACTGCTATGACCGCCGAGGAACGAAGAAAACTAGATGAGCGAATCAGGGATAAGCAGCAAAAGTTGCGCAATAAGTACCCTGAGATCTACGGCAAGGTCGTGGACTGGATTCACCATTCCGTGGAAGATGGTACCCTCTACATCTGTATCCGCTTCCAGGACAAAACCGATTTCGCCCTTGAATTCAGTCCGCAAATCGTGAGAGTGGGGACCGAGCTTTGCGACAGTGCTACAGGCGACTTCGACGTGATACGCAATTACTATCAAGAAGAGCACGAATGAGGATCGCGCAGGTGTTTGGCCGCGATTCCAAAGCCGCAGACTACTCCGTTCGCACCATTTCAGAACAGCCATTGCGCCAGTAAGGATTTGTCGAAAATCAGGATCGGCCCTTTGTGCCATATCTCAATGCTTTGGCTCCTGAATCAGCGGCCAAGGCGGCGCAATTCTTCAAGCGTCGGGGTCATCGTGTTTGTCAGATCGGAAGGGGTCACCGGGCAGGGAAAGTTTTTTCCCTTCACCCACAGTTTTACTTCTTCCGATTCTTCGGGCGTAGCCCACGGCGATAGGCGAACTTCAGTCACTAGAGCTTTAAGATCAATGCGACGCCGCTTGTATTCATGAACCCATGCGTGCAGTGGATTTAGATCGTCCAACGGTTCACGATTGGGAAAATTATTCAGGTTGTAATGCCGATTCGTGCCGCCCACCGGGTCGTAGCACGAAAGGACCACGCGAAGTTCGCGTTCCTTCTCGAAATGACGCTGTTTCGTGTAGAGGAACCGGATAAGGTTATAGCCGGTCATGTCTTTTTCGCCGTATCGAACGACGCCCACCAAAATGTTGTCCAGCAAGGGTGCGAGCTGAGATTTCAGCAGCTCGAAGCGGGAGAAAATCGCAACGCCATTGCCGTAGGTCTTCCACATGTCGAGCGTTTCGCCTTCGAAAAGCTGCCAGCAGTTTATGAAGTATGACTCACTAACCTGACGAGCGAATGCCAAGTCGTTGTTCAGCGCGAGTTCGTCATGAAGATCGTATCTTTCGAGGCGAAGTACCCGTCTCGCATATTCGTCGGAAGGCAGTGCTTCGTTGGGGTCGGTTTCCTTGAATAGATCGGTTCGGCGGAAGTAGAGTTCTTCATTCGCGAAAAGGTCCCTGAATTTCGGGAGTTCCATAAATCGGCAGATGCGCGTATCGGCCGACGGCTCTGTGCAGGCGTCATGGGGGGTGATAGGCATAGGATGCTTCATATTAGAGTACGGGCGCGCATCCGCAGGGGTCTTTAACTTTCACCTCCGGTGAGTGGTATTGAAGTCCGACTCTTTTGCACGCTTTGCTGCAAGGCAAATCTGCAAAAACCTCCTGACCACCACTCTCAGTGGCGAACAAAAGACGAATCTGTTACGCTCTTGCACGTGGTTCTTCGAACATGCACAGTTGCGGTCACGGATCTTCGAGACGTTGAGCACTCGATAGAGGTCACCGCGGAGACACTCTATGAAGCGATTGCCACGGCTCTCGCGGCCCTACAGCAGGACACCTGGGTAGGAGACATCGGTCAAGGGTTCACGACGGTGACTGTCCTTGTCCAACAGCCACCCGTAAAGCACGAAGTCAAAATGAAGGACTTTGTCTCATGGCTCGGACGCCAAGGACGTTCTCCCGCAGAGGTCGTGCTGAAGCAAAAGCTGGAGAAAATATTGGGCAAGGTAAACCACCCGAGGACATGACCGAAAAGCCTAAACAAACAGATCAGCAGAAACAGATCTCGCAGATCTCACTGACTCGGAGTTCGAGCCGCTTTGTGCGAGTGCTTAGGTTGTTGCCCCGCTTGAGCAGCACCGGCTTTCACGGCTGAAGGGTGAGTAATTGTCGCACCTGGCGCGAAGGGGTCCTTTCCTTGAACCACCGAAGATGCAACGAAACCAAACAATATCATCGCGCTCAGTAATCCCCACACGAGAACGACTGGCTTCCATGGAACGAGAATGTACATAGGCAGAACCTCCGGGGACGAAGAACGGCCCAACGATTACCGATATTATACTGCGAAAAACCACAGACTTTTCATGGACATTTTGCCGGACTTTCTTCGCTCAGGAAACTGATTCGGGGGAGCTGATTTGCTGACTTACTTGACGCCTAATGAATCCTTCTCGGGCAACGCTGTTCCACCGATCCTCCAGCCAACCGGGCGAAACATCACGCGCCGCCGTCGATACTTCTCAAAAGGCAACAGCGGCTTGTCATCGTTGAAGTAGGTCGCGACCTGCTCTCTGAAAGCGTCCGAGTCTTGCCACAAACCGGCTGTGACGTAAGACCTGAAGTTGCCAAAGGACTCTGGGTCCAAGTGCCAAGTGATGTATGGAAAGTCTGCGATCTTCAGTGAGTCGCTCAAGAACTCCGCAATAAGTCCTGTGCGATCGACGATTGGGTTCTTCGTGTTCCAGTGTTTGAGAAACGCCTTCCTACTCTTGGCGTCCGGTTTGATACGCCAGTGAATAAGCGCAACGATCATGTGCTTCCTCCGTGTGCCTCTTAGTGCGGGAACAGCCTGTTAACAACGTCGGCGCTGAGAACATGCCGCGCAAGTTCCTCTTCGCTAAAACTTCCGTTCCTTACATCTTCCTTCGCAATCAGGAAGACCCGTGACTGATCAAGATACAACGTGCCCTCGCCGCCCTCGAACTTGACGATGGCGAGAGCATGATAGCGCTCTGGTAGATCACCACGAACTCGGTAGCCGTCGTCTTCAATCTTCGTCGCCTTGACCTGAATCGCACGCATCGCATCGCCGCGTATGGCGATGAGATCATTTCCGCTGTCCTTCAACGGCTGCGCGGCCTGAACATCAAACTCAAGGAGGCGGAGCTGTACAAGCAATTCACCAAACGTTCCGAGCTTCACTCGATCTGTAATCTTGTTCATTCTCTAGTGACCTCTAGCATCGCCCATATTCTAACCTTGTGATCCGGCGTTGTTCTTGTCAACATTGGCGCGGCAAGTTAGTAAGCACCGTTGACTCCTGCTACACTCCAACGCCATGCAGCTTTGAGACAGTGCGCCAAAACCCCACCCTGTAGCGGGTTTTGGATGCAAGGTATTTGAATATTTGTTAGGTCTTCGCGAAACTTTACAGCACCCGCCGGGTTCCAATCTCTTGACCACTCGTCGTTTTCACTCGTATGGCAGGACGAAACTGTAGGTATCACCACACTCTTAAACGGGGCTTGGAGCAGTGTTCCCCAACGTTGAAGTCCGCCACCTTCTCGCGGTCGATATCCTCGCCGAGGAACTGAATTTCACGCGAGCTGCTCTTAGACTGAATATAAGCCAATCTGCTTTGAGCCGGCAGATCACGGACCTCGAAGAACATTACAGATTTCACCTCTTCACTCGCGACAAGCGACGAGCCGTCGAACTCACCGAAGCGGGTCGCGTTTTTGTCAAAGAGGCTCGCTCCGCGCTGCTGCTTATAGAGCGGGCTGGGCATCTCGCTCATGCGGCCCATGAAGGGGCAGTCAATGTTTTGACGATTGGACTGTCGCCATGTGTCGAACAGGACTGGATTTCAGGCCTTCTGACTATCCGCTTGCCCCTGTACCCCAGAATCCGAATTCGATGGCGTAGTCAGTTTCCAATCGACTTGGTCCGGAGCGTTCTGGCGGGCGAACTCGACCTAGCGCTAGTGGCGGCACCGCCAGAGGATTCTCAGATCACGTCTGTGTTGCTTTCTCGTGCGCAACTCTGTGGTCTTCTCCCAGAGGGCCATCCAGCCGCCCACAAGGAATCCTTGGTACTTCAGGATTTAGCACAGGACGCGTGGATTCTTTTCTCGAAGCAGGTTCATCCTCTTCTGCGCGATGCGATCCTTGAGGCGGCACAGGGCGAGGAAATCGTGCCCAAGGATGTTCACGATGTGCTTACAACACAGGAGGCTTTTTATCTGGTAGCACAACGCGTGGGCGTTGCGATCCTGACGAAACCGACAATGCTGGATACTCGCGCCAAGAAGGACGTGATCGTGAAACCACTCGCCGAAACCGCTTTGTGCTTCGAGACGTGCCTGGTCTTGCGAGCACATGAGGAGTCTCGGTTTGTGAACGAGTTCGTGCGCTCCTACCTTCGTAAATATGCCCCCCATCGACTCGGGCCGACTCAAATGGAGCTGAAACTGCCCGCCTGAATGCGCACCAGATCTCCAGCGCTCCTCCCCCGTCTCTCAGTTGATTTCGACATTGGAGACGATCTGCCATAATGCTTCGATGTGTGGGCGACACCGGCTATCCCGAAGGAAGGAATTGCGCGAACGCTTCGACGCCTATGGCGAGTATGATGACGCTCCGCGGTACAACATCGCCCCCTCACAGCCGGTCCTATCGCTCCGCCAGGAGCCTTCCAGTCCGCACAGGAGCTTCTCAACCATGCGGTGGGGGCTTATTCCCTCTTGGGCGAAGGACCCGACCATTGGCTTTCGGACGATAAATGCAAGATCAGAAACCGTCACGACCATGCCTTCGTTCCGGGAGGCGTTTAAATCGCAACGGTGCCTGATTCCTGCGGACGGATTCTATGAGTGGGTGAGGAACCGTAAGAGCAAGCAACCCTATTGCTTCGAGGTAGGCGAAGGGGAGGTTTTTGCACTCGCTGGGCTATGGGACAGGTGGACTGATCCGCGAGGAGAAGTGGTTGAGAGCTGTACGATTCTGACGACCACCCCAAATGGTCTCTTGGCCGACATCCATAATCGAATGCCTGCAATCCTGCGGCCCGACGACTACGATCTCTGGCTCAATCCCACGACACAAAATACGGAAAGCGCATTGCGGCTCCTCTCGCCGTACACGGGTCCGATGCGTCGGTACCCGGTGAGCACTCGGGTCAACCAGGTCCAGAATGATGATGCCGACTGCGCCAAACCCGTGGAATTGGAAGTTCCAGCGCAGAGTCAGTTGTTTGGCTAAACAGAACGGGTGCGGCGCCGATTCCTATTTTTCTTGGCACTTGATGAGCTTTTATGCGCCCCAGGAATAACGTGCCTCCGAAAAATCATTGGACAGGACCGCAAGGAGGACTCAAATTAGTAAACAACAAGGCGGCTAGGTTTGCCATTGGAGCTTTTCCGGCCCTCGCTTCCCGGACTCTCGGAGACGTTCGTTCAAATGACTCTCATTGAGCAGTTGCGGTCCAAGAAGAAGGCTCTCACGGTCGAGGAGTTGGCTGGGTTGCTCTGCGTTGCCATCAGGACCCTGTACAAAGAAGTGGAAGACGATCACATCCCCTTCTTCCGCGTACGAACATCGATCCGCTTTGACCCTCATCAGGTAGCGGACTGGCTGGAGATGAAGATGCCGCCTTATTCTGTCAGAATTCATCGCCAAACCAATGCCGACACTCGCCGCGCTTAACTACGCCTCACAAGTTCGTCAGGGGCCTTAGTTGTGGACGCAATGTCGGCGGTGCTGCTACAATCCCGCCTACTTCCCTGGGGTACTACTCGGAAAACGTTACTCTTGAAGGAATGTGCGTCCTGCGATGCTTGCTGCCAAAAAGTGTCTTTGGAGACCCACGAGGTGCGTGCTCGGTCGTCTCCTCAAACTCTCCGTCTATCTTGCCTTCATAGTCCAATTGGCTTCAGCGCAGCAAGTCACTGTTGGATCAATTGTCCACTCCGTAGGACCGTTGTCGCAAACGCTCGAAACCCTTGCTATTGCGTCCCTTGAAAACGGACAGACTTCGAAGGGATATCAACAACTGCTGTTGGCTCAAACTCTCCAAGCAACCACAACACGACTTTCAGATGCCTATTCCAGAGATCTTAATCGACCGCTCCGATCTCTCGATGAAGCCCAGTTCGAGTCCCTGACACATTTTGCCGCTCTCCTTAACGAACTTGGCGACATCAACGAGCAGACGCAGTCGAAGATGTCCGAGTTAGTCGATCGAACGCTTGCAGTTGTTCATTCTGTATTTGATGTTTTACCGACAACTAATAAGCCGCCTGTTATCTTTGGTGTAGCGTTACCAGGGATTTTTGCTTCCAACCTTCAAGACCCGAATGACATAGTAATCTACGGCTACAATCTCGCGGATTCGAAGGAGGGTGGCCGCAAACCCGAGGTAAGTATTTCCGGAATCACTCTGCCACCGGACGCCGTAACCGCCGACTTTGGGAAAATCAGAATCCATTTACCGTTGAATCTCAAGCGCGCGATCGGATATGCAAACACCCCGTGCGACCCGCTAAAATCGTTTACGGTCTCCTTGCGAATTTTCTACGAAGCAGGATACGTTTCAGGTCTCGTGCACTGGGCAACTGACGACCAGTTTTCCCTTTCAGTCCCCGTTCCGACCCAGCACTACGATTTGGACGTACAGGCTTCCGGAATTGCCACGGTAAGGACGCCTCAGGTTCTAGCGTTCAATAACAGCTCGGGTTATGTGTCGGTAGACTGTGAGCAGACTGCGGTTACGTCTGTTAACTGGCAAGCTCCCGAGAACGCCAGGATTTCTGATGCACATGCCGAATGGGTAGAGGTGAACAATGTCACGTCCCAGACCTCGAACGTCGTCATAGTCGGGGCTTCAACTACCGCAACCGGCAGCATTAGGGGCTTAAACAAGCAATGCGCCATATTTAGCATTTGCAACTGCCCTGGAGGAGGTCACGGGAAGCTCCGAGTCTTCGGGACTTATACGCTCGACGATCCGGGACTGAGATCGTTCACGGCACGGGAGACCCTGCGGGGAGGCAGCTCAGTTCAGTTCAAGCTACCTTCGCCCGATACTTGGACACTCAACCATTTGATAATTCGGGTTACGAAGACGAATTGTGCAACCGAGTTAGATCGGTTTGAAGTTGACTCAAACACCACCTCAACCCGTCAACTAACTTCCGTTAGGGGCCTGTTCGTGGGACAGATCGTTGGTGGCGTGATCACCGTCCGAGTAGGGCAAGCGGGCAGTCCGCAATAGCAGGCAAGAGAATTCTGAGCAAACTTCGAGGTAACAGCGTTGGGTAGCAGCGCACGCAAGTCGGGACGAAAGCCATTCGCTGTGCTATTGCTGTGCGCCAGCCTTTGCTTAGTTCTGCCCCCACCCTTGTTCACTGAAGACAGCGACAAAACAACAGCGGAGAACAAAGTTCTCCTCTCGATCGAAGTCCACGACCCCCCAACTGTCAAGGAGTCCAAGTTTCGTTTCAGCATCTTGTACACCGCCGCATTACCCGACAAGCAGTTCAAAGCACCGCTTGTGGCCTGCGGCGAAGGCGTGGACTGCAAGGTCGATAAGGTTACACCACAGGTCGATTCCAAGCAGGTTGTGAGGGTTGAATACATCGCTACTGTCCCAGAGGAATCACTCGATTTATCGGAAATCACTGCTGAATTGTGGATTCACGGCACTAGCGGAGACCAACTCTACAAGCGGGACTCCAAGATCGTCGACTTGGGGTTTCGAAAGCACACCTTAGAGTCTTCGTTGGACTTAACAAAACCTCTGACAGGAGGCTCGCCTCAAGATCTTTACCTGCGGTTTCGCAGCGGCACCGATAGCAGCGGTGGAAAGGACAGCTGGATAACGCCTGCTCTCCCCGTCGTCCTCACCTTGCGCTCGAAGTGCGCAGATTTCTCCCATCCTACGGACACAACTTCGAAGCTTTCCCCAAACGTAAAAGCTCAGTTCCAAAATTCCGATCACACTGAAGAGTTTACGATTCAGCCGCATTTATGGTCGTCGGAAACCTGCGAGGTAGATGTTGAAGGGTCAATTGCGGGCGAGACTACCACCAAACCAACTGAACCCTTTCAGATCAATGTTCCTGTAAAGCCCGCCTACCTTACGGCGTTACTGCTCGCCCTTGCAGGCGCGCTTTTTCAGCATTTGTTCGGAGGAGCAGTACGGCTGGTCGTGGACGCTCAGGCCAAGATTGGTGCGCTCGACTCTCCGCAAAATGGAAAGATCCCCACCAAAGAAAAGTTGGCCTCCGTTTTTGTCGGTCCTACCGGCTGCTATCTTTTCTCAGTAGTGCTTAAGGGCTTTATCGCATTCTTCGTCGCAGCTATTATGAAAGACCCCAACTTCCTCGGACTCACTGTTGAAAAAGGAACATTTGCTGGTTTCTTCACTTTAGGGGTTTTCTTTGGATTCTGGCCCATAGAAAAACTGTGGCTAAAGCTTGCCGAGCGCGCTGGAGCGGGACAACCGGCAAAATCGGGTGATACAAGCGGAACAGGTCCCGTCGCGCCATTGACGTCCAGCGCTTCGAGCTAATAAGTGAGTCTGAACAATTCACCCGGTTCTGGAGTCGCCAATCACGCAAACGCAGCGAGGCTGCCCTTGTTAATCCGAGCCTGTACATCGCTGTTGCGGACTCCTTTGAGATAAACCATCGTCGATGCGATGTCGCGGTGCCCCATCCATTGCTGCAGCGTGCGGATGTCGATGCCGTCCTGGAGGTGGCGCGTGGCATAGGTGTGGCGGAATTTGTGAAGGAACCAGCGGCCACAGTACGGCCCTTCAGCGCAGCGATTGATCTTTACCCCACCCTCTTCTAGCTTGTGGCTCACGGCGCAGTGACCGCAGTTCAATTCCCCGCGAAACGCGACCGCCTTAAGTTTTTCTAGCATGGCGCCGTCGGGCCGGCCTGTCGCGCTTGGGAAGATAGGATCGTCGGGGGTCGCGTTTGCAGGACGGAAGGCCTTCAGCAACACCATGAGTTTCTGGGGAACCGGGACCTCTCGCTCCTCCCAGTTCTTGGGGTGAAATCCCCAGTGGGGTTTAGCGGTGACGCGCACAGCCATGTGCTTGAAGTCGACATCCCGCCACGTAACGAAGCGGCCTTCCGCGTCACGAAATCCTGACATCAGATAAAACTTAAACCGGACTTCCTCAGGCTTTGTGCACGCTCTGAACAGCTTCGCCAGTTCGAAGTCTTCATAGATCGGCCGCACGGTTTCGACGAAGCTGGGCCAGTCGGCAGCATTGAGCAGTTTGGCCTTGCCGTGCTGCTTCATAACTTGCGAAATCACGACAAGCTTGTTGTAGATGCTCTTGCCCTTCTGCCCTTGCTTCAGGCAGTCAGTGGCGAAGTCGAGCAAATCCTGGCGCTCCACATCATCAATGTACATCTTGGTGCAGAACGCACTGAAGGAATCGAGGATGGGACGGTAGGTACGGAAGGTTCGCAATGAGCGGTGGTAACGAACGTAGTCCTTGTACGCATCAAGGGCATGCTTTAGCGTCGTGCGCTCTTGGGTTACTTCGACCACAGGCGGTGCCGGAACAATCCCATTCCGCACGGCGTCCAACTCGGCCTGCTTCGCCCGCACCTTGTCGGCAGCGGCGAAACCATTCGGCCCCGCGGCTTCACGATACCGCTTGCCGCCTTCCCACCATTCGAGGTAGTAGCTACCTTCGGCGTGGACTTTGTCCTGCCCCGCGACCGTCACGTGATCGCGGCGAACCCGACCCTTACTGTCAAAAAGCGCCGGAACGAGGGTCCAGGTTGCGCCAGCCGAGGTGGAAATCTTGATTTTCTTGAGGAGTTTGACGCGGGAGATCTTGGGCATTTTGGCGGTTCCTCGTCTGAACCGCCACCATATTCGCCTACAAAGCTTCTAAATGCAAGTAAACAAATGCGCGCCGTGACAGGGCAGCGTTCTAACCAACTGAACTACGTCCCCACTTGCTTTTCATACGGTTAGCGCCAAACCCGCATGTTTGCTGTCTATTCTCGCTGTCAACCGTTTCGCCGGTTTCAACTGTTTCCACCGGATCTATCTAAATTCCGGGAGAAATGGACAGCATGGACAGCACGTCAAACTGGCTTCCATACCGCCCTCGTACAGCCGCGATCCAGAACATCTGTCCCTGCTCTGTGATTGAATTGTAGCAGAGCGAATTCAGATCAGTACAGTTGCCGAGATTGCTCGGAGTTTCTGCCACGGGAGATGGAACGTGAGCCGCCCCATTGAATTCCTGACCGCGGTAGCTGGACGTTGTGCGAGATTAATCCGCCGTCTTAATGCCGTTTCGCGGGTTGGTTCAAAATGATTAACTGATCGCGAGTTTTTCGGAGAATCTCTCGTGAAAGGTTCGGGTCTGACACGGCACGAGAGAGGTTGATCGCTCCTAGCATCGCACTAATCGTGAGGATCGCACGAGCGCGCCGATCAGAGTTGCCATCTGCAGGAACAAGGCCCGTCGAGTACGCCAAGGTGCGCTTGAGTCGTTCGGTATATACAGCTTTCGCCGATCGACTCGCCCGAGACATGTCACCCAGCAATGCGCCGAGCGCACAGCCTGTTCCGGGACCATCCCGGTGCTCTTCGGACAAATAGGTCGTTAAACCTTTCGTTAGCGTGTCGGTATGTTCCTCCCAGCGGTCTAGGTCTTGGAATGCGGTGGCCAACGCCTCAACCACCAGTTCATCGCGTGAATTAAAATGTTTGTAGAAACCGCCGACAGTAACACCGGCCTCCTTCATTACATCGGCAACGCCGATGCCTTCCAGGCCGAGTTCGCGAAACCTCTTGGCGGCAACGCTCACGATCCGAGTGTGCGTCTCTGTCTTGTCACTCTTCGAATAACCCATTTGCCATCACCGTCCCTTCCCGAGTCCATTTATGGCTCCCTCCAGGAAGAGCCACTAGAGTATCAGCGTACTCTTCAGCGATTGGATGCAAACTGTCGCGTCCTTGGTGCAAGAAGCTCATTGCATCAATAGTAACCATGAGTCGCTTTCGAAATGAAGCGGGCACCGAAATGTCACGAAAAGATTTTATAAAATACTTTGCAACTTCTGGATGACGATCATACTCTAGTGTAG
>Ga0210398_10000170_pt1 | contig 80833 bp, 58 predicted proteins | sample IncBWC4OmetaG_FD_161047 | JGI IMG/M metagenome (GOLD analysis project Ga0210398, IMG submission 161047) | Forest soil microbial communities from Barre Woods Harvard Forest LTER site, Petersham, Massachusetts, United States - Inc-BW-C-4-O | ecosystem: Environmental > Terrestrial > Soil >... | reverse complement strand
GTTTGCTTACCTTCCCGGCGCTTCGTCCGCGCGCGAGGTCTCGGTGACGATGGCGCTAAGGCTCGAGTCGTGGAGCGTGCCCTTCGGACTGCTTCCGGTCTTCGAGATGAACCTGCCGGAAGGCGTACTGCAGGAGCGGCTCCGTCTTGCCTTTGCGAAAGCCACCGGCACCTTCGACGAATTCGACTTGCTCTCCATTGTTGGCCGCTCGCAGGTCGGGCGCATCCGCTATACCGGCGACAAGGAACATCTGCACGAAGACGTGCCCTTCCAGTCCGTGGACGAGATTCTCGAACGTAGGCGCGGCGGTGACCTCTTTCGCTATCTGCTGGAGAAATTCGCCGCTTTCTCCGGAATCAGCGGCGTGCAGCCCAAGATTCTCCTGCGCGACGAAAACGCTTTCGCCGAGATGGAGCATACAGGACATCGTCTCTCGCAGAGCTACAAGGGCGCGACCCACATCGTTAAGTTATGGGAGGCCAACGAATATCCGCAACTGGCGGCCAACGAGTATTTTTGCCTCACAGTGGCACGGAAATACGGACTCGACGTGCCCCCGTACCGCTTGGCCGAAGACGGCATGGCGCTCGTCATTGATCGTTTCGACTTGCGCATAGACGGAACCTATCGCGGATTTGAGGACTTCTGCGTGCTGAATGGCCGCAGGACCGATGAGAAATATCGCGGCAGCTACGAGACCTCAGTAATGAAGCGCTTCGGGCAGTTTGCAAACTCGACCCATGTTGGCGAGGACATGGAAAAGCTATTCGCCCTGATTGTCCTGAATTGCGCGCTGCGCAATGGCGACGCGCATCTGAAGAACTTCGGAATTGTCTACGACGACGTCCGGGGCGAAGCGAGACTCGCACCCGTCTATGATCTTGTGACCACATCTGTCTATCTGTCGAAGGACACCATGGCGCTGACCCTCAACGGTACGACGAAATGGGCGAGCGCGAAGGAATTGCATCGACTGGGCGAGACGCGGATGGGCGCTACTCCTGCGCACGTGCGGCGGATATTCGAACGCGTGGAAGCTGCAATTGCAGACACCTCGAAGGAGCTGCGTGCCTACATGAAAGTGCACGCCGAGTTCACGGAGATAGGGAATCGCATGCTTCAGCAATGGAAGCAAGGTGTTGCGCTTTCGCTTAAGGCGGCTTGAGGAAAACCGTGCGCTCTTGCGCGCTTATGGAGTGGAACAGCTCATTGAGGAGGAAGGTCTTCGCAATTGCGAAGGCCCGAGCACGTATGGCGTACAACGACGCAATGCAGACATCCGCCTCCGGAATGGAAGCAGAAACGACTGCCGGACTTATCTCGTTTTGTGGGCAGTTCAAGCACTTCGATCGCTACAATTTGTTGGAAAGAGGCCTCGAGATGGCCCATGAAAATCTGCGAAACTTACACAATGACTTTCACGGTTTCACATTTCGCTTGTTGATATGTCTTGTATTATCAATAGTTAGGGAGAATACGCAGCGGACTCAAAATCCGCCGACCTTCGGGTCTTGGGGGTTCGACTCCCCCTCCCGGCACCACCTCAAAAACCCACAGAATATACGGCTAGTTGGGCTAGCTCGCCGCATGCGTTGCAGCTCTGCAGCAGACGCAGCGGATTTCGCGTCATATATAGTTGCGAACGAAAATCTATCTCATTGAAATGAGCAGGTTTATCGACACCTACATAGTAGGTCTGGCTTATACGTCAGTTACACATTTTCGGATTCGCTCCGCCTTTCAAGCGAATAAAGATGTTGGGACTGCGAATCAACCTCGACGGCAAGGGTGACGTTCTACAAGCGTCCAAACCACAGCCTGTGGTGCTCACACTATTTAGCAGGCGACAAAGCCAAAGCTTGAGCTGGAAAGTTGTAGACGGCGAAGGGATGGTCCAGACCGCAAACCGAACACTAAGGCTTCGCACGGCATCGGCGGCGGCATCCGCAAATCTCAAAAGGCCGGTGAGAGTTCGACTCTATCCGCGCGCACCATGTTTTGCTCCGCCGTTGAGTTGTCGTCACTGACATCGATAGGAGTCATCACTCTCCTGGTTTGGAACGATGTATTGCCATACCTTCGTAAGCGTCGCGGTCGAGGCCGTATTGACAGCGTCCGGATGAGTTGAGGGGGAGTGTCCATGCGTGGACACTTGTGAACAAGAGTGGGAAGCTATTTCGATGAGGACGGGAGCCGCTGGTAGCGATATCCCTGAGGTTTGAGCTGCTGATTCACGTAGGTGCCTTTGAGCCGGCGGCGAGGAATGCGGTGTATTCCTCGGCGGGCACGTCAAAGTATTGATAGACTTCGCTCGATTGACGAAACTCCAGTTCCAGCACGCGTTCCTGGGGAGCGTAGCCGATGCTGGCGATACTGCTGGACTCTACCGGAACTCTCTGCATTCTCGAAACGAGCGCCTTCCGGGCGCGATCTCTCCTTGGATGCGAATGGCGTCAAGGAAGGAACTCGCCCAATTGTCTGGACGGTCACAACCGGACGCTTACACCTGCGTCCACTGCGCCCCGAAGACCGCGAAAATTCGAATCACGCCCACAAGCACGACATTGGCGCAGCAACAAGACGGTCGCCGAAGGGGACCGGTTTTCCGCTATCGTAGAGAACCACTCCCAGCTTGAAGTTATCGCCGCAGGCCTCGGCCAACTTTCGGAGTCCCTTGAAGTCGCCAGCATTCACGGTAGCGCTCGCCTTGACTTCGATGCCGACCAATGCGCCACTTCCCGTTTCAATCACAAGGTCAACCTCGTCCTGATCTTTGTCCCGGTAGTGGTATAAAGCGCAGCTCTCACCAAACCAAGACGCCTGTTTCAATACTTCAGAGAAAACAAACGTTTCCAGCAATGGCCCGAACATTGTCCGGTCTTTCGCGACCTGCTCCAGACTGGCTCCTAAGAGTGCGCCGAGCAGACCGGAGTCAAGAAAATGCAGCTTGGGTGTCTTTACCAAACGCTTCAACTGGTTCCGAAACCACGGTTCCACCCGACGAACGAGAAACAACTGCTCCAGTATTGCCACGTATTTCCTTGCGGTTTTGTCGTCAAACCCAACTTGACCGCCTATCTGCGTGAAATTGGTGAGATGGCCAGAATGGTGGGCAAGAACCTGCAGCAGACGCGGCATTTGGTTTAGTTTTTCCACGTCGGCAACCTCGCGCACATCCCTCTGCACAATGGCTCTTATATAATTCCGCGCCCATATCTGGCGTCGCTTTGGATCTTGACGCCGCAGCATTTCGGGGTAGCCACCAATCAACACGGCTTGTACTAGGTCTTTGCCGATCATTGGCTCCGCAGGTTTGCCAAGCTTGCTATCGAACGCTGCTTTGAGGAAGCCCGGCTCCTTGCCTCGAATTTCAGCCCGCGAGAGGGGCAGAAGGCTCACGATCTCCATGCGGCCGGCTAGACTCTCTGAGACCTGAGGCAGAGTCAGGATATTGGCTGAGCCTGTCAACAGAAACCGGCCGGCCCTACGATCATCATCGACCGATTTCTTGATGGCCCGGAGGAGGTCGGGCACTCGCTGTACTTCGTCAATCGTTGTTCGGTCAAGAGCGCGCACCAACCCAGTGGGGTCGCTGCGTGCCGCCGCGAGAACTGTGTCGTCGTCCATGGTGATGAATTCGCGATTGCCCACGACCAAAATCGCGGACAAGGGTCGTCTTGCCACACTGACGCGGACCCGTAACCATGACAACCGGCGTGTCCTTGAGCGCGGTTGCTATCAGTTCGGCGGAAAAGCGAGGAAAGAGCGGTTGATCGGTATCGTCCATTCCGAGTGAAGGCTCCGTCTGATTCGGATTAATGTCCCGTCTATTTCGGATCATAGACTCGTCTGATCCGGAATGCTAGCATGCCATGGGACTCATTCCGGTTCGTCGCGCGTGACCTGGGTGTGAGGTACATGATGGCGCCTTCCCGAACACCCGATCCGAACTTGTACCTCGGCGGCTCCTTTGCAAGTTATCTAGGTCAGCTCCGTGGATGTGTCGAAGGGTCGACAATCCTGCCCAGGTGCAGCGGCTTTACTTCTCGCAAGCTGCATTCACTCAATCATTTCGGTTCAGAAAGTATCGACAGTGACTTTGGCAGCTGTCATGCACGCAGTCACTTGGAGCTTCGGCACTACCTCTTAAGTAGTACGGACCGCTCATCACATTTTTTTGTGCAACGAGGAATAGACAGCCTTGTGGCAAACCTGAAGGTCTCAGTGATTGAGAAAAAAAGACGGGCGCGAAACAGCTTTCTTCGGCTGGATGTGCATCAAGGCGGTTATGTGGCAAGGTGTTCTGCCCGATCGGGAGCATCGAAAGCCGAAGGCGGAGACGCAGGGTTTAAATGAACTAGCAAGCGGAGGGTTGCACGTCATGCAGTCGAAATACCGTCCAGGATTAACTCTCGGCCAGCTGTTTGCCGCTTGGGGCAACATCCTGAGCGGCCGCGCTCCTATGCTGTCCATCGAGATTACGCGAGAATGTCCGCTGCGCTGCCCGGGTTGTTACGCGTATGGCGATTCCCATCTGGGCAGCGGAACTACATTACGCGATCTCTCCGACTTGCGTGGAGAGGCGTTGGTGGAGGGCGTGCTCGCACTGGTCAGGAAACATAAACCGCTGCATGTTTCGCTGGTCGGAGGCGAACCCTTGGTTCGGCATCGCGAGCTTAGCCGCATATTGCCGGAACTCAGCCGCCTCGGCGTGTTCACGCTGGTTGTGACCAGCGGGGTGATTCCGATTCCTGCGGAGTGGATGCAGTTGGGACGATGCCGGGTCGCTGTCTCCGTCGACGGATTGCCCGAGCACCACGATGAACGTCGCAAGCCGGCAACCTATGAGCGCATCCTGCACAACATCCAGGGTCGCCACGTCAACGTTCACTGGACAATTACCGGTCCCATGCTGAGACGCCCCGCCTATTTCGAGGAGTATGTCGCATTCTGGCACGGGCGGCCTGAAGTCAACCGGATTTGGGTCAGCCTCTACACTCCGCAGGCAGGTGAAGAGAGCATAGAGATGTTGAGTTCCGAAGAACGGCGGCGCGTGGCCGTCGAACTTACCGGTTTGCACAATGCCTATCCCAAGCTTTTGATGAGTTCGGAAATCGCAGATGCGTTTGTAACACCTCCTCGCAGTCCTGAAGAATGTCTATTCTCGAAGATGTCGACGAACTACTCGGCTGATCTGACTACTCGAGTGGAGCCTTGTATTTTCGGCGGCACGCCAGACTGCAGCCAGTGCGGTTGCGTGATTTCAGGCGGCTTGCACCGAGTACAAAAGGTGCGGATCGCCGGACCACTAACAGTCGGGCATCTCGTTCGCGGTTCGATAGCCATCGGCTCACTGCGCAACAGGCTGCGAGCAAAGTCGGCAGGACCATCACGGTGGAACCGTCACCTCGTGCCGCAGCCGGACGCTGGCCTGGTGCAGATCGGCCCGGGTGACCGCAGCAGCGATTAATATCGAAAGGAGTCGCGGCTCATTGATTTCAACGAAAGAGGTATGGGCGATCAAGCGCCGGGAAGTTACCTTTTCGCATTCATTCTGCCAGCAGAACTCTCTACTCTACGGCTTCATCCCAACTTACTGTGCGCCGCTCGCGGCTGCTTTTGTGCGAGAGCAGAACGCCCCGCATAGTGCGTAGCGCTTGCTCAGGGGTAACTGCAAGCACGGACTTTTTTCCGATTGCATCACGCACGTTCGCGTAGAATTCGCGATAGTCGCCGCGTTCGGTCTTTAGTTTTTCGCTTGGCTTACCAACCAGGCTCAGTGTACCCCAAAGTTCTTCCGGTTCTTCTCCCCAATCGGAGCCCCAGTCGGGCTGTTTCGAACAATCTTCCGCGCGCAGCCTCGCCTCTTGCGGATCCATGCCGTACTTCAGGAATGTTCCGTTAGTGCCATGAATCAAGAAATGCGGGCCCGGAGCGAAGGCGACAATTCGCGCGCGCAACATCGCACGCAGGCCTGGATATTCGAAGCACACATCGAAGGCGTCATCTACCTGGGATGTCTCGCGCTGGCAGAAAGCGGAGGCGGTAACCGCTTTGGGCTGACCGAACAGGATTAATGCCTGATCGATGACATGCGGACCCAGATCAAATAGAACCCCGGCGGCGGGCTGGCTGGCGCGTTCGCGCCATGCGTTGGCTTTCGGCTCAAGACGGAAGCGGTCGAACCGGCATTCGTATTCGACGGTTCTTCCCAGAACGCCGGAGCTTACGATTTTCTTCACCGTCTGGAAATCGCCATCCCACCGGCGATCCTGATACACGGTGATAAGAAGGTGGCGTTCGGCGGCGAGGCGTACCAATTCGTGGGATTCGGCCAGCGTGGGAGCGAACGGCTTGTCCACCACAACGTGCCGGCCCGCCTGCAGACACGCCCGAGCCAAAGGGAAATGCGAATCGTTGGGAGTCGCAATTACACAAAGCTGGATGCCGGCATCTTCGAGAAATTCCGCGACGCTTCGAGCGACGCGCACATCGGGATATTTTTCGTGCGACTTTGTTCCGTTGCGTTCGAGGATGCAGGCCAGTTGCATGCCCGGAACCGCGCGAATGACCGGTGCGTGAAAAGCCTGTCCCGCAAGGCCGAATCCAATCAGACCCACTCGTACCATGTTCTCTGTCACTCGATCTTACTGAAGCGCTATTTTACCTCTGAGTTCGATTTCGGCCGCGGAGCGCGCGACCAACACATCGAAGTCGCCGGCAGCGAGGGCCCATTTGTGATCTTTGATGTCGTAATAGGAAAATGCGCGGCGGCCGAGCGCGATCTGCACGTGTTTGCTCTCGCCCGGATTGAGGCCGACCTTCGAGAAGCCTTTCAATTCTTTTATTGGAGTAGGCACCGGAGCGTGTCCGTCGCCGACATACACTTGCGCGACTTCAGCCCCGGCGCGCGATCCGGTATTCGTAACATCAAATTCGACGAGGACCTGGCCGCCTGAAGCTGAACTCGCCGAAACTTTCAAACCTTTGTACGCGAAGCTGGTGTAAGACAATCCGTAGCCGAACGGGAACAGCGGCTTGACTCCGGACTTGTCGAAGTGGCGATAGCCGACGAATAGGCCTTCTTTGTACTCGACTCTCTTGTCCCCCGGCTTCGGGTAATAGCTTTTGTAAACGGCGTTGTCTTCCCATCGGCGCTCGATCGAGATCGGCAACCTTCCTGACGGATTGACTTCGCCAAATAAGAGTTGCGCTAGAGCCGTGCCGCCTTCCTGTCCCGGATACCATGCTTCGAACAGCGCGGGAATCTGGTCGATCCACGCGGACATGTCGACCCCGCCACCAGATGTTAGAACCACGACTGTCTTCCTGTTTGCCGCGGTGATTTCGCGAACCAGTTCGTCCTGTCCCGGAGGCAGTTGGAACTCGCGATCACCGCTCTCACCTTCGTCAGCCGTGTCGAAGCCGACCGCGAGCACGACGGCGTCGGCCTTCGAGGCTAGGGCTTTTGCTTCCGAAGTGATCAATTTTTCAGGCTGTACGATGCCGAGATTGGCGAAAGTCTTGCCCCAGCCACCTTTCGCGTAGTAATCCATTTCAATTTCGTGGGGAGCCGCGCTGAGATTTATCGACTTTTCGCTTACAAATGCGTACCACTGCGTCCAGTTATCGAAGACGAGTTTTTTATCGATATAAAGACGGTAACCTCCATTTTCTCCCGGGCCTTGCGCGAAGACGAGATACTTCCCTGCGGCGGCGGGCGTGAAGTACCCGGACCAGCGGACCGATACATCGCCCACAGCGCCGTCGTCTCCGTGAGCAGGTTCGAAGCTCACATGCTTATCGATTCTTGTCACGAAAGGTGTACCGCTCAGCGCCTTGTTGGCATAGAACTCTGCCTTCAGCCCGGGCTGGCCTGCCTTCGCCTGAGTGGTGAACTCCGTATTCTTTGCGATTTCGTCGAACGTTGGTATGCCGGAGTCGTAATAAACGGTTGCCTTGCTTCCCAGGTAGTTCGCGATTCCTTGGAGATAGCTGACCGGTGCGAATGGCTTGGCTTCGGCGCTGCCTCCTCCACCGGGCACGGCGGGATAGGCGTCCGGTCCGATCACAGCAATCGAGTGAATTTTTGACTTCTCGAGTGGCAGGAGATTGCCGTCGTTCTTCAGAAGAACCATGCTTGCCGCTGCTGCCGCGAGAGCGACTTTGTCGCCTTCAGGATTCGTGCGGGGAATCGAGGTATCGGTTTGATCACGATCGAGCCAGCCGAACTGAATTGCGGTGCGAAGAATACGCCGAACTTTGTCGTCGATTGTAGCTTCGCTTACCTTTCCTGACTTGATCGCTGGCAGAAGCGTGGCGCGGTTCATGAATTTTCCCGACGGCATCTCGAGATCGAGACCGCCGTTCGCAGCGGCAACGCCATCGTAGGTCGAATCCCAATCGGACATGAGGATGCCTGTGAATCCCCAGTCTTTTTTGATGACCCCATTGTTGAGGTAGCCGTTCTGCGACATGTGGAGGCCATTGGTCAGATTGTAGGAATCCATGATCGCGCCGACGTGGGCTTCTTTTACGGCGGCTTCGAACACGGGCATATAGATTTCCCGCATCGTCCGCTCGTCGATGATGGAATCCGTGTTGTGGCGGTCGAATTCGGAGTTGTTGCCCATGTAATGCTTAATCGTGGCGCTGACGCCTTGGCCCTGCATGCCCTCGATGTAGGCGACCGCGGTGCGCGAGGCGAGAAATGGGTCTTCTCCGAAGTATTCGAAGTTTCTTCCATTCATCGGCGCTCGGTAAATATTGACGCCCGGACCGAGCATGAAGTGCACGCCACGGGAGCGCGCATCTTCGCCGATAACTTTGCCGATCTGTTCAGCCAGAGAAGGATCCCATGTGGCTGCAAGCCCGATTCCGCCGAAAACTGTGGCTGGGCCGTAGTTGCGGACTCCAATTGGACCGTCTGCCATCTTGAGCCGAGGCAGGCCGATTTTCGGAACCGCGCGAATATAGAAGTCGTCGACGCCTCCGATGAGGTCGACTTTTTCTTCCAAGGTTAGTTGCTTGAGAAGAGAATCGACGCGGCGTTCGCTTGCAGCCTGGGATTGGGCAACTGACTGAGCTACCGCTGGAATTGCAAATATCAGGACGAAAACCAACGTCTGAAGCCTGCGCTGCCTTGATGAGCGCAACCGTGATAAGCGCATCATTCCTAACCTCCGATTTTGCAACCCTAGACTGACGAATATTCGTACTCTGCCAGAATCGCGCCACGCGCTGCCTAGTCAAGAGGCACAAGCAACGTTCCGCCGCCAGAGCGTCGCGTGACAGTTGCCTGCAGCGAGTGGTGGCTGCGGCCGCAGCCGTCGCCGTTCAGGCTAAGGCCATTGTATTCGGGATAGGGCCGGTCGAAACTGTCCCGCAAAGATCTTGGGGCCCCGATCGTCGCATTCGGACTCGTCATGTGATTACGAATTTGCTGGTCGATGCTGACGGGGCTATTGGCGCATGTGGCCGGATCGGCATTTCCACTGCAGGGACCGTCAAGGGCGGTATTGTACTGGGTGGCGGCTGTCGCTACGATCCAATCAGGAATCTGATTGACGTTGTTTGGTACTGTTGCAGTTGCAACCCGTGCGAGCCCGCAAACACGACGTCGGCGAAGAATCCGGCCGGCAATTGACGGCGAGTCTACTGCGCAGAGTTTTTATTCCGTTATCGGCGTGATATCGCGGGCATTCGAACGTCTCGTCGGTGCGGCAGAAGCCGCACAGACGAGACGCTGGAAGGGATACATCTGATTTAAGTTCTACGGGACTGCGACCTGAACCGGCGAGGAGTAACCGCTCTCTTGTCCGCCGGAGTTGACTGAGGTAGCGGCGTAGTAATAGGTCACACCTGCGGCGACCGTGCTATCCGTGTAAGCAGTTACCGGATCAAGTGCGGAATTAATCTTGGCGTAAACGCCGGGCGCGGTGCCACGATACACGTTATAACCCGAGACTGGAGAGTTGCTGGAATTCCAGCTTAGATTCACGCTGTAAGAAGGGTTCACTCCGGTGCCGCTCAACGACTCGTTCGCCTGATTGGATGCGGTGCTGGCAAAGCTCAGCGAGCTTGAATCCGAACCGCTCTGCGTAGGGGAGAAAACCACGTCGAACGCCACACTCTGGCCCGCGTTGATTGTTACCGGCAACGAGATTCCGGAAATCGAGAATTGTGAATTGCTGCTGCTCGCCGAGGAAATCGTGACGCTGCCGCCGCTGGCAGTCATACTCGAAGGCTGAGTTGTGCTCGAACCGACATTCACATTGCCGAAATTCAACGACCCCGGTGAAATCGAGAGCTGCCCGGTTGTAGCGGAACCCGTTCCGGAGAGTGGTATGTTCAGGCCAGGACCGGTAAGGAATGCGCTTCCGGCATCGGCTCCCGTGGCCTGCGGGCTAAATTGCAGGTTCAGCGTTACACTCTGTCCACCCGCAAGCGTGACCGGGAATGAAGCGCCGCTCACGGAAAAGGTACTCCCCGTCGTCTGGACTCCGGTGAGTGTTTCGTTCCAGCTGTGAGGATTGGTCACCACAACCGTCGAACTGGACGTCTTTCCAACCACCACCTGTCCGAATGACACACTGGAAGGACTGACCGTCACCGATTGGCTTTGCACGCCGGTGCCTTCGGTTGCAACCAGCAGGCTTGGATTGGTGGCGTTGCTGACGATCGTTATCTGACTGCTGGTCCATCCATCGCCGGAGGGGTTAAAGCTCACATTCGCTGTGACGCTTTGGCCCGGACTTAGAGTAACGGGCAGGTTCAAACCCGTGACCGTGAATGCCGAGCCGCTCACGCCTATGGATGTAATGTTCAGGCTGGTTGAGCCGTTGTTCGTCAAAACGACTTCCTGGCTCTCGGACTGCCCGAGCGTGACCACGCCATATCTGAGATTGGGCGGTGAGGCTTGCAGCTGCTTAGGACCGGGCTGCGCTTGCAAAGGCAGCATGGCCGCAAGGGCTGAAAGCAGGGTGACGAAAACGACGGGAAAAGGGGCGAAGTGACTGCTGGACTGGGGGAGTCGCATGACAACAGTGTGAAACCCCTTGCCATACTCAGAAAGATGCCAATAGTTCACATACCCCAGCGGCCTGAAGTACATTGTCCCAGCAAAACCTATTATTTTTCTGGATCGAAGGCGCACAAGACGGCATGGCTGGCACCTGGCGCCGGGAAGCCCATGACCGCGGAGTCCGACAAGCGGTTGCTTTGTGCCGATCTAGTTAGGGAGCCGGGATCTGAATTGGCGAAGCGATGTTGGAATAACCGCTTTCTTCGTTACTCGAATTGACCGCGGTGGTGGCGTAGCAATAGGAAGCTCCATCTGTAACTGAAGAGTCTGCGTAAAGAGTCGTCGTGTTCAGGGCGGAATTAATTCGTGAAAACGATCCGCAAGCGCTTTGATAAATGGCGCGATAGATGTTGTATCCGGAGATGTTTGAAGAAGAGCTGGCATCCCATGACAAATTGACCGTGTGCGCCGATGCTGGCGTACCGGTGCCGCTGAGGGTTTGGGCCGTCGTCGAGGGTTGCGCGTCGCTGGTAAACGTAAGGGTTCCATTCGCTGAACCGGCGCTGAGCGGGCTAAAGGTGACGGTAAACGGAACGCTCTGCCCGGCAGCGATGGTAAGAGGCAAAGACAGGCCACTCACTGAGAAGACGGAGTTGGTCGTCTCCGCCGATGTGATAGTGATACTGGCACCGCTGGCAGTAAGGCTTCCGGAAGCGGCGCCACTCGCCCCATCGACGATACTGCCGAGACCGAGCGCAGCCGGACTCACGACAAGCTGAATATTCCCCGAAGGAGATCCGCCGGAGCCAGAACCTGACGAGCCCGACCCAGAGGAACCGGAGCCAGAACCCGAAGACCCGGATCCCGAAGAACCAGAGGAGCCGGAGGCGCCGGACGAAGCGGCCGGAAGGGAAGATCCACCGCTGCTCACGCCCTGACAACCGACAAGCACGGCGAGGCTGGCGAGCAGGAGCAGTGCTCCCACGGAACTCTTTATGCTGAATCGAGTAACCGTTCCGGTAACCTTTGTCTGCGTTGTCTTTCTCATACTTATGCCGAAGCGAGCACAAACTCTCTGACGTAGTGACCCGGGTCGACTGGTTCTAACCAGTTTGGCTTCCCCCCACCCATTGCAGTAGATGTCTTAGGTACATACCCAAAAAGCGGCCAATGGCCACTGAAAAATGCGAAATTTTCCGGCGATTTGCGCGGCCACGCAAATTCGAATATCCAAGATTTCAGGAAATTAAGCTTCTCGGCCCGACGGGTGGCAGTACATTTGGTAGCAAAACGGCCGATTTTTGTTGCCGAAGTATATCAGATGGCTAGAGTTTAAATTGCGCCATCTCCCTCTTCGCATCGGTGGCGTTGGGGGAGTTTGGATCGATCTTGACCACCAATTGCAATTGTTCCCTGGCGAGCGAGGTTTTGCCGCTTTTCGCATAAGCCATTCCAAGATGGTAGTGCAATCGAGCGTCATCGGGAGACTTGGCTGCCCGCTCCAGTTTCAGCGCCTCCTGAAGCATCTCAACGGAAGAGTCGTAAGCGCCCTTCTGGTAATAAACCCACCCTAATATGTCAGCGATACCTCCGGACTGCGGCAAACCACGGCGAGCGGTTTGCGCCAGAGAAAGCGCTACGTCGAGATTTTGTCCCGATTGCAACATGACATTCGCCAGTTTACCAGCAGCCAGCGGATTTTCGGGTCTGATCACCAGCGCCTGTTGATACGAATCTCCTGCATGCGGCCAATCTTGTTTCGCTTGGTAGAGATCGCCCAGCAGCAGATAGAAGACAACTTCGTGAGGATGATCCTTTGTCCCCTGCTGATAGGTTGCGATTGCCTGATCAGGCCTGCCTCCGGCTGTCTGCACCTGACCCAACTCGACGAGTGGGTCGGGATTTTTAGGAGCAAGTTCGATCGATTTTCTGAAAGCAGCCTCGGCGGCGTTGAGATCGTGTTTCTCACGAAAGAGCATGGTGCCGAGGAGATCGTAAAGCTCTCCATTGTTGGGAGACTTGGCGATCTGCGATTCGGCAATCGCAATGGCCTGATCGAGGTGCTTCTGCGCTATGCAACTATTCATCAAACCGCGCAGAGCGTCAGTCGAATTGGGATCGCGGTCGAGCGCCTGCTGATAGGCCTGGGCTGCCTCGCTATATTGCTTCTGCACAAATTTCAGATTTCCCATCTGGACGTAGCCGAACTGGCTTTGTGGGGCGACCTCAATGCTGTTGTGAATGTCAGCATCCGCAGCGGAAAACTGCTTGCGATTAATCTCCGAGACAGCACGCAGCGCATAGCCTTCCGGCGATGACGGCTGGAGATTGATCAGCTGCCCGGCCGACTGCTCCAGCGTAACCATGTCTCCTTTTCCCATCGCCAGAATCGCCAGTGAGCGTTGGGCATCGGACAGATCTGGCCGAATACGGACGGCGTCGCGCCATTCGCGCTCGGCGCTCTGCAAGTCGTCCAATTGGCGAAAAGCAACGCCTAGTTGGTAATGGCCCGCGGCGTTGTTGGGATCGTTCTTCGTGAGTTGTTGCAGGGTGTTTATTGCGTCACTCAGATGGCCATCGCGAATCTGGATCTCTCCGGCATAAAGCAAACCATCGCTGTCGTTGGGGCTGTTTTTTAGAATCTCAGCATTCAGGCTGTGGGCTTCGACGGGACGATTTCTGAGAATTAAGAGCTGAACGTAGTTTTTCTTTACCTGTAGGTCTTTCGGATGCTGCTTGTAAAGGCTGGCATACTCCGCAGTCGCTTTATCGAGAGCGCCGGCATGAAAATAAAAATCGCCGAGCATGCGATAGCCGGTGGAGTTGTCTGGGAAATCCTGCTTCGCCTGTTCGAGGAATTGTTCGGCTTCCGTATTACGGCCCTGCGCCATGTAAAGGCGCGCGATTGCGGCTCTTAATTCAGGATTGCGCGACTCGATCGCCATCGCCTGACGGAGTTGCTGCTCAGCTTCGGGAAAGCGCCCGCGCACCTGATAATAGTTTGCCAGCATCAACCGCGGATCGACGGCCTTGGGGCCGACCGCAATCGCCTTCTTGAAATTCGCTTCGGCCGCGTCGGCCTGGCCATCCTTTAACTGCATCAGGGCGAGATTCAGATAGAAATTGCCCTCGTTGGGATTGAGTTCGATCGCTTTTTGCACCTCTTGCATTGCCGCGGGAAAGTGGCCCTGCGCGGCCAGAAGATTGGCGGCGATGAAATGCGACTGGGCATCGTTGGGCCGATCCTTGAGAAGAGAATCTGTTTGTTCTTGCGCTTGCTGAAAATTTCCAGAAGCGAGAAGTAATTTTGCCAGCTCGAAGCGAGCAGCGTAGTTCTGGGGTTGCAGTTCAACGGCCCGGGCAAGTTCCTGATTGGCACGGGTCCACTGCTGAGTCTTTACGTAGCTCATTCCCAGTTGATAATGCGCATCGGCATATGCCGGATCGACCTTCAGTGCATTGTGGAATTCGATGGCGGCTTCCGGGAACTTCCCCTGTTCCAGGTAGTGCTGGCCGCTGGCAAAGTACTTTTGCTTGCGGGCATTTGGGTCGCGGGAACAGGCGGCAAGGAGAGCGAGAATGGCCAGAATGAATGTAAGCCGAAAAAAGCGATAGATCTTCACTTCAAAACCTCGAGATACTGACGCTCGCATAAGTCAGAACTATAAAGCATGCTAATTCCCACCGGGTAAGAAGTCTGGTTACCTTAGTACTCTTGCGGGCATTGGGGCCAAACGGGCTGACAGACGCCGCATTTCGCGTCACCGCTGGGTTCATCGATCGAATTGATGTTGCAACGGGTTGCAACTGCACGCAAGAATTATCAGCCTTGACAGTCTTAGATTCCACGATAGAGTGAGAGTGCAAAGGTTTTAAGTAACGCCATCAGGACTCCGCTAAGCGGTCCCCCTCCTGTATAACCGGCCGAGGAGAAAAGATGTCAAAACAAAAGTTCATTCAAGGGTTTTGTGCCCTGGCGATCGTGGCGCTTTGTCTTGCGTCCGCCGCTACGGCTCAAAATAACGTGCCTGTGACTCTGACAAGCGCGGGGGGATATTCAGACGACGGGATCTACGTAAGCCCGTATTACGCCACAGTGAACGGAACTCAAAATACCGCGGTCACCTGCGATGACTTCAAGGATGAGAGTTATGTCGGTTCGACGTGGAATGCGAACATCACGTCGTTCTCAAGCCTCTCAGCCACGAACATACCCACCGCGTGGGGCAACGCGTTAGGAGTCTCCGCTTCAACCTTCAATCTGTATGAGGAAGCGGCATGGCTCACCACGCAACTGGTTCAGCAAACTCCAGGTTCGCAGAGCCAAATCAACTATTCCTACGCAGTATGGGCCGTGTTCGATCCCAGCGGGGTTGCCAATTATCTGGACAACGGCGGGAATCCCAGCAGCGCCAACATCGCTCTTTGCAATGCGATCTTTGGCTCGGGAAATTGCGCGAGCCATAACGTCACCGGCGGCTTGCTGGGTGGAGCGCAGGGAACCGCTTTTTACGCCGGCGAATTCTCCAATGTATTCGTGATCTCTCCGCTGGTGAACAATACGACGACCGTGTGCGATGCTGAAGGCGGAAATTGCCCGGCACAAGAATTCCTGGAAATAGTTCCTGAGGGCGGGGCGGCTTTTGCCTACCTGCTAATGGCAGGACTTTGCTGCTTCGGCGCCATGTTCGTGAAGTCGCGCAGGCGCATCACACCAATGGCCTCTGCTTAATCCTCAACAACAATTTGCCGAGACGGCGTGCTGAACTTTGGCACGCCTTTTTTGTTGGGTACGCTCTGTTGCGTAAGGGAACCCGGCGAGAACGCCTCCAGTGACAACCGAATTCCGGCGATCAACCGCGCGGCGCTCCCGTCGCGCGCGCGAACCTGGGTGCCGGACTGGAGGATGCAGCTTGTTTCGGTGGAGGCGCGGTACCTTCCGATAGTGGAGCTGTCTGTTTCCGTTTCGCCAGCCAGATCGTGGCTTCCCGCTTGGCTTCTTCGATCTGCTCAACCGTGAGCATCTTTGAGATGAAACCCCGGGATTGCATCGCACATTCGGTGGCGATGAGATACCACTTGTATCCTTCAATGACTTCGCGCGGCTCAGCTCGCCTTGCCAGATACATCTGCGCCAGCGCCAGTTGAGCCGCTGGCATACCGGCCTGTGCCGATTTCATGAGCGCTTCGGACTCAGCGGGTGAATACTTCGGCGTGCCGAAGCCATCCCTTTCAGAAATGGCTCCAGGGTCGACTGCCGCCTGGCTCAAACTCATAAACAAGAGTTCGACGCGGCTCGAAACTCCCAGCTTATCGAATATCTTGAAGAAATAATTCTTAACGGTATGCTGACTCAACTTCAAGCGCTGGGCAATTTCGCGGTTGGTCAATCCCTCAGCCAGACAGCGCACCACTTGCAATTCACGCTCTGAAAGAAGGCTCATTCCGTTGGCGTTCGCTGCCCGGACCGTCGGGGTGTTGGCGAGAGCTTCAACCGCAAGCGCCAACTGCCGGTTATCGGCCCAGATCTGTCCGCGGTATGCGCACGAAACGCACTTGCTCAGCAGTTCCATGGGCTGGTCCCTGCCGAATATTCCCCGCGCACCGGCTCGAAAAGCGTCTAAGACAGCATCATCTTTCGATGAATCCAGCAGCAGAACCGCTCGAATCCGGGGATCAGCGACGCGCAACTCGCGAACAACTTCAACTCCGCGACACGGCTGTTCGTCCAGATTCGAGCTGACAACCAGGACGTCAATATGCTTTTGCATTGCTACGGCGACCAGCGCAGAGGCTTCGGATTCGAAGGGAACGACTTCCAGAGCTGCGTCGCGGGTCAGGGCGTCGGCGAGCAATCTCGTGTGAATGCGGGAATTGTCCGCCACGAGCACTCGGATTGTGCTTTCCCCCAGGGCCCTTTGGTCCAGGTTCATGAGGCTCTTTCAAATCGAGGATGAAGTTGGCCGAACGGCAGTCAGGGGAAGGAAAAACAGACCGCGCTCCGAGATAGTACCAAACCCACGGGCATCTGTGCAACTGTATTCAACCTCAAAGTCGCAGGCATTTGTCACAAAGTTGCATGAGTCTGCGCATCCTCGTCATACTTCGCATCTTGTTGGTGGTCCTCGAAATCTTTTCTGGCGAGAGATATCGGCGGGCCGTGAATCGTGGCGCTAATCCTATGAGGCGTATAGCTTTACACGCATACTTGTCCGCGACGATTGAGGCCGAGGACGCAGCACGATCATCACACCTTGCGCCCAAGGCCGAGTTTTGAGAGAAATGTGTCTCTAAGGCGTTTAACCCATCCCGAATGGCCTCGTACTCCTCATTCCGGGAGAAGAGGTGCTGACGAGAAGATGTACCTCTTGCAGCCAACTGCAATGCGCTGTAACTTGCCTATATCAGGGTCATGTACTTTTGGACGTTTTGTTCGCGTGTTCCCCCCTTGTGGCCCGAGACCCCCGGAAGATGGTTTGGAGTCGTGCATTTAGGTCCTGAAGATGGGACCAAGTGGGCGAAGCTGCATCTCGGCAGGTGCTCGGATCCGCAGACATTGACCCAGGCAAATTGGTAAGCGCGTCACAAAAATAAAGCAAGTCCTTCCCCTTCCCTGTTCTGGCCCGCGGGATTCCATTCTGGAATCGCGCGCAGGTACCAAGCGTAGGTTGATTAGGGTCAACCTAAAAGGTGTGACCTAGAGGGCGAAGCTATGGCCACAAACACATTCGTTTGGCAGAGTCCCAATGCGGTTGTGCCGGTCGCAACCGAGGTCGAGCAATGGTACGCGCTGCATTGCCGTCCACGGCATGAGAAAGCTGTGGTGCAACGGCTGACCGAGCGCGGCGTCGAGACCTTTCTTCCGATCGTCACTGAGATGCATCGCTGGAGCGATCGCCAGAAAAAAGTTGAGTTGCCGCTTTTCAGTTGTTACGTGTTTGCAAGATTCATACAAAGCCGTGCGGATCGTTTGCGCGTGCTCCGAGTGGACGGCGTCCTCGGGTTAGTCGGCAGCCGAAGTGAGGGCGCCGCTATCCCCGACGAGCAAATTGACGCCGTGCGCGCCGTAGTCGATGGAACCATGCCGTGGTCGTCGTATCCTTTTCTTAAGATTGGCCAGCGCGTGCGCATCCGCAGCGGCGCTCTGGATGGCGTGGAAGGAATCCTGGTATCCCGAAATGGGAACGACACGCTGGTAATTTCCGTCGACGCAATTCAACGCTCGCTGGCGGTGAAAGTCGAAGGCTATCAGGTCGAGCCGGCCTGAACGATTCCCCGGGTTCTCCTCGAACTATCGAGTCCTGAACATCGCTCCCCTCCATCTGATTCCGATTGTCGATTTGTTGCCGATCTTCTCATTCTCTGCAAACTAAGGAGCCACTGCCTGTGGCCGATAACATAACCGAAACCGCACGCTTGCTCGTCGTCAGCCGGGAGTCCGCCGTTCTCCGACCATTGTGGTCGGTGGCGGAGGAAAATTCCTGGCAGGTCGAAACCGCAGGGAACCCGTGGGATGCCATCGAGCGCGTTCAGTCCGGTGTCACTCCAAACCTGCTTCTGCTCGATTTGCCGCGCGGCGATGGCGACAGCCTGCACCTGCTGCGCTGGCTGCGACGAATTCGTCCCGACTTGCCCATTGTTGTGATCTGCTTTCCCGAAGACGCCGGACGAAAGGGAGAAGCGATTCGCCTGGGAGCGCAGGAAGTTCTGATCCGCCCGCTCGATGACGCCGCGCTCGAATCTGCCGTGCACCGGCATCTGGTTTCGACAGAAAATGGCGAAGCGGAAATCGCCAGCGAGGATATCGAGCAACTCGGCCCGGATTCATTCTTCATCAGCGCCAGCCCAGTCACGCAGAAGTTACGGGCGCAGGCGGAGTTGCTCGCCGAAGCGGATGTGCCGGTGCTGATTCTCGGAGAGCCCGGCAGCGGCAAGGATACAGTCGCCCGTCTGATTCACAAGCTTTCAGTCCGCTCCGGATTCGGCTTTCTCAAGGTGAACTGCTCCGATATGCCCGGAGAGTTGCTCGAGGCGGAACTTTTTGGCAGCGAGCGAAATCCTTCCGCGAGCAATGGAAACTCCGGCCCAGGGAAACTCGAGCGCGCCGACCAGGGCACTATCTTCTTCGATGAAATCGCCGCGATGCCGCTCGGCCTGCAGAACAAGCTGGTACAGGTCTTGCAGGATAGAGTTTTGATCCGGCCGGGCAGCGATCGAGCCGTGCCGGTCGATATCCGCATCTTGGCCGCGACCAGCGCCAGCATCGACCGCGCACTCTCCGAAAGGACATTGCGCGAGGATTTGTATTACCGGCTGAGCGCATTCACGGTTCAGGTACCGCCGCTGCGCCAACGGCGGAGCGAAATCTCGGTTCTGCTGCAACACTGGATGCACCAGTTAGCCCGCCACTATGGACTTCCCGCGCGGGAATTTTCTCCCGCCGTGCTGGATGCGTGCCAGCATTATTCCTGGCCGGGGAACCTGAACGAGTTGGAAAATTTCGCCAAACGCTACCTGGTGGCCGGCGATAAGGAATTGAGCTTCAGCGAACTTAAATCGAACCTGACCGGGACCACTGAAGTGGCCCGCGTTGCGAACCCGGGACGGATGGCTTCACGACTGTCCGCGGATCCTTCTGAAGAGGAGCGCTCTGGGCCAAAGTCCCTGAAGTCGTTGATCAACAGCGTCAAGTGCGAAGCCGAAAGAAACGCCATTGGAACCGCGCTACAGAAGACGGGATGGAACCGGAAGGCAGCGGCGCGGCTGCTGCAGGTTAGTTATCGAACCCTTCTTTACAAGATCGACCAATATCACATGAGCGCCTCAGAGTCTTTCCTGTCTCCGCTTCCGGGAAACAAATTTCCCTTCTCCGGTAACCCCGACAAGATCAACGGGAAGGCCGGCTAGGCGGTACCCGTGGAGAACGTTCAAGGAGTGCTTATGACCCTCAATTGTTGCAAGCTCGGGATTCGAAGGCTGGCAGGGGGAATCGTCTGCGTGCTGCTCCCCGGCCTGCTGTGGTCGCAAACCGGCTCCGATCCGGCAAATCGAACCGCGACACCGCCTCCGACGGCCGTGCAGAGTCCAACCGACTCCGCGACCAAACCGCACGACGATACCTTTGTGATCGGCAATGACGACCTGCTGGCGATCAGCGTCTGGAAAGAACCGGATATTTCGCGATCGGTGCCGGTAAGGTCGGACGGAAAGATCTCCCTTCCGCTGGTTGGAGAAGTCAAAGCCGCCGGAGAAACTCCACTCAAGCTGGAGCAGGATCTGGCCGCGAAGCTGAAGAATTACATCGATGAACCGGAAGTCACAGTGATCGTGCAACAGATCAACAGCCAGAAGTTCAATATCCTCGGGCAGGTCAATCATCCCGGATCGTTCGCGCTCAGCAATTCCGCAACGGTGCTCGATGCGATCGCGCTCGCCGGCGGCTTCCGCGATTTTGCCAAACAGAAATCGATTTACGTCTTGCGACAGGCGGCGGATGGAAGCGAGACGCGAATTCCTTTCAATTACAAAGACGTGGTAAAGGGAAAGAATCCCGAGCAAAACGTGAAGCTGCAGCCGCGCGACACCGTGGTAGTTCCGTAGTGATGGTTCCGTAACTGTGAAACCCTTTCATACAATTTGTGCGGGGTCGATCATTTTCGTGTTGATCGCCTCGCTCGGCACTTTGCCGGCGCAGGCGCAAGACCCGGGCGCACAACCTGCAGCCACCGGGCCAAGTGATGCCCAGGGCCAGGGACCCGATCAAACTCAGAGCCAAAGCAGCGATCGCATGCTGACTCCTCCCGTGGTAAGCGGTCAAAGCTATCCCACCGCGCCGCTTTCGGAGGAGCGCTCGAACTATTTGCGGGGCGGGCTGAACTTCAACAGCGCATATACCGATAACGCCGTGGGAGCCGTTAACGGCCACGCCATCAGCGATGTGAGCTACTCATTCGCGCCTTCGATCGCGCTGGACGAAACCACTCCGCGGATGCATCTGGTTTTGTCTTACGCCCCTGGATTTACCGCTTATCAACGCGAGAGTTATCTGAACGAGACCGACCAGAACGGCACCATCGACCTCCACTACCGGCTCAGCCCGCACGTCACGTTAAGCGCGAAGGACGGTCTTCAGAAGACCTCCAGCATCTTCAACCAGCCGGATTTCTCGACGGCGGACGCGGTGTCGGCGGGCGCGCAGGCGCCGAATTTTTCCGTGATTGCGCCCATCGCCGATCTGCTTCGCAACTCCGGGAACGTGGGTGTTTCGTATCAGTTCAGCGCGAATGGGATGGTCGGAGCGAGTGGAACGTTTTCGAATCTTCACTACGCGAATCCCACACAGGTTTCCGGCTTGTACGACGCCAGCACCCAGGGGGGCTCGACTTTCTACTCGCTGCGCCTCTCGAAGAAACACTACATTGGAGCGACCTACCAGTATCAACGGCTGGTTTCGTATCCAACGACGGGCACGAGCGAAACCCAGACACACGCCGTGCTGGCCTTCTATACGCTCTATGCCAGCCCGCGGCTGTCTTTTTCATTCTTTGGCGGGCCACAATACTCCAACACGATTCAGCCGCCCATTGCCCCGCTCGAGTTTCAGCCGCCGGCGGCAACCGCGTGGACGCCCGCCGCAGGCGGCAGCTTGAGCTGGCAGGGGCGCAAGAGCAGCTTCGCGCTGAGCTATTCGCACGTTATTTCCGGCGGCGGAGGCTTGATTGGCGCGGTCCACATGGATAACGCCAGCGTGTCATTCCGCCAGCAAATCACGCGTGCCCTGAGCGGATCGATTGCCGGAGGCTACGTGCAGAACGATGTGATCGGCGCACTTCTGCCCGGCACCTATAACGGCCATACCCTGTCGGCTACGGCATCGCTGCAGCGGCAGCTCTACCAGAATATAAATCTGCAGCTCGGGTATACGCGCCTGCACCAGGACTACGGCGCTGTTGCAGTTTTCGCTCTGACCCCGGATACGAACCGCGAGTTCCTATCCATCTCGTATCAATTCTCCAGACCGCTGGGAAGATAATCATGGCTGACGATTTAGAAGAGAAAAGTTCAGAAGGCTTCAACCTTCAACATTATCTAGGAGTGGCGCGCCGCCGTCACATCCAGTTCCTCATCCCGCTGTTCGTGGGTTGGGCGCTGGTGTGGGGCGCGAGCTGGGTGCTGCCGCCACGCTACCAGTCGAGCACGCTGATTCTGGTGGAGCAACCCACCATGCCCAAAGACTACGTGACTCCGAACGTCAACGACGATCTGCAGGAGCGCCTGCAAAGCATTACCCAGCAAATCCTGAGCCGCACGCGCCTGCTGCACATCATCGATCAGTTCAGTCTCTACGGAGGCGAGCACGCCCAGCAATCGCCCGACGAAAAAGTTGAACGCATGCGCAAAGACATCAACATCGAGCTGGTGCGCGACGCCCGCAACATGATTACCGCGTTCAATGTCTACTACACTTCGCGCGATCCCCATCTGGCGCAGCAGGTCACCAGCGAGCTGACAAATCTATTCATCAACGAGAACCTGGAAGTCCGCCAGCAGCAGTCGGAAGACACTACGCAGTTTCTGGAGAACCAGCTGGAAAGCGCCCGCAAGAGCCTGGCCGAGCAGGAAGACCGCATTCGCCAGTTCAAGGGAGAGCATGTCGGAGAAATGCCGGGACAGCTGGCCAGCAACCTGCAGATTCTCAGCGGCCTGCAATCTCAAATGCAGAATGAGCAGGACGCCCTGAATGCGGCCCGGCAACAGCACGTTTACCTGCAGACGCTGGTCGACCAATACCGGGCGATGCAAGGAACCGTGAAAAGCTCGGATGGAACCGCCGCCCCGACCGGCCTGCCGGCTCTCGACCAGGAATTGCAAAAAGAGAAATCGCAGCTCGCCGATCTCCGCTCGCACTATACCGAGCGCCATCCCGATGTGCGCAAGATGAAAGATCAGGTTGCCGAAACCGAGAAGATGCGCGATCAGCTGCTGGCCAGCCTGAAGAAGGCTTCAGCGGGCGCAGACGACGGTGCAGACTCGTCTGCGGCATCGAGCCAGGGCATGGATCCGGCGCAGGCCTCAATGTCGCTTCAGTTGCAAGGGCAGTTGCGCTCGAATCAAGTGGAAGTCACCAATCGCGAGCATTCGATTGCGACGCTGAAGGCGAAGGTCGATGACTACCAGGCGCGCCTGAATCAGGAGCCGATCCGCGAGCAGCAACTGGCCGATTTGACTCGCGGCTACGACCAGTCGAAAGCCAACTACGACGATCTTCTGAAAAAGAAGAACGAGTCGAAGATGGCCACCAGCATGGAGCTGCTACAACAGGGCGAGCGGTTTCGCATTATCGATCCACCGAGCTTTCCCCAAAAGCCTGACTTTCCTAACCGCCTCAAGTTCTGCGGAATCGGCCTGGGCGTGGGGTTGGCGCTGGGAATCTTCGTAGCGGGCGCATTTGAAATGGCGGACCACCGGGTCTACGACGAGCAGGAGTTGAAAGGCTTGCTGCCGGTCACCGTGCTCGTCGAAATTCCCGAGGTCGCCAGCACCGCGGATGAGAAGCATGCCCGCCGGCGGGTTTGGCTGGGATGGGCAACCGCCGCTCTGGTGGTCTGCGCGATTCTTGCCGGCTCCGCTCTCAGTTACTTGCGAGGATAGATTCCGAATGTACAAATCCTTCTACAAGCTGACGCGCAATCCCTTCGAGATCACGCCTGACCCTTCGTTTCTCTTCCCAACGAAGAAGCATAATGAGGCTCTGGCATCGCTTTATTACGGAGTGCGGCGGCACAAGGGATTCGTCGTCCTGACCGGAGAAGTCGGCACGGGCAAGACTTTGCTGCTGCGCTGCCTCATGCAGTTGCTCAAGCGGAACGACGACGTCGCCTATGCCTACGTTTTCAACGGGCGGCTTACTTCGGCTGAATTTTTGCAGTACATTGCCGCCGACTTTGGCCTGGCAGCGTCGCAAAAAAATAAGAGCGAACTTTTGCTCGAACTGAGCAACTTCGTCATCGACCGCGGCCTTAAGGGCCTCACGACAGTTCTGGTCGTCGACGAAGCGCATCAGCTGTCGACCGAGATCCTCGAAGAGATTCGGCTCCTGACTAACCTGGAAACCACGCAGGCCAAGCTGCTGCAAATTCTGCTGGTCGGCCAGCCGGAGCTCGATCAGAAGCTCGACTCGGTTGAGCTACGGCAGCTCAAGCAGAGAATCTCCTTCCGCTCGCAGTTATTGCCGCTTGATTTGGGCGAGACTACGGGGTACATCGAGCGCAGGTTGCAGCTGGCGGGGGCAAATTCGGAGTCTCCCGAGCTCTTCCCTCCGGCAACCATCGCGGCGATCTATCGCTGCACGAACGGCTTTCCCCGGCTGATCAACACGGTTTGCGAGAATGCGCTGATTGCCGGGTACTCCAAACAACTGCGCAGCGTGCCCCCCGAGATCATCGAAGACATCGCTACCGAATTCCGGCTGGGAGTCGTGCAACCATCCTCTTCATCGAGCAGCAACGCGCTGGCGAACGAAGCGGGCGTGCCCAACGCAGCCAGAATGTTGCTCGAATTGTACGACCACCTGCAGAAGGCCGCCGCGCCGCGCCAGTAAGGTACTGAGAAAAACTACCTCTCGAATGAGCCAACTATGAGCCACATCTTTGATGCTTTGCAACGGGCCGAGACTGAACGCTCGGGAGTGGAATTGGACACCTTCGATCTGCCGACGGAATTACTGCAGATTGCCGAGTCGGCGGCGAAGGCGCATGCCGCATCCGCCGTTGCTGACGCCGAATCCGATTTGCACGAAGAAGCCAAGCGGCTGGTCGAAGAGCTTGCCGATCCTTCCCGCCCGCTTGCGCAATTCGAGTCGCTGCCGGTCTGTCTGCCGGCCGACAGCAAGCTCGTGTCGGTGATGGGAAAAGACAGTCTGGCTGCCGAAAAATTCCGCTTTCTCTCCGTCCGCCTTCGCCACCTGCAACAGCGGCGCACGTTAAAACAGCTGCTTATCACCAGCACCATCCCCGAAGAAGGCAAGAGCATGGTGGCCAGCAACCTGGCATGCACCTTGGCGAGCCGGCGGCAGCAGAAAACTCTGTTGATCGAAGGCGACCTGCGGCGTCCGACGGTGCAGAGGCAATTTGGCTTGGGAAAGGTCCCCGGCCTGAGCGAATATCTGGAGGGCGTGGCCGACGCCACGATCCCAATCTACCGTCTGGAGGCGCTCGGCATCTGGGTCATGCCCGCGGGCAGCGCTCCGGAGAATCCGCTCGAACTCATGCAGAGCGGCAAGCTCTCTCCACTGATGGACAAATTAAAGGCCTGGTTCGACTGGATTGTGATTGACTCTCCTCCGGTGCTTCCGCTGGCCGATACCAGCGTCTGGATGCGACTCGCCGACGGCGTTCTTCTGGTCACGCGGCAAGGTAAGACCGACCGGGAGCAACTGAAGCGCGGGCTCGAAGCGATCGAGCCTTCGAAGTTGCTGGGCGCGCTCCTGAACAGCTCGAGCAACGCCGCCCACAACGACTACTACCAGCGCTACGGACACGAATCCGTTTCGCCCGAAAAAATAGAGCCGAAGAAACAAAACTAACCCACCCCCTCAATCACATGAATTTCGGTCGCTGAATTTCGACCAGCGAGTTCGCAGTCATCCCCCAAACGCATAAGCCATACAGCGCAAAAAATAAATCGCCTGTCTTTGTACCGCCGAGTTGGGTTCTGCCGAATCGGCGCATAAGAAGTGGAGGGAAATTGTGAACGTACGGTATTCCGAAAATGGTTCAGCGATCAGCACTCTGGGACTCGCCCCCGGTCCCGCCGCCGAACGGATTGTCCTGACCGAACGGGAGTTCCGCCGGATGATTTCTCTGGAGCGAAAAAGAAGCGAGCGCTCCCGCAAACCGTTCCTGTTGATGCTCCTCGATCTCGGCGAGAACCTGTGCTCCGAGAAGAGCGCGAAAGTACTGGCCGACATCCTCGATTCGCTTTCCCAATCGACCCGGGAAACCGACCTCGTGGGTTGGTACGAGGAGCACTCGACGGTCGGCATCATGTTCACTGAGATCGGGGTTGAGGCGCGGGGCGCAACCCTGAATACCCTGGTCACCCGCATCAGCGAAGCCCTGCGCGGGAATTTGACCTTCGAGCAATTTGACGAAGTCAGCCTTTCGTTTCACATTTTCCCCGACGACTGGGATCAAAGCGACGGGCGGCGCCCAGGCACTCGCAGCCTGTATCCCGATCTGACGGAGCGTGACCAGGCGCGAAAATCCTCACGCGCGATCAAGCGGGCCATCGACATTGCGGGCAGCCTCACGGCGCTGGTGTTTCTTTCCCCGGTTTTTGTGATTGCCGCGATCGCGATCAAGGTTACGTCAAGGGGTTCGATTTTCTTTCGGCAGCAGCGTGTCGGACAATTCGGCGTTCCCTTCTCGTTGCTGAAGTTCCGCTCGATGTATGCCAACAGCAGCAGCCACGCGCACAAGGAGTATGTGCGGCGATTGATTGCCGGGGTCGCCGACAAGAATCCCAGCAATGGCGGCAGCGGCGCGGTTTACAAGCTGACCAGCGATTCGCGGATCACAGCCGTCGGGGCGTTCCTGCGCCGCACCAGCATCGACGAACTGCCCCAGTTCATTAACGTGTTGAAGGGCGAAATGTCGCTGGTTGGCCCACGGCCTCCGATTGATTACGAAGTTGAGAAATACGATCTCTGGCACCGCCGCCGGCTGATGGAAGCCAAGCCGGGCATTACCGGCCTGTGGCAGGTTGCCGGACGGAATCGCATCGCGTTTGACGATATGGTCCGGTTGGATTTGATGTACGCCCAGTTGTGGTCCCCCTGGCTCGATCTGAAGATTCTCCTGCGCACTCCCAAGGCGGTCGTCGAGGGAGCGCATTAAGCGAAAGGGGTTGCATCCCAATGTCTACTAACGGCAACACTACACTCACGTACGATCTCCCGGCAGTTCCCGTACCGGCAAGGCACCTGAGCGGCACCGTCAAGTTTGGAGTCATCGGCTATGGTTACTGGGGGCCGAACGTCGTCAGGAACCTGCAGACTACTCCTGGGGCCGAAATCAGCGCCGTGTGCGACAAGAGTTCGGCGTCGCGGAAAAAGGTCCACAAAGCCTATCCGCACATTTATGTAGCCGCCGAAGCTTCGGAGATCCTGACTTCACCGGAAATCGACGCCGTCGCGATCGTCACCCCGGTATGGACGCACTACGAACTCGCTAAAGCCGCGCTCGAAAACGGCAAACATGTCTTTGTCGAGAAGCCGTTCACCAGCAACGTTGCCCAGGCGGAAGAACTCATTGAACTCGCCGAAAAGAAGAACCTGAAGATCATGGTCGATCACACCTTCCTGTTTACCGGAGCGGTGAAGAAGATCAAGCAGTTGCTGCAGGAAGGCTTGCTCGGCAAACTTTATTACTACGATTCGACGCGCGTAAACCTGGGATTGTTTCAGCACGATATCAACGTTGTCTGGGACCTTGCCCCCCACGATCTTTCGATCATGGACCATGTAATCGAGAGCAGCCCGGAAGCGCTGGTTGCAACCGGACAGAAGCACCTCAACGGACACGAAGACGTCGCCTACCTCACGCTGTATTTCCCGGACAAAGTGATCGCTCACATCAACGTGAACTGGCTTTCCCCGGTGAAGGTCAGAACCACGCTGATTGGCGGCGAGAAGAAGATGCTGGTCTGGAACGATCTCGAAGCCGACGAGAAGGTCAAGGTTTACGACAAGGGCGTCGACGTCAACAACCGCGAAGGCCTCTACGAACTTCTCGTCAACTACCGTTCTGGCGACATGTGGGCTCCGCAACTGGAGCAGGTGGAAGCGCTTCGCCAGGAACTGGCCTACTTCGTCAACTGCATCACCAGCGGCAAAGATGCCATCAACGACGGCGCAGCCGGATTGCGGGTGGTGAAGATGCTCGAAGCCGCCAACAAGTCTTTGAAGAAAAGAGGCTCGCTGGTTTACCTCTGATCGTTAGTTCGTCGATCGAATTAAGCTCCTCCGGCACTCTCCGAGCCTATGAACCCTACCGACACTGCAAAGACCGCGAACGACTATCTCTGCATCGCTCCCGACGTAAAACTCGGCAAAGGCGTTCGCCTCGCCAAATTCATCAACCTCTACGGTTGTGAAATTGGGGACGAAAGCAAGATTGGCGCCTTCGTTGAAATTCAAAAGCACGCGACCGTCGGCAAGCGCTGCAAGATTTCAAGCCACAGCTTCATTTGCGAAGGCGTCTCTATCGAAGACAACGTTTTCATCGGGCACGGAGTGACGTTTATCAATGACAGCTATCCACGGGCAACGACCGCCGACGGCAGCTTGCAGTCCGAGGCCGACTGGAAGGTCGAGCGGACGGTGGTGAAAAAAGGCGCGTCCATCGGTTCGGGATCGACCATTCTTTCGAACACCACCATCGGCGAGAACGCCATTGTCGGTGCCGGCAGCGTGGTCACCAAAGACGTTCCCGCCAACAGCGTCGTGGCCGGGAACCCGGCAAAAGTCCTGCGTTATATCGAACCAGTTCTGGAGGTTTCATAATGAGCATTCATCCCAGCATTCCTTTTCTTGATTTGGTGACTCCTCACGTCGAACTCGAATCCGAATTAACCGAGGTATTTCAGAGGGCATTGCGTACTGCCGGTTTCATCGGCGGGCCGATGGTGGAAGACTTCGAAAAGGCCTTCGCCGCCTTCTGCGAAACCAAATATGCCGTCGGCGTGAGCAGCGGCACCGACGCATTACGTTTTGCCCTGAGTGCTTGCGGCGTAAAAAATGGAGACGTGGTCGTCACCGTGCCCAACACTTTTATCGCAACCACGGAGGCGATTTCGCAAGCGGGCGCGATGCCCGAGTTCGTCGACGTCGACGAGCGCACCTACAACATGGATCCCGCCAGATTGCGGGAATATTTCGAAAACCATTGCACGGTCGATGCCGCTGGCCGGCCGATCAGCAAAAGGAGCGGGCGTCCAGTGACGGCCATTGTTCCGGTCCATCTCTACGGTCAAACCGCCGACATGGATCCGATTCTGGAGCTGGCGGAACGCTACCGTCTGGTGGTGATCGAAGATGCCTGCCAGGCACATGGCGCTGAGTACTTCTCGCGCAAACAAGATCGCTGGCTGAAGGCCGGATCGATCGGACGCGCCGCCGCTTTCAGTTTTTATCCGGGGAAAAATCTGGGAGCTTGCGGAGAAGCCGGCGCGGCTACAACCAACGATCCGGAGATCGCCCGGCAGATGAAAATGCTGCGCGACCACGGCCAGGCCAAGAAGTATTACCACGATGTGGAAGGCTATAACGGACGGTTGGATGCCATTCAAGCCGGCCTGCTGCATGTGAAGCTTGGCCATCTCGCCAAGTGGAATGCCGAACGCCGCGAACGTGCCGCCGAGTACGGACGCCTGCTGCCAGCCGCCGATTGCGGTGTCGACCCGGTTTATGAGCCTTCCTGGTCAAAAGCCGTCTACCACCTTTATGTGGTCCGCACCCCGGACCGCGAAGGCCTGATGAACCACCTGAAAGAAGCCGGCATCGGAAGCGCCATTCACTATCCGGTTCCGCTGCACCTGCAGAAAGCGTACAGCTCGATGAAGTACCGCGCGGATGATTTCCCGGTCACAGAGAAAGTTTCACAGGAAATCGTGTCGTTGCCGATGTTTCCCCAACTCACGGCCGAACAGCAGGGCCGGGTGGTCGAAGAACTCGGCAAGTTCATTGGCCCGGTTCGCATGCGGGTCGACATTGAACTGCATCCCGCGACCGCTGGCAAGGCGAAGCGGAAATAATCTCGCCTCCCGCAGCGAGATCAAGAAAGCATTCAATCAGGATCAATCGCCGATGAACTTTCGTCTCGACCGGCTGGCTAGTCTTTACTTGGCGTTGCCACTTCTCCGGCTGATGCCTGGCACGAATGAAGAATTGTCCATTCCGGTCTTGATGTACCACAGTGTCACGAGCCACGAGCAGCCGAGGGTTCATCCTTATTATCGAACCGCCACCTCACCCGCCGTGTTCGCCGAGCAGCTGAAGTTCTTGCGCGAGCACGGTTACAGCACTTGTACCGTGGCAGAAGCTCTCGAACAGTTGACCGCTCAAACTACCGGGAAGTCCGTCGTCATTACCTTCGACGATGGATACCGCAATTTCTATCGGGACGCGTTTCCGCTGTTGACCCAATATGGTTTCAGCGCAACCGTATATCTGCCGACCGCGTATATAGGAGAAACGCCGAATTCATTTAAAGGTGAAGATTGCCTGACCTGGTCCGAAGTCCGCGAGTTGCGGCGCAACGGAATCCACTTCGGATCGCACACGGTGACTCATCCCCGGCTTCGCGAACTCGGTGTCTCCGCCATCACCGATGAACTAGTGAACTCCAAGGAGACGATTGAGCAGAAGCTGGGCTGCGCGGTAGATTCCTTCGCTTATCCGTATGCGTTTCCGCAGACCGATGTTGATTTCACAAAGATGCTGCGCGATTCGCTGCGAGCGGCCGGCTACAAGAATGGAGTCTGCACCGTGGTTGGCCGGGCAAACCGCCACAGCGAGCCACTATTTCTCGAGCGACTGCCGGTGAATTCCTGCGACGATCGCTCCTTATTTGAAGCCAAACTAGCCGGCGCCTACGACTGGATCGGAACTTCGCAATATATTTTCAAAAAAGCAAAAGCTCGATTCTTGGGAGCCCCGCAACCTAAGTTGCATGTTTCTAACGACTTCGCCTGGAGGCCACGGGCACGCTAGAAGCGGTTCATGTCCTCCTGTGACCTGTTCTGACCAGTTCGTAATCGTTATAAAGGGGAGAATCATCCAGTAGATCCGTGAGCCACTCCCCTACTGGTAGTTGTGAAGTTGACCAGCGGGTTCGCCACTATGGCCGACCCAGCACACGATTTACGGAGGAAGTCTTGAACGCACCCCGAACATTTTTTTTCACCACCCTGTTGATCCTTGTGACTGCCGTGTTCGCACCCGCCAGCGACATCTACATAGCCCAAAACGCAGCCGGCGGCAATAATGGCGCCGATTGCGCCGACGCCTTTGCGAAGTCGTATCTCGACACCGGCGGCAACTGGAGGGCTGGCAACACTTACCATCTATGCGGAACCTTCGCAGCGCCCTCGGGGACTAACGGTTACATCAATATCGGCGCTTCCGGAAAAAACGGCAGCCCTATCACCTTGCTTTTTGAGCAAGGCGCGGTACTGACCTCGGCTTATTGGTCAGGAGGGGTAATCGCCATCGACGGGAACAGCTACATCACCATCGACGGCGGCACCAACGGCATCATCCAGGCGACCGCAAACGGCACGAATCTGTCGAATCAAGCCGACAACGGCGAGTGCGTGACCAGCCAGAGCGGAAATGCTACCAACGTCACGGTGCAGAACCTTACGTGTGCCAATCTCTACATCGACGCCTCGCCCAGCGACAATGGCGGCGAAGACACTTACGGTTTCGATATCTGGAACACCTCAAACCTGGTGATTCAGAACAACACCGTCCATGATGTGAAATGGGCCATCCGCAATTCCTACGGTGTGGGAAGCACATATTCGAACCTCACGGTGACGGGAAACAATATTTACAACATGGACCATGGCGTCTTTATCGGGGACAGCGACTCAAACGGAAGCGCAGTCATGTCCGGATTCTACATCTACGAGAACAGTCTGGGCAGCATGACCAATTGGGACAATACGGCGAACAACAACCATCACGATGGATTCCATTTGAGCACGAACAGCGCCACCACGAGATTTACCAACTTCTACCTGTACAACAACTACCTGTACGGCGATGTCGGAGGCAACGCAAACGGTGGCTTCTTCTCTTACCCTTCTGGTCCTAATACGGAATCGGGTCTTTACGTGTTCAACAACCTTTTCGTCAATACTTCGTCCAATCACTGCTGGGCAAACGGTTTCATATCGCTCTACAGCGTCGGCACCACAACGCTCGCCAACAACACCTTTGTCAGCAATACAACCTCGTGCAAGGACAACGGGATCGATTACAACAACGGTAGTTGGGGGCTGACATCCCAGAACAATATCTTGCAAAACACTCCGAATTCTGCGGTGTATGCTCCGTCGGGCGTAACTGTATCAGCAATGGATTACAACGATTATTACCAATCGCAGTCCTGGTTTTGGACCAGCAACTGGTATTCGACCCTCTCCTCGTGGCAATCCGCCAGCAAAGATGATACGCATGCCACAGCCAACAGCCCAAAACTGACCAGCTCTTATCACTTGACGGACAACTCGTCGGCCGCCTGGCAGACTGCGCAAAACTTATATTCGACTTGTAGTGGGCAGCCGAACCCGGGCCTCGGGGCATTGTGCTCCGATAAGGCTGGAATCACCCGTCCGACGAGCGGAAAATGGGACATCGGCGCATACTATGATTCTGGCGGCAATAGCCAGGCTCCAAATCCTCCCTCAGGGTTGCAGGCCGTTGTTCAATAAATGAGAAGTGGCCCAGTGAGGCTGCTCAGTAGGAATCGTTTCACCAAGGATCATTTCAACAAGAATGGCTTCGTACTTGTGAGGTTTCTCCTCGCAAGTACGAAGCGTCAGCCAGCTTCGCTTCAAAACCCCACTACACTCATTAGATCACCCGTGACGCCCACAACCTTATCTTCAGATCAGCGTCTTGCGGACACCATCGGCAAGAGCACCCTTTTCGGGATCGTCGCCAGTGGCGCTCAAATCGGGACCAGATTGGTCACGGTTCCGGTGGTGATCCATCACCTTGGCCTCGGCGGGTACGGAATCTGGTCGATCATCATGGTGACCGCCGCCTACATGCGGTTTGGCAGCGCAGGGATCAAGTCGGCTTTTCAGAAATATGTTGCCGAGGCTACGGGGAACGGCGACTTCCAGACTGCCAACAAATTGCTCAGCACCGGTAGTATCAGCATGCTGCTCCTTTCCGTGGCAGGGTTGGTTCCGGCGGTGCTGCTGGCGCCGAAGCTGGCCAGGGCGAGTGGTGTGCCAGCGGAGTTCCTTTCCGCCGCCGCCAGCTCGATCACCGTGCTCGCAGCCATCTATGTAGTCTCTAATTTTGGATCCGCGTTCGAAGCGATTGTCATGGGCGGACATCGCGTTGATCTGACGAGGAAGTACAGTACGGTGCTCACGGTTTGCGAGGCGGCGGTCATCATCGCGATGCTCCACTTCGGTTATGGCTTGCTGGCGATGACCTTGATTATGGGAACTTCCGAACTGATTTACATTTTCCTTTGCTACCAAGCTTCGCACCACATTTTGCCGGACATGCACATTAGCGTATCGAACTTCACTAGAGAAGTGTTCCCCGAATTAATCCGCTTTGCGGGGAGCTATCAGCTTGTGAACGTGCTGGAATTGCTCTACGGCTCTATCTTGCCGATCGTCATTCTGAAGTTTTTCGGCGCTGAAGCCGCGGGCGTGCTTGCCGTAACCGCCCGGGTCGTTGCCTCTGCCCTAATTGCGCAGGATGCGCTTGTCCTTCCGATCTTGTCGGGAGGGACGATGGTGTTCGCCTCAGGCTCAACTGAGCAAATGCGTCTGTTTTTGGCAAAGTCTTTCAAGGCCACCCTGGCAGCGGCATTGCTTCCGCTTTCGTTCGTCGCTGCGTTTGGCACGGTGATGATTTTTGCGTGGACCGGCGAGGCTGACCCGAGGTTTCAGACGACGCTTTGGCTCATCGCACTGGCATCCCTCCTGAGAGCAGTTTCTCTGCTGCAATTGATTCTCTATCGCGCCTCCGGAAGGGCTTTGCTGGATAACATTCGCCAGGTGCTGCGCATTGCAGCAATTCTTGTGGTTGCTGTCCTCGGCCGACGTATCGGCTTCAATGGGGTTCTCGCTGGAATGGCGGTCGCTGAACTTGTGGGAGTCGTTTTTATGTTCTTCGCGATGGCAGCGACGTTCCGGGCTTTCAGCGCGAGAATTGTTGCACGGGATGCGGTTCGAGTTTCGCTGGCTTCAGCGTTGATCATCGGCGCCGGCGTGATCGCCGGAATGGTTCCGATTCCGTGGGCTATGACGGAGCGCCTGGCGGCAACGGTCAAACTCGGAGAGATCGCCATGGGATGTTTGATTGTGGCATGGCCAGTTTTGGTATTCACAAGATCCATCTCTACGGCTGAAAAGCGCACGGTGCTGGCGATGATCCCACATCGGAGAGTCGCGCTGGCCACCAGCAAGTAAAAAACAACGTGAGCGCAGCATCTCCAGTTACCGGTACCGCAGAGAACCGAATTGTCGGGCCACCTGCGCCCATGCCGGCAATCGCCGAAGATCCTCTTTCGATTTACAGTGCATTCCTCACGAGGGCGAAAACACTTTGGATGCGCTGGACGTATCCGTTTGCCAGATTCGGCCGCGACCTCTCAATTGACTATTCCTGCGAAATTCGCAGATCTGCCGCCTGCCAGATGCAAATCGGAGATTCAGTCTACATCGCCCCGCACGCTTGGCTAACGATCCCCGAACGAGCAATTGATGCCCGGCCAAGGCTCATTCTTGAGGACGGCTGCAAAATCGGCCGCCGCTGCATGATTTCGGCCAAGAACCTCGTCCATCTCGAACCGAACGTTTTGTTAGGTCCGTCTGTACTCATTACCGACCATAGCCATCGATTCTCGGACTCGGACGCACCGATACACGCCCAGGGTTTGACGGAAGGCGGGACTGTTCTGATTGAACGAAATTGTTGGCTCGGCTTCGGCGCGGCGATCATTTGCACCTCAGGTGACCTTGTGGTCGGACGAAACAGCGTGATCGGCGCGAATTCCGTAGTCACGCGTAGTGTTCCGGCGTTCAGCGTCGTGGCTGGGAATCCCGCCAGAGTTGTGAAGCGCTTTGACCCCGAGCGAACGGCTTGGATACGAGAAAATGCTCTTGAGTGAATTGATCAGACACCCTGTCCTCGCGGCACGATTCGCGACCAGACGGATCATTGAAATTCCGTCTAAGGGTCTGCCCCGATTCCGCAAACCGAACGACGACGAGTTCGACAAGAAATACGGTGTCGAGACATCTAAGCTGGTCCAGTTTGTTCCCACGAACAGCAGGAACGTCTCTCACGGAAATCGGTATTCGGCAGCCAGCGAGTCTGTAATCCGATGGTGCATCGAGAACTGCGGCATGGCCCTGGACACCACCACCTTCGTGGATGTTGGTTCAGGCAAAGGACGCGCCCTGATCGTAGCCACGTTTTATCCGCTCAAGAAAATTGTCGGCGTCGAATACTCACCTGAATTGGCGGAAATATGCTGCAAGAACCTTCTGAAAATGGGCCTCCAAAGCAAGGCCGAAGTCGTGGTTTGCGATGCCGCCGAGTTCTGCTTCCCAGACGGAGACTTATTGGTTTTTCTTTACAACCCCTTCGACGGCGTGATTTTGGAAAGAGTGCTTAAGACTCTGGCAGCCGCCTCAGGTCGGGTTCGAATCGCACAATTGGGACCGGGTCACGAGATCATCCGAAGGTCTGGACTCGCCCGCGAGATTTGTTCGGGCGACGGGCCCACGATTTACGAGATCCTCAACCCCTAAGATCAATCCATGAATCACGTTCAATTCACTGTTGGCGGCGACAGCGCCATGCATCCAGCGGTGTTGGTGGCACTGCTGCTGGCTGCGGTTCTCATCCTGGCACTTCCGAGACGGTATGTCTTGATTCCCCTGCTACTGCTTTCTATAACGATCCCGATCGGGCAGCGGCTGATGATCGGCCCATTCCATTTTCCCGTCTTCCGCATCTTAGTGGCAATCGGGTGGGTGCGCCTGCTGATGCAGCGCTATGGCCATGACGGACATAGATCAAAAATTCACTTCAACATTATCGACAAAGCGATCGTCCTGTACACAATTGTTTGTCTGATCTGCTACACGATTCAGTGGCAGGACAGCGCAGCCTTCTTTGACCAGCTGGGCTCGATGTATAACATTTTGGGATTTTATTTCTTGTTCCGGTTTTTTATCCGAGACAAGAAAGATGTCGAGCTAACGATTGAAGCATTCGCAATAGTGGCCTTAGTTGTAGCGGCCTGCATGTTCAACGAACAGCTTACGGGCCAAAACGTATTGGGAGTGCTCGGAGGAGTTCCAGAGCGTACGGGAATGCGCGAGGGTTACCTCCGGTCCCAGGGGCCATTCCGTGTGTATCTGACCGCCGGGGCTTTCGGCGCCACGCTTATCCCTTTATTCCTGGCCTTGTGGCACAGGGGCGGATCTCGCCTCATGGCGGTGATTGGGGTCGTCTCAGCCGTGACCATTGCGATCACCTCTCGAACAAGCACGGCAATATCGGCGTGTTTGGCTACAGTTATTGGCCTTGGAATGTGGCCGTTTCGGGACAAGCTGCGTCAAATCCGATGGCTGCTCGTGGTTTCGCTGGTTACTCTTCACCTAGCAATGAAGGCCCCGGTGTGGGCTTTAATCGCAAGAATTGATCTGGTCGGAGGATCCACCGGCTGGCACCGCTTCAAGATCATAGACAATTTCATCCATCACTTCTGGGACTGGTGGCTCGTGGGCTGTAATAACTATTGGGCGTGGGAGGGCGGAGATGATATGTGGGACACCGCCAACCAGTACGTAGCAACCGGAGAGACTACGGGTTTGATTGCCCTGATTCTGTTCCTCACAACCATAGTTTATGGCTTCAAGTATTTAGGCAGGGCGCGCAAGGCCGCCGGGAAGCATCCGGCGCAGGCTTGGTTTCTATGGCTGCTTGGAGTTGCGCTCTTCTCGAATCTCGTGGCGTTTTTCGGAATCTCGTACTTCGATCAGACTTTCATCTATTGGTACGCGCTTCTGGCGATAATTGTTGCAGTAGGTGGCCCTACCCTGCAGCCGACTGCTTCCAAATCCCCCTCTATTGCCCGCTGGCCGTCGGAACTCGAACCGGCAACCGCGGTAGCGGGTCGCGCGACGCTCGCCGGACTCTGACTGTCACTTCGCTGTTCGGAAAATGACAATGCAACGGAACAACATCGAGATTCGGATAGCTCGCACATTGCCCGAAGTCGAGGCGCTGCGCGGCGCATGGATGGCTTGGCCAAGTCACCGCGATTCTGACATCGATTTCTACAAAATGATCGTCGGTTCGTATCCCGAGGTAATTCGGCCGCATATTCTCGCTCTTTATCGCGACGGGCAATTGGAAGCCATCCTGGTGGGCAGGCTCGAGCGGAAAAGACTCTCGTTCGAAGTGGGTTATCTTCGAATCCGCTGGCCGCACGTACGCTGCCTAACCTTCGTCTATGGGCCCATCCACGGGGATGCCACTCCCGAAAATATCCAGGCATTGCTGCGCGAGGCGATGGGATCACTGAAGCAAAATGAAGCGGATATCGCAATGTTTGAGTTCGTACCCGTGGATTCTCCTTTGTACCAACTCGGCCTCGAAGCGCCCGGGATTTTCGGTCGCGACACCCTTCCAGCCAAGCAGGGGCACGAAATTATGAGTGTTCCCGGGAGCATCGACGAAGTTTACCGGCGAATGTCGAGTGGGCGGCGGATTGAAACCCGACGACGAATTAAAAAGCTTCGCAGTCATCCAGGCGGAGAACTCAGGTTCGCCTGCTATCGGCTCGAGTCTGATCTCGACCGGCTGTTCGAGGACGCGGAAGCGATCGCCAGAAAGACATATCAGCGTGGTTTGGGCGCTGGGTTCGCGAACGACTCGCTGGTGCGACAGCGCCTGGGCTTGGCCGCTCGCAAGGGATGGTTACGGGCGAACCTGCTTTACATCGGAGATCGTCCCGTCTCATTCTGGATTGGAATGCTCTACCACGGATCTTTTGTCAGCGAGTACATGGGTTACGATCCCGAGTTCCGGCAGTGGTCTCCCGGTATGGTTCTCATGATGCACGTCATCGAAGGATTCTGTAGCCGTTCAGATGGAGATGTCGTCCAGGAACTCGATTTCGGACTTGGCCACGCGGAATATAAGGCGGTGCTGTGCACAAAAAGCTGGTCCGAAGCATCCCTGTACATCTTCAGCCCGAGCCTCAAAGGACTTTTCCTCAAGTCCCTGCGCACCGGCACCCGCGTGGTAGATGCGTCGGCCAGAAAATTGTTGGCTTCGACGTCTTTTTTCCCAAAGCTTAAGAGGGCATGGAGGGACCGCTTGGCAAGAAAGGCCAAACCGGCGACTCCGCCCATTACTGAATCGGTAGCCGGGTCAGAGGCTCGGTAAACCGAGAACTTAACAATTAGCTATGAAACTCTCAATCGTCATCATCTGCTGGAATGACTGGAAAGTCCTCGAAGACTGCCTGCGCTCGATCTTTGCGGGTACCCACAAAACCGAGTTCGAAATTGTCGTCTCGGATAACGGGTCGACGGACGGATCCGTCGAGAAGATTCGCGCGCAATTTCCCGCGGTTCGTGTGGTGGAGAATCGCGCCAACCTTGGGTTTGCCAAGGGCAACAATGCCGGAATCCGGGAGGCGCGCGGCAAGTATGTATTGATTCTGAATCCGGACACGATCATTCACGACGGATCGCTCGATCGCTGGATTGAATTTGCCGACCGGCATCCCGAGGGCGGAGCGTTTGGCTGCCGTGTGCAGAATCCAGATGGAACGTATCAGCGTTCAGCGCGGCCGTTTCCCACAATTCCGCGCTATCTGATGGCGGCCCTGTACTTGCGCTTCCTCGGACAACTGCGGCGCCCGGTGCTCACCCCCGAATACGACTGGTGGAAGGGTGACACCGAGCGGGAAGTTGACTGGCAATCCGGCTGCTGCGTCATGCTGCGCGGCGACCTGCTCAAACAACTTGGCGGATTCGACGAGCAATTCTTTTATCAGTTCGAAGAAGTGGATTTATGCCGGCGCGTTTGGAACGCGGGCTATCGCATTCGCTTCACACCGCACGCTTCCATCACCCATCTGGGTGGACAATCAGTGAAGCGCTTTCCAGCTCGCTTTGCGATCGAAGTCTGCCGCAATGGATACCGCTACTTCTTTAAGCATTTTGGATCCCAGGGCGCTCGACAGTATCGTTTGGTGGTGCTGGTCAGCCTGGCGGTGCGGAGGATAGGCTATGGAGTGTGGAATCTCATACGGCCGAACGAGATTCTGAAGAATCGTCTGGAAGTTTACCGGGTGACTGCAAAGTGGAACAGGCAGCTTGATCCCATCCAATTCGTCGAACGGGGAATCGAACAGCCGGCTGAGACTCCGGCGTCCCTGCAAACCACCTGAAGCCGCTCGAAGATTTCTTAGCAAGACTTTCTCACAAGGAGCAGTTTCCGTGAATCAAACACCTACATCTTTAGTGACTGGCGGCGCAGGCTTTATGGGGTCACACGTCGCCGAGCATTTGCTGGCTATGGGACATGACGTGGTAGTGCTCGACGATCTCAGCGGAGGCTTTCGCGAAAACGTTCCAGCTGGAGCAACTTTCGTTGGAGGATCGATTCTGGACCATGCTCTGGTTGACCGGCTGTTTAATCGGCACGCGTTCAATTACGTATACCATCTTGCTGCCTACGCCGCCGAGGGCTTGAGCCATTTCATCAAGCGCTTCAACTACAACAACAATCTGATCGGCTCAGTGAACCTGATCAACGCCGCGATCAATCATGGGACGAAACGTTTCGTCTTCACCTCTTCGATCGCGGTCTACGGCGCCGGGCAGAGCCCGATGTCGGAAGCGATGATTCCCGTGCCGGAAGATTCCTACGGTATTGCCAAGCTGGCGGTCGAGCAGGAGCTTCGCGTCAGCCACGAGATGTTTGGCCTCGATTACGTGGTCTTCCGTCCGCACAACGTTTACGGCGAGCGGCAAAACATTGGCGACCGCTACCGCAACGTCGTCGGGATCTTTATGAATCAACTGCTCCGGGGCGAGCCCATGACCATCTTTGGCGACGGCACCCAGCAGCGGGCTTTCACCCACATCGACGATGTCGCTCCGGTCATTGCCCGCTCCGGAGAATTGCCGGCGGCGCGAAACCAGATTTTCAACGTTGGAGCCGACGTCCCCTACACCGTCAACGAACTCGCTCAAGTGGTCGCCCAGGCTATGGGCTACGAATGCAAAGTGAACTACCTCGATGCGCGCAACGAAGTCAAAATCGCATTCTCGGATCACTCAAAAGCCGAACAAGTGTTCGCCACCGCCAGCAAGACCTCGCTTAAAGATGGCATCGCCAAGATGGCCGCCTGGGTTCGCCAGCACGGAGCGCGAGAGAGCAACGTATTCGAGGGCGTCGAGATCATGCGGAACATGCCCGCAAGCTGGGCGAAGGTCATGGCCGTGAAGGCCTAGGCGAGAAATGTCTCACGTAAACATGACGTCACCCATGAATGTACACAGCAAAAAATACGCGGTTATCACTCCCGTGCGCGACGAGGAAGCGTTGCTTCCCTCGACGATTGAGAGCATGATCCGCCAGACGATCGTGCCCGCCGAGTGGATCATCGTGAACGACGGCTCGAAAGACAACACGGGAAAGATCATCGACGATTACGCCAGCCGTTATCCATGGATTCGCGGAGTACACCGCCAGGACCGCGGCTTTCGCAAATCGGGGGGCGGGGTAGTCGATGCTTTTAACGACGGCTACCGCGCGTTGGCCTGCGAAGATTGGCAATTCATCGCCAAGTTCGACGGCGACTTAACCTTCGCCCCAGACTATTTCGAAAAATGCTTTGCCGAGTTTGATCGCGATCCGAAACTGGGAGTCGGCGGCGGTGTAATTTGTTACGTCGTCGACGGAGTCGACCAGATCGAAGAGGCTCCGGCCTTTCACGTCCGCGGCGCGACCAAGATCTATCGCAGGAAATGCTGGGAAGGCATCGGCGGCTTCTGGCCGGCCCCCGGATGGGACACTATGGATGAGGTCAAAGCCAACTCGCTCGGCTGGTCGAGCCGCAGCTTCCCCGACCTCCACCTGATTCATCACCGTGGTACGGGTTCAGCGGACGGACTCTGGCACACGCTGGTCAAATATGGGCGGGCGAACTACATTTGTGGTTACCACCCGGTCTTTATGTTCAGCAAGTGTGTCCGCCGGCTTTGGCAGAAGCCTTTCGTCCTTGGGTCGGTCGGGCTGATGTATGGTTTTGTCTCCGGATACATTAAGAAAATTCCCCAGGTGGACGACCGGGCCACGATCCTCTACCTTCGCCAACAACAAATGAATCGCCTCTTCCGCCGGCAAACTATCTGGAGATAGGCATCAGCTAGCTGCTATTTGCTTCAATTCAATCCCATTCAGCCACCGAATCGAGACTATTGTGTGCGGAATTTGCGGAAAACTGAGCTTTGATCGCGATGCGGCACTGGCGCCGGCGTTATTGAAGACCATGGCCGACACCATCGAGCACCGCGGCCCGGACGACGAGGGATACTACATCTCCGGCCCGGTTGGATTTGGCTTCCGGCGTCTTTCGATTATAGATCTCAACACCGGCCACCAGCCGATCTCAAACGAAGACGGCACGATTTGGATCGTCTTCAATGGTGAAATCTACAACTACCGGGAGCTCCGGCGAACGCTCGAATCGAAAGGCCATGCGTTTCGCACTCAGACCGATACCGAGGTAATCGTTCATCTGTATGAAGAGTTTGGCGAGGCCTGTCTTACGAAGCTGAGAGGCATGTTTGCCTTCGCAGTGTGGGACGAACGCCGGCAGACGCTGCTGTTGGCAAGAGACCGGGTCGGCATAAAGCCTCTCTATTATTCCCTGACCAAGAAGTCGATCGTCTTCGGCTCCGAGATTAAAGCCATCCTGGCCGATCCGGAAGTGAAGGCCGAAGTTGTTCCGGAGATGATTGACCGGTTCCTGACTTTCTTTTATGTGCCCGGCGAGGAGACGCTTTTTCGCAATATTCACAAGCTCGCACCCGGATGCTGCCTGACGGTCAAAAATGGCACAGCCACGACTCGCCAATATTGGGATCTGCAGTTCGAACCCGTAGCTCGAAGCACAAAAGAAGCGCAGGAAGAACTGCTCGCGCTGCTGGAAGAGTCTGTTCGCCTGCACATGATCAGCGACGTGCCGGTGGGATTTCTCCTCAGCGGCGGCGTGGATTCCACAGCGATGCTAAGTCTCGCCGCCGGAAAAACCGAGCAGCGCATCAGCAGTTACACGATCGGCTTTTCCAGTCCGGGCGTAATTGATGAACGACCATATGCCCGACTGGCAGCAGAGCGCTTTGCGGCCGACGCGCATGAGCTGACGATTACAGCCAAGGAATTCGCGGAGTTTCTGCCGAAGTTTGCCTGGCATATGGAAGAGCCGGTTTGCGATCCGCATGCCGTGGCGCTGTATTTTGTCTCGAAGCTGGCTAGGGATTTCGTGAAGGTGCTGATTTCCGGTGAGGGGGGAGACGAAGCTTTCGGCGGCTATCAGACATACCGGGGCATACAGTGGATGGAACGCGCGAAAAAGTTGCTGGGCCCGCTGACCAGGTTGTTCGCTTCGGGCTTGACTCGGATGAACGGCTCGGTTGCGTCCGACCGCATCGGCAAATATGCGCCGCTATTCAGCCTTGCCTTCGAAGACTACTACTACAGCCGAACCTCGAATCCGTTTACTTATTTCAATTCCTCATCCCATGAGTTCTACTCCAAAGATTTCGCATTCGCGGCTAACAAGGGCGTTTCGCTTGAGGCTGTGAAGAAATACATGGAAAGCAGCAGCGGTTACGGCGTCCTCAACCGGATGCTCTACGTCGACACCAAGACTTCGCTGCCCGACGATCTTCTGCTGAAGGCCGACAAGATGACCATGGCAAACTCCATCGAGCTGCGGGTTCCGCTGCTCGACCATAAGGTGTTGGAATTCGCCGCCTCGTTACCGGAGAAGCTTAAGGTAAGGAACTTTACCACCAAGTACATCGTCAAGTCGGCTTTCCGGGACCGCATCCCCCAGGAAATTCTGAACCGCCCGAAGGCAGGATTCCCTGTTCCGTACGTGCAGTGGCTGAGAACTGAACTGAAAGATTGGTTGCGCGATGTGTTGCTGGATCGCGAAACCATTTCAAGGGGCTATTTCAACAGGAGCGAAGTCGAGAAGCTGGTTTCCGAGCACTCCGCCTCGGGACGTTTTTCGAAGGAAGTATTTTCGCTGGTAGCATTGGAACTGTGGCACCGCACCTTTCTGCCATCGTCCAGTCCAATCGCCTCGGAAAACAATGGCGATCTCGCCATGTCGGCCCTGCCAAATTAAGGCTTATTGGTATGTACGAGACAGAAGCCAATCATAAGGTCGAATCGGATGAGCAGATTCCGGCCGGCGTCATCGCGGAATTGAGCAGGGCGGACAGCGGTCTGGTTGCCCGGACCGTGCTTCCCTGGAGCGAGCATTGCACAGAATGCGTCTGGCCGTCCTGCTACTCCACCTGCGATTTGTACTCTCCCCGCGAGGATGGCCGTTGCCGGCGCTTCGCCGATGGGATGGTCCGGGTGGACACTCCGACGGCGTTGAATCCCTATCTTCTTAAGATCCGCTTCAAGCAATGGGGGAAGCTGTGGACCCCAGGCAATATTCACCTTCACCCGGCTGACCAGGCGCTGAAGATCGAGCGCCGAGACTATCTGATTGGCAGGACACTGGTGCAGCTTCCCTTGCCTTCGCAGATGAAGAGCAGGATGACGGGCAAGCGATACAGCTTCAAGAAAAAAGCGGCGAACTGGGCTGGCCGCAATGGCGAATCGCCGACAAGTTTCCTGCTGGAATGCTACAACCCGGAACCACAGACTGTTCGGCTCTCGCTGACGATGCGCGCGGTCGACGCGGAAAAAAAGATACCGTTCCAGCGCCTCATCGAACTTGTGCCTGGATTTCAGCGAGTTCGCATTCCTCTGGGCGAGATTGCCAGGGTTCTCGACGTGCGAGCACCGTTCAGCATCGATCTCATCCCGAACAGCGACGCATCGGAGATTACGCTTTACTTCGGGTTGATGGAATTTGTGCAGGAAGTAGCCACCGCGCGAGAGAATACGGATCTAGAGAAGATAGATAAGGTCAAAACGGCCAAATGCATTGTGTGGGACCTCGACAACACGCTGTGGAACGGCATCCTCGTGGAAGACGGACCCGAGAAGCTCGAGTTGAAACCGGGGATTGCCGACATCATCCGGTCTCTCGACCAGCGCGGCATCCTGCACTCGATCGCCAGCAAGAACAATCAAGAAGAAGTACTGCAGGTTCTGAAGAAATTTCGCCTGGATGAATACTTTTTATGCCCGCAGATCTCGTGGCAGCCGAAGAGCGAATCGATGCGCGCGATTGCCCACCAGTTGAATATCGGAGCCGACACGCTGTTATTCGTCGATGATTCGGCATTCGAGCGGGAAGAGGTGAGGCTGGCCTGTCCGGAGGTGCGAACGCTGGACGCGCGCCTCTACCATACTTTGCTCGAGATGAAAGAGTTGAAGGTTCCTGTAACCGACGAGAGCAAAAGCCGGCGCGCCATGTATCAGTTGGAAACAAAGCGCCAGGCAGTCGCCCAGGGTTTTGGAGACGACTATATGGCATTTCTCAGGGACTGCCAGATTGAATTGTCAATCGGGCCGTTGACCGAAGAAAATCTCGGCCGAGTGCATGAACTGACTCAGCGCACCAACCAAATGAATTTTTCCGGTAACCGCTACGACCGGAAGGTGCTCGAAGGGGTTCGTCAGACTCCCCACTTGGATACCTATGTCATAGCGTGCCGCGACCGGTTCGGTAGCTACGGCGTGGTCGGGTTCAGCATTGTGGACAGCCGCGAGCCTCGCATGACCGATCTGATGTTTAGTTGCCGGGTCCAGGCGAAGCGCGTCGAACACGCTTTCCTGGCCTACGTGATCGGAAAATATATTGGAGAATCCGGTAAAGGCTTCTTCGCCAATTATCGGGAGACGCCCAGAAATGCGCCGTCCGGCCGCGTCTTCGGCGATCTTGGTATGGAGAGGATCGGGGTTCACGACGGAGTCACCCACCTAGTGTTCCACAAAGAAAAGGCGATTCCCCATGACCATGTAATTCAGATCCTCACTGAACAGGATGCGTTGTCCGCGGTTTAGCTTATGGATTTCCGCTCTCAGCTGGGATCGGTACGGCGGCAGGTTTTGGGATCACTTTATTCGCGCCGCGCGCCTCTCGGCGATGGCGGCCCGATTGTGACGTTCAGCTTCGATGATTTTCCGCGCTCCGCCTACACGGTGGGAGGGGCGGTCTTGAAGAATTTTGGCGCCCGGGGAACTTACTACACCGCCGTCGGTCTCATGGACACAAGCAATGAACTAGGCGAACAGTTTCGACGGGCTGATTTGGATGCGCTAGTCGACGACGGACACGAACTAGCCAGCCACACTTTTAGTCATATTTCTTCCCGGTCGGTTTCGGACTTGCACTTTGTGGAGGAAGTCGATCGAGGCAGGAAAGCCATTCAGGAAATGACTGGACAAAGCGACTCAGGCAACTTCGCATTTCCGTTTGGAGAGTTTACCTTGGGTGCCAGGAAGATCCTAAGCGGGCGGCTGCGTAGTTGCCGCAGCATATGGGGTGGTTTTAACGGACCCGAAATCGATCTGAGCTTGCTGCGGGCCAACAGCCTTTACGGCGACAACCACAATGCCGAAGCTGCTAAGCAACTCATCCTACAAAATAAAAAGCGGAAAAGCTGGTTGATTTTCTATACCCACGACGTACGCCCCGATCCTTCGCGATTTGGCTGCACCACGTCTTTACTGGAGTCGGTGATCTCGTTTGCCAGTCACAGCGGCGCTCGCATCCTTACCGTGGACGAGGTATTGACTGAAATAACTGGCGCCGCTCATCGAGACAGTCTGGCGGCTGGCGTTACTGCATAGAACACTCCTGCAAAACCATCCGGCAGGATCAGGACAAAGATCGAAAGAACCATTGGAATGGCGAAATCAGTAGTCCGGAGTTCAACCGTACAAATGTCCACCGTAGCTAGTTGTGCCGCTCCGGCCCTGACCCGAAAGGTCGAGCTTCCCTCGGCAGCCGTCCATGAGATCGACCCCCTCACCGATCCCCGCTGGGACGCTATGGTGAACCGCCATCCTAAGTCTTCAGTGTTTCACAGTGGAAATTGGCTTCGGGCGCTCCGCAATGTTTATGGCTATGAGTTCGTCGTGCTCACCACCGATTCGCCCGCGGCTCCCCTGACCAACGGGCTTGTGCTTTGCCGCGTCCGGAGCTGGTTAACCGGTTCCCGTTTAGTCTCGCTGCCTTTTTCGGATCACTGCGAGCCTCTAGTCGGCAATTCGGAAGAATTCGATCGCCTGCTCAATTACACGCAGCGCTATGTGGACTCGGGGCAAAATAAATACGCGGAGATCAGGCCCGCATCGTTCGAACCCGGCGCGTCCACGAAATTCGCCAGGCGGCTGACCTATTGTTTTCATCGCCTGGACCTGAAGCCCAGCATCGACGAAATCTTCCGGCATTTCCACAAGGATTGCGTGCAACGGAAAATACGGCGGGCGGAGAGAGAAAAGCTTCGCTACGAGGAAGGTTCGTCGGAAGAACTGCTCGAGCAATTCTACCGGCTCATGGTTTTGACCCGACGGCGTCAATCGCTGCCTCCCCAGCCGTTCGCCTGGTTCCAGGGATTAGTGGCCGCATTCGGAAGCAGCCTCAAGATTCGAGTTGCATACGCGGGAGATACGCCTGTCGCCAGCATCCTCACCCTTTCGCACCGGCGGACCATGATCTACAAGTATGGTTGCAGCGACGCCGCTTTTAACAAGCTCGGCGGAACCGCGCTGTTGTTCTGGAAAGCGATCCAAGAAGCCAAGGCGGCAGGCTGCCACGAACTCGACATGGGCCGCTCTGACTCCGAAAATCCAGGCCTGATTGCGTTTAAAGATCACTGGGGTGCGGCGTCAAGTTCTTTGACCTACTGGCAGTATCCGCAGGCCTCGGCGCGTCGTGACATCTGGCAACCCAAGTTCATCAAGCGGCTGATTCCGTCCACTCCCTCGGTACTTCTGAAGACAGTGGGCCGACTCCTTTATAAGCACATCGGATAATTCATCGTTCCAGTGAATTCACCGCTCGTTCCGCCCACTCGACGCCAACACCAAGAAGAGCTACGCGATGATTAACAAAGCTTACTACCTGCTCAAGCCGATCATTCCCTGGCGCGTTCGATTAGCGCTCAGGCGTCTCCGGGCCAGCTATAAACGGCGCGCCTTTGCCGAAGTCTGGCCGATCGATGAGCGGGCAGGCGCTGTGCCGCCCAACTGGCCCGGGTGGCCGGAGGGCAAGCGCTTCGCCGTGGTGCTCACGCATGACGTCGAAGGCGCCAAGGGAGTGCAACGAATCGAGCGGCTGGCCCAACTGGAAGCAAAACATGGATTTCGCTCCTGCTTCAACTTCGTGCCCGAGGAGGAATACCGCATCTCCGACAAGCTGCGGGCCACGCTCGAAGCGGCTGGATGCGAGGTTGGCGTACACGGCCTCGAGCATGACGGGAAGCTCTACCAGTCGAAAGCCAAGTTCGCGGCAAAAGCCGCCCGCATCCGGGAGTACACGCGGCACTGGAATGCTTCCGGCTTCCGCTCCCCTCTCATGCAGCACCGGCTGGCGTGGCTGCATGAGTTGGGCATCGAATATGACGCCTCCACCTTCGATACCGACCCATTCGAGCCCGAACCCGATGGAGTTGGAACCATATTTCCTTTCTGGGTCCCGGGGCCGGATGGCAGCGGCTACGTCGAACTTCCCTACACGCTGGTACAGGATTTCACGCTCTTCCTGGTTCTTCGCGAGAAGAACATCGATCTCTGGAAGCGCAAACTGGATTGGATCGTCGAACGCGGCGGCATGGCGCTCATCAACACCCACCCGGATTACATGCAGTTCGAGGGTTGCGAGAGAAAGAAAGATGAGTTCCCGGTTTCTCATTACGAAGAGTTCCTGAAGTATGTCCGCGAAAAATATGAGGGATCGTACTGGGCTGCGACGCCGCGGGAAGTCTCCCGCCATTACCGCGACAGCGTACCGGTTGCTTCCCGCAATACTCGCAAGAAGATCTGCATGCTCGCCTACACTGCCTATGAGTACGATAATCGGGTGCGGCGCTACGCGGAGACGCTGGCGAAACGGGGCGACCAGGTCGATGTAATCGCCCTGAGCGGTGCGCAATTTCGCGAGCCGGTCGAGACGATCTGCGGGGTCAAGGTTTACCGCATTCAGTACCGCGACTGCAACGAGCGCCACAAATGGAACTATGCTTCACGCCTGCTGCGCTTTTTGCTGCGCTCTTCCGTCGTCCTCGCGAAACTGCACCGGCGCAACCGCTACGACCTGATTCATGTGCATAACATGCCGGATTTTCTCGCCTTCGCGGCCTGGTATCCGAAGATGGACGGCACCAAGATCATCCTCGATATTCACGACCTCACGCCGGAATTGTTTGCCAGCAAGTTCGGCACGACGGTGCAAAGCGCCTATGTGAAAATGCTGAAAGGCATAGAACGCGCCGCCGCTTCGTTCGTCGACCACGTGATCGTTTCCAACGATCTTTGGAGCGAGACCCTGATTTCACGGTCGGTTCCAAAAGAAAAGTGCTCGGTATTCATCAATCACGCCGATCCGGCGATATTCTATCCGCACCCGAGGACGAGAAATGACGGGAAGTTTGTGGTTCTTTTTCCGGGCAGCTTTCAGTGGCATCAGGGGTTAGATCTGGCGATTGAGGCGTTTGCCCACCTCAGGGAAAACCTGCCGAATGCAGAACTTCACCTTTACGGGGGTGGAGGGGGCAATGGCGAGGCCGGGCTGAAACAGTTGTCGCACCGTCTGGGATTGGAAGATGTGGTGAAGTTCTGCGGCGGGGTTTCTCTCGACCGCATCGCCGAAGTCATCGCCAACGCCGATCTCGGGGTTGTGCCGAAGCGGGCCGACTCCTTCGGCAACGAAGCCTACAGCACCAAGATCATGGAATTTATGTCGCAAGGCGTGCCAGTCGTGGTCTCACGCACAAAAGTCGATACCTATTACTTCGAGGAGGGAACGGTTCACTTCTTTCCCTCAGGGAACAGCAAGGCGCTCGCGGACGCGATCTTGGATGTCGCAAGCAACGAAGATCTGCGGAAAACGCTCATTGCGCGAGGTTACGAATACGTTGAGCGCAACGGCTGGGGGCGGAAAAAACAAGAATATATCGACCTGGTGGATTCGCTTTCGACGGAACGCTTCGACCACGTGGCCGTTGAGGAAAACGCAGGCTTCACAAAAGAAACGGCTGAACTGGAACGTATCGTCGGATTGCCCTCGGGCGCAACCAAAGCCATGGGAGCGGCTGCCTCCGAGGACAACCGATTCAGCCTCGCTTCGCGGAAACGCGACCGGTGACATTCCTGTGACTTGGCAGGTAGAGCACCGGACCTGATCTTACGAAAGCCGATCGAATGAAAGCATTGCCTACAAAGCCGCGGGATTCGCGGACTGACATTTCCGTGATCATTCCTACGCGAAACCGCGCAGCCTCGCTCGCGATCACGCTGGAGTGTCTGGCGTCGGCGGACCGCGACGGTTTGCAAGTCGAAGTCATTGTGGTGAACAATTCCGGCGAAGACCACACCGAGGACATCGTCGATTCCTTCAGAGGTCGGCTTCCAATCAAATATCTCCACGAACCGGCACCTGGAAAGAGTCACGCGCTGAACCGGGCGCTCGATGCCGGCAACCTGGGCGAAATTGTCGCCGTTCTCGACGATGACATGAGCCCGCATGCGGAATGGTTTCAGGGAGTCGCTGCGATCTGCAAGCGCTGGTCAGACAAAGACCTCTTTAGCGGATACACCTACATAATCTGGCCCAACGACGAAGTCCCCGCGTGGGCGAAGAAACCAAAGCTACAAAGCTGGCTTTTTTCCGCAGGCCATGTCCCGGAGGCGGACGCCAAATTGAAGGAGGGCCGATGGTTTCTGGGCGGCCACTTCTGGTTTCGCTCGCGGGTGATCGAGACCGGTCGCCGGTTCAAAGATATATGGGTAACCGAGCCTGATTTCCAGCTGGATCTGGTCGAATCGGGATGCTCCGGAGTATCGGCGCGGGACGCAATGTCCGGACACCGGATTCAACCAGAACTGCTGCAAAAAGATGTCGTGACCAGGCGGGCCAGAAAAACCGGCGAGTGTGCGGCGTGGCTACGGCTTCAGCCTTACCGCAAGAAAATGAAGCAGGCGCGCCTGCTGCACTCCCACCCGGTTTTGGGGCGCCTTTTCTGCCTATTCAGTCATGGGATATGGTGGTTTCTGTACATGATTTCTTACCTGCTCCCTGCGAATGGCATCGGCTTCGCACTTCGCCTGATTGCCCTGGAGCGGAAGGCAACGTACCTCGAACTTTTCCGGGCTGCGAACCGGTTGGAAGCTTATTCGCTATCGCGCGGCAAGCGTGAAACCGCAGTTCGATCCCGAACTTGCCCGGCCCCCAGAGTGCACTCTTAATTCTTAGTGCGCACGAATTAATAGAGAAATAGAAACGAGGAGCTTTCATTCAATGAATTCCGCGCAACACACGATGACCACATGCGTAGTCGATCTAGTCGCAGCCCGTGCGGCGGAGACTCCGCACGCAGTAGCCGTCGCAGAAGGTTACAGGCAGCTTACGTACGGCGAACTCGACGCCCGCGCCAATCAATTGGCTCACCTGCTGCGCGATCGAGGCGTTGGACCGAACGTCCTGGTGGGCCTCTGCATGCGGCGCTCGCAGGAATTCGTAATTGCAGCTCTCGCAATTACCAAAGCAGGTGGAGCATATCTCCCGCTCGATCCTGAATCTCCCGCGAATCGGCTCCAGATGCTCTTGAGCGATTCGAGAACACAATTAGTTCTTACGCATTCAAGTTCAGTTGGGCAAGTGCCGGGCGGCGACTGGCAGACGATCATCCTCGATCCGGCCAATACGGCGACGGCCCGCTACCCGCGAACGGCGCCGGATGTAAAAAGCGATCTTGAAAATCTCGCTTATGTGATCTATACCTCCGGCTCGACCGGACGGCCCAAGGGCGTCGAAGTCACTCACTCCAATTTGACGAATCTGGTGAATTGGCATCTAAAAGCTTTTTCGGTGACGCGCGACGACCGCGCTACTCAGCAAGCCAGCCCCGGATTCGATGCCGCAGTCTGGGAGGTATGGCCGTACCTCGCTGCCGGAGCCAGCGTGTATCTGGTCGACGAGCGAGTGCGCACCACTCCAGAAGCGCTTCGAGACTGGATGGCTGCCCATGGAATCACCATCAGCTTTCTGCCGACTGCGATTGCTGAACACATGCTCGAACTGCAATGGCCGCGGGAAAGCAAGCTCCGTTTTTTGCTGACCGGTGCAGACACGCTACGCCGCCGCCCTCCCGCCGGCATGCCATTCACTTTTGTGAACAACTACGGGCCCACGGAGTGCACAGTCGTCTCTACCGCCGGAATTGTTAGTCCGGGGGATAGTTATGGAGAATTGCCGGCGATCGGGAAGCCGATCGACAATGTTCAGGCTTTTGTAGTAGACGAGCACCTGCAACCTGTCCCCGCAGGAACCGCCGGAGAATTGCTCATCGGAGGCGCGAATGTTGCGCGCGGGTATCTGCACCTCCCGGAATTGACCGCGCAAAAGTTTATTGCCAATCCTTTCGGCAAAGATCCCAAAGCCCGACTTTATCGCACTGGCGATCTGGTGCGCTATTTACCTAGTGGGGAAATTGCTTTCCTGGGACGAATCGACGATCAAGTCAAAATTCGCGGTTACCGGATTGAGCCGCAGGAAGTTGCCGTAGCAATCAATCGTCACGGCGCCGTCGAAACCAGCGCAGTAATCGCGCGCAAGGATGGGTCCAACGAAAAACGGCTGGTGGCCTACGTTGTAGCAAAGCACAACGCTGAGTTGAACGCCGCTACGCTGCGGCAGGAACTGGCCGAGAATCTGCTTGATTACATGATCCCGACGACGTTCGTGCGACTGGAGCGCCTGCCGGTATCGCCAAATGGAAAATTAGACCGCACCGCGTTGCCGGTTCCGGGCCCGGAGAATACTCTGAAAGAAGACGCCTACGAAGCTCCCCAGTCGGAGCTGCAGGAGCGCCTGGCGGGTATCGTAGCAACATTGCTCGGCGTAGAAAGAGTCGGCATCGATGATAACTTCTTTAATATGGGTGGACACTCTTTGCTCGGGGCGCAAATGATTGCCCGCATCAGCGACGCCTTCGGCGTAGAACTCTCGCTGCTCAGCGTGTTCGACGATCCAACGGTAAGAGGCATGTCCGCCGAAATCGAGCGGCTGTTTATGGAAAAGCTGGAAAACATGAGCGAAGAGGAAGCGCAGCGCCTGCTGGCGGCTCAGGATGGGAACTGAACGATGACGGCGGTCCAAACTTCAACCCCGCGGCGCAAGCCCGAGGTTCTCGGCCTGTTCCGGTTGCTTGACCCTGAAGTGCTGGCGAATCCGTATGCACTTTACGCGAGGCTGCGTACAGAGGACCCAGTGCATTGGGACTCGTTTCTGCACGCCTGGGTCGTAACGAAATATCCGGATGTAATACGCGTCCTGCATCACTTCTCCGCGAACCGCACGCCGACGCCGGAGCAGTTGAGCACCATGAATCTCTCGGCGCTGAATCCCATCGCCAAAGTGATGGTCCGGCAGATGCTGTTTCTCGACCCTCCGGATCACACCCGGCTGCGCGCATTGGCATCGGCCGCTTTCACTCCCCGCAGAGTGGAACAGCTGCGCTCGCATATTCAGGAGATTGCCGACAACCTGCTTGACGGAATCATTGCCCGCGGCGGGCGGATGGACTTGATCGCCGACTTTGCCGCTCCGCTGCCTGCAATCGTTACCGCAGAGATGCTCGGCGTTCCTGTCGCCGACCACGACAAACTGAAAGACTGGTCGGCTGATTTCGCCGAGATGCTGGGCAACTTTCAGCACAATCCGGAACGCTTCCCGCGGGTGCTGCGCAGCGTCGAGAGCATGGGCGACTATTTCCGCGCGGCCATGAAGGAACAGGGTGAACAGCCGCGCGACGGCCTGATTCACGCCATGATGACCGCCGAGGTCGATGGCGGAAAACTCTCCGACGAGGAAATTGTCGCAAACCTGATCGTGACCATGGTCGGCGGCCAGGAAACCACGACCAATCTGATCGGCAATGGAATGCTCACGCTGTTGCGCAACCGCAAAGAGATGGAGCAGCTGCGCGCCGATTCGTCGATCATTCCCTCCGCGGTCGAAGAATTGTTGCGCTACGAAAGTCCCAGCCAGCATACCGCCCGGCTCGCTCCGGAGGATCTGGAGATGGGCGGCAAGAAGATCCGTAAACGCCAGGCAGTAATTGCTGTCATGGGCGCAGCCAATCGCGACCCTGAGCGCTTTCCCGACCCGGACCGCCTCGACTTGACGCGACAGGATAACCGCCACGTTGCATTCGGATGGGCGGCGCATTTCTGTTTCGGCGCGCCGCTGGCGCGAGTCGAAGGCCAGATTGCCTTTGAGACTCTTCTTCGCCGGTTGCCGGACCTCGCCCTCGAAACCGGCGCACCCGTAACCTGGCGGCCCAACCTCGGCTTGCGGGGACTGACCGCATTGAACGTGACTTTTTAAGAGCTCCGCTCCCAAGCCAATCGACAGAAGTCTCCCGAGACTAATGCCTGTGACGGATCGATTATCGGATGCGAAGCGGAGTTTGCTGGGCAAGTATCGCGCGGGAAACACTGCAGTCCCGCGAGCCAGCACGATTCCCCGCAGGCGCGAAGGCGTCCTCGCTCCGCTGTCGCTGTCGCAGGAAGAATTGTGGCGGCGTGAACAGGTTCCGGGCATTCCACCGCTGTATAACGAATGTGTCGCGGTTCGCATGAGGGGGCGGTTAGAAATTCCGGTTCTGGAACGGGCGATCACCGAAATCATCCAGCGTCACGAAATCTGGCGCACCACATTCGAAACCAGGGCTGGCGCTCCCATACAGGTGGTGCACCCGGTAACGCCAGTCAGCCTGCCGATTGCAGATGTACGCTCTGTTCCGGCAGCGGTACGTGAAGATGAGGCGATCCGCTTAATGAACGCCGAAACCCGGCGGCCATTCCGGCTCAATCACGAACCTCCGCTTCGTCCGATGCTGGTGCGCATGGCGGATTCGGAATATTGGCTTTTCTTGATTGCACATCTGATTGTGCTCGACGGCCCGTCGGCATATCAGATATTCCCAATGGAAGTCGCTGAATTCTACAGGGCTTTTACGACGGGGCGAACCCCGAACCTGCGGGAGTTGCCGATACAGTGCGCCGATTTTGCATGCTGGCAGCGCGAGTCGCTCGCTGCCGACATCGAGAAGCAATTCGCATACTGGCGGGAGCAACTGGGCTGCGATGATTCACTCGAGCAATGGCCAAACGATAAACCAAGACCGTCGTCGCGAAGCTATAGAGGGGTAATTCGACCTTTTGAATTGTCGACGGAGACCAGTCAAAAATTAAGAGACTTCAGCCACAGGGAAAATACAACTCCCTTCTTGACCTTGCTTGCCGGTTTCGCAAACTTGTTGCATTCCTATTCCAGGCGGGAAAAGATTCTTCTGGGAACCCTGTCGCCCTCGGGCAGAAAACGAAGTGAAGTTCTAAACCTGCTCGGTTATTTTCTGAATCCGGTCACGTTAAAGTTCGACTTCGCAACCGATCCTACCTTTGCAGAACTGTTGATCCAGGCAAGAAAGGTCATGGCGGGAGCGATTGGCAATGACGATGTACCCATCGAGCACATCGCGCGGCAGGTGAAACCCGGCGATTCGAGTCCCAGCCCATTTTTCCGCACCGCGATCTCGCTTCAGCCTTCCACGCCGAATCTCGATCTCGACTGGAGCGTAACCTCGATGGACGTGGATAGCGGCGGTTCGCCCTGGGAGTTATACCTCGCATTCATCGACCGCCCACAGGGGATGATCGGCCGCGCGCAATTCGATCCAGATGTGTTCGATGAGGATTCCGTTCGTCAGATCGTGAAAGATCTCGACCGCTTGCTGGCAGAACTTACGGCCAATCCGCAGCTCCGTTTCTCCAACGATTTCGCACGCCCGGTGGGAACCGCCTGATGCCAGACCAAGAACAAAAATCAGCCGGGACCATGGGCAAAGTTGATCCCAGCGCCCAGCGTGCGCTTCTCGACAAGCTCAGAAGAGGCCAGTTAGGGCAGAATGCGAAGCAGGAATCTGCAATCGCGCCCCGCCCGCCGGCAGAATTCGCGCCTCTGTCTTTCAATCAGGAACAGATATGGTTGCACTCGCAGATGGCGAGCGATTCTCCTCTGTACAACGAAGCCATCACGATTTACCGCCATGGCCCGCTGGATGTTTCAGTATTGCAACGGTGCCTGCTGGAAATCGTTCGGCGTCACGAAATATGGCGCACGACCTTCCATGTAGTGGCCGACGGTCCCGTGCAGATTGCGCACCCAGCGCCACCAACCTTTCCGCTGCAGGTGGTCGAATTGCGCACTTTGCCGGAGAGTGATCGGGAAAAGGAAGCGATCCGCCTCGCAGGCGAAGATATCCGGCGCCAGTTTGATCTGGCAAACGGCCCACTGCTTCGGGCTCTGCTGGTCACACTGGGCGATCACGAGCATCGTCTTTACGTGACGTTTCATCACCTCGTCTTTGACGCGGTGACCGCCTACCAGGTATTCATGCCTGAACTTGAGACGCTCTACGAAGCGTTCTCGGCCGGCAAGCCGTCTCCCCTTGCAGAGCCGCGCATACAGTATGCGGATTTTGCCTGCTGGCAGCGTCAAAAGAGATCCTCGGAGATTTGGTCCGCCGACTTGGCCTTTTGGCGCGACAAGCTCGGATCGGACCTTCCGGTTTGTTCCTGGCCGAATGACCGTCCGAGGCCGCCGATCGACAGCCACCAAGGGGCAGTCCAGAGATTTGCATTTCCCGACCAACTGAGCCGGCGAATCAGGCTGCTCAGCCGCGAGACCGGCGTCTCCGTCTATATGACGCTCCTGGCAGGCTTGGCGGCGGTGCTGCATCGCTATACCAACGAAAACGAGCTTGTGCTGGGCACCCTGACTTCCGGTCGTACCCGCACCGAACTCGAACAACTAGCGGGTTATTTCGTGAATCCGCTCGCCATACGCCTCGACGTTTCGGGAAATCCATCGTTTCGCGAATTGCTGAAGCGCACTCGCACCGCGATGCTCGAGGGCATCGCTCACGAGCGCGTTCCGTTTTTGCAGGTGGTCAAAAAGGCGCAGCAGAAGCACGATCCCAGCCGCAATCCTCTGTTTCAAATCATCCTCTCGCAACAGCCGGCGATGAATCACGTCGCGCCCGGATGGGAGGTGGTCTCGGAGGAAATTTCGAATGGCGGCTCGAAACTGGATTTACTGATCGTTATCGACGACCGCGGTGCGGCGATCTCTGGGCCAATTACCTACAATCCCGACCTCTTCGACACAGGGACGATTCAGCGGCTGGTCGGCCACTGGAATGCGCTGATCGAGGGCGCCCTCGCCGACCCCGAAGAGGTTTTGTCAGACTTGCCGATTCTCACCGCGGCAGAGCGGAAGCAAATCGTCGCCGGTTGGAATAACACCGAGGTTCGGTATCTGGATGGGAATCGATGCCTGCACCAGCTGATCGAGGAGCAAGCTGCACGAACCCCCAACGAAATTGCCTTAATCTTCGGGAATCATCAGCTCACTTACAGCGAACTCAACCAGCGCGCCAACCAACTTGCTTGGCATCTGAAGAAGCTTGGCGTCGGGCCAGATATGCTGGTCGGAATACTGGCGGAGCGCTCGCTCGAAATGGTGGTGGCGCTGCTTGGAATTCTCAAAGCCGGCGGAGCTTATGTTCCCATCGATCCGGATTATCCGCCCGATCGCGTCGCGTTCATGCTCGAGGATGCCGAGGCGCCCGTGCTGCTTACCCAATCCGGCTTCGCCGATCGCGTGCCCGGCCACAAGGGAGAAACTCTTTGTCTCGACAGTGAGTGGGAAAAGATTTCACACGAAAGCACAATAAATCCGCCGACGGTGACGATCCCCGACAATCTCGCCTACGTGATTTACACCTCCGGCTCTACGGGGCAGCCCAAAGGGGCAATGAATACCCACCGCGGCATCTGCAACAGGCTGCTGTGGATGCAGGAACAATACGGGCTCACCGCGTCAGACAGGGTACTGCAAAAAACTCCGTTCAGCTTCGATGTTTCCGTGTGGGAGTTCTTCTGGCCGTTGCTGGCGGGATCGCGGATGGTGTTGGCCAAGCCCGGCGGCCACAAAGATCCGGCTTATTTGGCAGACCTGATCGATGATGAGCAGGTAACAGTCCTGCATTTTGTGCCGTCGATGCTGGCAATTTTCCTCGATGAACCGAAGGCAAAGCGCTGCGGGTCGTTGCGCCATGTAATTTGCAGTGGCGAAGCTTTGCCGTTCAGCCTGCAGGAGAAATTTTTCGGGCTCTCGCCGGCGCAGTTGCACAATCTCTACGGACCCACCGAAGCGGCGGTCGACGTTACTTACTGGGCCTGCCAACGGGAGAGCAACAGGAAGATTGTCCCCATTGGAAGTCCGGTAGCGAATACACAGATTTACATTCTCGACAGGAATATGAAACCGACTCCAATTGGCGTTGCCGGCGAGTTGCATATTGGCGGCGTTCAAGTGGGACGCGGGTACCACAACCGGCAGGAGTTGACGAAAGAGAAATTTATTCCTGATCCGTTCAGCCGAAATCCGGAAGGCCGCCTTTATAAGACTGGCGATCTCTGTCGCTGGCTGCCCGACGGGGCAGTCGAATATCTTGGCCGAATGGATTTTCAGGTCAAGATCCGCGGGCAACGAATCGAACTGGGCGAGATTGAAGCTGCACTCGGCCGCCATGAAGCGGTAAAGCAGTGCGTGGTAGTGGCCCGGGAAGATTCCGCAGGCGACAAAATCCTCACCGCGTACTTTGAATCCTGGGCTGGACCTACGCCGCTAGCCACTACTTTGCGCCAGTTTCTAGGTCAGCAATTGCCCGACTACATGGTGCCGTCAGTGTTTGTGCCTGTCGAGAAGCTTCCCCTTTCGCCAAACGGCAAAATCGACCGCAAAGCTTTGCCCGATGCGGAGAAACAACGGACCGCGATCACGGACAGCTATACGCCGCCCCGCGACTCCGTGGAACAGATACTGGTTCAACTGTGGGCAAAAGTCTTACCGATCAAAACGGTCGGAGTCCATGACAACTTTTTCGAACTGGGCGGCCACTCTCTCCTGGCGGTGCGCCTGGTGACGGAAATCGAGAAAGTCTACGGAAAACGTCTGCCACTGGCCACCTTGCTGCGGGCTCAAACGGTTGCCGAACTAGCCGAGATCCTGCGCAAGGAGCAATGGCAGCCTTCGTGGCAGTCGCTGGTTCCGGTGCGGGCCGGTGGATCGAGGCCGCCGCTCTTTCTGATGCATAGCCACGGCGGCAATGTCCTCGAATACTTTCCTCTCGCCAGCCACCTGGACGAACGGCAACCCGTCTACGCGCTGCAGGCGCGAGGCTTGGACGGCCAAATCGTGAGCGGCCGGTCGGTCGAGGAAATGGTTGCGTCGTACCTGCATGAGATCAGAAGTTTGCAGCCCGAGGGACCGTACTTTTTGGGTGGATATTGCTCAGGCGGAGTGCTGGCGTGGGAGGCTGCTCGGCAACTTGCAGCCGTAGGCGAGAAAGTCGCTCTATTGGTGATGATCCAGACATTCCATCCTGCCTGCGTGCACTTCAAACCGGAGACGAATTTTTTGCAACGCTGGTGGTATCGCACGAAAAAGCGAATCGATCTGGAGCGCGATCATCTTTCAGTTCACGGCAAGAATCATCTGCTCGAACGTTGCCGGCGAACGATTGACATCCTGCAAGCGCGGACTGCGATTGCCTTCGAAAAGATAACCGGCCGGAAGCGTGGCGGAAAACAGCCCTCCATGGCCTACATCCTGGAGCGCCTTGCCGATGAGCACAACCGGGCGCGCGATAACTATGTGCCTACCGGATACGCCGGAGACGCGGTTCTATTTCGTTCGAGCAAGCAATTGTCGGGCTTGGCCACAGACTACTCATTAGGATGGGACGGCCTGATCAGCGGCGAGTTTGAGATTTGCGAGTTGCCCGGCCACCAGGAGGCGATGCTGAGAGAACCAAACGTTTCCAAGTTCGCAGACGAACTGGAAACCCGGCTCGACGCTGCTCGGCAAGAAACGAGCTTTAAATCGGAAGTGGAAGAATCGGCATGCTACCTCCCCAATGTTTCCAGCGACATTAATGCCAGGCATTTAATCGCGACCACCAGCGAAGCGTAGGCGCAGGACTGAATCACAGTTCACGATCGGGCCATTCGCTATCGCACAGTTTCTCCTCCCCACAAACAATTCAAATAATTCAGGGATGAAGCAATGAATAAGTGTGTTTCCGATTGCAATGTTGCGGTTATCGGCGCCGGCCCATACGGGCTTTCGGCGGCAACCTATCTGCGGGCTGCGGGAGTGGAACGCCGCGTCTTTGGCGACCCCATGTCGTTCTGGGCGAACCAGATGCCGGCAGGGATGTGCCTGCGTTCCAACTGGGGCGCCTCGCATATTGCCGATCCGAAGGGCGAATTGACCCTCGACGCGTATCGCGATCAGAACGGCAATCATATCGGCAAGCCGATTCCGCTCGACCGTTTTGTCGACTATGGCCAGTGGTACCAGCGGAAGGCCGTGCCGGACGTGGAGAGGCGCTACATACGCACTGTGGATATCGCTCCACGCGGCTTCAAAGTAGTTTTGAATGACGGTGAGGAATTCCTATCGAGACGCATCGTACTGGCTACCGGTATTAGCACCTTTGCCACGCGTCCCGCGGAGTTCGAAAATATACCTACTGCATTAGCCTCGCACACCAGTGACCACAAAGATCTCACTAAGTTCAAAGGTCAACGTGTCGTCGTTCTCGGTGGCGGACAGAGCGCTCTGGAATCAGGCGCTCTGTTCAAAGAAATGGGTATCGAAGCCGAGGTAATTGCGCGCCGTCCCGCTCTTAACTGGGTCGGCCTGCATTCCAATCTGCATCACTTGGGTCTGCTTTCGCGTCTGATGTATTCCAAGTGCGACGTCGGTCCGGCGGGAATCAGCCGACTGGTTGCGATGCCGCATCTATTTCGCCAGCTCCCTCGCGAAATTCAAGATCGGACCGCTTATCGCGCCATACGTCCCGCTGGAGCAGGATGGTTGCAGCCGCGGCTCACCGGAGTGACCATCACACTGGGGCGAAAACTAATCTCTGCGACGTCTACTGGCAGCAAGCTGCGACTGAACTTCGATGACGGAAGCGACCGGGTGGTCGACCATGCGCTGCTGGCCACCGGCTTTCGCGTCGATGTCTCGCGCTATGGCTTCTTATCGCCGTCGATCCTGCAAAGGCTGAAAACGGTAGACGGCTATCCCGTGCTGAAACGCGGTCTGGAATCGTCAGTGCCCGGATTGCATTTTCTCGGGAAACCGGCGGCGTGGAGCTTCGGTCCGCTGCTGTGCTTCGTTTCCGGCACAGAGTTTGCCGCCAACGAATTGGTCGATGGCATCACCCGCAGTAACGCTCACAGCAACGGAACTCATTAATCGAACCAAGCATTCCATGACTACCACTCTGACAAAACCGCTGCCCGAACCGAAACGCGTGGCTGCCAAAGCGCTGAACGTGGGAGCCGTCGTTATCGGCGGCGACTATCAGGGGCTCGGCATCGTTCGCGGTCTTGGACGGCGAGGCATCCCCGTGTGCGTGGTCGACAACGAGCATTCCGTCTCCCGATTTTCCAGATACACGCGAGATTTCGTGCGCGTATCCGATTTGCGCGATGAACGAAGAACCGTCGACACGCTCCTCGATGTTGGCGAGCGGATGGGCTTGCGGGGCTGGGTTCTCTATCCGACGCGCGACGAAACCGTTGCCGCAATTTCGCGCTATCGCAGTGAACTGGTGAAGATATTCAAAGTGCCCACACCGGATTGGAGCAGCGTGCAGTGGGCCTGGGACAAGCGGAATTCCTACCAGATGGCGCAGGAACTTGGGATCCCCACGCCCGCCACGCACTATCCGGAAGACATCGATCAGCTTTGCGTACTCGACGGCCATCAGCCTCCTTTCGCGATCAAGCCTGCGATCAAGGAACATTTCATCTATGCCACGAAAGCCAAAGCCTGGTGCGCCAACAGCCACGCGGAATTAAGAACACTTTTTCAGAAGGCAGCCGCGCTGGTTCCCCGCGGCGAAGTGATGGTACAGGAATTGATCCCCGGCGGCGGCAGCCAGCAGTTCTCCTATTGCGCGTTTTTCCGCAACGGCAGGCCCGTGGGAAAAATGGTCACGCGAAGAAGGCGGCAGCATCCACTGCAATTCGGGCGCGCGAGCACGTACGTTGAGACAGTCGATGTGCCGGTGATCGAAGAGCTCTCCGAGAGATTTCTGCGCGCCATTGATTACTACGGGCTGGTTGAGGTTGAATACAAACTCGATCCGCGCGATTCGCAGTTCAAGCTTCTCGACGTAAACGCCCGTACCTGGGGCTATCACAGCCTTGGCGCCCGCGCCGGATTGGACTTCAGCTACATGCTCTTCTGCGATCAGGTCGGCTTGCCAGTTTCATCCGCCAGTGTGCGTCCGGGTCTCGGTTGGGTGCGGTTGACGACCGATTTTCCAGCAGCCTGCATGGCGATGCTGGCGGGAGATGTCGACCTTAAGAGCTACATCAAGTCGCTGAGATCATGCTCGACGGAAGCGGTATTCAGCGCAAAAGACCCTCTTCCCTTCCTTGCGGAAATATTCATGTTGCCCTATCTGGCGGTCAAAAGGGGTTTCTGAGCGGCAACCGAACTGCCGACCGGAAAATAAGTTTTTCCCTCCAATGAACGGAAAGATGCAATCGAAATTAGAAAAGCGGTTAATCGGCGCGGTGTGTGCCTTCGTTCTGTGCTGCATCCTGACGGCTGGCTTGTGGCCGTTCGTGCCTCCGAAGAACGAGGTCAGCTGGCTTGATCGTGAGAATGGCCTTCGATTTGGCGATTACGGCACGCTTGTAAGCTCGGGGAATTTGAATCTTCCAGGATCCGACTGCACCGTCGAGATCTGGTTGGAGCCGGCATTCAGCTCCAATTCGAGCACGATCCTTGACATCTACACGCCCGAAACGCCCTTCAAACTCAGACTGCGGCAAAGCGTCGATGATCTCGTGATCTTGCGAAATTATCGAAATAATAATGATCGCCAACGAGCAGGAAAGCTCTACGTCGATCATGCGCTCCGCCAGGGTAGTGCTGTCTTCATCACTCTCGCCGGAAGCGCTCAGGGTACCTCCGTTTATCTGAATGGCCAGCTTGCGAAGGCGGCGCCAAAGTTCAATCTCACCAGTCAAGACCTTCAAGGCCAGCTCATTGTAGGGGCTGCACCGGTCAGCGACGATCGTTGGGCCGGCAAGCTGCTGGGGCTGGCGATTTACGGAGAGCAACTGAGCGCGGCACAGGTTGGGCAAGACTATCAAAACTGGATTAATAATCGGAAGCCGGACGGCTTGACTGCCAATGCCGAAAACATTCGCGCACTCTACGATTTCTCCGAAAGAAGCGGAAAAGTTGCCCATAGCAAAATGGGCGTCGCGCCCGATCTGAATATCCCCAAGCGGTTCACGGTCATCGGTCAGACATTTCTGACGCCGCCTTGGAAGGAGTACTCGCCCGGCTGGAGCTATTACAAATACGTACTCATTAACATTGCCGGGTTCACTCCGCTGGGCTTTTTCTTCTTCGCGTACCTTTCACGTACTGGACAAAGCCGCCGGGCGGTTCTCATAACGATCCTGTTCGGTGCAGCGACCAGTTTTACAATCGAAGTGCTACAGGCATTTATCCCGACGCGGCAATCCGGGTTGACGGATGTAATCACGAATACCCTCGGCACCGCTGTGGGAGTGTGGCTATTCCAATCGCAGAGGGCACAGAGTCTGATCGCGAGCCTTGCCCGGATTTTTCGCGCTAAATCGCAGGCCAGCAATTTTGGAGATGACAAGTTAGCGTTGGGTTTTCTGTCGCTGTGCGCGATAACGACAGCCATCCTCTGGAAACCGCTTGCGGCGACGCTGTCGCTCGCGCTGCACGACGACCAGTACACGCACATTCTGCTGATCTTGCCGATCTCTGCGGCACTGATTTACTCCGAGTGGAGTTCCAGGAAATCCAATTTGAAATCGAGCGTTTTCCTGGGAGGGATCTTATTCGGCGCCGGCATTCTATTGGCTGTCTTCAGCAGTTGGTCGCCGGCCGTGCCAGGTTCTGACCTGCGCTTGACTGCCGGCATGGCCGCATTAGTGATCTTATGGATTGCCGCCTTCGTTCTTTGTTTTGGAACGACTGCTGCGTTGTCGCAGCTTTTCCCTCTTTGCTTTCTATTCTGGATGGTTCCACTACCCACGCTTGCGCTGACAAGCATCGTTCGCTGGTTGCAGCAGGGATCAGCCGTTTCAACGTCGTTGCTATTCACCGCTGCCGGCGTGCCGGCTTCGCGGGAGGGTGTTCTGGTTTCAATTCCGGGTCTGACTGTCGAGGTTGCGCAGGAATGCAGCAGCATCCGTTCCAGCCTTATGTTGCTCGTGACCACCATGGTGCTCGCACACCTGCTGCTGAAGACCCCCTGGCGAAAGCTGATGATTGTGCTGGTTGCAGTTCCTCTCTCGGTCGCAAAGAACGGGTTGCGCATCTTCACGCTGGCGATGCTGGGAACCCGCGTCGATCGCAGTTTCCTCACTGGGCGGCTCCATCACGAGGGAGGCATTGTTTTCTTTCTAATCGCTCTGGCGATCATCTTCGCTCTTCTGTACTTCCTCCGAAGAGGAGAACAATCCTTCCTATACGTGCCACAGTTAAGACCGGCAGAATCTTGAGCAGTTTCAAAGTTGTTCTCCCAAGTCCTCGTTCATAACCCAGTTGCCAGTTATCCGCGAACGCGAGTTTTCTGAAAGGATTCCACATGAGCACTTCTATTGTTTCATCTGACTTCGCTTCCGAACTGAAGAGCAAAATATCGAACCGCCAGGCGCGAGTCGGAATTATTGGACTCGGCTACGTCGGCCTGCCACTCACGCTGTTGTACGTTGGACAAAGATTTCCTGTGACCGGCTTCGACATCGATCAAAATAAGGTCGATGCGCTGATGGGTGGAAGGTCTTACATTTACCGGATTCCCACCGAGGAGGTGGAGGAAGCGCGTGCCAAAGGCATGGCGGCGACCTCTGATTTCTCTCGCCTGGCTGAGATGGATGCGATCATCATCTGCGTGCCGACGCCGTTGAACGAATATCATGAGCCGGACCTGAGCTTCATCACCAATACAGCTCACGCGATCGCCCCGCACCTGCGGGCCGGGCAGATTGTGATATTGGAAAGCACGACCTATCCGGGCACGACTGAAGAAGTTCTCGTGCCAATTCTTGAAAAGGAAAACCGGAATGGACTGAAGGCGGCGCGGAATAATGAATCCGCGCAAGCTTCCGGCGTATTTTATGTCGCCTTCTCGCCGGAGAGAGAAGATCCCGGCAACACTTCCGTAGCGCGCCCTGATATTCCGAAAGTGATTGGCGGATTGGACGAGCGAGCGACAGAACTTGCAGGCGCTCTTTACGGTTCGATTTTCCGACGCACCGTGCCGGTCTCTTCACCCGCAGCCGCGGAGATGACGAAGCTGCTGGAGAATATTTATCGCTGCGTCAACATCGCAATGGTCAACGAGCTTAAACTTCTCTGTTTGCGAATGGGCATCGACATATGGGAAGTGATCGAGGCGGCATCGACCAAGCCGTTCGGTTTCCAGCCGTTTTATCCCGGCCCAGGTTTGGGCGGCCATTGCATTCCCGTCGACCCGTTTTACCTCTCCTGGAAGGCCAAGGAATGGGATTTCCGGACCCGCTTTATCGAACTCGCCGGCGAAATCAACGTAAACATGCCGTACCACGTTGTGAGTTCCGTGGCCTCGGCGTTGAATCAACACAAGAAATCGCTGAACGGATCGCACGTGCTGATTCTGGGCGTCGCGTACAAAAAAGACATCGACGACCTGCGGGAATCGCCTGCGCTGACGATTATCGAGCTGTTGCAGAAAGAAGGCGCGAAGGTCAGTTACAACGATCCGTACATTCCGGCAATCGGCAAAGGCCGGAAATACAACCTGCAAATGAAATCCGCTCCGCTGGATAATCTCGGCAATTATGACTGCGTGCTGATTGTCGCCGACCATTCGAACTACGATTACGCGAAGATCGTCGCAGAAGCGAAGATCGTGGTCGATACCCGCCACGCGACGAAAGGCCTCTCCAACTGCAAGATCGTCCACTGCTAGGGCGATTCAAACATATAGATTGACCCTTCAGGTCAGGTCAGGAACATAAGACTCAAAACCTGCAAGAAATTGCACACGTCATCTGCGGAAAACCTCGGACAACCCACAAGCTATTGATTATGCTGACTTTAATGATGTGGCATTAGTCGCTTCCGGCTGGGAAATTGCCCTATAATTCGCGTCCCTCTGAAAGGTCAGGCGCGAATTGAATTCATCGACTCTAGCCAAGGTTTTCGCTCTCGCGGCAATGCTCTCCATGGCAGGCGGCATCTGTCAGTCGGCCCTCGCTCAGGGACCGCTGCCAGATGCACCGCAACCCGCGGTCGAGACTTCATCGTTCGTCAGCACGCCATCGCCGGTGCCCAGCCAGCATCGATTTTGGGACCAAGAAAATCTCGCCCTCTTCGCTGGGACCGCGGCTCTGAGCACAGGCGATTTTCTGGTGACCCGTTCGAACTTGCAGAGTGGCGGCACGGAGCTGAATCCTATGGTCCGAATTTTCGGCAGATCGAGTGCCGGGTTGGCGGTGAATTTTGCGGGTGAGACCGCAGGCGTGATCGGGATCAGTTATTTCCTGCACAAAACTGGTCATCATAGACTTGAAAGACTTTCCACCACAGTGAACCTCGGCGGGTCAGTAGGCGCCATCGCTTACGGTTTAACGCATCGCTAAACGAGCGTCCTCATTCTCCCGAGTGGCGCACAATCGATTCCCGTTCGAATAATTCCCAGAGGAAACATCCTGCGCAAATGGCTATCGGGCTGCATCGATTTCCGCGAGTATTCTTGTTACTCCTTGCAGGCCTATCGGGAACAGGCTGCTCGCACGGTCAGTCCAGTCCGGTGACGACCGCCAGTTTGCACTCCGCAGTAAACAACGGAGCAACCGCTCCGTCTCCCATCAAGACTTTGCCGCCACAGCCCATCTGTCCTCCGGCAGGACTTCTGCCGCTGCAATCCTCGATGCCCGGCACAGGCCACCATCGCGTCACTCTTACCTGGAACGCCAGTTCCATCGGCAAAGCAGGCGGGAAAGCTGTCGGCTATTGCTTGTACCGGAGCACGTCAGAACACGCGGCGAAAAAAAATCCCAACTGCAAGCAATGCGAGCGGGTAAATCAAGTACCGGTCGCAAGCCTTAGTTGCGTGGACGATCTCGTGCAAGACAGCACAACTTACTACTACGTCGTGACCGGAATCAGTTCAGCAAGCAGGATCAGCTCCTCCTCGAACGAGATTCCGGCGCCAGTCCCCGCCGGCGATCAGATCAAGTCAGTATCCCCGGTTCCGCCTACGCTTCCGCTCTGTCGAGTGGCATTAGCTGCAAAATAAAGACAACTCCGAAAATCAGTGATCGAAACTCTTCATCAACGTAAGAACCTGCGGTTTTCACTGCACTACCCCATCCGCCTCGAATTTAGTTCCGGAGGCAGAAACTTCCAGGTCGATGCGCTTACCAGAAATCTGAGCGTTGGCGGGCTCCTTTTGGAGTCTCCATATCCCATTCCTATGGATTGTTCCGTGAACTTCACGATAAGCGCTGAAGGAGAACAGATGGTCTGTCCGCTGGAGTTTGCGGGCAGCGGCGACGTGGTGCGAGTCGATCCTGTGCTGCCCGGACTTGGGTACGCCGTGGCCCTCCGCTATGCTCGCCCGATTCAGTGCCGCCGCCCTTGAAATTTCAGTAGAACCACCGGGCTTCGCTTCGGTTCTTCCTTCCATCTTTTTCGCGTTGTTTTCCCCGCCTGAATCCGTTCCCGCGTAAAATCTATTTGAGTTGCGTAAGTCGCGATCCGGAGGTACGCTCTACACCTTTGTAATGGAGTGTAAAGCCATGTACTCCTTTCACCCGGGGAGCATCTAATACTAACGAATAAGTACAAACAAATCGGACGAGCGGAACAGAACGCCCGTGGAGCAAAGTAAGAGCACGGAGGTCGATGGATGAAACTCAATAATCTCAAGAACAAACTTCTTGCTTGGATGGTCGCCGGCGCCATGACGCTGACGGTGACTCCGAACAATTGGCTGGCTTATGCGCAGGACGCGAACCAGGCACCGCCTCCGCAGGATCAAGCTCCGCCTCCGCCGCAGGATGAGGCGCAAGGGGCTCCACCGAACGGCGATGCGCCGGCGGCGGCGGAACAGCCGCAGCCTTCGCACCTGACTCCGCAGCAGTTGCAGGAACTCGTAGCACCGATTGCGTTGTATCCCGATGCGCTGGTCGCGCAGATTCTCGCATCGTCTGCCTATCCAACGCAGATCGTGGAGGCGGAACGCTTTATCCAGCAGAATCCGGATCTCAAAGGCAAAGATCTAGCGGACGCGGTCGACAAGCAGGATTGGGATCCGAGCGTAAAAGCGCTCACACAATTTCCTTCCGTGCTTGCCAACATGGATAAAGACCTTTCGTGGACCTCTGAACTTGGCGATGCCAACATCAATCAGCAAGCGGACGTGATGAACGCAATCCAGTACATGCGCCATCAGGCACAGAAGGCCGGACATCTGCAAACCACACAACAGCAGACGGTAACGGATCAGGGTGACGACATCGACATCGCTCCGGCCAGTCCGGACGTCGTTTACGTGCCGGAATACGACCCCGGATTGATCTATGGCTATCCCGTGGCCCTGTGGCCTGGATTCTATCCGTGGTGGGGCGTGGGTGGACCTTTCATCTCTTTCGGCGTGGGATTCGGAATCGGCCCCTTCTTCGGATTTGGCTGGGGTTGGGGGCACTGGGGATTCGACTGGTATAACCACGGGCTCATCTGGGGCGGACACCCGTACGCATTCCACAGTCACGCTTTTTACGATCGCAATGCCTACTTTCACGGTGGCTTTCGTGGGGGCCAGGGATTCGATCGCGGCGATCGGGGCTTCCGAGGTTACGCCGGCCCGGCTCGCGGTGGGGCTGAAGTGCGCGGTGGCCATCCAGGGGCTTTCGGTGGAGTCGCCCGTGGAGGCGATGCTCGTGGCTTCGCCTCCCGCGGACGCTCCAGCTTCGGCGGTGGTGGATTTCACGGCGGTGGCGGTGGCGGATTTCACGGCGGTGGAGGCGGCGGAGGCCGTCGTTAATTCGCGAGCCGGCTTTGGCCGGCTTGCCTTCAATCCTTAAAGAAATTGCAAGGAGATAGGACTATGTTGGAAAATCGCTGCAGTTTCCAGACGTCTCAATTAGGCATCGCCGGCAAGGTTGCGAGCGTCGCGGTACTCTTGGCTGGGATCGCTTTCTCAAACATCTCCGCGGCGGCTCAGCAGGCCGGGCAGAAGACTTTCCACTCGGCCGCGGAAGCCAGTAAAGCCCTGATCGCGGCTCTCAAGTCTGACGACCAGTCGCAGTTGATGGTTATCCTGGGTCCGGACGCGAAAGATATTGTTTCCTCCGGGGACTCCGCCGAGGACAAAACCAACCGCACCGAGTTTGTTCAGAAATATGAACGGATGCACCGGTTGGTGATGGAACCGGACGGCAAGACGACCCTCTATATCGGCGCCGAGAACTGGCCAACGCCAATTCCTCTCGCGAATAAAGGGAAGATGTGGTACTTCGATACTCCCGCCGGAAAAGACGAGGTTCTCTACCGCAGAATCGGGAGAAACGAACTGGCCGTCATCCAGGTGTGCCGCGAGTTGGTTGATGCTGAAAAAGAATATTACGGGCAGCCGCACGACGGAGATTCCGGGAACCAGTACGCGCAGAAGTTGTACAGCGATCCGGGAAAGCACAATGGACTTTACTGGCAAGCCAGCGCTGGTGAGGGTGAAAGTCCGATCGGTCCCATGATCGCTTCGGCTGCGGCGGAAAAGCCTGAGCCGTTTCACGGTTACTACTTCCGAATCCTGACAGGCCAGAAAACTTCGGGCGGCACTCAGAGCTATGTCGACAATGGCAAAATGACGAAGGGATTCGCGTTTATCGCGTATCCCGCGGAATACCGCGCGTCGGGAGTGATGACTTTCATCGTCGCTCAAGATGGAATCGTCTATGAAAAAGACTTTCGGCGGCGCACTCCGGAGGTCGCGAAAACTCTGACCGCGTATTCCCGCGACGCAAGCTGGCGCAAAGCGGACTAGCGGACGTTTATTTGGGCCGATCGCCAGGGTGCAGCGGCCGAAGCTGGGCTCTTTTGTCGTCGAGGTCGAGGCCGAACGTGGGATGTGCGTACGTTCCACCGAGCCGCACCGGAACAATCTGCCCTTTTTTCTTCCGCTTGAAAAATGGTTGAATGGCTTTCAGCAGAAGAGATTTGGCGCCGGTCTGGGTGTTTGAAATCTCCGTATCGACGCGCAATTGGCCGCGCATATCAATGCGCTCGTTAAGCAGATTGTAGGTGCCATGCATTCGCGAACCCACGCCGGGGATTTGAAAAGTAATGTCGTTGAATGCTACGACGCCATTACTCAGATCTTCATGTCCCTTTAGATTGGTGAGAACAGTTTCCGGATCGGACGATTGCTTTTCTCCCCGCGCGCCTTCGCTCAATTTGTCGACATCCTGCTGTGTGTTCCTGTCGGAGAATTTTCCGCCAGCGACGCCGAAATCCGCTCGTAGCTTCACTTTCCTGAGAAACGGCTGCGGGCCTGACGGTATCTCCGCGTGCGCCCGAAATGTGACTTCACCCGCCATTGGAGCCTGTTTCGCCGTCACAAACATCAGCAGAAGATCTTGAATGCGGGCTTGGTTCGATTGCAAGTCGATCAGCGCAGTCTTCCCTCTTCCATCCGCCGAACGCGCAATGCTGCCCGCCGCCACCACATGCGTATTCCAGAAGTCGGCGTCTACGCGCTTGAGGAACGTATCTCCGTGAGCGGCGTCGACATAAGCGGAGAATTGTGACTTCAGCTGCATCGGGTGCTTTCCGGATTTCACTTCAAAATCTGGTGTTTTGGTATCGCCGGCGACATCGATGTGAGCGAGTTTGCCTTCGAACTTTCCTTTCGAAGATAGCGTGCCCGCGATGCCATCGAACACACTGAGATCCGCATTCTCGAACGTGTACTCGCCCGAAACCGGCGTTTCTCCAACATTGTCTTTATTCCACGCTCCGAATTTCCCCTGGGCGCTGATTTCCGCGGGTGGCTCCGGAATGTGAAGTTTGACTCGGTAGCTGAACGCCGCCGTTGCCGCTACGCCCCACAGAGAAGCTTCATGAATGTCGAAGACCAGCCGCCGCTGATTCGAATCGTTGGACGCGAACTCGAGTGTCGCGGCATTCGCTACAAATTCGTCGACTTTAACTTCCGATTGCGTGCTGTGAAACGCGCTTCCCGTGCCGAGGGGCGGAACCGAAATATGCAGACCCTGCGCAACAATTCTTTTCACGTGATGAGCAAACAGTTCCGCGTAGTCTGCTTGCACGATGAGTCTGTCGATGCTGATCAGCGGCTTGGCCGCTCCGCCCCCGTGAACGAGAACAACCCCATCCAGCACGCAGCCCGGAGATGGAAAGAATGTTGCCTTAAAGGAGCGCACTGAGATTTGGCTGTCGCTGGACTCCCGCAGGTCTTGAAGCACCGCGTCTTCGCGGAAAGGCCAGTGACGGCTGAGCAAAAGCGCAGCAACACAAATTGCCACCAAGGCGATGAGCGTGACCGGAATCAGCCGGCTGGAAACCCGCGCCTCACGACGTCCGGGCCTTTCAATTCTGGCGGGCGCGTTCGCCATAGAGGGGGACACCCCGTTTGGAGGCCGATGCGATCAGGGGGGTTGCTGTCAAAAACCAAGCGATTCAGCCTTGCCTTTCGTCCCCTCTGTGCCTTCTGTGGTGAACGAACGCCATCGGGTCGGACAGGCGCAACCGCCAGCTCGCCTCAGAGACTTTCTTCTTCGTTGACACGGGCTCGCGAAAAAAGCCATACTTTCGGGCCAGCGATGGAGCGTTCATCCAGGCTCTGAAATGCCTGGGTTCTGAAATGCCACGACTGGCTGGGCTTCCCCACTCTCTTCCAGGAGAATTCGCATGCTCCGAAGTATTGGCCTCATGGGAACTGTTTGCACCTTGCTGCTTTCCGTTCTCTCCTTCGAGTCGAACGCTTTCGCATCCGGACCTTATACCATCGGCTCCGCCAACACGGTGACTGCCGACCCGAACGTTGGGCGTCCCTCTTCCACGCCGTGCATCGTGGAACTTTTCAAAAATGCCTCGTTTTACGACTTCAATGTCGAAAATTTCTCCTACACGCCGCCCGCCGAATGCCCCGGTCCGTGGCAGAAAGTGGTCCTCGAAGCAGACATTAATCTGAATGCCGGTGTTCAATACGATCGCACAGCGAATTTCTGGCTGGGTCCAGTTAACATCTATTTCGGAACCACCGCCGAGCCGTCGCCAAATCTGGGGCCATCATGGCACATCGAGAACGATCTCACCGATTACAGTTCGATTTTCTATACCGCGCAAAGCGGCCAGGCCGATATCGGAAACACACTGTGCTGCGGTTTGACTTCTACGATTTATGCATCCGCAGCGCTTGAGTTTTACCCTGTGCCTTCCGGACAGCCCACGCCTCAGAGTGCAGATCAGGTATATGCACTTTCGGCAGGCCCCTCGGGTGGCACCGTTACATTGAATACCGGCACCGATGCCCTGGCCGCTACGTTTACTCTGCCTGCAAATGTTCAGGGAGCATATCTCGACGTTTATGCGCAGGGCCAGTCGACCGACGAGTTCTGGTACACATGCGTGCCGAACGATGTCGCAACCGAGCTTCAAAGCTGCAGCAACACCGCATTCCGCGAGACCGAGATCACGATCGACGGCCAACCTGCCGGCGTCGCTCCCGTATTTCCGTGGATCTTCACCGGTGGCATCGATCCGTATTTATGGTTCCCGATCCCCGGCGTGCAGACCCTCGACATGATTCCTTATCGCGTGAACCTGACGCCATTCGCCGGGTTGTTGAGCAACGGCCAGCCTCACACGGTTTCGCTCAGCGTCTACAATGCCGACAGTTACTTTTCCGCAACCGCATCTTTACTCATCTACCTGGACCATAACGCGACCCAGGTAACGGGTGCGGTCACACAGAACACTTTGACAAGCCCATCCCCGACGGTTACCGAAAATTTGCACGTAAATTCGAATTATATTCGCGGAAATGTCGTCGTCGCTTCCAATCGCAATTTCGTGATCTCCGGATATGCCAACACTTCGCATGGCAAAGTCACAACCAAGGTTTCTCAGACAGTCAATTTCTCCAGCAACGAGTTTTTTACTATTACAGCAAACCAGTATCTCCAGGAGATTTCGCAGACGTCGAAAATTTCATCGACCACGTCGATCGCCGGCGGCAAAGAACAGCCCGAAGTGACCACCCAGACGTATAATTTTCCTCTCAACCTGGATATCAATGAACTCGTGCAATCGGATGGCGATATCAACCAGACCACTACCGCCGACCAGAACTACACGGCGACCGTGAACACTACGCAGAACGGTCAGTCCGTCTTTAGCAGTTCCATGGTGAACACGGCCCAACATCAGGACACACTGGAATTCGATTCGTCATTCAACCTGCTGGGAAATACCGGCCAATCCGCCGCGCAGCAATATAACTATTCAAATTCCGGGGGTATAAATTACGAGTGCGATCTGACGGCGGCGGCGAACGTTTTGACTGCCTTCAGTCCCACGTGCGCGCAATAAATCGGGAGTGAAGTCAGCAAAAAAGGAGCGGCAACCGCCGCTCCTTTTTTCTGTTCTCTGTCCATTCCACGGGGACGGAATTTGCTTCGGCGCTTTACTCCAGCGATTTCGGATCAGACTTGTTCTTCGGCGACTTCGTATCGAGCAACGAAACCAGTTGCCGGGCGCAAGCCGGAACTGGGACCTTGTGCTCCACGATGATTTCTTTCGCGCTTAATTTTTTTCCATAAAGCTTTTCGTTCGCGTTTCCGTCCGATCGCAGGGTTGAGCCCTCGAGCGAAATGCCCGCAAACAATCCCTTGTTGCGCGAGTAAGAGAGGATCTCGGCTTCCATCACGACATCAGTTGCGCCCTCCGCAGTTCGTCCTTTGGGGCCGGCGGCAGCCGATGCATCCGCCCCAAGTTTCACTTTGCTCGAGAGTAGGGAGCGCGCGCCGCCTGGATTCATCACCAGCAAAACGAAATCCGTGGCCTGGCCGCCGAGCTGAAAGCCAATGCTCACGCCCTCCAGCGCATACATGGCGGGCGCTCCCCATGGACCGGTATAGTGCTCGCCGCCACGGCAAATCATCACGCCGCGTCCGTAGCTGCCTCCTACGCCAAACGCGCCTTTCTTTACAGAAGGCAAAATCACGACGCACTCTGCCTTATCCAGCAGATCTTGAGGAATATCGTCGGGAATATTCAGGATCTCCTTCATCACCTCGCCTGCATCTTTCACGCGCTCCTGCTCGCGCTCGTCGTTGGCCGCGAACGCCGATAAGCAAAGGGCAAGAAAGCACGCCAGAGTCGCAGTAAGTTTCATTCGCATCGGTTTCTCCGCTCAATCTTGGTTTTCGACGATTAACTTATTAGGGCTTTGTGAGGATTGTAATCTTTCAATCGCGCAATGAGGTTAATTCCCGATAGTCGGGGCGGCAGGCCTTTACTATGACCAAACGCGTGCTCCTTTTGTAACTTGGCCCCCGCTTGAAAGCCCTCTAAAGTCAGGTCAGTAGGGGCAAATGGCCACCTTCCATTCGGCAATCGGCGTGCATCTAATAAGCTGGGAGTGGCGGTTTTGAGCGGGCTGGAATGAAAATTTTGGATTCTTTTGGAACGAAGTACACGCAGCCAATTTTTCGCCTTCTGGCGTTACAGGCTGCCCTTTTGCTTGCCCTTCCTGCCTTCAGTCAGACATCCGCTTATCTCAACCCTGCAGCGCTCCCAAGCTCTTACGACGCAAACGCTTCCTCGGATGATCCTCAGGCGGGCGCGTTGCTCACCATTCACAAGCGAGTTGACGAAGTAAACGTACTCTTCATCGCCACCGACAAGCACGGCAAGTTCGTACGCGATTTGAACCAGGCCGATTTTTCGATTCTCGACGACCACAAGCCGCCGCAGTCGATCGTCAATTTTCGCCGTGAGACCGACTTGCCTTTGCACCTCGGACTGCTGATTGATGTGAGCGGTTCGGTACAAAGCCGGTTCGGTTTCGAGCAGGAAGCCGCTGTAAGCTTTCTGCAAAACACAGTGCGTACCGGTTTCGACACCGCCTTCGTCGTGGGATTCAACAAGCAGAGCCAGATGGCGCAGGATTCAACCGATAACGTGCAACTGCTCTCTGCCGGCGTTCACCGGCTCCACGATGGCGGAGGTACGGCCCTTTACGACGCAGTCTATCGCGCATGCAAAGAGAAGTTCTTAAAAGACCGCCCTGATCATCCTGTGCGCAAAGCGATCGTAATAGTCAGCGACGGCGAAGACAATCAGAGCGAATATTCCCGCGCACAGGCCATCGAGATGGCGCAGCGGGCCGAAGTCATTATTTATGCGATCTCAACCGACGACAGCGGTCTGATTTTGCGTGGCGACCGAGTCCTCGAGCAACTCGCTGCAGCCACCGGTGGGCGTGCATTCTTCCCTTTCAAGATGAAGGACATCACGCATTCCTTCGCGTCGATCGAAGATGAACTCCGCAGCCAGTACGTGGTCTCTTACAGGCCGGCAGATTTCGACGCCGACGGCCGCTTCCGATCGATCGAAATCTCCGCCTTAAAGAAGGACCTTCAGGTTCGGGCACGCAAGGGCTACTTCGCCCCTCAGCAGTAATTCCGAATTGCCTCCGGGCTATCGATTCACCTGATTCCCAACCTCACCACACATGACATGCGTTTTCTGAAACCATGGGCTGCCCGGCCGTGCATCCCCAGGCTTTCTGAAACTCCGTCATATTCTGCACCACGCCGTCGATGCGATATTTGCCCGGCGAATGCGGATCGGTGAACACTCTCGTGCGGGCAATCTCCGGACGCTGCTTCTCGCACCACACCCGCGCAAATCCAAGAAAGAACCGTTGCTCGGGAGTGTAGCCGTCGATCTTCGCGCCTTCTTTTCCGGTCTTGTCGTCGGCGATCATCTGCTCCAGCGCCATCAGCGCGATGCGCGCTCCGCCATTATCGGCCGTGTTCTCGCCAAGCGTGAGCCGGCCGTTCAGCTTCAGATCGTCCACCGCGATGAAGTTCGAATACTCGTCGGCGACGCAGCTTACGCGTTTCTCGAATTCCTTGCCATCGTCGGCGGTCCACCAATCGTGCAGGTTGCCCTGCGGATCGAATTTGCGCCCTTGGTCGTCAAAGCCATGAGTGAGTTCATGGCCAATGACCACGCCAATTCCGCCGAAATTCACTCCATCGTCCATCGCCTTATCGAAAAACGGCGGCTGCAAGATTCCCGCAGGAAAAACGATTTCGTTGTAAGAGCCGCTGTAATAAGCATTCACCGTCGGCGGAGTCATGCCCCACTCTTTGCGGTCCAGCGGCTTGTCGATCTTGGCGATGTCGCGTTTCGACTCGAAGGTGTTCGCTCGCTCAACGTTGCCCAGCAGATCATCGGATTTGATTACCACTGAACTGTAGTCGCGATACTTTTCTGGATAACCAATCTTGTTGCGAATTGCCTCCAGCTTGATCTGCGCCTGCTTCTTGGTTTCGGCGCTCATCCAAGAAAGTTCGTGAATGTCCGTCGCGAGAGATTTCTCCAGCGCGTCAACCATCTTCAGCATGCGCTGCTTGCCTTCGGGACCGAACGTGACATCGACGTATTTCTCGCCGAGCGCCTCACCCAGTTGCCGGTCAACCAGATTCACGCAGCGCTTCCAGCGCGCCTGAATTTCTTTTTGCCCGCTGAGCCCTTGCTGGAATTTGAAATTCGCCTCGACAAAGGGCTCCGAAAGCCACGGCGCAGCCGCATTCAGAACGTGCCAGCTAACATAGGTCTTCAGGGCGTCGACGGATTCCCCATCCAGCACGCCGTTTACTTTCTTGAAGAAATCGGGATTGGCCACATTCATCTGCGAAAAATTCGAAGCGCCGATTTCGGAAAAGTATTGGTTCAGATAAAAATCCGGTCCGAGCGCGACGGCCTCTTCCCGGCTCATTTTGTGATCCCGGTTTTTTGGGTCGCGGCGCGCGGTGCGGTCCATCGAAGCGTTCGCCAAAGCGGTTTCGATCCTCAGAACGTTTTGCGCCGAATCGGCCGCCTGCTGCGGCGACTGCCCCGCCAAAGTGAATAGCTGCGTCACATATACAACCAGAGATTGCCGCATATCTTTCATCTTCTGGTCATCTTTAATGTAGTAGTCGCGGTCCGGCAGCGTTAGCCCGCCCTGATCGATGTTGGCAATCACCTGATCCGCATTGTGCAGGTCGGGATTCGAATAAAAATTGAAGAGCGACCCGTGCCCCACTAAATCCAACTTGGCGAGTTCGTCGATCAGCTCGCGCTTGTCTTTCGCAGCCGCGACCGCCGCAAGTTCCGGTTTGACCGGTCCGATGCCCTTTTCATTTGCCGCCTTTTCGTCCATGCACGAGCCGTATAGGTCTCCGATCTTCTGGTCAACCGGGGAGCGGTTCGCGCCGCCGGCAGCGTCTTTCTCAAGAATGTCGTGCTCGATATCCAGGTTGCGCTCGTGAAGCTCCGTGAAGCTGCCCCACCGAGCCTGGTCTGCAGGAATTTCGGAATTCTTGATCCAGTTGCCGCAAGCGTACTGGTAGAAATCTACGCAGGGATCAATACTCTTGTCGATGGTTTCGATGCTGAATCCCGGGGCAGGTCGAGCAGGGGAAGACGTCTGTGCGAAACCTGGAACGGCGGCGAGAAGCACTAGAACCGGCAAGAGACGAAACACTCGCATTGCGATTTCTCCTTATTAATGAACCAGCGATTCTAAGTCACACGCTCGCGATCGGCAAGCATCCTGCCGTCGAAATCGATATATTCCGCCCATTTTACCCAGTGGTCGTACCACCTCCACGACCTTGCGCGTATAATTTGGGACTGAACATTCCTCACCAAGGTTGGCTTTCTATGACTCCCACGAATGGCAATTCCAGTAACGGCAATAATGGATACAGCGTTCCCCGGCCCCGCGCAGAGTGGATCGCGCAACGCAAGCGGGCGAATTCCGATGGTAATTTTTCGCAGATGCACTATGCCCGCCAGGGCGTAATCACCGAAGAAATGAGCTTTATCGCGCACAAAGAAAAGCTGGCGCCCGAGCTTGTCCGTGACGAAGTTGCCCGCGGCCGCATGATTATTCCCGCCAATATCAACCACCCGGAACTCGAGCCGATGGCGATTGGCGTGGCGTCTTTGTGCAAGATCAACGCGAATATCGGGAATTCGGCAGTCACGTCGGAAGTAAATGAAGAACTGAAGAAGCTGCACACCGCCGTGCACTACGGCGCTGATACTGTCATGGACCTCTCCACCGGGGGCGACATTCACAATATTCGCGAAGCCATTCTGCGGCACTCGCCGGTGCCCATCGGCACCGTGCCAATTTACGAAGCCATCGCCCGCGTAAAGCGCGTCGAGGATCTGAATGCTTCGGTCATGCTTGAAGTCATCGAAGAGCAGGCCGCGCAGGGCGTGGATTACATGACCATCCACGCCGGCGTGCTGATTCAGTTTCTGCCGATGATTTCAAAGCGGATTACCGGCATCGTCAGCCGCGGTGGCGCGATCCTCGCGCAGTGGATGGCGTACAACCACAAGCAAAATTTTCTCTACGAATGCTTCGACGACATCGTCAAGATTTTCAAGAAATATGACGTCAGCTTTTCGCTCGGCGACGGCCTGCGGCCGGGATGCGTCGCCGACGCCAGCGACGAAGCCCAATTCTCCGAGTTGAAAACTTTAGGCGAGTTAACAAAAAAAGCCTGGCAGGAAGACGTGCAGGTCATGATCGAAGGCCCCGGCCACGTCTCCATGGATAAGATCAAAGAGCAGGTCGAAAAAGAAGTCGAACTCTGCTACGAAGCCCCGTTCTACACGCTAGGCCCGCTGGTCACCGATATCGCTCCCGGCTACGATCACATTACGTCGGCCATCGGCGCGGCCATGATCGGATGGTACGGCGCAGCCATGCTCTGCTACGTCACGCCCAAGGAGCATTTGGGTTTACCGAACGAGAAAGACGTGAAAGACGGCATCATCGCCTACAAAATTTCGGCCCACGCCGCCGACATCGCCCGCCAGCGCCCCGGCGCCCGCGACCGCGACGACGCCCTCAGCTACGCCCGCTACAAATTCGACTGGGAAAAACAGTTCGCCCTCTCGCTCGACCCCGAAACCGCGCGCTCCATGCACGACGAAACCCTGCCCGACGACTACTACAAAGAGGCAGCCTTCTGCTCCATGTGCGGCCCCAAATTCTGCTCGATGAATTACTCCTCGAAAGTAGATGAGTATAACAAGCAAGTCCACGGCATCGAGAAGAAGGATTACTCGGAGTTGGTGGAGAGGTTGGTGACGCTGAAATGATGCGAGGTCGGCCCGTCTGCTAATCGATCGCCGGGTGCCCGCCGCTAGCTCCAGCTGACCCCGGTTCCAGTTTTTCTCCATGACTGCTTGAGGGTTCGTGGCTTGAGATCCCTTCGTTCTCGGCAGGCTTCTCAGGAGCGACGGTTGTTCCATCCGTTCGCGTCTGGGCGAGCTTCGTCAGTATCTGAATGCTCGCTTTCAAGACCGCCGCGGACTGCTCCGGTTTGAGATTCGCCAGATAGTTACTCAAGGCGACGCCATAAGAGCTTCGAACAATTACCTTACTCTCCTCACCGCTCAGAATCACTCCTCGTAGGTAGAGAATGATCCCGGCAGCGAGCTCGAGCACACGATACGGCTGCACGTCGCCATGAATAAAAAAGGAGACGATGAGCACTATCCCCGTATTTAAGTAGAATGCAGCGCTCGCCTGAGCCATCGTGTAATGATCCATGAGCTGAGACTCGTTCGAAAGAATTGCCCCTCCTAGAAAGCCGGCTACGACCGAACGCACGCCCGGATACTTTTTCCAGGCCTTACCTGCTTCACTCAACAGCCAAGAAAGCTGAGTCGTAGGCGTCTGACCTTTTTGTTGTGCTTCCTGCGATTCTTTTCGATTCGTGGCCCACTTGTGGGCTTTTTGCGCAGCCCAACTTACCAGGCCGAGGGCACCTAGGAAAGTCTTGCCAATCACGTAGGCAGCAAAAAGGATCAGCGCGATTTTGGTTTTGTAACCTAAAAGAGGGTATGACAGCGCAGCCGCTGTCCAGTGCCGCTTAATCGCCAGCAGGAGTATAAAAACCAGGCCCGGACATAGGGCTCCATACAGTTCAACCGCCAATGATAACGGGCCGAGTAGTGTGCGCTCGACGTCTGTCTTCAGCTCGTTTGGAATTTCCATGTCGTTCCCGCGCGGGCTAAGTTGAGGAACTTAAAAGGGGCCTCAACACGTTACTCGGGGCCAATGCCGGGTGCCCCACTTCTCGTTTCCTCTGCGAGACGTGAGCAGCTACCGCGCAATCGCAATGATACATATTAAATTTTTGACTTTCTATCCCAGGTTGCCGGGTGCCCATCCTTTCGCGTTCTGTGCGAAAAGGCGGGTGGCCCATCCTTTCGCGAAAGTGCGGAGGGACCAACGAATGGCCTTTGTGCTATGGGAAATTTCCGGCGCGTGCAGTAAGATTCGAGTATGGCTGCATTCCTGATTTCGCTGGTTCTAAGTTGCGGGGCGGACACGTGCGAGCGGCTGGCAGTGCCGATAAAACCCGCACGCCCTTGCTTGACGCTATGGGCGACCAACCCCTGTGGCGAAGAGCCGGAAGATCAAGAGCCACCCCACGGCGAAGGTTCAGGCGAATTGCAAATTTTCAACGGCCTCAGCGCTTCCGGAACCAATACCAGCGCCCAGGTGACGAATTATGTATGGCAACCAGAGTCCACCCGAACGGGGCCTGTTTTTGCTCAGCAGCCTTCCATCTTTTTGAAAGTTGGCGCAGAACATCACGACTCACGCCGCCCATTTCTACCTCGCGCCCGGCGAAATTGCTGAAACGGGTGGATGTCTCGTTCTTTCGGTTCCTTGGCCGTGTGCCCCATCCTTTCGCGTTCTTTGCGAAAGGGTGGGCAGGCACTTACCCTTTGGGAGCAACAAACCCGATCCGATTCTTCTTCGCCGGCTCCGGCGCAAGCAAATGCTGCACATGTTCGAACAGCGTCGCGATCTCCTCGTCGTGCTGCGCTACCTTGCGTGCCAAATCTTCATTCGTGGCGAGTAATTCCCGCAGCCGCACAAAAGCTCTCATGATGCTGATATTGACTTCTATCGCGCGCTTGCTGCGCAATATGCTTGAGAGCATCGCCACGCCTTCTTGCGTGAAAGCACGGGGTGGAAATCGAGGATCACGATGCTTCTGGGAACCGGTCACAATCTGTGACCGGTTGATGGCCCTGGTTTCATCAGCCTTAAGGCGAAACA
>Ga0210398_10000169_pt1 | contig 81058 bp, 71 predicted proteins | sample IncBWC4OmetaG_FD_161047 | JGI IMG/M metagenome (GOLD analysis project Ga0210398, IMG submission 161047) | Forest soil microbial communities from Barre Woods Harvard Forest LTER site, Petersham, Massachusetts, United States - Inc-BW-C-4-O | ecosystem: Environmental > Terrestrial > Soil >... | reverse complement strand
CGCCGGCGAGAAAATCTGACATGCCCGTAGACCCACTTCTCGAAGTGCGCGACCTGCGAAAGTCCTACGCGATTGCCGCTCGTGCGATCCATCAAGCGGAAGGCGATCCACCATCGGCAACGGCTGCGATCGTTGGCGTGGATGGAGTGAGTTTTTCGCTCGCGCCGGGCGAAACGCTCGGCATTGTTGGCGAATCGGGCTGCGGCAAGACCACGCTCGCGCGAATGCTGCTGCGGCTGATCGAGCCTGATTCCGGCCAGATGCGCTTCCATGGGCAGGATTGGCGCGGTGCGCGCGGCGCGGACCTGCGCGCCCTGCGTCGCCGCATCCAAATGGTGTTTCAGGATCCCATCGCTTCGCTCAACGCGCGCATGCGCGTGGGCGCGATTGTGTGCGAGCCTCTCGCGATCCACGAGCCGCGGCTTTCGCGCGCCGATCGACACGCGCGCGCTGCGCAAATGCTGGACGCCGTCGGTCTCGGCCCCGAAGCGCTCGACCGCTACCCACACGAATTTTCCGGCGGCCAGCGCCAGCGCATCGGCATTGCCCGCGCGCTGATTTTGCGACCCGAGCTTGTGGTCGCGGACGAGCCCGTTTCGGCGCTCGATGTCTCCGTCGGCGCGCAGATTATCGAGCTGCTCGACCGTTTACGGCGCGAACTTTCGCTCACGCTGATCCTGATTTCGCACAGTCTTCCGGTTGTCGCGCAGCTCGCCACACGCGTCGCCGTGATGCAGTCCGGCCGCTTTGTCGAATCCGGAGCGGCGGATCAAGTGCTGCAGTCTCCGCGGCACCCCTACACGCAAAGCCTGATCGCCGCCGTTCCCGAAATCCCGGCGTAACACAGGTTCTACATTTGCGTTCGCGGGCAAGGCAGAAGAGGACAGCCTCTTGGTACATTGAACCTATGAAGAAAATAAATTCCAGCCATCGCCGGTCGGCCGCGAAAAGCAGAGGCGCCTCTAAGGACGTGGACGAATACCTCGCACGCATTCCCGAACCCGCCCGCGGCACCTTGAAAAAGATTCGCGCGGCAATTCGGTCCGCTGTGCCGTCGGAGGCCACCGAAGCCATCCGCTATCGAATCCCAGCCTTTCAGTACAAAGGGACGTTGGTTTGGTATGCCGCCTTTTCGGACCATTGCAGTTTGTTTCCAACTGCGTCCGTGATCGAGGCGTTCCAGGGCGAACTCAAGAATTTCTCCACGTCCAAAGGGACCATCCAATTCCCCCTGGACAAGCCTCTGCCGGCAACCTTAGTGAGGAAACTCGTGAAGGCGCGAATCGCCCAACAAAAACAGAAGAAACTGCGCTGATCGAGCTGCGTTTTTCAGAGGCGCCGTTCGATGTCGGGAAAATCAAGCCAGACTTTTACGCCGCAGAAGTGCGAGCCTTCGGTGCATATCGGAGTCGAAATCCCCGCGCGCAGATAGCATGGCGGGCCGATGTAGCGCCCCAGCTCCGGAAACGCCGCGCGTACCTGCTCGACCTCTTCGATGGAGGCTTGATAGATCTCCTCCTGCGCGTTGAAGCACGTCCGCATCGTCCATTTGTGCAGCAAGTGCAGCAGCGAGCCCGATTCGACCAATCGAATCGCCTTCGCATTAGGCAGCAAGTAGAGCGCGAACTCGCGCGCCACACCGCGGGTGATCAGTTCATTCTTCGCCGCCCACGCCTCTTCCATCGCCTGCTGATAGATTTCGAGCGCCCTCGGATTTTCGCGGATCAGCATCGGCGTGATGGAGTCGGGAGAGCGCGTGTCGGCGAGCGTCAGGAGCGGTCGCGAGCCGGGAACCATGCGATGCCGCTGGTCCTGACTATCCGCCGTGTGGCTGATTTTTTTTGCGAACGTGAAGTGCGCGTGATCGAGCGGGCGCATCATTGGCGCGTGCACGCCGATGTTGAGCGTCTCGCGGCGATAGGGATTGCGCGCCGGATTGAGCATCCGGTCGAGCGCTTCCGCACTGGGACATTCCGCCGCGGTCAGGCCCATTACCGCGCGATACGCTTCCGCCATCGCCTCGATGCCTCGCGGCGAAAAATCCACCAGGCGTGAAGTCAGTCCCGCGAGGCGCCCATCGAATTCACGCGCGAATGCTTCGCCGTCGCGCGCCGGCTGCTGCCATTCGGGCATTTCCTCCATCGCGCCGTTGTCGAAGCGATCAAAAAACTCCGGGTCCACTTCGCGGACTCGCGCGACCATCTCGCTCAGCACGTGCCGCGCCTCTGTGGGCGTATCGTTCGCCGCCTGCATCCGCCACAGCCTGAAGAGCACGATACCGGAAATCGTGTGCACCAGGGTGGTAAACGCCGCGACCGGCAGCACGTAACGCGCCACTTCGATTGCGCGCTTCTCCGATTGTCGTTCGACCTTCTGTACGCGACGCGCATGCGACATCGGACCCACGTGCCAAATGTCGCTCAAGATGGCGCGGGCCGTCGGCTCGAGCGCGCGCGTCAGCTCGCGATAGTGTTCCCAAGCTCGCGCGACTGCTTTTTCGTAGATCGCGCGTTCATCCGCGCCAAATTCCGCGCTCGCGGCGGGAATATAAGCTTGCGCGCGGTCCAGCCGCACGTAACGCTGGCTCTGCTGCTCGGAATTGTAGAAAGGATGGGCGTGGAGAAACGACCACACGAATTGCCGACTCACGTTTTCGAGCCCGAATTCGAAGTGCGCGTGCTGGTAAACGGTGTGATGCCCGCCGAAATACGTTCCCGCGCCGATCGTGACGCGCTGCTTTTCGGTGACTTCCTCGGGGACCACCAGGTGCGGCGAATAGCAGGTGCGCGCCGCCGCAATGGCGGAATCGAACGGATGCGCGAACGCGTTGCGCAGCGTCACGCGCGGCGGCGCCGTCTCGACTTGCGATCCAGTGGGTGCGTCGGGAATGGGAGACAATTGCGTGGCCATCTTCACGGCATTGTACACCGTGAAGGCGGCCGATTCACTGAGGCGTTCAGCGCGAGCGGCTACTTCTTGGCTACGGAAGCAGCCTTGTCGGCATACTTCTTCTGGAAGCGCTCCACGCGGCCGGCGGTATCAATCAGCTTCTGCTTTCCGGTGAAGAACGGGTGGCAACTCGAACAGATTTCCGTGCGGATTGTCTGGCCTTTGATGGTCGAGCGCGTCTCAAACGTGCTGCCGCAGGCGCAATGCACCGTCACGGCATGGTAGTCGGGATGGATTCCTTCTTTCATGAAAAGCTCCTGTCTGCGGGCCGGTCTGCGCGAACGGGAGGCCATTCCCTACATTCGCGTCGCTAGGCCCGCGGGGAAGCGTGAATTATACTCGAAAATCGCATTCGCGCCTATGCGCGGGATACCCGATTGGATGAAGGTAGCCGCTCCGGTGATTCAGCCAGCTCGTAGCGTGCTCAACCTCTGAGGTTTACCCGCAGAAAGCGGATCCCATTGGTCAAATTCGATCACATGATGCTTCCGGTTTGCGACTGCGTCGTTTCGCGCGACTGGTACGTTCAGAACCTTGGATTCAAAGTCGAATTCGAGAATATAGGGACAGGAACAGTAGCGATTCAGGACGACGATGACTTCACGATATTCCTGCAAAATACCACCGCACGACTTGCTGGCGAGAAATGCTCGCTGACGATCCAGGTCAAGGACGTTGACCAGGCCCACCAACATCTTCTGGAAAACGGCGTTCGATTCCTGCATCCGCCCAAACGACACTTTTGGGGTTACGGCGCTGAGTTGGCTGATCCAGACGGTTACGTGATCAGGCTTTGGGACGAAGTCTCGATGCGCGAGAAGGGAAGCGCGTAGCGCAAGTCGCCAGCCGATTGCCTGAGGGCGCGGTCGGGGATTTCACGAGCCGCCGAAAAGAAGCGGCGCGCCAAGCTTCGAGCCGTAATTGGGCCGGTAGCGGTCCGTATTGTAGAGCTTGGCGACATCCACTTTTCTCGCGCCGACCGACGAATCCGGCAGCGCCACGTGCCCGTAATGGCCGCTCTGAATCCCTACCATCCGCCCGGAAACCCCGTCGCGAATCAACTCGACCGCGATGTTGGCGAAGGTGATAGCTACCAGCTGGTCGATCGCGTCCGGTTCGCCGCTGCGCAGATCGTAGGTCAGGTCGCTGACCATCGTCTCCTGGCCGGTGCGTGTGTGCACTTCTTCCGCGAGCGCGTGGCCAATGTCGGCTTTCTTGCGATGTCCGTACGCATCGGCATCGCCATATTCCTTTACGTGCGCATCCTTCCAAACCGCGCCTTCGGACACCACGATCAGCGAATAGTGGCTGGGATTATTCGCCTTGTCCTCCATCAGCAGGCCGCACATGCGATCGAGATCGAACGGGTGTTCGGGAATCAAGCAGCGCGTGGAGGTTACGTACGCGGTGTAGAGCGCGGTAAAGCCGGCATCCCGGCCAAAAATCCGAAAAACCCCGATGCGTTCGTGCGAACCGACGGTGGTGCGCTGCCGCGTGATGGACTGCTTCGCGCGCGTGACGGCCGTCGAGAACCCGACGCAGTACTCGGTCCCCTGAACGTCGTTGTCCATCGTCTTGGGTATCGCCACCACGGGAAATCCCGCCTTCGAAAGCACGGATGCGAAGCTCAGCGTGTCGTCACCGCCGATGGCGACCAGGCAGCCGATCCCCAGTCGCTCGAGATTCGCGAGCACAATGGACGTGAGATCGTAGGTCTTGCCGTCGAACGGGAGTTTCCTCAATTGCTCCTTGGCAATATGCTTGGGCAGCTTGGACTCGGGCACGCGGCGGGGATTGGTCCGCGACGTATGCAGCACCGTGCCACCGGTGCGGTCAATCGTTCGCGTGTTGTCGCGCGTGAGGTCGCGAATGTAGGTCGGATCTTCGGCGCTGGTCATATAGGTCAGGCCTTCCCAACCCTTGCGAATGCCGACCACGGGCCTCCGGATTTCGCTTCCTCCGTACACCACGGACTTGATCACCGGATTCAAGCCGGGCACGTCTCCGCCGCCGGTTAGGATTCCAATTTTGTCGTTTCCACTCACTGTTCTTTGCTCCCGCTCCGCAGTTTCGCGCGCCTCGACTCGCCGCGCCCACGCACAGTTATCATAAAGGGAAAGCCCTCCGCATGGCGAGCAACTGTTCCAATGGCATCGATCACAAAGTCCGATGGGTACGTGCGGGCTCGCTGCGGCTTCCGGTACAATTACGGGCGCCGAGCCAATTGATTTCCTTGGTCGGCACGACTGGAGCTTCGCATGCGCCGCCTCTCCGCGATTCCTGCTTTCTTTTTGGGTCTTTGCCTCTGGCTTGCGCCCGTCGCGCCCGAGATCGGCGGTCCGAAGCCGTTGCAGATATATTTCATTGACGTCGAGGGCGGCCAATCCACGTTGATCGTGGACCCGCAAGGTGAATCACTGTTGATTGACACCGGCTGGGACGATTTTAACGGCCGGGACGCGAACCGCATCATGATCGCGGCGAAAGCAGCGGGCATCGATCACATTGACGACCTCATCATCACGCACTACCACACCGACCACGTCGGCGGAGTGCCTCAGCTGGCAAGCCGGATCAAGATCGGCACATTCTTCGATCACGGCCCCAACACCGAAATGGACGCTCAAACGCGCGCCGGTTACGAAGCCTACGAAAAGGTCGCGGCGCAAGGAAAGCATGTCGTCGTAAAACCCGGCGACGAAATCCCGTTCAAGGGAATGCGCGTGCAAGTGCTGACTGCGGCAGGCGAAGAAATCAGCGCGCCCCTTCCCGGAGCGGGCCAGGCGAATCCCTTGTGTGCATCCGAGCCGGCGCTGGGCGCCGATCCCAGCGAGAACTCCCGCTCCGTCGGCGTATTGATCACCTTCGTACAGTTCCGGTTCATTGACCTGGGCGACCTGACCAACCGTAAGGAGCTGGCGCTGGTATGCCCGAAAAACCTGATCGGAACCGTGGATCTCTACCTGACCACGCATCACGGGACCGCGCACCCGGGAAGCGGCGACACGTCAGGCGCGCGCTCGATTGTGGAAGCGCTCCATCCACGCGTGGCCGTCATGGACAATGGCGCGATCAAAGGGGGCCATCCCGTCGCGTGGCAAATCGTTCATGATTCGCCCGGGCTCGAGGATATGTGGCAACTGCACTATTCGATCCAGGGAGACAAACACCACAATGTGCCCGAACAATTCATCGCGAACGTCGGTGGAAACGACGAAGGCAACTATATTAAGGTCGCGGCCGAGCCAAACGCCCGATTCACGGTGGTGAATTCGCGAAACAATTTTCAGAAGACGTACACAAAATAGCGCGGAGTATTCCGGAGATCAGGCGTTCAGCGAAGCCAGCACCTCGCTGAATTCAGCGTGCAGGCCGCTGGGAAGTACTTCCAGGCTGACAATGCGCTGAAGGAGTTCAAGATTGTCGCGGGGATTCTCATAAGCGAGATTGATGTCCGCAACGCTGATCCGGCGTTCGTCCTCGTGAATTCTCTCAAAGGTGTCGCCGGTGTCCACGAATCCCTCTTCGACAACCGAAAAGTAGATTCCCGAGCGCCTGCTCGCCCAAAATCGCTTCACCATGTCGGCGCGGTCGAAGCGAATGCCGAGCTTGTAGCAGGGGAAACGCGGTTGGGTGACTTTGACGACCGCTCCGCCGATGCGGAATCGGTCTCCGATCCCCGCGTTCTGTTCCAGTAACCCCTCGGTGGTGAAATTCTCACCGAAATTTCCCCAGGTCAATTCCACGCCCGGCAGTTCCTTCCGCCAGTACTCGTAATGCTCCGAGGGATAGGCATAGACCGCCTTGTTCTTACCGCCGTGAACGGTCAGGTCCGACTGAAGGTCGCCATCGAGATTCAGGCGGCGAAGCAGACGCGGGCCGCGCACGGGAGACTTGAAAATGCTGGTCGTCACGTCGCGATTGACGTGATGCAAGGTGCGCGGCAAACCTACTTGGAGTGAAATGACTCTCATTGCGTGCAATCCAGAACCGCGGCGCCATTAATGCGATCGCTCTTCAAATCGTTCAGCGCGCGATTGGCGTCGCGCAGCGGGAAAAGCGTAACCTGCGAGTGAATGGGAATCTGCGCGGCGACACGCAGGAAATCCTCGCCGTCCTTGCGCGTGTTGTTGGCCACGCTGCGAATCACGCGTTCCTGATAGAGAAGATTGTAATCGAAAGACGGGATCGGGCTCATATGAATGCCGCCGAGAACCAGCACTCCGCCTTTCTTGAGTGCCGCCAGCGCCGGAGGGACGAGTTCTCCGGCAGGCGCAAAGATGATGACCGCGTCGAGTTTTTCGGGAGGCTCGGCCGAGGCTTCGCCGGCCCACACGGCGCCAAGTTGCAATGCGAGCTGTTGGTGCTTCGCTCCCCGAGTGCATGCGTACACTTCGACTCCCCAATGTCGCGCGACCTGAATCGCGACGTGTGCCGCCGACCCGAAGCCGTAAAACGCGAGACGCCCGCCGCGTTTTATTCCCGAGAGACAGAGCGAGCGAAACCCGATGATGCCCGCGCATAGCAGCGGCGCGGCATGCTCGTCAGCAAAAGCTTCGGGGATCGCATAGACGAATTCCTCGGGCGCCACCGTTAATTCTGCGTAGCCGCCGTCCACCGTGTAACCGGTAAACGTGGGATGGTCGCAGAGATTCTCCATGCCCGCCCGGCAAAATTCGCAAGACTGGTCGGTGCTGTGCAACCAGGGAATGCCCACGCGAGCGCCGCGTTTGAACCGGCCCGCGCCTTCGCCGAGATCTTCGACCACACCTACGATCTGATGTCCGGGAATCACCGGGGATTTTTGTGGCGGCAATTCGCCCTCGACCACGTGGAGATCGGTGCGACAAACGCCGCACATCCTCACGCGCACGAGAACCTCGCCCTTGCCGGGCCGCGGATCGGGCGCGTCGGTGAATGCGAGCGGATTGCGCTCAACCGGCGCGGGCGAATGGAGCAGGCAAGCCTTCATCGCGCAACCGCCTCGATCGGCTGCGGGTCGGACGACGGTTTGGCGCCGCGCAGGTGCGATTTTCTTGCGATGAGAGCTAGCCGCCCATGTTTGTTTTCAGTGGGTTGGATCATATTCTAATAGCGGGATTTTGCGATTAGAGTTTCCCGATGCGGAGCGAAACGCGTCGTAAGGCCAAGGCATTGCGTTGACCTGCCTCGGGTCCCCGACCGCGCCAAATTTCTGTTCGTTCCACATGCTCCATTCCCACGCTATCACACGATGCAAATTTCTCGCGATGGGGAGAGTCTGCAATCCCGGGGGAGCAGCCAGCGGAAAAGAAAAGTTGCGGCGAGCGGGTGATGGTGACAGCGGGGTTCGCAAAGCAGATGAGATGCCAAGCGTGTCATGGCTGTGGCGCGTCGGCAAGCCTGCTGGCCGGGTGGCTGACAGGCTTGCCGCCTCGTCATTGGTAACTTCTAGAAGCCGCCGCCGTCGCCTCCTCCCGCATGCTCGAAATGGAAGATGTCGTAGAGGTCGCTGATGGCCGGGCTGTTGAGCGGCACGTAGGGATCAAATGGAAATGAGATTGGATTCGGGAAATTGTCGCGGCTGCGGAACGTCAGCGGCTTCAATACCCAGTTGCGTTCGATGAATTTCAGAATCGAGACGTGGTCGGCGTAGGTGTGGTTTACGTGGCCGCCTTTCGTGAACGGCGAGACGACGATCAGCGGAATACGCGGCCCGTCGCCGAAGAAATCGATCGGTTGGATGTAGCCGGAATCGTAGAAGCCGCCGCCCTCGTCCACGGTGATGAAGAACGCAGTCTCGGCCATCAGCGAGGGATTCGCCGTTAGGTGATCCATGATGTTTTCAACCATGGCTTCGAACAGATCGAACTTGGACGAAGCTGGGTGGCCGTCGAGCAAGCCGTCGGGCTTGACGAAGGAAACTGCCGGGAGGGTGCTGTTGTCGATTGCTGCGAAGAAATCCGTGGCGTCCTTGATGTGCGCGGTGCGCTGAGCGGGATCGCCCATGATCGCATTCGTGTAGGATTCGAAGTTGCAGATGTTGCAATACGCTGCGCCGACCTCGACGAGGGGATTGGTGCTGGTGGGATCGTGCTCGAGCGCAACGGCTGCGTTGTATGCGCCGCCATAGTAAGCCCAGGAGATGCCCTTGGCATTAAGAGCTTCACCGATGGTGCGGACGTTACTCGGTGGGACCGATCCGCCGCTGGCGATGCCGGCTGTGTCTACGGTACCGTCGGGCAAAAATCCGGGGGAATCGTTATTGACCATGTAAAAGTGGCCGGACTGGCAATTCGGATTGGGAGAATACGATAGAGACCGCAAGTAGTCGCGGATGGGCGCGATGCCGGGCTCGGTCCGGTCGGCGCACTCGGTGAAGTTGCCGTCAAAATTCAGGTCCACGGTGTAGACGTCGTCCGTGCCGGGCTGCGGATCGGGGTTGGCGATGTGCGACGGCGGCATGGTGGGATTCCCGTTGCCATCGGACCAGAAAATCGCGTCGCCGGTGCCAAGCATTACGTGGTTCGCGCCCGTGCCGCCCATGAACGCCTGGTGGTAATTGTCGCTGATCGTGTACTGATCGGCGAGGCTCTTCAGCACGGGGACGTCTCCGGCCTGCATGTTGTAGAAGGCCATCGAATTTGCGCCGCCGTTGTCGTCAACCTTGCCGCCGTTAGCCGGATCGGGTTCGTTCGTGTAGTTCGTGATCACGAATGGGTAGAGATCACTCAGGCAGCCCGAGGGATTTTCGAGCGTGGCGGTGAAGATGCTGCAATCCGATTGCTGCCACATCTCGAAGAGCCGATGCGTCGTGTCGCCCGTGTAGGAATCGTAGGGAAGGCTCGCGCCCTTCAGCGGGAACGGACCGTTCGGGAGGTTGTTGTAATTCTGCACGCGCGTGTCCGGATCGGGAAGGGTCAGCGTCTGCGTGGCTTCGGTCGCCGCGCCGGTGGTGAGCAGATTCAAATCGTCGGCGTCAAGAGACGGTTCAACCGCCGCTAGAAGCGCCGCAGGAGTGCCTGAAGGGAAAATCGTTTTGACGGGCGCGGAGTTCAGAGTCGGCTCGGGAAGAGTCTGATACGGCGCCTTGGCGAAGAAGGGAAGGCTGATGAAATATTTGGAATCGAACGGACGAGTCGCCTGGAATTGCGCGGCTCGCGAGAAATGCGGACCCGGTGTGCCGTTGGCGTTGATGATGCCCTTTGAAAGCAGGTTCGAGACGGAATCGCCGCTCTTGGAAACGTATGTGGCGAACAGGTGATCGAAGGTGCGGTTCTCTCCGATGAGAACGATGACGTGTTTGATGGGCGTCGCGCTCTGCTGTGAATTGTTCGGGACGCTTGCAGTGGCGCCGGATTGCCCCGACGCGGCAAGGGGATTCAGCATCAGCGCGAAAATGCAGGCGCTGAGGGTCATGCGTTCGCAGAACTTCATCAGGTGATGCGCTGGCTTCATGCTTTTCCTCCGGGTGAACGGCTCAGCCGTTCCTAGGACACTGGAGGAAAAAGGTAGCGGACCGGCGGCGCGGGCAAGTCAAAGCGGCGTTAAAGAGGCGTGAAGTTGCAATCGTCGTGCTGCGAGAGTTAGCTACAGAAGGGAAACGATTTAGATTCGAACATTCATAACAGGGCAATGTGAGGCCGCCAATCGCGGCGGCGCGCACAAAGGGAAGGCGCGGCGCCGAAAAACTCGGAGCCACGCCCGCGCGTAGCTGGAAACCAGCGATGGACTACGCCCAGCTATAGCCCTGACTTGAAAGCGGGAGCGAGCGGATGCGCTTACCGGTAAGGGTGGCGATCGCGTTGGTAATCGCCGGAATCATCGGCGGAAGCGCGGGCTCGCCGAGACCTGTCGGCGGATTGTCGGACTGCACAAAATGGATATCAATTTCCTTTGGCGCCTGCGTGAGGCGCACCGGCGGATACTGATGGAAATTGCTCTGCATCGCGCGGCCCTTATCAATCACGATCTCATAGCCCATCAAGTGGCTCATGGCTTCGATGACCGCGCCCTGCGAGATGTTTTCCGCAGCGCCCGGGTTGATGACATGGCTTCCGATGTCGCCGACGACCCAGGCTTTGTTGACTCTTACGTTGGTCCCGCCGGTGACGCTTACTTCAGCGACTTCGGCAAAGTATCCGCGGTGGGCGAAATGGAACGCGACGCCCATGGCCGTATCCTTGGGCAGCTTGCGTTTTCCCCATTCGGAGCGCTCCCTCACCATCTCCAAGCAGCCTCGCATGCGCGAGGCATCGAAGGCCACCGGAGCAAAAGCAACCGGCGTTCCCGGCGGCGGAGCGGCCGGCGGCAGCGGCGTGGCGGCAATCAAATCCAGACGGAACTGAATCGGATCTTTTCCCGCCGCGTGCGCGAGCTCGTCTATGAAGGACTGCATCACGAAGGCGATCGCATTGCTTCCCGGAGCGCGCATCGCGCCCATGGGAACGCCACTCGGCATCATCGAACTCAGCTGCGAAAAATTCGGAACGAAGCGCGCCGGAAATTCCTCGCCGGAGAGACCGGCGGCCTGCGCGAAGCGGCCCTTTTCGCCAAAGGTTACGAAGTGGTTGCGCCAGGCAACGACCTTGCCGTCGGCATCCACGCCACCTTTCAGGAAGTGGAAACCCGCGGGACGGTAAAAGTCGTGCGCCATGTCCTGTTCGCGTGTCCATAGCAATTTCACCGGCACGCCAACCTGCTTGGCGATCACCGCAACTTCGACCATGTAGTCATTGGTGAGGCGCCGCCCAAAGCCGCCGCCCATGCGGGTGAGATGAAGGGTGATGTCTTTCTGATCGATGCCCAGCGTCTTGGCTGTCTGCGCCACGCCGTTTGCAGGCGTCTGGCTGGGCGCCCAAATTTCGAGTTTGCCATCCTTGAAATTCGCGGAGCAATTCTGCGGCTCAAGCGGCACGTGCGAAAGGAATGGGTAGGAATACGCGGCTTCGACGACCTTCGCGGCACTGCCGAAAGCCGCGTCCGCGTCGCCGTCTTTGCGAAGCGTTTGGCCGGGATCGTTCTTCGACATCTCGACCGATGTAGTGGCGTAAAGCTCGCTGCTCTGCGCAGCGGTCGGACCCTCATCCCAAACAACTTTGAGAACGTGATCTCTTGCGTGGCGAGCCTGGTACCAGCTATCGGCGACGATCGCCACACCGCCGAGCAAACCGGTCGGATCGCCACTCGGTTCGACGACGAAGGCGTGGCGGATACCGGGTTGCGCCTTGACCTCGTCGAGATTCGCGCTGACAACTTTGCCGCCGAAAACCGGGCACTTCTCGTAGTTGGCGTACAGCATACCGGGCATCGTGAAATCAATTCCGAAGACGGGCTTGCCGGTGACGATCTTCTTGATGTCTGGATTCGCCGTCGAATGACCGATGATCCGGTACTCTTTGGGGTCCTTCATTTGCAGTGTTTTGGGATCGGGCACCGGCATGGTGGCGGCAGCGGACGCGAGTTCGCCATAGCTTGCCGAGCGCTTGCTGGCCTGGTGATGCACGCGGCTGGGAGTGGTCGTGCATTCGGAGGCGGGAACATTCCACTTCTGCGCGGCGGCGGCGACGAGCATCTGGCGGCCACCAGCGCCCACCTGTCGCATCGGCTCCCAGTTCATCGGGGTTGCCGTGCTGCCGCCGGCAATTTGAATGCCGTACTTGGCATAGTCCAGATCCCCCTGCTCGATTTTCACGTCCTTCCAGTCTGCGTCGAGTTCCTCGGCGATCAACATCGGCAGCATGACTTTGACGCCCTGGCCGATTTCGGGATTCTTGGCGATGATGGTGATGACCCCATCGGGCGCGATGGTGATGAACGAAGCGGGCAAGAGCGTAACGGGCGGCCCGAACTGCGCGAGCACCTCTTTCATCGGCTCGACGTAATAGGCCAGCAGCATGCCGCCACCAGCGATCACGGATGCGCGAAGAAATGAGCGGCGGCTAACAAGCGTCTTTTCCATAGGACCTCCTGCGTACGTTTTCGTCCGGCCCGGCGCGTTAGGAATGAACAGCGGCAGCGGGCTCTTTCGCCGGTTGCTTGGCAGCGATTTCCGCTGCTTTGTGAATGGCTTTGCGAATCCGCAGATAGGTGCCGCAGCGGCAGATGTTGCCATCCATCGCGGCATCAATGTCCGCGTCCGTCGGATGCGGATTCTTCGCGAGCAGTGCCGAAGCGGACATGATCTGACCGGCCTGGCAATAACCGCATTGCGGCACGTCAATTTCCTGCCACGCGACCTGGACCGGGTGGGTTCCGTCTTCGGAAAGCCCCTCGAGCGTGGTGATGTGCTTACCCGCCGCCCGCGCAATCGAGGTCGTGCAGGAGCGCGTAGCCTCTCCATTGACATGAACGGTGCAGCAGCCGCACAGGGCCATTCCGCAGCCATACTTCGTGCCATGCAGGCCGAGGACGTCGCGGACCACCCAGAGCAAGGGCGTGTCGTCGGGAACGTCTACCGTAGTAGGGCGACCATTGACAGTGAGTTTGTACGGCATGGAGTCACCTCCGAAAACCTGAGGGGCTGGGTTGACGTCGAAAAAGGTAGCACCGGGGCGCGAAGCGTGTCAATTGACGTCACGCGGCCATCCGGGCGGAAGTCCTCGTCTTGGGCACCTACGAATTTATGTGTTTTGAATCACATACACCGTTCGTACCATTGCCAGACCCCGAAGTCCCTTCCAGACTGCATAGAGGATCGAAACCCGGAGGTGCTGCGATGATGCCCACCTGGACGCAGAGAACTTTGCTTGCTCTGGCAGCGGGAATGCTGGGTTTGGCGCTCTCGAGTGGCGGAGCCACCGCGCAGGATGCTTCGAAAAGCCCTTCCTCGGGATCGGCACAGCAGCCAACCACTCAAACGGAGAGCTCCGCTCAACCGGAACAACCAATGTCGCTGGGAGACCTGGCGCGACTCGTCCGAGCCAAGAAGCAGGGCGAAACGAAAGTTGCCACCGTGATTGACAACGACAATCTCCCGCATACGGGCGGGGGAATCAGCGTGGTGGGCAGCGGCGCAGCGGGCGATTCTCGGGCTTCGCACCCCGAGAAAGTAGTCCTGCTGGATTTTTGGGCTTCGTGGTGCGGGCCATGCCGGCAATCGGTGCCCGATCTGAAGCAATTGCTGAAAACCTACGGAAGCGATCAGCTCGAACTCATCAGCGTCAACGAAGACAAAGACGAGAACGCCGGACGCAATTTTGCGACGCAGAACCAGATGAATTGGGAACAGCGCTTCGATTCAGACGGCGAAATGTCGCAGCAATACGGGGTGCACGCTTTTCCGACTTTCATACTCACCGACGATCGCGGCACGGTCCTCGAGCGATTCGAGGGCGAAGATCCGAATCAGACTCTGGCGAGCCGCATCGGACCCTACCTGAACAAAGCTCCGCAAGGAAACATTTAAGCGAGAACGAAATCTCTCAGATGGTACCGTTCGACATTTGATCGGCGATGTATTCAGATTGGCGGAGCGCCAGGGCGACGATCGTCAGCGTGGGATTCTCACCGCCGCTCGAAGTGAACTGGCTTCCATCGGAGACGAAAAGATTCTTGACGTCGTGCGACTGGCCGAAGCGGTTGACGACGCCATCCTGCGGCTTTTCCGACATGCGATTGGTGCCCATATTGTGCGTGGACGGGAACGGAAGATGGTGCACGGTGCGTTTCGCGCCAATGGATTTGTAGAGCGCATCCGCTTGCTGAAAACCGTGGCGCACCATGGCTGTATCGTTGGGATGATCGTCGACGTGGACGTTGGGAATGGGCATGCCGTACTTGTCCTTGCGATCTGGATGCAGCGTGACGCGATTGGTGTCGCGCGCCATATCTTCACCGATGATCCACACGCCGGCGAGATTCACATAGTTATCAATCACCGAGGCGCGATCGCGACCCCATTCTCCGGGCATGAGATTGGTTGCGAAACTGGGCAAACCCTGTGGAAGCAGCTCCAGGTTGTAGCCCCCGACGAAACCGCGTTTCGTGTCGAGGCGCGCTTCGTCCATCACGATTCCAGACTGCGCCGTTCCGCGATACATGTGCACGGGCTTGTCAAAAACACCAAACACGGTTGAGGTCACGTGCCGCATGTAGTTCCTGCCGACTTGCCCGGAGGAGTTGGCCAGGCCCTGCGGAAATTGACTCGAAGAAGAATTGAGCAGTAGGCGCGGGCTTTCAATCGAGTTCCCGGCGACGGCGACGATGCGGGCCTTCTGTCGCTGCAAATTCCCGGCACGATCGGCGTACACGACGCCGGTCACTTTGCCGGATGCGTCGTGCTCGATCCGGAGAACTTGCGACTCGGCGCGGACTTCGGCCTTTCCGGTGGCCTCGGCCTGGGGAATATCAATGTAGAGCGTGGACCACTTGGCGCCGAACGTGCAGCCCTGAACGCAGAAGCCAGTTTGCTGGCACGAAGCGCGGCCGTCGCGCGGCACGGAATTGATGGCCATGTTCGTGGTCATGTACTGTGTGTAGCCGAGCTTCTTTGCGCCCGCAAACAGAACCTTTCCGTGACTGCTGGCGGGCAGGCGCGGAATCCCGTGCGTTCCTGTGACGCCCATTCTTCGTTCGGCGCGGTCGTAATAAGGCGCGAGCTCGTTGAGATCTAGGGGCCAATCGAGCAAATTGGCGCCTGCAATCGCGCCGTATCGCGTGCGAGTCTTGAATTCGTGTTCCTGAAACCGCAGCGCGCAGGCGCCCCAGTGTACGGTGGTCCCACCAACGAGCTTGCAAATCCACGCCGGCAAGTCCGGAGACGATTTCGCGACGTACCATGAGCCGGACGAGGTGCGCGGATCGAGCCAGGTGAACGCGCCAAACATGGCCATCTCGTCGTTCTGGAAATCGGTCATCTCCATGCGCTTTCCCGCTTCGAGGACGACGACCGAGATTCCTTTTTTCGCGAGCTCGTTCGCCAGCGTTCCCCCGCCTGCGCCGGAGCCGACGATGATCGCGACCGATGAATCGTTTAGGTCAAATTTTGCGGGCATTTTTCCTCACAGCCAGTCCCTATTTCGGCAGCCAATCGATATCGCTGAAACCGCGGTTGATGTAACCGCCCAGAGCGGACGATGGGCCTTCGTAACCAAACTTCGGCCATAGCTCGGGCTGGTTGTAGAGCGGCGTCATCGTGCCGCTGTACACCTTTGTGAAAAACGGACCGCTTTCGATCTTCTTGATGGCGGCTACGCGAACATTTTCTTCGGAGACGTCCGCGTACGGCTCACCGGCGGACGCCATGGTGGAAGCGTTGAGCTGCGCGATGCCACTCGCGATTAGTTTTCGAGTGGCGGCGTCCTTCGCGGCCTCATGTTGAAGAGGCGCAATGGCTTTCGCGTAGAAAGAATCGTCGAGGCGATCGTGCGGAAAAAGATCGCGAGTGAATATCAGCAGAGCGCGCGATTCATCGGTGCTCAAGCCCGCGGCTTCCGCGGCATTGGTGAGCAGATCTTTGCCGCTGACCGCGACGGCTGCGATGGTGGCGGCGCCGCCGCGCAGAAATCCGCGGCGCGAGAATTTCGTGACCCACTCGCGAAGCAGCATGTGTCTCATATCAGGCGTTCCCCCGCTCGCTTTTCTAGGGACATCCTAATCCGTCGCCCCGGAAATCGCCAGCCCCGCGGCCCCGACCTCTTTCCCGAGCGCAGATAGGTTGATGCGCATCTCGTGGTAGGCGCTTCAAGCCGTCGTGGGCGCTTATGTTCGCTGTGGCTATCTCGATCGGAAACTCGCACGGAGGACCGTGGGAATCGAATGGAGAGTTGTTGTTGCGGCGAGAAACCGGGGACTATACTTCCGCGTTGGTTGCGCGGCTGGCGACCGTGACTCCCGCTTCGACCGTGGGGCGGGGCGCCCGGCGCATGGTGTCAATGAACACGCGGACGATGTCCGGGTCGAACTGGTTCGCGGCGCAGCGCTCGAGTTCGGCGAATGCGTCTTCGGGCGTTCGCGCTTTCTTGTAGGTCCGTTCCGAGGTGATTGTGTCGTAGGCGTCCGCAATGGCGATCACGCGGGCGCCGTAGGGAATCTGCTCGCCTTCCAGGCGCAGCGGATAGCCGGTGCCGTCGTAGAACTCGTGGTGGTGGCGCACCATCTCCCGGATGCGGCCCATGGGCTTGAGCGGCTCGAGAATCCGCGCGCCCAGGTCGGTGTGCGTCTTCATCGTTTCCCATTCGGAAGCATCGAGCGGGCCGGACTTATTCAGAATCGCCTCGGGAATTCCGACTTTGCCGATGTCGTGGAGCAGGCCGGCCAATCGAATTTCCTCAAGCTCCGCGGGCGTCAGGCCCAGCGCCTGCGCGATCATCACGGAATAAGCGGAAACTTTCTGCGAGTGGCCCTGCGTGTAGTGATCCTTGGCGTCAATCGCGAACGCGAGCGACGTGACCGTCTCGACCACGGCCGCTGGCAGCGTATCGCCGGAGCCGTCTCCGCCCTGCTCCCTTAGAGAGCGGGTGAACTGTTCGAGACGGCGATAGATCTCCTCGAAAGCCTCGGGGCCGGTAGAGAACAAGCGCTTGAGTGTGACGCCGAGGTACGCTTCGAGCACATCCTTCTTCCAGCGCTTGCGGTCGTTCGGATCGCCCTGCTCGGCGCTCGATACCAAGTTGCCACCCTGATGCTTGGACAGATACATCGAGGAATCCGCCACCTGAATGAGTTCCTGCGGCGTGGAACCATGCACCGGAAACGCTGCGATGCCGAAACTCGCCGTGATGTTCTTGTCGCGCAGCAGCGGATCGGAGGCAATCCAGCCGCGCAATTTATTCGCGAGCTGGCGAGCCTGTTCGATGGCCGTTTCGGGCATCAGAATCACGAATTCGTCGCCACCGTAACGCGCGACGACATCCGATCGCCGACAATTCTGCTCGAGGATGTGGCCGACGCGCTGCAAAACCACGTCGCCCTCCAGGTGGCCGTAGAAATCATTGACAAACTTGAAGCGGTCGAGGTCCATCAAAACCAGGGCGAGAGGCCGATTGGCGCGCGTCGAACGTTTCCATTCGGCTGACAGCGCCTCCATCAGGAAGCGATGCGTCTTCACGCCCGTCAACCCGTCGGTAATCGCCTGCTCCTGCGCTTTCTGGAACGTGAGGGCGTTGTGAAGGGCGCCGGCAAAAAGATCGGCGAGCGTGCGCAACAGCAAAACGTCCTGGTCGGGAAAATCGCAAGGCTCGGAGGATTCCACGTAGAGAACACCAAGAAATTGCTCGCCGTAGGTGACTGGCAGGGCCACGGAGGCAACCGAGGCAGGCAACACCAGGCGAGGCGTTGAGGCGTTGACCTCGCGAACGATGGTGGTCTGACCGCTGCGCGCGACCTGCCCAACCAACCCCTCGCCCAACACGATGCGGCGCCCCACGGCTTCGCGCCGTGCACCAGCCTCGGCCTGGACAACCAGTTCCTTCGCGGAATAATCGAGAATGGCGATGCCGATGTGATCGTAGGCGAGATGCTTTTCCATTTCCGCCGCGATTTTGGCGAGCATTTCGTCAGGATCAAGCGTGGTGATCGCGTGGCTCGAAACATTGTTGATCAAGGTCAGCTGGCGCGATTTCTTTTGCTCTGCCGCGAAAAGCCTGGCGTTCTCCATGGCGATGCCCGCTTCGCTCGCCAGCACGCGCAAAAATTCGACATGGCCTTCGTCAAACGTCTGTTCCTTCTGGCTGTGCACCGCCATCACTCCCACCGCGCGGTCGTAGAGAATCAAAGGAACGGCGCAGATGGACCCCAGCGGGCGCAAAGGCTCGAATCCGAGACGCTGCGCTTCCTCCCGGAACCCCTCGCGCACCAACAGGGGCTGCGCCGTGCGCACGACATGTTCGACTAGGTGATTTCCGGATTCGCGGACGCGCTTCGGAAGCCGCTCGCCATCGGTGACTTCGATCTCGAAGCGGATTTCGTGTGTTCTGGGGTTGTCGAAGGCAATGAAAAAACTGCCGACATCGAGGACGCGGCGCATCTCTGAATAAATGCGCCCCAGCAGCGTATCGAGATCAAGGGTCGAGCTGAGGGCGCGGCCGATATCGTTGAGTATGTGCAACTCTTCGCTGCGGCGCGCGGTTTGCTGGATCAAGTAGCTATTCTCAACCGACGTGCCGATCTGCTGGCCGAGCGCGAGAAGCAGACGCCTTTCGGCAGGCGTGAAATTGCGGTTATCCGGCGTCCCCAAAAGCAGGGAACCAAAAACGCGCTCCTTCGTCTGCAAGCTAATGCCGACGACCGTGCGCAGCCCCTGCCCGAGCAACAAGTGGCGAACCTGCAGGAACGATTCTTCCTTCTCCAGCGCTTCCCAGTTCGCATCGCGCGTGAGATCGCGAAATACGACGAGCCCGCCGAGGCGCGCCACCAGATTCACGATATACGCATCGAGATTGTTTTCCCGAATTGCGGAGCAGAAGGTATCGCTCAGGCCGGCGCCAATCACCGTGGCGGGCTCGGTGGTTCCATCATGCTGCAAGCAGAGCGCTCCGACCGGGATGCGCACCACGTTCAGGACGCGTTCGAGCGCCTGCGCCAGCATCTTCTGAATTTCGCCGCCGACGAAGCTGGACGTGGCCAGGTTCAGGCTGGAAAGCGCCAGCATGTTCCGCTCGACGCGCCGCCGTTCCTCTTCGTACACCGCCATCACCATCAGCACGCAGGTGAATAGCTCCGGCAAGATCATCAGGGGCATAAGATCCACACCCTGCAGGATGGTCCAGCGATTTCGGAACGCTCCCGAGATACACAGCAAGCCCCAGCCAACAAAGGTGAGGGCGAGCAGGACGTCCGCGCGAGCTTCCTGTTTGCGGCCCTCCTGCCAGAACGTCTGCCCAACAAATATGAAAATAAGGCCCATGCCCAGGATGATCGGGGGAACATTGAACAACTGATACGCATGCGCTACCGGCCACGCCGCAGCAAGCACGCTCGCGATGATCATCGCGACCACCGGCACCTTCAGCCCGGCATAGAGGCGCGCCGCACAGTAGAAGGCCAGCGCCGACATCGCCAGAACCAGTTCGCTTGCCACGCCGACCCACCGGAACCATGGCCCTGGGGCGGAGGTTGCGGCGATAACACCCGCAACGAAGTGCATGGACAGAAGGAGCCACGCCGCGGCCCAGGCAACGAGGTACTGCTGGCGCTTCAACCGGTAAAGAAACAGGAAGAACACCGCAAGCAGGAACGTGCTCGCGAGCAGAACGATCCCAGTCGCGGTGATGTAGACGGCCAACCTATTTCTCCGTGGCGGTTAAGCCAAATACTTCCGCCGAGAATAGCAGAAAATCGGGGGCGAACCGCCGATCTGTCGAGCCGAGTTTCGCGGGGGTCAACCTCGGGCGAACCGAGTGAAAAGCTCCGGACGTGACCTTCCCGTTAACTATGGCGCGCGCTCGGAATGGAGTCAACAGTACCCGGGTACCCACTCGGGCTGCGTCATCGAGTTGCACGCCATCCTGGCTCGATTTCGTCGGTTCGTTCCGCTAAGATGAATCGCTGCGAATCGAACGTAGAAAGAGCGCGGAATGTCTGGTTCAGAAAAACCACGGGTTCGCTTTGCGCCGTCGCCGACTGGCTACCTGCACGTCGGGGGAGCCCGGACCGCCCTTTTTAATTGGCTTTTCGCGCGACACGAAGGCGGCACGCTGCTGCTGCGAATCGAAGACACCGATGTCGAGCGCAACCGCCCCGAGTTGGTGGACGGCATTCTCGAGGGGCTGAAATGGCTGGGAATTGAGTGGGACGAGGGACCGATATTCCAGTCGCAGAGGCTTGATCTCTATCGCGCTCGAGCGGAAAGCCTGCTTGCCAGCGGTGCGGCCTTCCAATGCTACTGCAAGGCGGCCGCGTACTCCGGCGGGGATGCCGCGAGCGGTCCCGAAGCGGAGAGCGAAGGCGATGATGAGGGCCCGAAGGTCCAGAAGAGCATTGCATGTCCCTGCCGGGACCTGACGGCGATGGAGCGTGCCGCCAAGGAACAGTCAGGCATTGCTCGCGCGATCCGCTTTCGCGTACCGCGCACGGGCGTCACGCAATTCGAGGACGCCGTCTTCGGTCCGCGAGAGGTGCAGAACGCGGAGATTGAGGATTTTGTCCTGTTGCGCTCCAACGGCCTGCCCACCTATCAGCTCAGCGTGGTCGTGGACGATATAGACATGCGCATCACCCACATTATTCGCGGCGCCGATCACCTGTCGAACACGCCGAAACAGGCGCTGGTTTATCGCGCGCTCGGCGCGGATCCGCCGATTTTCGCGCACGTGCCGCTGATTCTCGGACCCGACCGCACTCGGCTTTCCAAGCGCCATGGCGCGACGAGCGTGGGCTCCTATGCCGACGAGGGATTCCTGCCCGAAGCATTCCGAAACTTTCTCGCCCTGCTGGGATGGTCTCCGGGTGAGGACGCGGAGTTTCTCCGCACCAGCGAACTCATCGAGCGGTTCGCGCTCTCAGGCGTCAGCCGGACGAATGCGGTCTTCGATCGCGCCAAGCTGGAATGGTTCAATACGCAGTACTTGCAGAAGCCGCCCGTTGAATACGTTTTGCCCTATGTGGAGGCGGAACTGAAGCGCGCAGGTCTGTGGGAGGGATCGCACGCCAGTCGCGATCGCACGTGGTTCGCAACGGCGGTGGATTTGATTCGCCCGCGAACGCGGCTGCTCGGTGATTTTACCACCTGGGCGCGCGCCTTTTTTACCGATGATTTCGACTATGAAGCCGAAGCGAGAGAGAAATTCTGGAAGGACGAGCGCCTGCCGGGAATGCTTGCAAAACTTGCCGACGCTCTCGATGCCCTGCCCGATTGGAACCACGACGCCTGCGATTCGGCATCGCGCGGCGTTGCAACAGCGGAAGGCGTGAAAGCCGGTCTACTCATCAACGCCACGCGGGTCGCCATCGTGGGCCGCGCCGTGGCCCCACCGCTGTTCGAGACCATGGTCGTGCTGGGCAAGGAGTGGGTGGTTGCGCGGCTCCGCCGCGCCCTGCCGGTTGTTTCTTCGCGCTGATTCTATAATTGCCGGTGATTAACTCGTGGGTTTTGCAGTGAAGATTTCGGGATGTGCCGCATGGCTACTGGCCCCGGCGGCGGCAACCTGCAATTGCAGGCTCACCGGAACCTTCACCGGCGGCAAACACGCGGACATATTGCACGCCTGATAGCGGAGCGTGATCGGAATCGTGGCCGCACCGAGCGCGGCGCTGTCTTCCGCGGTCAGCCGCAGGCGGAAAGTGACGCTCCCGGAATAAACGTTCAGCGGCTTATCCGGAGAGAAGGGAAATTTCTCGTCGCGGCCTGCCGGATAGACCGCCTCCGCCATCTTAAAACCCGAAGGAAGCTGCGGGGTGAGCGTCGTCGGAATCAAGTAACTGTCCGACGGCTTGTGCGAGTTCATGTGGTATCCCGTCGCGATCTTCACCACAATCGCCGCTTGAAATTCCTTGCCGCGCGGCACCGGATCGAGCGAAACAAAGGAGTGCGTGGTCACGATCTCGGATGGATTCTTGGGCGCCGCGGTTTCCTGGGCCGGCGCCGTGGCGACACCGGAAATCAGCATCAAGCCGGATAGCGCGAAAACGTGTGCGAACCGCATGGCTGTTTTCATAGCTGGCTCTCCACGTCCTTCACGATCTGGTTCTCGTTCAAGGACCCGATGTATCGCTTCGCGATTTTACCGTCGCGGGTAATCAGGAAACTGGTGGGCATTCCCAGCAGGCCGCCGAATTTGGTCGAGATGTCGTCGGTGCCCATGACGATCGGATAGTTCATGGTCATCTGCTGGCCGCCCACGTTGAATTGTGTGTTGTGGATGAACGCGTCCACAGTCTTCTCTTCGTCGTTCGTGGCCGCGCCCAGCAGCGTGAAACCCTTGGAGCTGTACTTTTCCTGCAGAGCGATCAGGATGGGAATCTCGCCGCGGCAAGGTTCGCACCAGGTGCCCCAGAAATTCACCAGCACTACTTTCCCTTTGAAGCTGGCCAGCGTAACATCTTTTCCCTGCAAGTCTTTGAACGTGACATCCGGCTCATCGGGAAGCGCTGCCGGCTTGGTGCCCGCGCCAGCGGACGGCGAAACTCCCTTGCAGCCCGAGAAACTCACCAAGACCACCAGGATTGCAACCGCCATTAGGAATGCCGTATGGGCCCTGTTCATCTTCGACTCCGATTACTTCACAAACCGATTTAGAAACGTCAATCGTTGCGAGAGCCAAGTCAGCTCATTGAAGAAAATCAGCCCTCCGATGAACAGTAGCAGCGCACCGCTGAAAACTTCCACCGTATGAAGGTGTTTCCGGAAACGCTTGTAAAACTTGAGGAAGCGGCCGATGCCGACAGCCGTCAGCAGGAATGGAATGGCCAGCCCCGCGGAGTAGCACGCCAGCAACAAAATACCCTGGCCCACGGTGTCCTTTGTGGCAGCCACCGCGAGCACGCTCGTGAGAATCGGTCCGATACAAGGGGTCCATCCGAAGGCGAACGCAAAACCGAGCAAGAAGCCGCTCACGATTCCGGGCTGCTTGCCGCCGCCGACATTGCGCAAATGCACGTCGCGGTTCAACCAGCGCGTCATCGATGGTCCGAGCAGAAAAATCAGCGACGCGGCATAAAACTGCACGGGCTTGATTTCCAGAGTGTTCCCGTATCGCACGTTCAGCAGGATCCCGGCCAGGATCAAAACGGTTCCCCCTACGAGCCCGAGGCGAACGGAGATCTTTACAAGCCATCCCACCAGGTGCAAGCCGAACAGGATGATAAGCGCACCGGCAATCGGCGCAATCAGGGTCTTATTCCGCAGCATGAATGAGCCTACTGCGCTGGCCGAGGCTCCGAGGGTGATAAAGACCACCGAAAAACCAATGACGAATGCAAAGGCCAAAGCAAGCAGCCTGCCCGTCGAGGAGCCCTCGCCTTCCTTCAATTGCTCCACACCAACGCCTGACAGCATCGAGACGTAACCCGGGACAAGCGGCAAAACGCACGGGGAAAGAAAAGAAATTATTCCCGCAAGAAATACACCAAAGATGGAAATATCCATCAGAATCCTTTCGCCGCTTCTATGCCCTTGGTAGTAAGGGATTTTACAGCGTCACTCTCGGTCGAGGCCTCACTAATTTTCCCACAACGATTAGACGTGCGCCACCGCTTTTTGGTTCTGGCACCGGGCCCGGCGCAGGGAAATTCCACCATGTGAAACGCAAAAGCATCGGTCCGGGCGGCGCCCTTCGCGATGCAGGTCCGCTAAGCAGTTGATCTGCCAGCGCCGTGCGGCAATTGGAATTTGGCAGCGCAAATGCCTTTGCTTGCCATGCGGGCCCTGCCGCTCGACCGCAAGCGGCGGAGCGATTCGCGGGTCGCGGTGGCGGGCTCGTGAAAATTCTTGGCGGGAGGGTTTGGGATGATCCGCGCGGACGCTAACGGAGGTGGGGATGCCGCGTGTGCCACTGGGTGGCTTCTTCGTAAGCGAGCGCAATCGCAAGCAGTCGCGCTTCGCCCCAGCGCGGACCCAATAGCTGCAATCCCACGGGCAGGCCCTCGCGCGTAAATCCGCAGGGAATCGAGATGGCCGGGAACCCGGTGAGATTCGCCGGCCGCGTGAGGCGCAAAAGCTCGGCGCGCGTGGTCGTTTCTCGCTCCCCGGAATTGCGGACCGCGCTTTCACCAATACGCGGCGCGGGAATCGGCGAAGTAGGCGCCAAAATGACGTCCACCTCCTCGAACGCTGTCTGAAAATCCTGGGTGGTTTCGCGCCGTTTCCGAAGCGCCTGAAGGTAATTCACAGCGAGCAACTTGTGCCCCCATTCCAGGTGCCCCCGGACATCGTCTCCATACTCCGCCGCGCGTGCCGGATAGTAGCCTTGCGATTCGTGATACTCGCTCGCCTCGGCGACCAGCGCATTGCTGGCCTGCTCGACCGCGCCCGTCAAGCGCGGCAGCGAGACTTCCACAACGCGTGCGCCTAACGATTCGAACTGTTTCGCCGCGGCGTCGACCAGGCGCCGCACTTCGCCGTCCAGTCGCTCGAAAAAGAATTCCTTTGGCAGGCCGATCCGGAAGCGCCGCGGGCGACTCCCGAGCAGCCTGCGATGATCGGGGCGCGTCTCACCTCGAGGATATTTTCCGGCAATCGCTTCGAGCAGAATGCACGCATCGGTCACGCTCCGCGCGATTGGTCCGGCGTGATCGAAGGTAATTCCGAGCGGCACCACGCCCAACGTGCTGACGAGGCCGAACGTCGGCTTCAATCCGACAAGTCCGCAAAGCGCGGAGGGAATGCGAATCGAGCCTCCCGTGTCCGTGCCCACCGAAGCGAACCCCATCCCCGTGCTGACGGCAACGGCCGATCCTCCACTCGAGCCCCCGGAAATCCGGTCCCGCGCCCACGGGTTGCGCGAACTCCCGTAATGGGGGTTCTCGCCGGTGATGCCGTACGCGAATTCGTGCATGTTCGTCTTGCCGAGCAGAATTGCGCCGGCTCTCGAGATTTTTCCTGCAACATCGCTATCTGCATTGGGCACAAAATCCGCCAGAATCTTCGAGCCGACCGTAGTGCGAATCCCGCGCGTCCAGAAATTGTCTTTCAGCGAAATCGGAATTCCATGAAGCGGACCGCGCGCCCGACCTCGACGACTTCCGCGCTCGGCGACCTTTGCCTGGCGGCGCGCGCTTTCGGCGAGAACCGTCAAGAAAGCGTTGAGCGAGGGATTCCAGCGCTCGATCCGCGCGAGCGACGCCTCCACCAGATCGACGGGCGAGATTTCCTTCCGCCGCAGCAGCTGCGCCGCCTGCTCGATCGAAAGAAACGCGAGCTGGGATTCAGAATATGGAGTCATGCGATCGACCTAAAAGATTTTTTCCTGGCGCCGCAAATTCCCAGCCGAGCCGAGATTCGCGATGCGGAATACGACGCTGAACTGATTTTCGTTGCGGATCGTGCCGAACGAAAAGCGGCGGTATTCAAAGCCGACGCCGCAGCACGATCCGTTGTAGGCGACTTCCACGATCTGGTTTTGAAATGCCTGCTGGACGAAGTCGTAACTGGCGCCGAACGTCACGTTCCACCCACGGCGACTCTGGTCACCGTAGCCCACGAGCGTTCGTATTTGATTCGAGCGCTGTTCGAAATTCGGCGGCGGCGGCGAAGGATTCAGCGGGAGATTGAGCGTGGAAAAGTGCGCGAGCGTGAGGAACGACTCCTTATACGGCTTATATTTCAGCAAAGTCCCGATGGCGGTCATCCGATTGCGCTGCGGATCGTAATTGATGATGAACTGCGTGTCGAAGCGCTTGCCAGGCTCGATGGTGAGGTCGCTCACGATCGGCGAAAAACGACGCGCCGCGTCCGCAAACGCAAATGGCGTGAGCGCGTCGAGCGTCTGAAACACGTTGGTCTGGCCGGGCACGAGCGCGCCGCCGAACGTGGGATCGAAGAAATATTTTTGCGTCAGCCTCCAGGTGATGAATTCTTCCGCGTCGCCCGTGCCCTTTCGGCGGTAGAGGCGCTGCGTGACGCCATACTCGACTTCGTTGGTGTCGGTCAGCGTATCGTCCTCGTCAAAGCGCAGGAAACGTCCGAAATCGTTCACGCCGCTGACGTAGCGATACACCGCGTAGGGTTCGATCACGTGTTTCCACTTCGTTTCGCCGCGATCGTATACGCGTTCGAAAACCGGCAGGCGGATGTCCACGGACAGCTCCTCGGTGTCGCGGAACAATCCTTGATCTAGAAACGTCCCGGTCCTCAGTTGCCCGCCGTAATACGTGGAGCGGAATGTAAGGCTCGGCGTCACACTAAGCCACTGGCCAAAATGCAACGGGATCGTCACGGTCGGCGCAAATTCGCTGCGTCCGACGAATCCCGGCGTATTAAACGGCGTCACGTCCTCGCCGCGATGGCCCCCGCCGGTAAACGCATCGAAGGAAAAATAAATCGGAACGCGGCTGAAAAAAGCCTGATCCACCGAGCTGATTCGCGCTTCTGGAGCGGTGCGCAGCGTGATGGAAGTCTGCGGCGTGGCCGTGAGATAGTTTTGGTAGCTCAGAGCCGCGAAATTCACGCTGAAACCGGCGAAATTATTCGTCAGGAACGCCGAATTGCGCACCTCGGAATTTACCGCTTCCTTAAACGTCTCCGACCACGCAAGACGAAATGTGAGCGACGAGAGCTGATCGAGGTCGGCCACCGCCCGCCAACCGCCCGGGAGCATGGACGTAAACAGAAGCTTCGCTTCGTGACCGCCCTGCTTCACCGGCGGCTCGCCATCCACCACCAGACCCCGATCGATCACGCCGTAGTAACTGGCGTCGAACTGCGCGCCCTCCCACGGGCGCATACGGAAGTCGCCCTTCTGGCTCCAGCCGCGTTTGGTGTAATCGGCCGCACCGAGTGTCATGTCCATCCAATCGAGCGGGGCCCAGTAAACCGAGTCGCCCAGGACGTAACCTTTTTGAGATGTGTTCCCCAGTTCGGGAACCAGGAATCCGGATTCGCGGCGCTGTTCGGCGGGAACTGTCGCAAACGGCAGGTAGAGAACTGGAATGGAATAAAGCCGGAAGTTGCCGTTTTCGATGCGCACCGATTGCTGCAAGCGCACCGTCGCGGCCGGCGCATAAAATTTCCAGACCGGACGGCCCGGTTTGCAGACCGTAAGCCAGGCCTTGTGGATGTGATAGGTGTTTTCGTCGATCCGATCGGCTTCTTCGGCCTCGAAATAAAGCGGATTCGGGCTGATGAGAAGCGCCGCCGTGGGGCGCCGCTGCATCGCGAATGTTCCGCGGGCGTGCCGAAAGGTGCCCCGACCGGTGCGCAGCTCATAGCGCGCGTCATCGGCTTCGACGTGCTGGGTCGTGTAATCGAGCACGACGTTGCCATGCGCCACAACGACTTGGGCCTCGTGGTCGTATTCGACGTGATCGGCGCGAAGCCGCGCATTCTGGTAGCGCACGTCCACGTGGCCATCGGCGTAGAAGATTTTCCCGACCTGACGCTGCTGATCGGCTTCGAGTGTGGCTTCGCCACCGCTCGTGAGCGTGACGAGCGGCTTTTGCGGCGCGGCTTGGCCCCAGAGCCCCCGAGGAGCCGCCACGAAAAGCGGGAGCAGGGCCAAATAAAGCGCCCGTCTGCGGACAGAATTCGAGAAAATCGCGTTCAGCATCGCTTCAGAAATGCAAAAAAAAGAAAGCTGAGCCTAACACGCGCCTACCGCGCCCGCAATCAGCGGCACGACAGGTGACTTCCCGTTCGGCCGGCTGTATTCGTATCAGAATCCTGCGACCCAGCCCGTGTTGCCTGATCGGCCACACGGGTGAAGAACCGGACGTCCTCGACCGCCTCGGGCTCGTGATATGATTCGCTCGTTCCACTGGATCTTCCGCAGCGCAAAACGGACCAGTGATACGCATCTGCTCGAAGTGTGGCGCCCTGTTGCTCGACGACACCGAAAGCTGTTCTTTCTGTGACGTTCCTGCTGCGGAAAATGGCGAAATTCCCGAGCCTGTAACCGTTGGAGCAAACTCGCTCACCGAGGCTCCTGAGCCAGAATGGCGCGTGGAGGTCTTCCGGCGCCTGGAACAATACCGCGCGCGCCGAGGTCACCTGCGCCCAGACGACTCCCAGTCCGGGCTTCCTTTCCGACAGGCGCGCTCAGTCCTTGAGATCGAAGACGAAACCCCCGAACGCCCGCGCCCCCGGCCGGCACAGCGCCAGCGTTCAACCGAGCGGCTCGACATTTGCATTCAGCCTGAGCTCGATTTCTCGAGTTCGCCGGACGATCGCGCGCGGCCGCAAACCGCTCTGGTGCCCGTCGCGAGCCTCGCCGAACGCCGCTGGGCGGGCATCCTCGATGCACTGTTTCTGGGCCTGACCTGCGCGGGATTCATGAGCCTGTTCCGGTCGCTCGGCGGGCAGATGACGCTCGAGAAAATCGACGCGATCGTATATCTCGCCGTGGCTTACCTTTTTTACGCCCTGTACTTCTTCCTGTTCACGGTCATGGCGGGCTCGACTCCGGGAATGCAGCTGCGCGGCCTCACCGTCGTACGTCTCGATGGCAGCCTTCCGGACACGCGGCAGCTCTTGTGGCGCAACTTCGGATACATGCTTTCAGGAGCTACGCTGCTGCTGGGTTTCGTTTGGGCCATTTGGGACGAGGACCATTTCACTTGGCAGGACCGCATGTCGCAGACTTACATCACCGCCGCGACGCCGCTTTCAGAACTTGACTCACTCAACATCCACCCGGGCCGCCACCATTTCGCGCACAAGTAACTAGAGCTGCTTCCGCAAGAATCCCGCATCGATATCGCCGGCGTGCGCTCCCTTGACTAGATTTCCGCCTTGGCGGAAAATCGGACAAAAGGAAGCGGAGGGAATGAAGAAATTGTTGAAATCCCAACGATTCAACCTTCACGGATTCTTGAATACGGGAGGACTCGGCAAGAAGATCGTGCAGTACCGCAACAAGCAGGTCGTGTTTTCACAGGGCGATCCATCTGCCAAAGTCTTTTACATCCAGAAGGGCCGCGTCAAACTCACCGTGCTCTCCAAGAATGCAAAGGAAGCCGTCGTCGCGATCCTGACGGAAGGTGATTTTCTCGGAGAAGGATGTTTAGCTGGACAGCCGCTTCGAATGGGTACCGCCACCGCCATTTCGGCGAGCTCCATCCTCGAAATCCGCAAGGGCGCGATGATGCGCGTGCTTCGCGACGAACACGTTTTTGCGGAACGATTCATCGCTCATATCCTGGCGCGCAACATTCGTTTTGAAGCCGACCTCGTGGACCAGCTTTTCAATTCCAGCGAAAGGCGCCTCGCACGGACGCTCCTGCTTCTCGCGCAATATGGCAAGGAAGGCAGGCCCGAAACCATCGTTCCCAAAATCAGCCAGGAAACGCTCGCCGAAATGGTAGGAACCACTCGGTCGCGTGTCAGTTTTTTCATGAACAAGTTCAGAAAGCTCGGATTCATCGAGTACAACGGCGGCCTTTCCGTGCACAGCTCGCTCCTCAACGTAGTTCTCATCGACTAACGCCTGCTCGTCCCACTTCGGACAATTTTTACAGAGTGATCAATATTGACCATTATTGAATTCTGCGTTCGGCCTACGCTCTACGTCTGGAAATCGCCGATTTCCAGTGGTCTACGACGGAGAGGAAACCATGAGGATTTTGCTCTACAACCCCGATAACGGCGTCACGAAAAACTTTATGCCGCATCTTTGGATGTTCCTGCTCCAGGCTCTGACGCCGCCCGGCCACGAAGTGCTTCTCATGGATGGCAACGCACAACCTGTAGATGAAGCCGGCCTCGCGCGCTATGTACGCGAACAAAACATCGGACTCGTTGGCATTGGCGCGATGACCAGGATGATCGCGAAGGCCTATCGCATGGCCGACGCCGTCCGCGCCATCGGAGTGCCGGTGGTGATGGGCGGACCTCACGTGACGGAGTTGGCGGATGAGGCGCTCGGCCGCGATGGCGGGCCGCGTCATGCTGACGCTGTCGCTCTCGGTGAAGCCGACGAAACCTGGCCCCAGATCGTCGAGGATGTCGTGCGCGGCGAACTGAAGGAGGTCTACTCTCCGGTAGACGAATTTGGCAAGGAACGCAAACCCCCTCTTCGCCCTTATCCCGCAACCCGTGGGAATCCGTGGACCTCGATCAGTTCAATATTGTTCCCAAGGTTGTCGCGCCCCTGCTCAAGCGTTTCGGAGGCGGGTGGGGAACGTTTCGCATTATCCCGGTCGAATCGGGCCGCGGCTGCCCCTACGGATGCGAATTCTGCACCGTGACCGGCTTCTTTGGCGATTCCATCCGGTTCCGCACCAACGAAAGCGTCGTGAACGAGTTGTTGAAGCTGAAGGAGCGCGCGAAAAGCGAACGTGGCCAGATTGCCGTCTTTTTTATTGACGATAATTTCGCGATCAACGTCAAACGGACCAAATCACTGCTGCGAGATATCATCGCCGCCAACGCGCAGGTGCACTGGGTCGCACAGATCAGCGCTAATTTGCTGCGCGATGAGGAGCTGGTTGACTTGATTGCCGCCGCCGGCGGAAAGTGGATTTTCATCGGTATGGAATCGATCGATCCGGCGAATTTGAAGGACATGAACAAGGGATTCAACAAGCCCGGCGAGTACGCCACCGTCCTCGAGAGACTCGCGCAGCGGAACGTGTACGCGATCACGTCCTTCATCTTCGGCATGGACAACGACACGACCGGCGTGGCGGAGCGAACGCTCGAGCAGGTTCGAACCTGGCCCGCAGGTCTGCCCATTTTCGGCTTGTTGACACCGTTGCCGGCGACGCCCCTCTACAAGAGGCTCGAAGTTGCCGGCAGGCTCACGCGCCCCAAGCACTGGCAGGAGTTCATACCGTTTGCGATGGCCCACACACCGATGAAAATGACGATCTCCGAAGCTCACGCGGAGGTGAAATACGGCTGGGCCCAGTCCTATAGCCCGGCGGCAATTGCGAAGGCAGTGGATTCCCTCAGCCACAAGCCCCTCGGTTACCGCATCAATATCCTCATCGCGCGTCTCTGTTTTCGGGGCATCTATTTCCCGCAGATGGGAAAACTCGCCTGGGTGAAGACCATTCTCCAAAGCCGTAGTGTTATCTGGAAACTTGTCAAGGAAGGCTTTGGCAATCGTCCCGGCGAGTTGCCCGCGAGTCCTGCCGCGATCTCGAGCAGTCCCAGCGCCTGAATCTGAACAACCGCAGGCAGTTACATCCAGGCCGCGAGTCAGAAACTACACCGTGGAAGTCGCTCGACTTTCTTGCAACCCGAGCCCTGTTGCAACCGGGTACTCCGGTGGTCGCCAAGTCCACGATTCCGTCTGCCGATGCTATAATGAAGCTTCCTTTGGCGCGCTGGGCGCGTCCAACACTTGATCACCGGCGCGGGCGAAGCGGCCTACGACGAAAACAGGATTGCTGCTGGGAAGGAAAAGGAACCAGGGATGACTTCCGTTACCAAGAAAATCGTCGTTGTGCTGTCCGTGATCGTCTTCGGCTTCGTGAGCGTGGGCTACGTTCGCGGGCGCTCGTCAGACGACAAGGCTTTCCGCGCGCTCACAGTCTATGGCGAAGTGCTCGACCGCATCCAGCGCGAATATGTGGACGAGCCCAACCTGCATCAGGTGACCAGCGGCGCCCTCCACGGCCTGTTCGATTCGCTTGACCCGCAATCAAGCTATCTGAGCCCGCTCGAATACACGGACTACAAGGACAAGAGCGCGGTCACGCCCAAGGCAGAAGCCGGTCTCGCGCTCACCAAGCGTTTCGGTTACATCAGCGTCATTTCCGCCCTGCCGGATAGCCCCGGCCAGAAGGCGGGCCTGCAACTGGGCGACGTCCTGGAAAAAATCGCCGGCTTTACCACGGGACAGATGGCCATCGAGCAAGCGCAGCTTCTGCTCAGTGGCGATCCGGGAACGGTCGTGAAGCTCTCCGTGATTCGACGCGGCAAAGCCGAGCCTCAGGATATGGAAATCACGCTAGCGAAGGTGCCGGCTCCCAAGCTCGTCGAGGACAAACTCGAAGGAGACATTGCCTATCTTCGCGTTCCTGAATTCCAGGCGGGCGCCTCGAAGCAGATTCACGACGAGCTCGTTCAATTCGAACATCAGGGCGCGCACAAGTTGATTCTCGATCTGCGCGATTGCGCCCTGGGTGACGACCAGGAAGGCATCTCAACCGCGCAGCTCTTTCTCTCTTCGGGCACCGTCACCTCGCTCAAGGGGCAGACGGTGTCGCCGGTGGTTTCTTCCGCCGATGCATCGAAAGTTGCGTGGACACAGCCCGTCACCGTGCTGATTGATACCGGCACCGCCGGCGCTGCTGAGATTCTTGCGGGTGCGATCGCGGACAATCATCGCGGCGAGACGGTCGGCATGCGCACCTACGGCACAGCCTCCCAACAGAAACTGATTCAGCTCGAGGACGGCTCCGCGCTGATCCTCACGCTCGCGAATTACTACACGCCCGGCGGGAAGGAAATCCCCGTTGACGGCGTAGCGCCCACGCGGGAGGTGCGTCCTGCGCCGGAAGACGTCACGGCAGTGGACTTGTATCCGCCCGCACCGTCGAGTTCGCCGACAGACCCCGATGTGAAGAAAGCCGTCGAGATTTTGCAGGGCGCGAGCACTGCCCGGAAAGCCGCCTAGCCAATCGTGGCGGCTTTGCGCGGAACACTGACCGCGCCCCCATCTGACTCCCGAAGCGATCTCCGACGGTTCAGGCGCACTGGTTTCTTCACGCCACTCATTGCCATCCTCGTTATTTTCCTGGCTGGCTGCGGAAAAAAATCACTCTCGAAAACAGAACTTCGCGCTGTAACAGACGAAGTCGTCAGCGCCGCCCAACGTGTTACCGGACGCAAGTCCGAGATCACGATTCGCCCGCAAGTCCCGTCCGCCCCGTACGGCGCGCTGGTCTCGCTTGCGGCGGACAACATCTATATATCGCTTGTGGACCCTGGGCAGGCCGGCCCGTTGAGGCAGGCATTGGCGGAAATCGCCCGGCGCCACAAACTTTCAATTGTCGAATTCTCGACCGCAGGCGTGATTCGCTACGATTTTTCGCGCGACGGCATTCACACGCACTCGATTCACGTGGTGACGCCTCTCGCCGTCCGCTCGCGCCTGCCCGTGCCGCCGCTGCGAGGAAATCCGCAGCTCGCCATCATCCTCGACGACATGGGCCATGACCGCGCCGCCGCCGATTCTCTTCTCGCGCTGCCATTTCCGCTCACGATTTCCATTCTTCCTCATCTGCCGCTCTCCGCCGAGGTCGCCGAAGAAGCCTTTCGCCGCGGCGACCAGATTTTGTTGCATCTTCCGATGGAGCCGGAGCCCCCAGCGGGCGGCTCGGAGGGCGTGACGCGCGAGGAAATCGAGCTGCGCGTCGGCATGAATCCGGATCAGGTGAAGGCAGCGGTCGAAGGCATGCTCGAAACCGTCCCGCATGCCGCGGGAGTAAACAACCATGAGGGATCGCGCGCCACGGCTGATCTTCCGCTCATGGAAGCGCTGATGCCGGCGCTGCGCGACCGCAATCTCTTCTTCATAGACAGCCGCACCACCGCCGCGACGGTGGCCTATGACGCTGCCGAACGCGCCGGAGTACGTGCTTCGTCGCGCAAGGTGTTCCTCGATGACACACCTTCGAAGGAAGCTATCCTCGCCCAGCTGCAACTTGCCGCCAAAGACGCCTCCCGCGACGGCTCTGCCATCGCCATTGGACATCCCCGCCCCGCCACGATTGCCGCGCTCGCCCAGGGCGTTCCGGAACTCGAAGCGCGCGGCATCCACCTTGTATTTGCTTCCGACCTCGTTCATTAGCCGTGGTTTCGCCTGTCATTTCGTACAGGTCGAAGTACTGGAACGAAATCTGGCCTGGCGCTCTATTTCCAAACCTAAGCCCGCGCGTTAACTTTCTTTACCCGCCCTGCTAGTGAAAGTCGCCTGCTGGGCTAAGGAAGGAGCCTATGTCCCACTGGATCGGTACAACTTCTCCGGCAGACGCCGGTATGTCGGATTTCAAGGAATGCCTCAAACAGCTACGTGACGGACACTCGACCGAGGCCCTGCAACACGCGCGGCGCGCACTCGGGATCGCGCCGAAAAACCCCTTTTATCTCTCCTACACAGGATTACTGGCTGCCGTGGCCGAAAAGCGCTATGGCGATGGCGAAGCTCTCTGCCAGGAAGCCCTGGGAATGAGACACAATCACGCGCAGCTCTACTTGAATCTAGCCGAGGTATATCAGCAGTGCGGCCGGACGCAGGAGGCGATCGCCACTCTTGAAAAGGGGCTGGTGTCCGCGGGACGCGATTTCCGGATTCGCCGGGCCCTGCAGAAAATCGGCTCGCGGCGGGAACCGCTGGTCACGTTCCTTCACCGCAGCCATCCGGTGAATCGAACGCTCGGTAAGCTGCGTCACCGTTTGACGGGACCATCGCAAGCAGCTTGAGCGGCGCGCCGTTCTGAGTAGAACAGTTTACCCCCTGATGTAATCCGGGGCAGGCCCCGCGAATTCGCTCGCTTGTTCTGGGCGCAGCGAACGTGCCAGCTCCGGATTCCCTTCATTTTTCGCTTCGCAAAAAATCACCCTGAGACCGCCGACGGCGATCGAAGGGCTCTCCCGCGCGCCGCCAAGAAAGATTCAAACCAGCTTTTTAGCTCTGGCCGAGCGGAAGAAAATACTGCGTGCCCTTCACGGGCTGGCGCAGACGCCGTAGAAGTTCCTGCAAATCCCGGTTGCGTTCGACGAAATCAATTTCCGTCGTGTCCACCACCAGCAGATTCGACGCGGAATAGCGGAAGAAAAAGTGTCCGTAGGCGTTAGCAACCGCTTCGAGATATTCAGGTGAAATCTGCTTTTCGGCCGGATCACCCTTTTTCGAGACGCGCTTTCGCAGCACCTCCGGCTTGGCATGGAGATAAATCACCAGATCGGGCGCTGGCACCGACGGAGCAAGCATGTCGAAATATTTTTCGTAGAGCTTTAGCTCTTCGTTGTCCAAATTGACGTACGCGAAGATTTTGTCCTTTTCGAACAGGAAGTCGCTGACGATCGGGGCCGTATTGTCCTCGGGCCGGGTTTCGGTGAGGCGACGATGCCGTTCGTGGAGGAAATACATCTGCGCGCGAAAGGCAGCGCCGGGTTCTTCATCGTAAAAATCGGCGAGAAATGGGTTGTCCTCGCAATCGAAGATGCGGCGCGCGTGAAGCTGCTCGGCCAGCGCCTTCGCGAGTGTGGATTTACCCACGCGAATGGGCCCCTCGACCACGATGTATCGCGGCGCTTTGAATACGGGTTCGGTCATGGCGCGCGATTATAGCAAACCCCGCCGAAGCTTCACGCGCTACCAACTCCGCGCGATCACGGCGACGATGCGCGCGAGCGCGTCCACGTCGCGCGTGTCAATCACCTCGGCAGGCGAATGCGAATACCGCAGCGGCCAGCCGAGCGCGATATCCACCGAGCCGTACGGGACGAATGTCGCGCCATCGTTGCCGCCTCCGGTGACGCCGAGCTGTACGGGAATTTGACTTGCGCGGGCGAGCTTCACGACTTTTTCGACCAGCTCGTGCGGTACGATATTGGAATTGTCTACGGCGCGGACCGCGAAGCCCTTTCCGATTTCCGCACCGGCAAAGCGTTTTGATTCGAGCGGGGAATCCGAGCTGACCAGCGTATCCACCGCGAAAACGTAGTCCGGCGTGTGGCCTTCCGCTGCAAGGCGCTTGGCCACGGCGCCAGCACCGACGAGGCCGATTTCCTCGCCCGTGGACCAGACGAACGTGACGTCGCGGTCCTTCAACGGGCCACCCAGCGCCCAGACTGCGGCGATCAGCGCCGTGTCGCCGACGCGATCGTCAAAACTGCGGCCATTGGCGCGCGTGCCAAGCAACGGGCGATATTCCTTTGGGATGGTGATGGAATCACCGACTTTTATTCCGAGCTTGGCGACTTCGTTGGCGTTCTGCGCGCCTACATCCACGCGGATCGTGTGCTCCGATTCGGCGGGCCATTTGAAATTCTGCTCGTCCCAACCGTTTGGTAGTTCCATAACGGCGTCGCGGTCGCCGGTTGATGTGTGCACCAGCATTGGATGGCCCTCGTAAAAACTCAATTCCATGCCGCCAAGCGTGTCGACTTCGAGGAAGCCGTCCTTCGAGATTGATTTCACCTCGAATCCGATTTCGTCCATGTGCGCAACGACCAGAATCTTCTCAGTCTTCGAAACAACCGGCACCGTGCCAACGTGAAGAATCAGATTTCCAGCATCATCCGTTTCCGGCTTCGCCCATTCCGGCAAGAACCGAGAGACGGAATTGCGAACCGACTGTTCACTCCCGCTTGCGCCATAAGTCTCGACCAGATTCTTCAGAATGATCTTGATCTGGGGAACAAACCGATTCGCCGGAGGACCGTCAACGATCCCCCCGTGCCCGGTGTGGGGGGTGGACGACCCGAGTGCGTAAGCTGACAGCAGACGCAGCAAACTGTCCATATCCGCCGCGCCAATCAGTTCCGCAGGAGTATCGGGCCATGCCGTGGCAATACCGAGATGCGCCCATTTTGCGGGAAACGCAGACGTGGCGTTGTCACTCGATGGGACGACGCCGGCGGAATAGTCGGTTGCGAGCGCAATCATGTTCGCGCGCGCAAGCTTTTCCAGATCGGCTGAGATGCCGGTGAGCTCGCCGCTTGACTTGTCGAGACCGACGAGCACGCCGCTGCCTACTTCACGGCGAGGCGCACGATGCACGCCTTCCATTCCCGGAACATTCCCGCCCGGGAGCATTCGGCCGACGTAAATCATTTCATCCGCTTGCGAGGCGCTCAGAATTCGCTCGAGGCCACGACCGCCGACGCGCTGCTGGGCCACAAATGCAACCGTGATGGTCCCTTTGATCTTGGCGGGATCGACATCTCGCAGCATGGCGACCAGCGCCGCGGCCCCGAACTTGTTGCCAATCGAGGCACCCGCGATCTTTTGCAAAGCAAGGTACCCGAACCGACGATTGATTGCGACAGGACTCAAAATGTCCACACCCGCCGTGCGCGCTTCGGCGGCGGAACTCGCGCCGATATCCACGTACATGTTATCGATGTCGCTGGCCTTAGGCGGATTCCCGCGGCCACTTTGCAGATGGATGGAAAGCCCAGCGACGACGCCGTCAATCCACTTTCCCGAAGCGGTTCGCACTTTCACCGGCTGCGCGGAATATAGTTCGTTGAAAATCGGAGGGAGTCCCGATTGTGGCAACCGCTGCAAGCGCAAGTAACCACCCTCGGTGATGCCGCTGACGACGAAACCCGGCTCATCGATCGGCGTGACGATCAGGCGGTGCGGCGCCCCGCTGCCGATGGTCACGATCACATCACCTAGATTGTCCTCCACCGGATGGAACGCCGCGACTTTCGCGCGAATCATTCCGGCAAGTTCCTGCTCATAACCTGACACGGAGGGAGTTTCGACAAACTCCTTCAGGTCGCTCGCGAGGTCCCCTGGAACTTTCGCGGGCGGGTTCTGCGTTTGTGCCACTGCAGGAAAGCAGAAAATAGAAAATAGAAAAATGAAAATCGCGAGGCTGCCGATGGCGCAATCGAGCCAAGGTTGGTTGGCGGGCACGGCATGCCATGCCCGTGCGGGAGAAAAGGCACGAGCGTTAACCAGGGCACGCGGAGGACATTGACGCGTCATTTTGTGCGTCACTTTACAGGTACCCCCATCGTTTGTTTTCATGGGGTTAGCGCCAAAATTACTCGGCACGTGTGTCGAGTAATTTTCCTCAGATGCTTCCCGCACCGGCGGGCGTTTGGATGCCGGGCACAGCAATGGCGAGATGTCCCGCCGACCTCTTCTTGCACCAAACTCAAGCATGCTTTTCACGCGACCATAGTAGTACACGGGAGCGGGCGCGCAAGCGTGTATCCCTGTGGGCTTTTTCACTGGACCGCGCCGAGGAGCGTCGATCAGGGGTCACCTCCTCGACACTGTGCCGCCAAATGATTTGCGTTCAAGCCCGACCAGGGATACGTTCGTCTCACCGACCGTCTGATACCAGCCTGAGGAGTTCAAATGAGAAAACATCTGTCGGGAATTCTGATGATCGTGCTCGGTTTTGCGCTCTGCATGCCTGCGAAAGCGCAGAATCAAATTATCGTAGGACCCGGCACCGGTAATATCGGCTATAGCCCCAGCAAAGGGCTGATCATCGGCGTAGTTTTGGGAGTGGTTGCGGCAGTAGCAGTCGCCACCGTCGTGGTCGTTCACGAATCGTCCAAAAAGCGAACGATCACGGGATGTGTCAACCCGGCGCAGAACGAAATAACCGTGATCAACGAAAAAGACAAACAGGTTTACATTCTTTCCGGCGATACGGCGGGCGTCAAGCCGGGCGAGCGAATGAGTTTTCAGGGCAAGAAGATCAAACCGAACGCCAGCAATCCGCTGGGCTGGGAAGTAACGAGAATACAAACTGACTACGGCGCCTGCCATCCTTAGGTATTAGGCGTTCAACCCGCGTGACGCCTTGAGGACGAGAATCGGAGTGAACGATTTTACTTGAGCGCGTAAAGATTCCCGTCCATGCTGCCGAAATAGACGGAACCGTGGTCCACGACAGGCGACGACACAATGGCGCCGATGGAAATAAATTTGGAGATATCGAGGTACATGTCCTCGAAATCGTTGAACACCGGCGCAAAGCTGTCCTGATTCAGGCTGCCATCGGGATTGAGCACCTTCAAGGGATCCTTCTTCGAGGCCTCGGTCTGAAATTCCCACGCGAGCTGGAAGGATTTTGTACTGATGACATAGAGCTTGCCGTTGTGGTCGCCGACGTAAAGAAGATCACCGGCAAGCGCGGCCGACGAGAACATGTAGGCCTTGGCGTCGAAGTTGGCGCGCAGGCGTCCGGTGGCGGCGTCGAGCGCCATGAAGCGGGAGCTATCGGACGTTCCAACATACACGACGCCATTGCGAACCGTGGGAGTGCCGATCACCCATGACTTGCTGGTTGGGTAGTCCCATTTCTTGCGGCCGGTGGCGGCGTCCACTGCATAAACGTGCGCGTCGCGGCAACCGACATAGACCGTGCCGTCCACAACGGCGGGAGAGGACTGGAATCCGACCTGGTTGTGGATCACTGGATCCTCGCCCGTCTTGAAGGACCATTTCTGCTGGCCGGTGGTGGCATCAATCGCGTAGAGGTAGCTGTCCCAGCTTCCGACGTAAACGGTATTGTTGACCACGGCGGGTGAGGCGTGCACCACGTCCTTGGTAGCGAACTTCCATTGCAGCACGCCGGTTTGCGCGTCCGCGGCATAAATGTTGCCGTCGCCGCTGCCGAAATATACCTTGCCGTTATCCACCGCCGGAGAGGACATGAAAATATCGTAGCCGTCGGGGATGGTCTGGCTCGGGGACGGATAGCCGTGAAGATTCTTGGCTTCGAACTTTCTCTCGTACTCGGTAGGAAGAACCCACTTCGGTTTGCCGGTGGCAATATCGAGGGCCGCCAAACTGCCGACCGAAGAAACAAAATAGAGCATTCCACCAGCAACCGCCGGCGAAGACGCAATCGGCATGCTCGATTTGAATTTCCATTTTTCCTTGCCGGTCGGTTGATCCACGGCGTAGAGGTAGCCATCCATGCTGCCGATGTACACGACTCCGTCGGCGATTGCGGGGGAGGCGACGATCGGGCCGCCGGTCTTGAAAGCCCATTTCACACCGTTGAATTGCGTGGGGCCGGGCGAATCATAAACGCCTGTGCGAGCGATGTTGCCGTGAAAAGTAGCCTGGGCCATTGCGCCGGGCACAGCCGCGAGCATCAACGGCAACAGGAGTCGCTTCATCGTGGATCCTCAATGGGAAAGGGGTTTTAGTCAGCGCGCTAAGGTATTTGACGGGACAGATTGAAAAGGGTTATCAGGAATTGCGGCCTAGGGGCAGTGATCGCGGACCCCATCGGTGCAGGGAGCGGGCACGTCATCTACGCAATGGCCGGATGCCTGTTAGCGACGCCAGTCGCCTGTTCGAACGCGTGCGCCATTTGCAAGACGCTGAAGTCTTCCTTGTCGCGGCCGACGATTTGCACGCCAACAGGAAGACCCTCTGGCGTGAAGCCAGCCGGCACCGAGGCCGCTGGATTGCCCGTTGCCGAAATGTACCAACAGGATTTCATCCAATCGATGTAGTTATCGAACTTCACGCCCGCGATTTCTTTTGGATACGGCGTGTGGACGTCGAATGGCGGCAACTGCGTGGTGGGTAGAACAAAGTACTCATACTTTTCAAGGAATGCCTGAAAGCGGCGCCAGAGCTGGCCGTGGGCAGTCTCGGCCCGCGCCACATCCATGCCAGCCAGCCGCAGACCTTCTTCGATTTCACCTTTCAGCGTGTCCTTGAAAGCGTCTGGATGTTCGTGCAGCCGCTCGCCGTAAATGTTCGCTGAATTCCATGCACGCAGCGTGCGAAAGGCAAGGTCGGCAGGGGCGAAGTCCGGCTCCGACTGCTCCACGACGCACCCCAGCGATTCAAACGTCATGCGATGCCCATCCACCACGGCGCGGACGCGCGGGTCGAAGGGCACACCGCCCAAGTCTTTGAACCAGGCCACTCGCGTACCTTTGAAGCTGCGGTCGAGCGGGCGCGCGAAATGTTCTCCCGGTTCGCGAATGGAGAGCGGCGCGCGGGAATCAGGCCCCGCGATGGTGCTTAGCACCAAGGCAAGGTCGGCCACCGAACGCCCCAGGCATCCTGAGGTACTCAGCGTTGACCACGCGAACGCCGCGTTCGGGTTCGGCACGCGACCGATCGAAGGCCGAAAACCAACTACGTTGCAGAATGCGGCAGGATTGCGCAGCGAACCTCCGGTATCGGAGCCGCTGGCAACGGGCACGAGCCCGCAAGCCAATGCGACGGCGGCGCCGCCCGATGACCCGCCGCACGTCTTCGTCAGGTCATAGGGATTGCGTGTCGCGCCGAACACTTGGTTGAACGTCTGCGATCCCGAGCCGAATTCTGGCGTGTTGGTTTTGCCGATAGTAATCGCGCCGGCACGCCCGATCCGGTCAACAACAATGTCGTCTTCGGTGGGGACGTAATCCTTATAGAGCGGCGACCCAAAAGTCGTGCGGATGCCACGGGTTTCGAACAGGTCCTTGTGCGCAACCGGTAGACCGTGCAGCGGCCCTAAAGTTTTCTTGTGCGCTTGCATCTCATCGGCCTTCGCGGCAGCATCGGCGGCCATTTCCGGCACCAAGGTCACGATGGCGTTGACTTGCGGATTTACACGCTCGATCTGTTGCAGATGCACGGCCAGGAGTTCGCGGGCCGACAGCTTCTTCGTGCGGATCAGCCGGGCCATCTCGACTGCGCTCGTAAAACAACCGGGTGAAGCCGTGGCCTGAGCCTCCCGAGCGCTCTCAAGGAGAGGAGCGGCAGCCATTCCGAGCAGGACTTCGCGGCGCGTTAGATGGTCCTCACCCACGCGCGAGAGTCTATCACGCGTCGGAGTTCGCGAACGGCTGCAGGGTGGTATACTCCCGCGGCACGGCGACAGAAGGAGACGAATCCAATGAGCGAAGCGACCCCAGCAAAGAGCAATCCATTCGATCCAGTGGTGTTCAAGCCCGCGGCAGTCTCTGCGGAGACACTCGCGGCAAACGAAGCGTTCCGCAAGGCGATGTCGGGCGGGCCCGACTGGTGGGACATCGGTGCGGCCGCGTATCGCGCGGCGGCCGCAAGTGGCCGGGGACCTTTCCCGCCTCCGGAAAAGTCCGCGCGCGCGCGCACAATTCAGATCGATGGCAAGGGCGGGCAGAAAGTGGCGCTGCGCGTGGTCGCGCCGGAACGCGCGAAGGGCGTCTATATCCACATGCACGGCGGAGGATTGGTGTTCGGCTCCTCCGAGGGGCAGGACCCGATGCTCGAACGCATCGTGCAGAGCACGGGAATGGCGTGCGCGAGCGTGGAATACCGCCTGGCGCCGGAAAATCCCTACCCGGCGGCGTGGGACGATTGCGAATCGGCCGCGGCGTGGATGGTGAAAAACGCGAAATCAGAATTCGGTACCGACGTGCTGACGATCGGCGGCGAATCGGCGGGCGGCACTCTTGCGGCGGCCACTGTTCTGCGCATGCGCGATCGCCACGGCTACACCGGCTTTCGCTCGGCGAATTTGGCGTACGGGAACTTCGACTCGTCCATGACGCCGAGCCAAAGGCACACACCGGAGAAAGGAATTCTGGTGGGACGCACGGGCATTCACAAATTCCGCGAAGCGTACCTGCCGAAGGAAATCGATCCGCGCGATCCGGACGTTTCGCCGCTCTATGCGGACCTAAAGAATATGCCGCCCGCGATTTTCACCATAGGAACGATCGATCCGTTGCTGGACGACACACTGTTCCTTTATTCGCGGTGGATTGCGGCGGGAAATGAAGCGGAGCTGGCGGTCTACCCGGGAGCGCCGCACGCATTCAACATTTTCCCGCTCCCGCAGGGGCCTGCCGCCAACGCGCGGATTGACGGGTTTCTGAAGCGGTCGATTTCCTGAGGCGGGCGTTTTTCCGAATTGAAGTACGAGGCGTTGACCGACAAAGCAGCGGACGACCGCGCTCGACTGCCGTGGTGCCGATTGGCCTGTTCGCCGTGGCACACCTCGGCGTCCCGCGCTGCGGTTCTGTCTTGGCAAGAGATGGCTGAGGCGGCAGCGGGAAAGAAGCCGTGCAAATCGATCGTAGCGTGTGACCTGCTCACATTCTCCAATGTGATCGGTTCTTCCGCTGCCCCGGAACAAACTGGGCGAATCACACGAAACGAATTTCTGGAGCGACATTGACCACCGCCAAGCTCTACCGTCGTGGGAATGACTAATATGGACGCAACCGCGAAAAAGAAAGGCTTTCCGCTTCCTAGTTCGTTGAAGGTGATCGCAGGCACCGAGCGGGCGCAAGCCGCGTATCCTTACTACACTCAGTTCAGCAAGGAAGACGACGAACGGTTCTGGTTTTACAACTCCATGCATTTTCCCGAGCCGATGTGCGTCTTCGACATGATCACGGCCGAGGCTGCATATTGCGCATTGGGCTCCGCCAACACGCGGGTTCATTGCCTGCCGACAACGCTCGGCATCGACTGCCGGATCATCAATGGCCGTGTGTATATCGGGGGTAACGCCGTCACCGATCCAGTCGAGATTGCGAGGCGCACAAAAGAGTTTCAGCGTCGCGCTTTCTACTACTACGAAAACTGGGAGCGGCTCTTCGCTCAGTGGAAAGACAAGATGATGGGTCTTATTCGGGAGGCCCAGGCCCTCCCGAAGCTGGAGCTTCCGGAATTCGAGCCTCTGGAACACGTTCATGCCGGCCGCGGCATCGCCTCGAACCACTACATTCTGGACACGTATCAGAAGACGCTCGAGGGTTACTTTCGGATGTGGCACCACCATTTCGAGTTTCTTCTGCTCGGATACGGGGCTTACCTGACTTTTTTCGATTTTTGCAAGAAGGCGTTCCCGGAAATCAGCGATCAGACGGTAGCGCGCATGGTGGCGGGCATCGAGGCGGAAATCTTTCGTCCCGATGACGAACTCAGGCGCTTGGCCAAGTGCGCCATTGAACTGGGCGTCGATGATCAGTTCCGCGAAGGTGTATCGCCGGACCGAATCATGAAGTCGCTGGAGCAACTCGGTGAGCCAGGCCTGGCATGGCTCAAGGAGCTTGCTGTTGCGCGCGATCCCTGGTTCAACATCAACGTGGGCGACGGCTTCTACCATTCCCATCGCTCCTGGAACGATGACTTGTCCATGCCTTTCGCCGCCCTGCCAAGCTACATCGCCAATGCGAAGAAGGGCGAGCGCCTTGAACGGCAAACGGACAAGCTCATCGCGGAGCGCACGCAGCTGATCGCCGACTACCGCGAGCTTTTGGAGACCGACGACGATCGCGCCGCTTACGATCAGATGATCGAGCTGGCGCATCGCGTCTTCCCGTATGTCGAGGGCCATAAGTTCTATTGCGAACACTGGTACACGAACCTGTTCTTCAACAAGATTCGGGAATTCGGCGGCCTGCTCGCCGAACGCGGCTTTTTCCCCGATGTTGAAGATGTATTTCAGTTGAGCCATTACGAACTGGAAGCGGCGCTCGTGGACCTGATGACTTCCTGGTCGAACGGTTCGCCTCCGCGCGGTATTTCGCACTGGCCTGCGATTGTTCGAGAACGCAAGGCAGCCATCGCGGAATGGGCGAAGCACGAAACCGCGCCGGCGCTCGGACCGGTTCCCGATATCATTGATGATCCTGCCATCGTCATGCTATGGGGCATCACCCGCGAGAATCTCGATGCGTGGCTGAGGGCAGGCGAGGAGCCGGATTCCAATGAGATCAAGGGCTTCGCCGCCTCGAATGGTGTGGTTGAGGGTATCGCGCGCGTCGTGAAGTCGGCGGAGGAGATTGGCCGCTTGCGCAAGGGTGACATTCTGGTCTGCCAGGTCACCAATCCGAGCTGGGCTCCCGTTTTCCAAAAAATCTCCGCAGCGGTGTCTGACATCGGCGGCTCGATGAGCCACGCGGCCATCGTGGCACGAGAGTATGGCCTGCCGGCCGTCGTGGGCACTGGCACTGGCACTCAGAGGATTAAAGACGGCCAGCGTATCCGGGTCGACGGCGGCCGGGGCGTAGTAACCCTTCTCTAGTAGAATAGATTCCGTGCACTCTTCAGAAATCATTGGCTGGTTTGCCGACATCGGTCTCTCGGACCGCCCGACGGTCGGGGGTAAAGGCGGATCGCTGGGCGAAATGACGCGGGCGAGCATTCCGGTGCCGCCCGGCTTCGTTGTACGAACGGCGGCGTTTGAACGCTCGCTCGGCGCTCTCGAGAAGGAAGAACGAGTTCGCTCGAAGGTGGAAGCCCTGGGAAGTGATCAACTCGAGCAGATCGCCGCACTTTCTAAACATCTGCGCGCGCGTTTGGAAAGTGTGCCGCTGCCGGACGACATCCATTCGGAGATCATCGCGGCGCACGCAGAGCTTTGTGGCACAACCCTTGATTCGCCTCTGGCGGTGCGTTCCTCCGCCACGACCGAGGATGCTGAAGACGCCAGTTTTGCGGGTCTGCAGGACACCTATCTGTGGGTGAAGGACGCCCCGTCAACATTGAAATACGTACGTTCCTGCTGGGCGAGTCTCTATTCCGTACCTTCGATAGCGTACCGCCGCAAGCACGGTCTGCCGGAGAGCGGTGTGGCCATGGCCGTCGTGATTCAACGGATGGTCCATGCGCGAACGGCAGGAGTGATGTTCACTCGGAGCCCGTTGACGGGCGACCGTTCCGTCGTCACGATCGAAGGCGCATGGGGTCTCGGTTCCGCTGTCGTGAGCGGAGAGGTCACACCGGACCGCTTCGTGATCGCCAAGATCACCGGCGAGATCTCCGTGCGCGATATTTCCGATAAACACGTTCAACATTTACCTGCGCCGAATGGCGGGGTCATCGAGGTCGAAACTCCAGAGCCTGTCCGGCGAGCGCCCTGCCTGAGCGACGCGGAGATTGGGGCGCTGAGAGACATCGCCCGCCGGGTCGAGCGCCACTATGGCCGGCCACAGGACATCGAGTGGGCGATCGATCAGTCTGGCGACATCCTGTTGCTGCAGAGTCGGCCAGAGACGGTTTGGTCCTCCAAGGACCGGGCGCCTGTCGCCAAACCCGCGGAGAATCCGCTCCAACACGTCATGAAGATCTTCGGAGGCCGCCGATGACCCTCACAGCCAAGGATGTGGCGGAGATCATGCGGCTGCTCGAACAATCGAGTTTCGATAACCTCTCGCTTGAAATCGATGGCGTGAAGCTGAACCTACAACGAGGCTCGGCGGCTCCCGTCCGGCAGCCTGCCGCTCCCGCCTCCTCCCTGGAGACGCAGCCGGTCGAGCCAGCTCCGCCAAGAGTCAAACCGCCGTCCGAGCCAGGGCTCGCGGAAGTCGCCTCTCCTTTGCTTGGCATTTTTTATCGTGCGCCCAAGCCCGGCGAGCCGCCCTTCGTCGAAGTGGGCTCAAGAATCGAGGAGGACACGGTCATCGGCATCATCGAGGTGATGAAGCTGATGAACTCGGTGCGCGCCGGAGTAAAAGGCGAAGTGGTCGAGATATTGGCGGAAAACGCGGCGCTGGTCGAGTACGACCAGATTTTGATGCGCCTGCGCCCCGGAGCCTAGCGATGGCGATTCGCCGCATACTCATCGCCAATCGCGGCGAAATCGCCCTCCGCGTCATTCGCACTTGCAAGGCGCTCTCTATCGAAACCGTGCTGGCCGCGTCCGAGGCCGATTTGGATTCTCTGCCCGCTCGGCTCGCGGACCGTACCCTTTGCATCGGGCCGGCCCGGCCTGCTGACAGCTACTTGCGAGCAGATACGATCGTCCAGGCAGCGTTGGGCGTGAAGGCGGACGCCATTCACCCGGGCTACGGATTTCTCTCCGAGCGCCCGGTTCTCGCCAAGCTATGCGAGCAAGAAAGTGTGATTTTCATCGGCCCGACAGCCGCTCAGATCGAGGCCGTAGGCGACAAGTTGCGCGCTCGCGCCGAAGCTGAGTCCTCCGGCGTGCCGACCGTGCCCGGCGGTGCCGTCGAAACCGCGCGGGACGCCATGGTACTCGCACGGGAAATCGGCGCGCCGTTGCTGATCAAAGCGGTTGGTGGTGGCGGTGGCCGCGGCATGAAGCGAGTCGATCGCCTGAAGGACTTACCCTCGGCCCTGGAGCTTGCCGGAGCGGAAGCGGGTGCTGCGTTCGGCGATGCGCGCGTTTATATCGAACGATTTGTGGGGCGTGGCCGCCACGTGGAAGTTCAGATCCTCGGTGACGGGAACGGCCGCGTGGTTCATCTCGGCGAGCGGGACTGTTCGGTTCAGCGCCGTTACCAGAAGCTGATCGAGGAAACGCCCGCTTCGGGCCTTTCCGCGGAATTTCGTGCGCGCGTCCATGCCGCAGCCTTACAGTTTGCCGAGCGGCTCTCCTACCGCAGCGCGGGCACGGTCGAATTCCTGATTGATCTGGAGCGTGACGCTTTCTATTTCCTGGAAATGAACGCGCGAATTCAGGTCGAGCACCCGGTCACCGAAGCTGTAACCGGCATCGACTTGGTGGCCGAGCAGATCGCCATCGCCGACGGCCGCGGCCTGCGCCTGAAGCAAGAGGATGTGAGACAAACAGGTTGTGCAATCGAGTGCAGGATCAACGCCGAAGATCCGGCGCGCGACTTTCAACCCAGCCCCGGCACGGTTCGCGCAGCCGTGTGGCCCTCGGGCGAAGGCGTGCGCGTCGATACCCATGTTGTTTCTGGCTCCCGCATCCCGCCCTATTATGATTCGCTGCTGGCCAAGATTATCGTGCATGCTGCCGATCGCCCCGCGGCGCTCGAACGGATGCGCCAGGCACTCGCGGCGACTCGCGTCGAAGGCGTCGCCACGAATCTCGCGTTCCACGCCGACGTCCTGACGGATCCGGAATTGAACGCAGGCGGTGTCGACACATCGTATCTGCCGCGCTTCCTTGAGAGGCGGCGCGCTGTCGGGGAGGTTCGAGCGCATGGCTAATATTCAACTCGTCGAAACCTCTCTGCGCGATGGGAACCAGTCTCTCTGGTCGGCGTTGGGCGTCGACACGGCGAGAAGCCTAACCATCGCGCCCGTGATGGAGCGCGTGGGTTTCAAGGCCATCGATTTCACCACCTCGACCCACATGGGCATTGCCGTCCGCTACAAAAACGAAGACCCGTGGGAACGCATTCGCCTCATGGCTCAAGCCATGCCGAAGACCCCGCTGCAATTCCTCTCCACCGGCTTTCGTTTTATTTCCTGGGAAACGGCCAGCCCCGAGTTCATGGCGCTGGTATTCAAAACTCTCATCGACAACGGAATGCGCCGTTTCGCGTTGGCCGATCCCATGAACGACGCCGATGCGAACGTCGCCTGTGCGCGCATGATCAAAGCAGCCGGGGGGGAATACGTCATCGGTGCCTTGGTATTTACGCTGAGTCCCATTCATGACGACGCGCACTACGTCGCTCGCGCCCGCACGCTTTCCGCAAGCCCTGACATCGATGCGATATACATCAAGGACCCCGGTGGGCTGTTGACGCCGCTGCGCGCTCGCACTCTGATTCCTGGCGTAAAAGCCGTCATTGGCAACAAGCCACTCGAGCTGCATTCGCACTGCACGATCGGCATCGGCGAGTTGGTTTACATGGATGCACCCGACTGGGGTGTCAGTGCGGTTCAATGCGCCTCGGGCGCTGCCGCAGACGGCATTTCCAATCCGCATTCCGAGCGCGTGGTTTCAAATCTTCGGATGCTAGGGCATCAGGTGGACGTCGATGATGAAGCGCTTGCTGAAGTCGGCCGTTACTTCACTCGCCTGGCCGATGCCGAAGGGCTTCCCGCGGGCCGCCCGCAGGCGTTCGACGCCGGCTATCTCCATCACCAATTGCCGGGCGGAACGATTGGCACCATGCGCCGCCACCTTGCCGAAACCAGGGTCTCCCATTTGGAAGGTGCGGTCATCGAAGAGCTGGACCGCGTGCGCCAGGAGCTTGGCTGGCCGATCGTAATGACTCCTTTTGCGCAGATGTTGATCACCCAGGCGGTTCTGAATGTCACCGGAAAACAGCGCTATGCCAACATTCCGGACGAAATCATTCGTTACGCGCTGGGAAAATTCGGGCGTCCCAATATCCCGATCGCGCCGGATGTGATGGATCGCATCGAATCTCTGCCTCGCACCCGCGAGTTGCGCCAACAGCCCGGCATGCCGCCTCTGCGCGAATTGCGCCGGCGCATCGGTCCCGAACTCAGCGATGAGGAATTTCTTCTTCGAGCCACAATGCCCGCTGGTCAGGTTGACGCGATGAAGGCAGCCGGTCCCGCGCAGAAAACCTACGATCCTGATATGGCTCCCGTGATGACTCTGCTTCGTCAACTGACCGAGCGTCGCGACATCGCGTACCTGTCGATTGAGAAGCGCGGCTTCAAACTGGAGCTGCGTGGTCAGGCTGGGCCAATGGAGGCGTGAGCATGGGTTCTCGCGGCAAAGGTTGGAATGAGCCGTTGGGGCCTATCGAGGGCTTCATGTTCGATCTCGACGGCACACTGTTGCTCAGCGACCGTTCGCTCGGCGGCTACCGCTTGCTGCCCGGTGCGGTCGAGATTCTGTGTGAGTTGCAAACGCGCGGTATTCCTTTCGTTGTGCTCACAAACGGCACCGCGTACCCTGTCGCCGAGCAGGCACCGAAACTCCGCGCGCTGGGCTTGCCCATTTCCGATGAGGCTTTGCTCACTCCCAATACCGTAACAGCGGACCTGATGCCGAAGCGTGGCGTGAAGCGCGCCCTGGTGCTGGGTTTGCCCGGAGTCGGCCAGCCGCTCGCCGAGGCCGGGATCGAGACCGTCTTCCCCGGACAGGATCGAGCCCATGACGTCCAAGCGGTTTATGTCGGTTGGCATCCTGGCTGCGCCATGAAGGATATCGAGGCAGCCTGCAAAGCGATTTGGAATGGTGCCGAGCTGTACGTTGCCTCCGACGTGCCTTTCTTCGCGACGGCAGACGGCAAGACGATGGGATATTCGTACGCCATTACGGCCGCTGTGCGCAAGATCACGCGCGCCCCCATGATCCTCACAGGCAAACCTTCACTGCACGCTTTGAAGCTGGTTGCAAAAAGACTCGGCATTCCCATGCGCAGGGTGGGCGTGGTCGGTGATGATCCGCTGGTGGAAATGATTATGGCGCGGCGCGGCGGAGCAATGGGCTTCGGCGTGACCACCGGCTTCACAACCGCAAAGGACTGGGACGCGCAACCTCGCGGTCGCCGCCCCCATCGGATCGTCCGCGAACTCGGCGAAATCCTGGAGATGGCCGTTTCCTCGTCCAGAAAATCGCCTCGGCGCTGATGAACAGTCCGAACACACGACGACGCCCACGCAGAGATCGACCAGAACAGAATCCTCCATGGTGACTGAATAGTTCGTCGTGACGTAGGGTCCCTTTGTAAGCTCGGCTCAGGAGGGGGCGACTTTGGGTGGCCGGCTCGGAACTTCGATACCGAACTGCTTGGCGTACTCCGCGTTCAGCCGCTGCCAGCCGCCGAACTTCATCGCCTCACCACCAGCGACTCGGCCGATCGGCGTTCCGCTGAGAAGGTGATCCAGAACATCGAAACAAATGTGCCACCCGGCAGCACCCATTGAAATGAAGCGGCGACCGATGTTGGTCCACAGCGTCAGGCGCGTGCCGCCACCAAAGGCTTCGAGTTCCCACCGGATATCGAGGTCACCCCAGTTGTACTCAAGCACCTTGGGAGCGTCGGCTCGTGTCACTCTTGTTTCGGAAACGTGCGGCGTAGGCGCTGCCACCGTCGTGAGCTTTACCGTGGTTCCAACCGTACCCAGGCTCCCGTTGGCTTCAAAGGGAGCCCACTCGCGCAGCTGCGCTGGGTCGGTCAGCGCCTGCCAGACTCTTTCCGGCGAGTGGCGCAGTTCTCTGATGAGAATGAGCGTCCATTTCTCTCCGTCCTTTTGTATCTGCGCCCCGCTGGCCGGACCCGGGGTGTACAGCTCGCGATCGGTCACCTTCTGATCCTTAGCGTGAATAGCGTGCCAGCTGGGTGAGCTGAATGATGTTGCCGCAGCTGTCGTTCAGCATCGCAATGGTCGACCCGGTCACCTCGGTGGGCGGCATCGTGAACTCGGCGCCGCGGGCCTTAATCCGCTCGTAGTCGCCCTTGACGTCATTCGTGAAGAACATGGCCCCTGGCTGAGATTGTTGAAACATCGCCTGCTGATACGCTTTGGCCGCGGGGTTGTTGTTCAGCGCCAGCTGCAGCTCCGTGCCGTCCGGCTCCTCTGGTGACGCCACGGTCAGCCAGCGATAGGGGCCCTGACTGAAATCGACCTTCTTGGTAAAACCCAGTACCTCCGTATAGAAGCGCAGGGCCTTGTCCTGGTCGTCCACGTATACGCTGGTCACTTTGATTTTCATCTCGTTTCTCCTTTATCACCTTCGCGGTTTGGAGCGCGCCGTGTTCTCCTTGCCTTCCTTTTCGTTGGTGTTGATTGAGCTATGTGGTCGAGGTGGCGTTCGAGAGCATCTACGTGAGCGGCCCAGAGCCGACGGAACGGAGCCAGCCAGACATCGACCGCCTGAAGTGAGTCAGGTTTCAGCCGGTAGAGACGGCGCTGTGCGTCCACCGTGGATTCGACGAAACCCGCCTCGCGCAGCACCCGCAGGTGCTTCGACACAGTCGGCTGCGGCATGCGAAGCTGCCGCTCGATCTCTCCAACGGAGTGTTGTGAGGAGACCAGCAGGCTCAGTATCGCCCGGCGGCTCGGCTCCGCAATGATTTCGAACACAGATTCCATTCACTTGATATACTTGACAGGGCATATGCGTGTCAAGGCATATGACAAACACGGCGCATTTCATTTCTGTTCAGATCGCCCTTTTCCTAAGTCGGGCGCCGGCGCGATCGAGAAGTCGAATTATCGGACACGTTGGTTCCATGATTCGGCAGCCCAGTAGGCGCGTTCATCAATCTCGCGCGGTTACCAACCGAGCGCTCGATTCGCAAGGGATACGTGCGAGACTTTACGATCAGGACAGTGCCCCACCGCGCGACACTTGCAACTGCTAGGGAAGATTGCTGTACACGATGCGACCGCCGACCACCGTCAGCACGGAATTTAGCTGCTTGATTCCCTCATCTGAGACTGCCTTGCGATCGAAATAATCATCGCTCAGGACGACCAGATCACCGAGTTTACCCGTTTCCATCGACCCCAGCTCGTTCTCCTCGTGGAAGAACCAGCCGTTGTCCGCCGTGTACATCCCGAGGGCTTGTTCGCGCGTGACCTGCTCGCCCGAATTAATCAGCACGCCCGTGCAGTCTTTGCCCGTCACCATGTAATAGATCTCGAACCAGGGATCGAGCACGGAAATGTCACCCGCGTCTGAGCCCGCACCGGCGTGTACTCCGCTCTCGAGGATGCTGCGATAGGGCGGACCCGCCGGTTGTCCTGCAGGCGTGCCCTGGCTGCCCTGAAGATATTTCCAGCCATGAAGTGCCATGCCTACGCCTATCGTTTTCATGGACTGAAGCGTCTGCGAGTCAATAGCAGGTACATGCGCGATCGACCAATGCAAGTCGGCAACCGGCGTGACCGCATTGACCTTTTCATAGGTTTGGGCAGTGAACTGCACTTCCGCCAGAGATAACGTGTGTTGTTGGTATGTCCAGCCGTGCTTGGCGACCAACTGCAGCGCCGTTTCATAGTTGTCCGGGCGCTGCCCGCCGGCGAAATTGACAAACCAGGGCGTCGCAAATTCGCCGATTCCTGAAACCCGGAGCATATCGTCTCCGAAGTCAGGAAAAACATTGAGCAGGCGCTCGGTCAACAGTGGCAGGGCCATCGTCTTATCCATCGAGATCTCGAAAAGCCGAACGCGCTCGTCGAGCTTGTGCTGGTGGTCGAGCGCGAGAATCTGATCATATGCAGTCCAGGGATTGGCGCTGGCAATACCGGGAAACGTAAAACTGTCCTGCAAATCGGGGCTGTCAGGGTCGGCAAAGACTCCCATATCCACGCTGGTCGTAAGACCGTAACGCAGCACATAGGCCTGCGCGTCCTCGGCGCTGCGAATCCTGTCCTCGGCAGTCTGCATTTGACGCAAGACACCAAGCGCGGCCCCCGCAGCCGCGCCGTCGAGGGCGCCCGTGGTTGGGTTAGCGGTAATTGCCTTGCTCTCGAAAAATTCCCGTCCCAGGCTGTTGGTAACTGCGGGACCGAAGGTGGCGAAAAATACGGGATGATCTGGCACCGCTTGATCCAATTCCGCCAGCGTCGGCATCCGATTTTCCGCGAAGAGCCGGGGAGTCCAGTCGCCAATCGCGGTTACCCAGGCCCCGGCGGGGATCGTTCGTGCTCGCTGCTTGAGCAAGGCCATCACCTGCGGGATGTTGGTGGCAGTCTCAACCATCACGTCATAGCCGGGACGCTGGCTGAACAGCACGAAATGGTTGTGATTGTCTATTAGGCCCGGGACGACCACACGCCCGTGTAGATCTACCACTTTCGTGCACGGATTCACTTTGCGATTTCCCAAGGGACCGATATAGGCGAAGCGTCCCTCCTGTACGGTCACCTCGCTCACGACGCGATTCTGCGGATCCATCGTGTGAATCTTGCCGTTGACAAAGCGTAGGTCGCGTGACCAGGAGCAGGCGTCCTGGCCCGCGGCGGGAACCGCCGTCGCCAACACCACCAGGAACATCAGCACTGGAAATCGCATTTTGCTTTCCTCCGATATTTTCGTAATGGATGTTGTGACTAGCCGGCGAGACCGACTGCGCTGCCATCATCGCCCAGTCATCGTATTCCACACACTCATTTTTGCGTTTGTGCTGACTCCCGGATTTGCAAGTTCCGACAAATCGGATCATCGGACTCGTCCAGCAGGGAACGCTTGGGGAGCGCGTCTGGCATGCCGCAGCCTCGCAGTCAGGGAACTTCCGGGCCTTGCCCAACGTACCTTTCTACGCAAGGGGGATCCCCATGTCAGCGAGGATACTTCGTATGACTTCAGGACAGTTCGGCCTGCTGGTGGCGATTACGGTATGGGCGACGTTTGGACCACCGGTTCGTTACGCGTGGGCACAGAACAACGATGGCGCTGGTATCGTAGTCAGCAAAAAGGCCAGCTCCGCCGACGTGGGCCTGCCGATTTATTCAGGTGCGAAGCCGCACAAGAATCCGGGCAGCGATTCCGACGCGGCACGGTTGGGTGTGTGGGGAGGCGCGTTCGGATTTGGGCTGGCGGTGATGTAGTTGGAATCGAGCGATTCCCCCACGAAGGTCGCGGAGTATTACAGGATGGCGCTGGCGAAATATAGGACGGTGCTCGACTGTACCAACGGCGGTAAGGTCCACGAGGACTCCTCCAGTGCGCTTACGTGCGATGACAAACCCGGCAAGAACGGCGGGACCGTGTTCAAGGCAGGGACGAATAAGAACCAGCATATTGTCGAGGTCGAGCAAAACGGGAGCGGATCGACGTTCGCACTGATCCATTTGTGGACCAACATTCACAAGAAGCGGTTTAGTCTCGTTCTGCCGGAACCTCGAACAGGGATTCCTGGCGGAGCATCAGGGAAAGCGGCTCGCTGTTCCGAATTAGAAACGATAACGTCCGCCAATCTCGGTTGACGGTTTGTCGAGTAGACGCGCCCGGCCTACCAACCAGGGATTGTTACATTGAAAAAATTTACCGCTGCTAAGGGCGTGCTGCGCTCAAGTCCATCGTGGTCCCTGTACCGATTTATACGATTGCTTTGATTCAAGGCGTACGCCGGGCCCTTCGGAACCGGGGGGACATTGCACGTCGATGGGACGAGGGTGTACTTTATTGGCCGGCCGGAAGTCAGCAGGGAGATCTAGGTTGTTTTGCAGTGGCATTGGAGCGATCAGTTGCCGAGTGACTCGACCGCGTCGGTGGAGAAACAACCAGCGCCCCTGAGCAGAAGCAGGGCACTGCTAAGACTGGGCGGCATTGGAGTTGTCCTTCTGTGCATTGCGGGAGGATTTTTTGATCTGGGCGGCTGGTTCAGTCCAAACGCCCTGACGCCTGCGCGGTTCGTCGACGCATTTGAGCGGGCCGACGGAGTCTTTTCCGGTTTCCGACGCAATCACGCCAAAGGCGTCGGGGTCAGCGGTTATTTCGAGAGCAACGGTCAGGGAGCACGGCTCTCAAAGGCCGTAGTGTTTGGCGCGGGGCGTGTGCCCGTGATCGGGCGGTTTTCGTTTGGCGGCGGCGATCCAAACGTTGCCGACGCGCCTACCATTGTCCGGGGCCTGGGGCTTCTGTTCCGGCTCCCGGACGGCGAAGAGTGGCGGACGGCGATGGTCAACTTGCCCGTATTTCCGTTCCAGACGCCGCGGGACTTCTACGACAACCTGGTTGCGTCTCAGCCCGATCCCCAAACCGGGAAACCCGATCCGAAAAAAATGGCTGCATTTGCCGCGAGCCACCCCGCAACGGTGCGGGCGTTGAGTATTATCCAGAGCCACGCACCTTCGTCCAGCTTCGACAACACGGCGTTTAACAGCCTCAACGCCTTCCGGTTCATCAATGCGGCGGGCACGTCGATCCCGGTGCGCTGGTCGCTCGCGCCGATGCAGCCTTTTCAAGCCGTGACCACAGTGGCGACGGCTCAGACAGACAAGAACTACATGTTTGACGCGCTGATCGCGAGCATCCTGCAGCATCCGTTGCAATGGCACTTGATCATCACGATCGGGAACCCGGGGGACCCGACCGACGACGCCACCATGGCGTGGCCTGACGGGCGGGAACAGGTGGATGTGGGAACGGTGACCCTCGATCATATCGAGAGCGAGGAAACGAGCCCCGCGCGAGACATCAATTTCGATCCACTGGTTTTGCCGAGCGGCATGGCGCCGTCCGACGATCCTTTGCTGAGCGCGCGATCGGCGATTTATTCACAGTCGTTTACACGGCGCGCGGGCGAGGCGAAGACGCCGAGCGCGATATCGGCTACCGAAGTGCGAAAGTGAGCATGGGAATGGCGAGCGAGCAGCGGCAATTCACAGTTTTGATGCGAATTCTGCACTGGCTGATGGCCGCGATGGTCCTGACCATGCTAGGGATTGGCGTTGCGATGGTCGCATCGCTCGGCGACTACCATCGCCTCGTTTCCATTCACCGGCCGTTGGGGATCGCCATCCTGATTTTGGTCGTGATTCGTTTCGTGAATCGCCAGTTCAGTACTTTGCCTCCTTTTCCCGCCAGCATGTCGTCCCGGGAGCGCTTCGTCGCACACGCATCGGAAGTATTGTTGTATGCGCTGTTGTTTGTGCTTCCGCTGATCGGGTGGGGAATGTTGTCGGCGGCGCGCTTTCCGATCGTGCTGTATGGGCCGCTGCATCTTCCCCCGATTCTTCCGCACAGTGTGATGTTGTACGCGTCTTTGAGGAAGACGCACACCGTTCTCGCCTACCTTTTGTTTCTGGCGTTTATCGCCCATTTTGGAGCGATTTTGTTTCACACGCTCGTTGTGCGAGACGGGTTGTTCAGCCGCATGGCGCCGTGGAGAGTTCACGCGCGCTAGTCGGATTCTGCACAGGAGCGTGCACAGGAATCTTTCCGACACCTTCCCTGTGCAGTGTAGGACTGTCTTGCATCTGATAGAGTGTGCGGAGGAGGATCCCCGATGAATTCCTCAACGTGCGGCCCACGATTCGCCGGTCCCAGACTACTTAAGCAGGCACTGATTTCACTTCTGTCGTTATCGCTGGTGTTCGCGACGGTTCCTTATTCCCTCTCAGCCAATCAAGACGATCAGGCGCAGGCCACGGTGCAGGAGCAGACCCCGTCGGGTCCGCCCTACGCGACGCAGACTCCTGAACAGCTGCAGCAGTTGGTCGCACCGATTGCACTGTACCCGGATTCGCTGGTGGCGCAGATTCTGGCGGCGGCGACTTTCCCGGAACAGGTGGTCGAGGCCGACCGCTGGGTGCAGAATCATCAGGATTTGAAGGGCGACGCATTGGGCCAAGCAGTGGATCAGCAGCCGTGGGATCCGAGCGTCAAGGCCCTTACTGGGTTTCCGTCGGTTCTCGGAAACATGGACAAGAACATTTCGTGGACGTCGTCTCTCGGAGACGCCTACTACAACCAACAGCAGGATGTGATGGACGCCGTGCAGGTGATGCGCAAGAAGGCGGAGGCGGCGGGCAATCTGAAAACGACCCAGCAGCAAACCGTGGCGGACGATCCTTACGGAGCCGTCGACATCGCTCCCGCTGATCCAGCGGTCGTTTACGTCCCCGCATACGATCCGTGGCTCGTTTACGGCTATCCCGTGGCTGTCTGGCCGGGTTGGTATGAATATCCCGGGATCTGGTTCGGCGGTCCTTATCTCTCGTTCGGGCTCGGCTTCGGAATCGGATGGTACGGCGGATTTGGATGGGGATGGGGCCATTGGGGATTCGATTGGCGCAATCGCTATCCGGTGTTCGATCACGAGCGGTTCTACTCGAGGAGCCGGACGTTTTACAACCGGGATGCTTTCTACCGCGGCGGCGTGCGCGGCGGAGGTGTCTTCAACCGGCCGGGGACAGCCGCGAGGCCCTACGAAGGGAGCCGGCCGGAAGCGCGAGGATGGTCGGGATCGCGCGGTGAGAGCGGTATGAGTTCCGGCGCATTAAGCCACTACGATCACGGCGGTGAATCACGCGGCTATTCGTCCCGCGGGGAGTCCAGCTTCCACGGGGGTGGCTTTAGCGGCGGGCGCGGAGGCTTTGGCGGAGGACACGGCGGCGGCCGCCGTTAACCGGAATTTCTCCATAGGATCGACATTCGATATTTGAGGAGAAGACATATGCAGCGAAGTGAGTTTGGTATGAACGAAATCATCCGGACAAATCTATTGAAGATGGCGGGTGTTGCTGTACTGCTGGCGGGAATTTTCCCGATGCGCTCCATTGCGCAGCAGGCCGGCCAGAAAACATTCCCCACAGCGCAAGCGGCGAGCCAGGCTCTGGTGGACGCCGTGAAGAGCAACGATGAAGGCACGATGCTCCAGGTGCTGGGACCGGACGGAAAGAATATTATTTCGTCCGGTGACGAAGTGGAGGACGCGCAAAACCGCTCGAACTTTGTGATGCGCTATCAGGAGATGCACCGGTTGTTCAAGGAGCCGAACGGCACCACCACTTTGTACGTCGGCTCGCACAACTGGCCGCTGCCAATACCGCTGGTGAACAAAGGCGGTACCTGGTATTTCGACAGCACGACGGCGAAGATGGAAATCCTCTACCGCCGCGTCGGCCGCAACGAAATCTCGACGATTCGCACGTCGCAGGAGCTCGTGGCGGCGGAAAAGGAGTACGCCGCCTCACACAACGGCGCGTACGCGCAGAAAATCCTCAGCGACCCGGGGCAGCAGAACGGGCTCTACTGGAAAGTAGACAACGGCCAGCCGCAGAGTCCCATCGGACCGCTCGTGGCTTCAGCAGTGGCGGAAGGCTATACCGCGAAGAAGGAAGGCGCGGCGGCGACTCCCTACCGAGGCTATTTGTACGGCGTGCTGACACAGCAGGGCTCGCGCGCGCCGGGTGGTGCGAAGAGCTATATCGTTGACGGGAAAATGACCGGTGGCTTCGCGTTCATCGCTTTCCCGGCTGAATACAAATCGTCCGGCGTGATGACGTTCATTATTTGTCAGGATGGTGTGGTTTTCCGCAAGGATCTTGGGCCGAATACCCAGAAGATTGCGAAAGCCATGAAGTCCTTCAATCCCGATTCTTCCTGGAAGCAAGACGAGGATCAGCAGGAAGAAACGACCGCGGCGGTCAAAACAGAATAACTGCTAGCGCTGGGGTCGGAGCACCGTGTCCGGTTAATTCATGGAGGGTGATCGGGCTCGAGATTGCTCGAAGATAGCAACAGCGGCTCTCTTCAGTGGATTGGCATCTTGGGCTACAGTAAACGTGTTGATGAATGCCAGGTAGCCGCCCTTCGGATCGAGGGTAGTCCAAGCAATCTTCGGAAGCGCCGTGCTGAGTGTGATGGTCTAACCATCCGCGCGTTCAGTACGCGGACACACCCAGTGATGGGCGCAAACAAGCCATGTCTTATCTAAGGATGTGTGGATCTGCGCATGTGCAGCTGCTGCTTGACCGCATCTCGTACACAGCCAACAACCGGGGCCAGCCGACCGATGTGTCTGGAATGCACTAACCAGACGTTTGGCGTCGGAGAGAAGTCCTTCGCTTTGACCAGCTTCATATGTCCGCGCAAGGAAGAGGAATAAAATACTTGTGGCATCACGAGCCCCAGTCCCACTCCCTCAGAAATTAGCGAGAGTTGCAGCTCATATCCTTCCGCTTCCACGGCAGAGACAAATGGAAGCCCGCGTTGAAGGAGTGCCTCTTCAAGCTGTTGACGAACGCCGCATCCATGAGGATTCAGAACCCATGCATTCGACGAAAGCTCTTGCAACGTGGCGGGTTGCGAAAACCGTTTCGCCTTCGCCGCGACGATGGCGAACGGTTCTGTTCCAAGGCATTCCGACATCAGCGATGCGGGTGGCGTGTTTCCCTCAGGAAGAAGCACAACAGCGGAGTCCAGGGCTCGATTCGCAAGTCGCTCCAAGAGCACCCCACTCCATTGCACAAAAGCCTGAATTCGGACTTTCGGGAAATCGGCGCGGAGGCGCCTGATCGGCGAGCCTATCGCGAGATCGCCGAGCGCTCGCGTCATGCCAAATCGAAAATCTCCAGATGGGTCTCCCCCATGCATAATGCCCGTTTTCAGATCGTTCACTGAACTCAGAACCGGCTTCGCGAACTCGTAAGCCTCCTGTCCGGCGCGAGTAGGCTGTAGCGGCCTGGTTTGGCGGTCAAGCAATGGCGTGCCGAGCGCATCTTCCAGGTTCTGAATTCTACGTGTCACGGCCGATTGCGTGAGATGGAGACCCGCTGCCGCTGCGACGACGGAGCCGTGATCCACAACGGAAACGAAAGCCTCCAGGTCAATGAGGTTCATGAGCGTCTATCACCTCCTGCATGCTCCTTCTGATGCCCCCCGCTTGAGCCAAGATTCATTGTTCAGCATCCCCCCGTTTCCTAGAATGCTCGCTTCGCATAATGAGTATCAAGAAATTTCATGGTTCTTACTATGCACGAAGTGAATCTATCACATTGTGGCCGGAGGAGCAGAGGAAGCATTCAAGGAGAAGCGAAGCGGCCGACGATAGGCGCCGCTAAGCGAAACCAGGAATATGTGGATCGTCAGACTGGCTCTCAATCGACCTTATACGTTCATCGTGCTGGCGCTGCTCATTCTCCTATTGAGCCCGGAGGTGATTCTCCACACGCCCACCGACATCTTTCCAAATATCAATATCCCAGTGATTTCGGTTGCGTGGACTTACACCGGTCTCAATCCCGAGGACATCGAAGCGCGGTTGACCACGCCTTATGAGAAGGCTCTTACGACGCTCGTCGACAATATCCAGCACATCGAGTCGACCAGCTACAACGGCGTCTCGGTGGTGAAGATTTATCTGCAACCCGGCGCCAGTCTAGATCTGGCAAACGCTCAGGTAGTCGCGGTCGGTCAATATTCATTGCGCAATCTGCCGCCCGCGATCCAGCCACCCGAGATTATCAATTTCAGTGCCTCAAGCGTCCCCATCCTGCAACTCGGGCTCTCCGGACAGGGAATGTCCGAGCAGGCGCTCAATGATCAAGGATTCAATTTTCTGCGGCCCCAGCTAATTACCGTGCCGGGTGCCGTAATCCCCTATCCGTATGGCGGCAAACAGCGGCAAGTGATGATCAATATGGATCAGAATCAGATGCAGGCGAAGGGAGTTTCGCCAACCGACGTTCTGAATGCCGTCAACGCACAGAATCTGATTCTCCCCTCAGGCACGGCCAAGGTAGCGGAAAGTGAACTGGACGTGCGCATGAACGTGGCCCCACGCACGATTGCCGCGCTCAACAACATCCCGATCAAGCAGGTCGGGAACACGACGATCTATTTGAGAGAAGTGGCCCACGTCAGCGACGGCTTTGCCGTGCAGACCAATGTGGTACGCCAGGATGGCCACCGCGGTGTGCTGGTCACGATTCTCAAAGCCGGAACAGCATCCACACTGGATGTCGTTTCCGGAATCGAGCAGCTGCTGCCGCGCGCTCGATCGATTCTGCCCCCCGAGATGAAGATCACCCCCCTCGCCGATCAATCGGTCTTCGTCCGCAGCGCCATCACCGGCGTAATCCGTGAAGGCGTGATTGCCGGGGCATTGACAGGACTAATGATCCTGCTCTTTATAGGCAGTTGGCGAAGCACGGTCATCATTGCCGTTTCGATTCCGCTGTCCATTCTGACCTCCATCCTGATCCTCAGTTTTCTCCACGAAACGATCAATATCATGACGCTGGGCGGCCTGGCTCTGGCGGTCGGCATACTCGTCGACGACGCCACCGTCGTGATTGAAAACATCAACCGCATTTTGGAAGAAGGAGATGAGGCGGATATTAAACAGGCGATCTTGGATGGCTCCCAGCAGGTCGCAGTTCCGGCGCTCGTTTCGACGCTCTGCATCTGCATCGTTTTCATGCCGCTGTTTCTGCTGGGCGGCGTGGCCCGCTACCTCTTCATTCCATTAGCAGAGGCAGTGGTATTTGCGATGCTTGCTTCCTATTTCTTCTCCCGCACGCTTGTTCCGACGCTTGCGATGTACATGCTCAAGCGGAGCCAGGGCCGCAGCGAGTCGCGTAACCCTCTCGTGCGACTTCAGAGAAAATTCGAGCATGGCTTCGCCGGAGTTCGGAGTGCGCACGTACGTTTGCTGACCCGTCTGCTCACCCGTCGAAAGGTCTTCATTCCGGCGTTTCTTGGACTCTGCCTCAGCGTCTTTCTCCTGGCGCCGTGGCTCGGGCGGGATTTCTTCCCCGACACGGATAGCGGTCAGTTCAGCCTGCACATCCGCGCGAAGACCGGGACGCGTATTGAGGATTCTGCGCAGCTTGCCGATCTGGTTGAGGCCTCCATTCGCAAAGAGGTGCCGCCGGATGAAGTCGATAACGTTCTGGACAACATCGGCCTGCCATACAGCCCCTACAACCTGATGCATTCCACCTCGGGAGTACTTGGCGCCAACGATATCGATGTGCTGGTGTCGCTGCGCAAGAAACATCATCCCACTGCGCAATACATTCGTGCCCTCCGTGAAGAGCTTCCCCGCGAGTTTCCCGGGACAACCTTCTATTTTCTGCCTGCCGACATCGTCACCCAGATTCTCAATTTCGGCCTGCCCGCGCCGATCGACATTCAGATCGAAGGAAACAACTTTCAGGTCAATCACGATATCGCCGAGAACGTCATGACGGAGTTGCATCAAGTCCCCGGATTGACCGACCTGCATATCCAACAGCCGCTCGATTATCCGACGCTCGATGTAGCAGTGGACCGGACCAAGGCATCGCAGGCGGGATACCAGGAGAAGGATGTCGCCTCAAGTGTACTGAACTCGCTGAGCGGGAGCTTTCAGATCACGCCGATGTTCTTCGTCAACTGGGAGAACGGCGTGAACTACAACTTGGTTGCGCAGACTCCGCAATACCGAATCCAATCGATTAGGGACATTCAGAACATCCCCATCGCCGGCGGCTCGAAGGGCAATCCGGAGATTCTCGCGGATGTTGCTTCGATGAAGCGGGGCAGTGAGGTAGCCGTTATCTCCCACTACAACATACGCCGCGTGATCGATATCTACGGAACGCCCCAGGACCGCGATCTGGGCGCGGTTAGCGGCGACGTACAGCGCATCCTCGACACTCACCGCAAGTCGTTGCCGCGTGGAACGTTCATCACCGTACGAGGCCAGGTGGAGACGATGCACGAGTCTTATACCGGGTTGGTTGCCGGGCTCGGATTCGCCATCGTGCTGGTCTACCTGTTGATCGTCGTGAACTTTCAGTCCTGGCTGGACCCTTTTATCATCATCACCGCTCTTCCGGCAGCCATGGCAGGCATCGTTCTTATGCTCTTCTTCACGCACACCACACTCAGCGTCCCCGCGCTCATGGGCGCCCTGATGTGCGTGGGAGTGGCCACAGCCAACAGCATTCTTGTCGTCTCCTTTGCTAAGGACAGGCTCGTGATCCACGGCGACGCCGTGAAAGCTGCCCTTGAGGCCGGCACCACACGTTTCAGGCCCGTGATCATGACCGCTCTCGCCATGATCATCGGCATGGTGCCGATGGCGCTCGGCCTGGGCGATGGCGGTGAGCAGAACGCACCTCTGGGACGAGCAGTCATTGGCGGCCTTTTCTGCGCCACGGTCGCAACGCTTGTCTTTGTCCCGTCAGTGTTCGCCCTGTTGCACAAGAGCTCCCGCGCCCCTTCTTCAAAGTCGCCTGAGACGTCTATGGTCAGTTTACCGCCTATTACGGAGCCGCAATCATGACACCCAATGAGTCGAACCAAATGCAGACCGTTGGCACAACGCCCGGTCTCGCGCGAACCGCCGGACGGCGGACCATCGCTGTCGGAACAATCCTCGTGCTTTGCGTCGCCTACGCGGTGTTTGAAGGCATTCATTCGCGCGTGGAAGCCAAGGCCGATCTGCGCCAGGTCGCGAGGAACTCGGCGTTGCCCTTCGTCAACGTTGTCTATCCGAAGGCTGGAGCCGAGGCGGAAGAGATTGAGTTGCCAGGAAACACCCAGGCGTTCACCGACACGCCGATCTACGCCAGGACCAATGGATACGTAAGAAACTGGTACGTGGATATTGGTGCGCGGGTCAAGCAGGGTCAGCTTCTTGCCGTCATCGAAACGCCAGAACTCGACCAGCAGCTTCGGCAGGCCAAAGCCGACCTGAAAAATGCTGAGGCGAACCTGCAGATCGCGGACATTACCGCGACTCGCTGGCAGAACCTGCTGAAGACCGATTCCGTGTCGCACCAGGAAGCGGACCAGGCGGTAAGTGATCTTCACTCCAGGCAGGCGTTGGTAGATTCCAACCGGGCAAACGTCGATCGCCTGGAACAGCTGCAATCCTTTGAGCGTATCCTTGCGCCCGTTGATGGCGTCATCACCGCCCGCAACACGGATATTGGCGCGTTAATCCAGGCCGACACTACAACCCCCAAGGAAATCTTTCATCTTTCTGCCATTCAAAAGTTGCGCATTTACATTCCAGTTCCAGAAGTCTACGGCTCTTCTGTGAAGACCGGAGACAAGGTCGATGTGACCTTGGACGCCTTCCCCGGACAGAGCTTTACGGGAACGCTGGTGCGCAATGCGAACGCGATTGACGCCACTTCACGCACGCTGAATGTAGAAGTCGACGTCGACAATTCATCCGGACGGCTGATGCCGGGAGCCTACGCTTTCGTGCACTTCAAGGTCGCGCCTACGAGCGGAGCCGTGACCATACCCTCCAATACTCTGCTGTTTCGCGCGGAGGGCTTGCGCGTTGGCGTGGTCCGAAACTCTCGCGTCGCACTCCTGGCGATCACCATCGGCCAGGACTATGGCAGTGCGGTGGAGGTTCTTTCAGGACTCACAGCGGGAGATGCCGTGATCGTAAATCCTTCGGACTCGCTGGCAAACGGGGCACAGGTCCAGATCGAAAACAAGCTGAACTCTGGAGTACCGCAATGAGATCTTTTCTTCGTGCGGGTGCAGGCGCGACCGTCCTGCTGTTGTCCGGGTGCATGGTTGGCCCCAAATATGTGAAACCGACAGCGCCACTGGCCCGGGGCTTTAAGGAGACAACCGATTGGAGGGACGGCGACGGCTGGAGGATCGCCAAACCCGAAGACGCGCTGTTGCGCGGAAAGTGGTGGGAGCTCTATGGAGATGCGAAACTAAACGAGTTGGAAGAACAGGTGGACACTTCCAACCAAACCTTGAAGATTGCCGAAGCAAACCTTCGACAGGCACGCGCGGCGATCCGATTCAGTCGCGCATCTGAAGCTCCCACAATCGGAACTGCTCCCAGCATTTCTACGGTTAGGGATTCGGCCCACCAGCCTTATTTCCCAGCGAGCGAGGCCAACAATGGCACGGGAAATTTCACGCTTCCTCTTGATCTCTCCTATGAGATCGATCTTTGGGGACGCGTGCGCCGCACCGTTACGGCTTCGAGAGAAGAAGCGCAGGCGAGCGCTGCCGATCTTGAAACCGCGCGTTTGAGTCTCCATGCTGAAGTCGCGATTGACTATTTCGAGATCCGGAGCGCGGATGCACAGGAGAGGCTCCTCGAGGAAACTGTAAGTGCCTACAGTGAGGCGCTCGATTTGACGAAGAACCGCTTTGAAGGCGGGGCCGCGCCTAAATCGGACGTCGCACAGGCACAAACGCAGCTCGATTCCGCAGGCGTTCAGGCTACTGACATCATGGTTCAGCGAGCACAGTATGAACATGCTCTGGCAATCCTGATCGGGAAACCTCCGGCGGCCTTCGATCTGCCCCCGATTCCGCTCAATCTCCACCCACCAACAATGCCGTCGATTCCTGTCGCTCTGCCCGCACAGCTACTCGAGCGGCGTCCCGATATCGCAGCAGCCGAACGCCGCATGGCGGCAGCCAATGAACAAATCGGGATCGCCCGGGCGGCTTATTACCCAACACTCAACCTAGGTGCCGTTGCTGGACTTGAAGGCTCCTCGTTATTGAACTGGTTCAATTGGCCCAGTCGTTTCTGGGCTGTGGGGCCGGGACTATCGGAAACTCTCTTCGATGCAGGGCGACGGCGCGCCACCACGGAATCGGCGAAGGCTGGATATGACAGCGCGATTGCCAACTATCGCCAAACCGTACTGACCTCATTTCAGCAGGTGGAAGACAACGTTGTTGTTCTGCGTGTACTTCAGACGGAATCAGCCCAACAGCACGACACCACGGAAGCAGCCGAAGAAGCCCTGCGCCTCTTTCAGAATCGATATGCAGGTGGCGTCGATACCTATCTGCAGGTCGTCACTTCGCAGACGACAGCCCTGGCCAATGAGCGAAATGACATCGACATCATGAGGCGGCAATTTGAGGCAAATGTTCTTTTGGTTAAGGCCCTGGGAGGAGGTTGGGATACCTCAGCCTTACCGAAGCTGTAGGTGGCTAGCAAGTCGGCCGTCGTACGGCAAAGGCCCAGTGATTCAAGAGATTTCAAGCGGCGCTCACCGCACCAGCTAGTCAGTCGTGGATCGTAATCGACCGCCCGGAAGTTGGCCAGACCGGTCCGTAGCAGTGCGTTCGTCGGTACTCGTCGAGTCGACAGCAGTTAAAATCAGGATCGCCCCTGACTCAAAAACTCCATCGTCGCGTTTGCGAAGGTGCATTCCGAGTTTTAATGGGTCTTCTTCGAGACACGAGCGACCAACTCGTCCAATCTCGATAGCAGGAGCTTCAGGATGGGAGACTCGTTCGACTTTTTGTAACCGAGGACCAGTTCGATCGTCGGCGCGTCTCCCTTAAGACGGCGACTCGTTACAGACGAAGGGAGAAAGTTTTGTGCGTAAGCAGGTAACAACGCTACGCCACCCGTCGACGCTACTAACGAAATTCCCATGACGACGTTGTCTACCTCGTGATCTGGCGCGATATTGATTCCGGACCGCTTCAGGTAATCGTCGATGACAAGGCGCAGCACAGGGGCCTTGTCCGACACAGCTACGAAGGTTTCGCCCACTAGATCTCTCGGACCGATGGCCTTGAGCGCAGCGAGACGGTGCTGACTTGGCAAGACCACCACCAATGGCTCCTGGGCGAGAGAACGGAACGCCAACTCTTGCACGCCTCGTTCGCGTCGAAGAAAAGCTGCATCGACGCTTCCCTTCAAGAGCGCATTGACGAGCTGCGGCGAGTATTGACTCGATATCACCACGTCGATGTTAGGTAGTTCGTCGCGCAAGATCCGCAAGGCCTCGGGCATCCACGTCAATTCGTGTCCGATCTGAAAGCCCATCGCGAAGCGTGGTTTGGCGGGATGAGCGACCCGGCGCGCAGCTTCAGCTGCCGCTTCAACCTCTGATAACACCAGGCGAGCCCGATCGAGAAAGGCTCGACCCGCCGGGGTCAATTCGATTCCGCGAGCGGCGCGATTCAGCAGTTGGGTACCTACCTCCGCTTCAAGATCCCGAATCTGTCGGCTCAGCGAAGGTTGTGACGTGTGCAGTGTTCGCTCTGCCGCCACCGTCAGGCTTCCTGCCTCGGCAACCGCGACGAAGTAGCGAAGATGTCGCAATTCCATTTCCTCTCCCATGCTTTTGAAGCATCGCTGCTAGCTTAACAAAGTATGCTCCCTCGCGCGACCATCGCCTAGTTTCCTAATCCAATGTGATGATTGGAGCGCGTTAGGCGAGCAATGAGATTTCGACTCATGCCTGGCGAGCATACTTCTACTTTAAGGAGAAGCCACAATGTCAATGAAGCTGGATGGAAAGATCGCACTCGTTACAGGTGGCTCGCGCGGCATTGGTGCCGCAATCGCCAAGCGTCTGGCTGCGGACGGAGCGAACGTGGCCATCACCTATACGAAAGGCGCCGATGCGGCCGCGTCAGTCGTCAAGGAGATTGAAAGTGCAGGCCGAAAGGCGATCGCAATCCAGGCGGACGCCGCCGATGCCAACGCGGTTAAAGCCGCGGTCGAAAAGACGTTTGCAACCTTCGGCCGATTGGATGTGCTAGTGAACAACGCCGGCACGGCCATTCCGAAACCATTCGAGGAGGCGACGCTGGAAGAAATGGATCGCGTGCTCGACATCAACGTTCGTGGCGTGTACGTCGCGACGCAGGCTGCGCTCAAGCACATGAAGAGCGGCGGTCGCATCATCACGATCGGTTCGGCCGTGGGTGAGCGTGTCGCGGCGCCCGGGCTTGTGCCATATGCGGGCACGAAGGGAGCCGTCAAGATGTTCACTCAGGCGCTGGCCAGAGAGATCGGAAGCCGGGGCATCACGGTCAACAACGTGCAACCCGGTCCGATCGACACGGAATTGAATCCCGCCTCGGGTGATTGGGCGGTGCCGCAGAAGGCCGCGACAGCGCTCGACCGTTACGGGCGTGTGGATGAGATCGCCGCGATGGTGGCGTTTGTCGCCGGTCCGGAGTCCTCGTACATTACCGGCGCGAATCTTACCGTGGATGGCGGAATGAACGCCTGAACCCACGCAGAGAAAATGATGTTGCGAATGCAGGCATGGAAGTGAAACGGCAAATCCGGAGACATGCATGACACATCAAATGGAGGAAGGTGTCCAATGGCAAATGTGATGAAGAAACACTGCATCTCTTTTGAGCTCGCACAGAAAATGGTGGATAAAGCGGTGGCGAAAGCCAGAGAACTTGGAGTCAGCGAGAACGTAGCGATTCTCGATGATGGCGGCAATCTCAAGGCCTTCGGCCGGATGGATGGGGCCCCGATCCCTACCATTGAGATGGCGCAGAATAAGGCCTACACAGCTCTGTTAGGCGTCTCCACGCAGGACTTCTTCAAGTTTATCCAGGGCGACCCGTCGCTTTTGGCCGGCATCCCGACGCTTTCGCGAATGGCGGCATGGGGAGGAGGATTTCCCATTAAGGTGGACGGGGAAGTTATCGGGGCGATCGGGGTGAGCGGGGCGCCCGCGGTTGAGAACGACGTTGATTGCGCGAGAGCAGCTCTCGCGCTCGTATCCGAGTCAGTGCCGGGTGGACTGAATTCCTAACCCGTGTCCGCGAGGACACTTGGCAGCATAACTTGGCGAACGCGCAATTCATCCGTCTCACAATTACGGCGGAACGCGTGTTCATCAGAATTGGGAGGATCTATAAATGGCTTCACTTCAAGGTAAAACTGCGCTGGTGACGGGCGCGTCGCGAGGAATTGGTCGCGCCACGGCATCAGCACTCGCCGAGGCTGGGGCGCATGTTCTGGTTCACTACGGCCGTTCCGTGCAGGATGCGGAATCGTTAGTCGCCGGCATCCGCGCAAAAGGGGGACGCGCGAATGCGATCAAGGCGGACTTGGGTGCTCCGGATGGAGCAACACTGCTGGCGAGGGAAGTTCGCTCGATCGTCGGGGAACGATTGGATGTGCTCGTTTCCAACGCCGGAATCAGCAAAGCTGCAACGATCAAGGACCATACGGTGGAGGATTTTGACAATCTGTTTGCAACGAATGTGCGCAGCCCGTTCTTCCTCGTGCAGCAACTCGTTCCCGTCCTCGGTGAAGGTTCGAACATCATTGTGATCTCCTCGCTCGGGGCGCACGCGGTAGTTGGGAAACCCGGGTTGGACAACCCTTCGATCCTTGCCTACGCCTCAACCAAAGGGGCGTTAGAAACTCTGGTCAAAAACTGGGCTGCCATTCTTGGGCCCCGTGGCATCCGCGTAAATGCAGTCGCGCCAGGAGTGATCGACACGGACATGTCGAATTTCGCGAAGACCGAGGCGGGGCGAGAAGCCGTGCTTGGAATGCAAGCACTGAAGCGAATCGGCAAGCCGGAAGATGTTGCGGACGTCGTGGCGTTCCTGGCGTCGGACGCAGCCCGCTGGATCACGGGAGCGAGTGTCCCGGTCGACGGTGGGTCGAAGCTCTAAGGAACCGAATCTGGCCCGTGTCAGGTGGAATTGCCCCGATGAGAAAAGGAGCGACGACAAATGCCAAAAAACGCAACGGTAAGCGGAGAGATCGAATCGAAAAATAAAGCCTTTGTTCTAAGAGCTTTCGACACGCTGTTCAACAAGCATGACGATGCAGCGGCCGAGCGCTTCTGGTCGCCTGACGACCCTGGGTAGCGACGACTTCCGGTCGGTAAACAAAACATGCATCCGAACTGTGCTGTTAAACATCACATATGTCGATAGGAGATTCGATGTCCGCGAAGAGCGTTCAATTTACCGTTGCAGCGCATATCATGGCGGCTCTTGGTTTCCTTTACGGCAAGGAAATCCCGTCGGCAACCCTGGCTGAAAGCGTAAATGCGGACCCCACCTTCGTTAGGAAATCGCTCTCGAAACTCTCCAAGGCGGGCCTGGTCAGGACAACGCGCGGTAAGAATGGCTCGAGCAGCCTCAGGCGCCCCCTTGAGCAGATCACGCTGTTGGACGTTTATCGCGCCAGCGCGGCCCCTCCGACATTCGCGATTCATAGCTATCCAGTGGAGAAGAGATGTCCGATCAGCTGCAACATTAAGGGATGTATGTCATCGGTCCTAAAGAAAGCGCAGAACAGCTTCGAGAATACTCTCGATCGAATAACCCTCGCCGATGTAGTTGGCGAAATCCGTCGAGCGAGCCGGTGAATTTTTGGCGTGAATATGTGCATATTATCACCACATATTAAATCCAGGGCCTGGAGTTGCGAACAGAGCTCTACGAAACGGAGAAATGAAGATGAACAGCCCTAAGAACAAGGTGGCCTTCGAACCGGATGGCATGTATGTGCTCCTCGGGGGCAGCGGCAACACAGGCTCGACCATCGCCAGCTTGCTGCTAGCGAAGGGCCAAAGGGTGCGGGTCGTGGGACGGGACCTGCGGCGACTCGAGCGCTTTGTGCGAAAAGGCGCGGAAGCGTTCACGGCCGACATGAGTGATGCGACTGCGCTCACCAAAGCCTTCAGCGGCGCCCGCGCGGCATACTTGATGTTGCCGCCGATCACCTCCCGGGAGGACCAAGAGCGAGAAAGCGATGCGATCGCCAGAGCCGTCAAGGAGTCCGGCCTGCGACACGCGGTGCACTTGAGCAGCTACGGCGCTCACGTCCCGGAAGGCACTGGCCCAGTTACGGGGCTGCATTCTTCAGAGCAAAAACTCAATGCTATCGGCGGATTGAACCTTCTGCATCTGCGTGCCGCGTATTTCATGGAGAACAATCTGGCGGCGATCGGCATGATTCACGGAATGGGAATATTTGGACATGCGCTCCTACCCGACCTGAGGCTGCCCATGATCGCGACGCGCGACGTCGGCGACTATGCCGCCCGTCGCCTCCTGGACTTGGACTTTTCCGGCAAACAAACGCGCGAGTTGCTTGGCGAGCGCGACCTGTCGATGAAGGAAGTTACCGCGGTGATTGCGCGCGGCATTGGCAACCCGAATCTGCGTTACGAGCAGTTTTCGTACGACCAAGTGCAACAAGCGTTGACGCAATCGGGTTTTTCGCCGACGAAAGCAGCGGTGTACATCGAGATGTTCAGGGCCATCAACGCTGGAGTCCTCGCTGCGCAGGAGCTGCGTTCCCTCCAGAACAGCACACCGACCTCGTTTGAGAAATTTGTGCAGGATGTTTTTGCTCCTGCCTATCAAGGGAAGGCTGCCACCGCTTAGGCTCATCGTCCCGGTGGCGCAGGTTGCCTCTGTTTGATGGGGAGAATCTCGGGGAGTAGCTGCCGACGAATCGCAGGAGATCGAGTCATGAATACAACGGCCTTTAAAGAAAGAGAGTTGTCAAAGCGCGACAAGAAACCGAGTGCTTATCGTCGTGTTGTCACGGGAAATGTAAACGGCAAGTCCGTCGTTCAAAGAGACGAGCCGTTGCTGGCCTATGAGTTCAAGGCTGTTCCCGGTTACGAGCACACGCTCATCTGGGTAAATCCGGAGACGCCGGATCTCAGTAAGGAGCAAACGTTTGAAAGCGATCCTGACTCCGTCGTTCCAGGGCCCGGGGGCACGAGCCTGCACTTCGTGACCTTTCCGCCCAGTTCGGTCTTCGCGGATCCGTCCTTCGATGGCGAGGCCGCACAAAAAGAATCGTTGGTTCGGCTCCCAGGATTAGCCGATCACTTCGAAAAGGAAGATCCGGGGATGCACAAAACAAACACGGTCGACTACGCAGTGGTCTACGACGGAGAGATTTGGCTGGAGTTGGACGAGGGCGAGACTCTGCATTTGAATCGCGGCGACGTGGTCGTGCAAAACGGTACGCGGCACGCATGGCGAAACAAAGGTCCGAAGCCCGTCACGATGCTCTTTTTCTTGAACGGCGCACGTGCGGACGAAACCTCGCAAGCCTAAAGGAGCGCTCCGATGATCCATGAAAATAATCTTGTGGCCGTCAGCCAGTTTGAGGACAACGCGTACAAAATCTCCCAGACCGCAGAGCTAACCCTAAATGCGGCGATCCTGCGCGCCGAGATCGACAGGAGCTACGAAGAGTTTCTCGACATCTTTGAGAGATTTTACGCCGACGATGTCGAGGTGAGCAGCGAAGATTTGGGGGAGACGGTCCGCGGAAAGGCGCAAGTACGCCCCATTCTGCTAAATTTCCTGGTACCGCTTCACGTCATGGCTGAGGTTGCCGGATTATCGATATCCATCCAGCAGGCCGCGGTTCCTCGAGACGCTGCCAGCGAGACGCATTCCGCATGGGCGGTCACCTTCACTGGCGTCGGCGGGAAACGGTGCATTTTGAAATGGCGCGCCATTCGGAGATGGGAGGCGTCCCGGGTTGTGTACGAGCACCACTACGATCATCAGCAGATCGGCGACTCCATAACCCTGGACCACTTGAATTCGGATTTGGGCCGATCGGACATGGAGTTTCGGTCGCCCTCCTGAGGGCCTCGGAGATTGCTCGAAGTGACATCGCACAGAGTCTCTGATCCGCTTTGGTCGCGGACTGGGCTCCATCGGAATCTCGAGTCAAACTCCTTTGTCGGGCGCGGGCGGGATTCAGTGGAGCTCTTAGATGAAAGTGAATCGGCCCCGCTCCGATTCCTAGGGACTGGAGGAGAAAAGCAATGACCAGCAAGTTCGAGGAGAATAACAAGACATTGGTGCTCAGGGCTTTCGACACGCTTTTCAACAAACGTGATTACGCCGCGGCGGAGCGATTCTGGTCACCGCACTACATTCAACATAGTGCTCACATCGCTCCCGGTCGTGAGGGATTGTTTGACCTGATCAAGAGCATGCCACCAACGCTGAAGTATGAGGCCGGAGCGATCGTCGCGGATGACCATTTCGTCATCGTACACGGACGGTTTTCGGGATTCGGCGCCCCTGTGAATTGGATCGCTGCCGACATCTTGCGCGTCGAGGACGGGATACTTGTCGAACATTGGGATGTGATTCAGGACGAGGCCACAGAAGAGCAATCGAAAAGCGGCGCGCCGATGTTCGGAAAGAGTTTTCCAAAACACAAATGAAAGGGGAGGGAACCATGGGCAACGAAGGCTCGCACGTAGCACTCGGGGTGAAGGTATGGAAGGCGCAAATCGATCGGGCGGACAAGCTTTTTGGAGCCCTCTCGTCCGAGGAGGTTTTGCGGGAAATAGCGCCTGGCAGAAACAGGCTGCTGTATTTGTGGGGACATCTCACAGCCGTACACGACGCAATGCTACCGCTATTGGGGCTGAGCGAACGACTTCATCCCGAGTTGGATGTCGCCTTCGTTTCGAATCCCGACAAATCGCGAGATGGCACTCCTTCACACGAACAGGTTCGCCGAGCGTGGAACGACGTCAATGCCGAATTATCGAAGGGGTTTGAAAAGATGTCGTGGTCCGATTGGGTCCAGAGGCACTCTGCCGTATCGGAAGAAGATTTCGCCGAAGACGCTTCGCGCAATCGCTTCGCCATCCTACTGAGTCGCACGAACCATCTCTCCTATCACCTCGGTCAAGCGGTGCTCGGACGCAAGTGATCGAGCGTGAAGCCTCGGAACTCGAGAGTTCCGCAACAACGGAGAAAGACAATGACCAAAAAGCTTGAGGGCAAGACCGCTGTGATTACCGGCGGGACAGAGGGGATTGGATTGGCGGCGGCAAAGCTCTTCGTCAAAGAGGGTGCCTACGTCTTCATCACGGGCCGCCGCCAGAAGGAACTCGACGAGGCCGTGAAGGCAATCGGCGCCAACGTTTCTGGAGTTCAGGGAGACGTTGCCCAAATGGCTGACCTTGATCGTCTTTATGAGACCGTTGCTAAGCGGAAGGAGCGAATCGATATTGTTTTCGCCAACGCCGGCGTTGGTGAATTTGTCCCCTTTGGGGCGGTCACCGAAGAGCATTTCGACAAACTATTCAACACCAATGTGAGGGGAACGCTGTTCACGGTGCAAAAGGCCTTACCGCTACTAAATGACGGTGGCTCCATCATTCTGAACGGCTCTGTCGCGAGTGCCAAGGGTACTGCCGCCTTTGGCGTCTACGCCGCGAGTAAGGCAGCGATCCGCTCGTTCGTACGAACCTGGACTACAGATCTGAAGGACCGTCGTATCCGCTCAAACGTTGTGAGTCCGGGTCCGATCAATACGCAGCTCACGAGTCGGCAATCTGCAGACGTGATTGCGCGGATTGTTTCCACAATCCCGATGGGACGCATGGGGGAACCCGAGGAAGTTGCTAAGGCGGCGTTGTTTCTGGCGTCGGATGACTCCAGTTTCGTCACGGGTATCGAACTGTTCGTTGACGGCGGCCGGGCCCAGATCTAACCGAAAGGGTGGGAGCGAGGAAACCCGTAGCCTTCATTCTTGTCGATTCGGATGGTTGCGGGCTCTTCGGAACTCGCAGGGGCCGAACATTTTCGTGTCGCGGAGGCCTGACATGAACGGACGATTTCGCATGGGCAGGGCTCCTGCTCACCAGGCAGGTTCCTTCCGGGTGCAGCATCAACCGAGACCAATCGCGATCACTTCCTGCAAGCCACCTTGTGGAGACCGATTTCGTCGTGGCTGGATCCAGATTCCTTCGGGATTGCCGACCATTCTGCTGGAGCGCGGCATAACCGCCAGACGTCAAACTTCGCAAGCACCGTGGAGAAGGACTCTACCGCCGCCAAGGTAAAGCCAATCCAGTGCTCCCTCACTAAACTTGTCGCCAAACATTGGCAGACCGCTCTTTGACGAGTCGCGAGTCGCTTCGTCTTGGATCACATCCCAATACTCGACCAGAACGCCATCCTTGATGCGAACGATGCAAGAGGGATGAAAAACGGCTGTTTTCAGGACGAGCGCGAACTCCCCGATTCAGGGCCTCTCCCGATAGAGTTGAGATTGGCGATGATTTCAGGGGAAAGCTCAAGCGTTGCAGCCTTGAGATTTTCGCGAAGGTGTCCGACGGAAGACGTGCCGGGAATCAGCAGGATGTTGAGCGAACGCTGAAGAAGCCACGCCAGCGCGACCTGCATGGGCGTGACTTGGAGTGACGCCGCCGCCGCATCGAGCCGTGACGATTGCAAGGGACTGAACCCTCCCAGCGGAAAGAACGGCACATAGGCTATACGTTGCTTGGCGAGGTCATCGATCAAGTCATCGTCGTTCCGGTTTGCTACGTTGTAAAAGTTCTGCACGCAGACAACCTCCGCAACTCGCTGAGCCTCGGCGAACTGCTTGCGACTGACGTTACTCACACCTATTTGGCGAATCAGCCCCTGACGTTTGAGTTCGGCTAGCACGGTAAGCGGTTCTTCGACGGATCCCTCCGATGGAGCCATCATTCCTCCGACCCGGAGATTGACGACGTCGAGTGCATCAAGCCCGAGATTTCGAAGATTGTCGTGAACAGCGTCGATCAGTTCTTGACGCGAAAGAGCATGAAGCCACGACTTGTCGTCACCCCGCCGACCACCCACTTTAGTGACAATCACCAGGCCATCCGGATAGGGATGAAGGGCTCGCTTGATGATCTGATTGGTCACATGCGGACCGTAATAATCGCTCGTATCGATGTGATTCACGCCCGCTGCGACCGCCTCGCGCAGAACAGCAATCGCGCCGTCGATATCACGCGGCGGTCCCCAAACCTGCGGACCTGCAAGTTGCATCGCGCCGTAGCCCATTCGGTTCAAAGTCATTGCGCTGCCAGGGAGCGTGTAGTTGCTGCGACTGTCCGTACGTGCCGTCATTTCTGTTGTCCTTTCTCCATTTCCGTCACTTGCGGTCATCCGCTGATGTGTGATCAGACCAGAAGTAACCGCTTAGCTTCATATCCGTCAGGAGGTCGGATTCCTTCGGGCACCATCCCAAGCGTACTTGCGTTTGGGCGCTGGAAGCCGGGCTGTCGAGCGCTGCGAAATGCGCGAACCACCCAAAGTGTTCGGCCGCTTCCTCGCCCGACTTGGAGACCACCGGTACATTCAGTCGCTGGCCGATCACGCCGGCGATGTCTTTGAATAGCACTCCCTCTTCGGCCACCCCGTGATATTGAGCTCCTGCGGAACCCTTCTCAAGCGCGAGCCTGTAGAGATGAGCGGCATCGAGCCGGTGCACCGCGGGCCAGCGGTTGAGCCCGTCGCCCACATACGCCGAAACGCCTTTCTCCCGAGCGATCGCGATGAGCCGCGGAACGAAACCGTGATCGCCCGCGCCATGCACCGACGGAGGCAGCCGTAAGATCACCACGCGCAAGCCACGCGCCGCCAAGGAAGCTGCTGCCACTTCCGAAGCGACGCGGGGAATCGAAGTGGAGTCCATCGTGCGTACGATGTCTTCCGTCCCCAGGCGGCCTGGCGTGAGTAGCCCGGTTCCGGAGGTGACGATCAACGGGCGGTCGGAGCCTTCGAGCTCGGCACCGAGAGCTTCGATGGCGCGCCGGTCCGCCTCGCAGTTTTCCGCAAATTTCGAGAAGTCATGATTGAAAGCCGTGTGGATCACGCCGTCTGACTTAGTCGTTCCGCTGCGCAGGCTTTCCAGGTCTTCCAGATTGCCTCGATGCACCTGCGCACCAGCGGCGATAAGAGAGTTGGCCGCCGCATCTGAGCGAGCAAAACCAAGCACCTGATGGCCCGCTGTAAGTAATTCACGCACGATGGCTGATCCAATGAATCCCGTTGCTCCCGTAACAAATACTTTCATAGATCGCTCCTTCGCATGAAAGCCATTGGAATACTGAATCGCTAGAACGACTCTCCGACGAGTTCTTCACTTTTCTTCCAAAGCGCCTTCGCATTGTTTAGGTCGAGCGCATATCCGCGCACTCCTTCGCTAATGGCACTGATGGTCACATTGTCCGGTACGACTTGGCCGACATGACAGTTCTCGCAATAATGGCCCCCGATCTCGTCAGCCGGAGCGACTGCACCCGCCCACACCGAAGTTGCGGCTCCCTGCGGAATGGTCTTCCACTGGAACGGTGCCTTACCCTCTACCGCAAGCTGCGTATTCATCTGGTCAATCATCGCTTGCAAGTGGCTCCGGTCCATATGGCGGCCCAGCTCGGTGTGTATGCCACCCGGATGCACAGCCGCAGCACGCACACCACGCTCTCGGTGCTTTTGGTCGAAAGCAACGGCGAAGAGAATGTTTGCTGTCTTCGAACGGCCATATGCAACGAAGGGCTCATAGGGCGTCCGCTCGAAGTTCGGGTCCTCGAGGTCAATATTGGAGAAGCGGTGCCCGGAAGAAGAAAGGTTGATCAGACGGCCTCCCTTACGGATAAGAGGCGCAATCCGGTTGACGAAGACAAAGTGGCCCAGGTGATTGGTACCGAGCTGCGTCTCAAAACCATCTAGGGTCTGAGTAAACGGCGTGGCCATCACTCCCGCATTGGCGATGACCACGTCGAGTGGTTCACCCTTTGCGAGCAATTTGTCGGCGCAGGCGCGCACGCTTTTGAGGCTGGCGAGATCGATCTCAATCAACTCGAAGCTCCCACCGCCGGCTGCTGCGTCCGCAAGCACCTGAGCGGTCGCCGTTTCGGCCTTCGCCAAATCCCGCGCCGCACCCATGACATACGCGCCATGTGCGGCAAGCGACCGCGCAGTCTCCACGCCGAGCCCGGCCGAAACGCCGGTAACCAGGATCCGCTTACTCTTCAGGTTCACGCCTGCCAAAACGTCTTCTGTAGTTGAGGTCGCCCCCCAGACTTCCACCATGTTTTCCTCCTTGTGCCGCCCGTTTAAATCTCATGCCTGCAACTCATGTTGACGAATCGCCGCGACTACGATAAAACGGAGAGTGTCTCCGCACTACATAAGATCACCGGAGATGTTCTCCGGTTGCAAGTTTTTTTGACTTTTTTTCATATGCCCACGAAACGGTTCCAGCCTCCCAATCGAAAGCCCCGCGCTGACGCGCAGCGGAATCGGGAACGCATTTTGGAGGTCGCCAAGGCGGCGTTCACTCGGTCGGGCGCAAATACCAGCCTGGATGACATCGCCAAAGAAGCACATGTTGGACCGGGGACTTTGTATCGCCATTTTCCGACTCGCGAGGAACTTCTACAGGCGGTTTATCGGTCCGAGGTGGAAAAGCTGGCCGCAGCAGAGCGGAAGCTCGCTCAAAGCATGCCGCCGATTGAAGCGTTGCGAGCCTGGCTATTGTTGTTTGTTGATGCCATCGAGACGAAGCAGATCATCGCCCCTGCGCTGAATACTCTGGTCGGAGATCCCCAGAAAGTGTTCGCAGCTTCCTACGCTCAGATCCATGAAGCGATTCGTGCCTTGGTGAAGCGTGCAAGCAAGAGCGGCGATATACGCCGGGACCTCGACCCCATTGATCTCCTTCGGGCTCTTGTCGGCGTCGCCAACGTGGCGACCGGCCGTGACTGGCAGCAAAGCGCAAAACGACTGGTAGATATCCTCATCATCGGTTCGCGCCCGATCAAGTAGCTGGAAGGATCGTCGGAGTCCGCTAGCTGCACACACCGGGCCTGCGACAAGCCGCCCGAATTAATTCCTCCTCGGCGCTCGAGTCCGTCTCTGGTAGCGCGCGGTCTACCGGGTCTTAACAGGAATCATTCGCGACGCGACTGCAGCGCTCACTGCGGATAGACCTGCACAGATCAGCATTACGGTTCGGAATCCAAAGACGAACGCATGGGAAATTGATATCCGGATCAGCTTTGTCTGATTGGCATCTAGGCCGGAGGGTAGTTCAAGGCCGGCGAGCTTGATTTCGTTCGACTGGACGTAGTGGAGAATGCCTGGCGGAAGCAGTCCGCTCGCGAGACGATGATTCAAGCTAGCACTAAATAATTTCACCATCACGATCCCGAGTATCGCAATGGCCAGTACCCCGGCGACCCGGGCGACCGCATTGTTGATGCCTGAGGCGGTGCCGGCACGGTCCTGTTCTACTGAACTCATAACCACCGTGGTGAGGGGAGCCACGCTGACCGCCATTCCAAATCCGAGTACAACGAACGCAGGGAAGTATGTTTTCCAGTAGTTAGCTTCCACGCCAGGTACGGCAAAGAGGACGAAACCTGTTGCCGCAATCAGCGGACCGATGACCAGCGGTGCCCGCGGCCCATAACGCGTGATGAGTCCGCCGGACCAGCGCGAAAGAAAGAATATCAGCAGAATTAGCGGCACGGCGGCGGCACCGGTCGCAGTTGTCGAGTATCCCTGCACCTGGATTAGGTTCATCGGGAACAAGAAAAGGAAGATCCCAAGAGCGGCATAGAGAAACAGAGTGAGCAGGTTCGCGCCGCTAAAACTGCGTGACACAAAAAGCGTTAGCGGAACCATTGGTGAACTTACCCTGGCCTCGACAAACGCGAAACTAATCAGACAGACGGACCCGATCATCAGGCTTCCGAAAACCAAAGGATGGCCCCAACCAAGACTCATAGACTCGATCGGGCCATAGACCGCGCCACCTAATCCGACAATCGCGAGCAGGGCTCCCAGCCAATCTACATGCCTAGCAGTAGCGCTACGGCTTTCGGGAATACGCCATAGCGAAATTACGATCACTGTGGCCGCAAGCGGAACATTAATAAAGAATACCCACCGCCAAGAGGCATGCTCAATCAGCCAGCCACCGAGAACAGGCCCCAACGCTGTTGTGATCGCCGTAAAGCCGGACCATGTACCGATCGCTTGACCGCGAGTTTTCTCGTCGAAACATGCGCTGATAATCGATAGGCTGCCCGGCACCAGGAAGGCGGCTCCCACACCCTGAATACTCCGTCCGAGCACTAACTGCTGAATGTTCGAGGCAAGACCACAGCCAATAGAAGCAGCCGCGAAAATTCCTACGCCACCCAGGAACATCAATCGGCGGCCGAACAAGTCGCCGAGGGAACCGCCGACGAGAATCAAAGCCCCCAAAAATAAGCCATAAGACTCGACCACCCATTGCACACCGACGACGGTTGCGTGGAGATTTGCTTGGAGCGCAGGCAAAGCGACATTGACGACAGTGCTGTCGATAAAGGCCATGCTTGAACCGAGAATTGTCGCCGCCAGGATCCAACGTCCATTCTGCGCTGCGCATGGGGTGTCAGCGTTCACCGACCGGAGCACGGTTTCATCGCATGGCGGTCTCATAAAGGTTATGGATGCATCCTCATGCAGATAAGGTTCCGGTAGATCCCCGGTTGTCTATAAGGCTTCCACGCGGCAAGTTCGAGGCATCGGAGAATCCTGCTATCCTTTCCACGATCGGACAGCTCTGGTTACCTACTGCGGAAGGATCTGCATTTTCAAAAAGAAAATCAACCTCAGCACTTCTCTCGCAGGTCAAGCTGTAGGCATCAAAGAGGTTGACGAGGGTATCTGACTGGTCAGTTTTATGGACTATGATCTCGGTTACATCGATCTTGAGGAGAAGACTCTGCAGCCCCTAGACAACCCTTTTGGCCCAAGGGTGTAAACGATGTCTTAGGTACGTTGTGTAACCCATGTCTCCGGGCCGGACCCCATGACTGAATGGCGGAGGGGGTGGGATTCGAACCCACGAGACCCTTTCGGGCCTAACGGTTTTCAAGACCGCCGCTATCGGCCACTCAGCCACCCCTCCGTAAGGATTCTCTAGATTTCCGTTGCACAAGAATAGGTCTTCTCCGGAAGACGTTTCCAGAAGATCCACGATGGAATGATATCGCTTCACTGTCAATTCATCGATAGATCCGGTAGTGTCCTAATTTGAACGATGCCTTGCGAAGGGTGAAAGTTGGGAGTGAGTTAGTTGCCCTTTCAATCGGTCAAAGGCTATACGCCAGCGGATGCTTGGGCTCGTAAAGCATAATGTCGTCCGCGCCAGGTACGGCCATCATGACCACGAGTCCGTACCCGTGATCCTGAACTTCGCCGCGGAACTCCGCTCCTTTGCCCTTCAGTTCAGCGACCGTGTGTGAGATGTCGTCGCACATCAGGGAGATCAGATGGT